>ENA-OOXJ01000983-OOXJ01000983.1-human-gut-metagenome-genome-assembly--contig:-NODE-983-length-20489-cov-7.295635_pt1 | contig 20489 bp, 18 predicted proteins | sample MGYA00241587_ERZ501343 | MGnify/ENA primary metagenome ERZ501343 (study PRJEB25962, sample SAMEA2042918) | human gut metagenome | biome: human gut; feature: human-associated habitat; material: faeces... | reverse complement strand
TGCAAAGATAATGCAAATCGAGTGCAGAAGCGCCAAACTTGTTTGAGCGATTATGCCGAGATGCAGCTTTTCTTATACAAAGATAATGCAAGCCGAGCGCAGAGGAGAAAGAATTTATTCATTTTTCCTTTGCCGAGACGCAACTTGTCTTATACAAACGCAAAGAAAAGCAAAGCAAAAACAATGAAGTTGCAGTTTCGCTGAAGAATGTCGTTAGATAGGGACATTCCATGACGGTTTAGCCGAGGTCATAAATTCATGGGGGGGGAGTTGCCGATTCGACAAAAAACATCAAAAAAAACGGCAAAAAATTTCTTTTCACATAAAAACCATTTATCTTTGCCTCACAATAAATACAAACATCATTAACTAAAAAACATTTTTGCCTATCGAATCTACATTACTCGTTGTTTAAAAAATACACAGATTAATGGAAGATATGAATATGCTGACAGACGAACAGTTGGTCTGTCTGTATGCAGAAGGCGAAAATACAGCGTTCGATGTGTTGTTGCAACGTCATCAGAATCGCATCTTTTCCTACATATATAATATTGTAAAAGACAAAGATTTGGCCGACGATCTTTTTCAAGAAACGTTTGTCAAAGCCATCGTTACGATCAATCAGGGGCGTTACACCGAGAACGGGAAATTCCCTGCGTGGATCACACGCATCGCCCACAACCTGATAATCGACTATTACCGTCAGGAAAAAGCGCAAGCGCAATTGTCGTGCGACAACGACGACATCAACATTCTCAATCGCAAAGAATTGAGCGAGGAAACGATAGAGGATGCCATCGTGCGCCGCCAAATTCTTTCGGATGTCAAGCTGCTTGTACAAGAATTGCCCGAATCGCAAAAAGAAGTGCTTGAAATGCGCTACTACATGGACATGAGCTTCAAAGAAATTGCCGAAGCCACCGGCGTGAGCATCAACACTGCGCTCGGACGCATGCGATACGCCATCTTGAACCTGCGGAAAATTGCAGAAGAACGCAACATCGTGCTCACCGCTTAGTGCCGGCCGCCATCGGAGAAGCGGCGCTCGTAGTAGTCGACATAGGCTTTATTGACGATGCGATTGCCTCCGGCGGTGGGATAATCGCCCGAAAAATACCAATCGCCCGGGCAAGTCGGCACTGCCCGATGCAATCCGTCAAGCGTCTGATAGACTATTTCAATTTTGGCCCGAGTGCCCTCCGGCGTCAACATTTCCGCCATTTTCCGCGAAATATCTTGGTCGGAAAAAGGAGCGTAGATCTTTTTCACGGCATTTTCCATCTCGCCGACCGGCAACGACAATTGCCGCAGGCACTCATCGTAGGTCTCCGATAAAACGCATGCCATGCCCCGCTCTTTTAGCAATTCGACGGCTGCCTTGAAAGCGATAAATTCATCCATGTGCGACATGTCGATGCCGTAGCAATCCGGATAGCGCACTTGCGGAGACGACGACACCACCACAATTTTTTTCGGCCCGAGACGATCCAACATGCGAAGGATGGATTGCTTCAAGGTTGTTCCCCTCACGATACTATCGTCGATGACAACCAAATTGTCCGTCGGGCACACCACCCCGTAGGTCACATCGTAGACATGCGCCGCCAAGTCGTTGCGCGAAGCGCCTTCCGCGATAAAAGTCCGCAATTTAATGTCCTTTATCGCTATTTTTTCCCAGCGCAACCGTCTCGACACGATCCGGCGAACGCAATTTGCATAATCGGCATCATCCTTGTCCAACGCGGCTATTTCCTCCGCTTTCCGTTCCGACAAGCGGACGTGCATGCCTTCCATCATTCCATAGAATGCCACTTCCGCCGTATTCGGGATAAATGAAAATACCGTATTGTCGAAATCGCCGTCTATGGCACGCTCCACATCCGGAACGACACAACGCCCCAATGCTTTACGTTCTTGATAAATATCCTTGTCGCTGCCCCGCGAAAAATAGATCCGCTCGAAAGAGCAACGGTGATTTTCCTTGCTGTCAAGAATTTGCTCGATCGATACTTTCCCATTGCGTTTCACAATCAAAGCAGCGCCGGGCATCAGTTCCGACACGTCGCCCGCAGCCACATTCAACACGGTTTGGATCACCGGTCGCTCGGATGCCAACACCACAATTTCATCGTCGCAATAATAAAACGCCGGACGGATGCCGCAGGCATCGCGGAGAGCAAACATGTCGCCGGATCCGGTAATGCCACAAATCACAAAACCGCCATCCCACATCCTTGCGTTTCGATGGAGGATATTCGGTATTGAAATGTTGTCGGCAATCATCGTTGTCAGCTTTTGCCCGTCTGCCTGCTCCTTGTACAAATCGAAAAGACGGTCGTGCTCCATGTCGAGCGCATGGCCAAGCTGTTCGAGTATGATAAACGTATCGGAATAGATTCGCGGATGTTGCCCTTGCCGGACGATAGAATCGAAAATCTCATCCACGTTGGTCATATTGAAATTGCCGCAAAGCATTAAATTCCGCGAACGCCAATTGTTCCGACGCAAAAAAGGATGCACGTACGACATTCCGGACCGCCCTGTCGTGCTATACCGCAAATGGCCCATGTACAGTTCGCCGATATAGGGAATCTTCTCCCCGACATCCTCAACGCCGCCGCGCAATTCAGCATCGATTTCCTTGTTCACCTTGTCGAAAATTTCCTGAATCGCACCGGTGCCCAAGGCTCTTTCGCGATAAATGTACTCGTCGCCCGGGCGTGCGTTCAATTTCACACAACCGATTCCCGCAGCTTCCTGCCCCCGATTGTGCTGCTTCTCCATCAAAAGATAGAGTTTGTTCAGGCCATAAGCATAAGTCCCGTATTTCTCACGATAATAATCGAGCGGTTTCAGCAACCGAATCAATGCGACACCGCATTCATGCTTGATTTGTTCCATTAACGAATGAATAACAATTCCCTGTATTTCGGGAGCGGCCACATTTCATTGTCGACCATCAATTCCAGTTTGTCAATATGATAACGAATTACATCCATGCATGGCTTCACCGTGTCGTGATAACGGATGGCCTTTTCGCGCTCGTTGACGATCTTGTTGGCAACCTTTCGCGCATCGACCATCTTATCGACTTCCGATTTAATGATGCACATGTGATTGGCAATTTTCCGAATGGTTTCTTTCTCTTGCAAGGCAAGATCAGAACTTTCGCCCTCAAATATCGAACGAATTTTCATAACGTTGTCGAGCAACAGCGATTGATAGCGGGTGGCTACCGGAATCACGTGGTTCATTGCCAAATCGCCAAGCACGCGGGCTTCTATTTGTATTTTCTTCGTATACATTTCCCATTTCACTTCATTGCGAGCTTTCAGCTCCACCTCGGTGAAAACGCCCGTATTCTTAAACATTTCAATGCTTTCCGGCGACAGATAGGCATCAAAAATCTTTGGAACGCTTGCTTCGCAGTCAAGTCCGCGCCGTTGCGCTTCCGCTTTCCATTCTTCGCTGTATCCGTTGCCGTCGAAATGAATAGCCTGATTTTCTCTCAACAAGCGTTTCGCTTCGTTCAAAATCGCCTTTTCCTTCACTTCTCCGGTTGCGATACGGGCATCGACAGCCACTTTGAATTTTGCCAATTGGTCGGCCACAGCCGCATTCAAGGCAATCATGGCCGAAGCGCAATTCGCCGACGAGCCAATGGCCCTGAATTCGAAACGATTGCCGGTAAAAGCAAATGGCGACGTGCGGTTGCGGTCGGTATTGTCGACGAGCAATTCGGGAATTTGCGTCACGTTTTCCAATTTCATTCCTTCCTTTGCAGTAAATGAAATCGTATCGTCGTCGGAATCAAGCAACCGATCGATGACGGCCGAAATTTGTGCACCCAAGAACATGGAAATGATTGCCGGCGGCGCTTCATTGGCACCCAACCGATGTTCGTTTGTTGCCGACGAAATAGAAGCTTTCAGCAATGCGTTGTGGCGCTGAACGGCAGCCATGACATTCGCCAAGAAAGTGATAAAACGCAAATTGTCTTTTGGCGTTTTTCCCGGGCTGAAAAGCATGTCGCCCGTATCCGTGCCAAGGCTCCAATTATTATGCTTTCCCGAACCGTTCACGCCGGCAAAAGGCTTTTCATGAAGCAATACTTGAAAATTATGGCGGTTTGCCACTTCGCTAATCAGCGACATCAACAACAAATTATGGTCGTTGGCAAGATTCGTTTCTTCAAAAACCGGAGCAAGCTCGAATTGGTTCGGCGCCACTTCGTTATGGCGAGTTTTTGCCGGAATGCCCAACTTGTGGCATTCTATTTCAAGGTCAAGCATGAACGCCTCTACACGAGACGGAATAGCTCCGAAATAATGGTCTTCAAGTTGTTGGTTCTTTGCGCTTTCGTGTCCCATCAGCGTCCGACCCGTCATGACAAGGTCGGGACGGGCAGCATATAAAGCTTTATCGACAAGGAAATACTCCTGTTCCCATCCCAAATAAGAAACCACATGATGCACACGCTCGTCAAAATAGCGGGCAACAGCCGTACCTGCTTTGTCTACGGAATTCAAAGCGCGAAGAAGCGGCGTTTTGTAATCGAGCGATTCGCCCGTATAGGAAATAAAGATTGTCGGTATACACAGCGTTTGCCCGACAATAAATGCCGGAGAAGAAATGTCCCATGCAGAATATCCGCGAGCTTCAAAAGTGTTGCGAATCCCGCCATTCGGGAAACTGGACGCATCCGGCTCTTGTTGCACGAGAAGTTTGCCGGAGAATTCCTCAACCACGCCACCTTTTCCATCATGCTCAATAAATCCGTCGTGTTTTTCTGCCGTTCCGTCGGTAAGCGGATGGAACCAATGGGAATAGTGGCGTGCGCCATTATCCATTGCCCATTTCTTCATCCCTGCCGCCACACTGTCGGCAAGCTCCCTGTTGAGCGGTTCTTTATTGTCTATGGCATTCACCAAAGCACGGTATGTGTCTTTATCGAGATACTTGTACATCTGTGCGCGATTAAACACATATTTGCCATAATAATCACTCGGTCTTTCGCTTGGAATATTCACAGGAACTGCTTTGCGCCCGTACGCCTCTTCTACAACTTTAAATCTTAACGTTGACATAAAAACCAATCTGTATATACCTATAATTCAGAAACATGCGCGACGAATCCCAAAAGATATGCCGTCGACATGTGCAAAGGTATGACATTCCATTCAGATTTCAATCGTTCCCTCAAACGAAAATTCTGCCGGACCCGAAAGAAACAGCCGCCCGTCCGCTTCTTTCCATTCCACCTCCAAGCATCCGCCAATCGCTTCGACAACGGCATGCCGATCGCACTTGCCTGTCGCAACGCCTGCCGCCACAGCCGCACATGCGCCCGTCCCGCACGACAATGTTTCGCCGCTTCCACGCTCCCAAACGCGCATCTGCAAGCGGTTACGCGATTTAAGCTCGACAAATTCAATATTCGCTCGTTGCGGAAACAACGGATGGCATTCCAATTCTTGCCCCAACTTGCACACATCAATGTCCTCCAAATGGCAAAAAACGATGCCATGCGGATTGCCCACCGACACTGCCGTCAATGTCAATTCCCCGCAACTCGTCGCCACCGGAATTTGCATTGAATCGGCAGCAAGCACAGGAATCTTCGCCGGTTCAAAAACAGGGCGGCCCATATCCACCGCGACCTGCCGCACCTTGCCATTGCCGTCAATCGACAAATAAAGCCGACGCACGCCCGACAACGTTTCGAGCGCAATCGTTTGTTTCGTTGTCAGGCCGCGTTCAAAAACATACTTTCCGACACACCGCGCCGCATTTCCGCACATTTCCGCCTCCGAGCCATCGGCATTGAACATACGCATTCCGAAATCCCCTGTCTCCGAACGTGTTATCAAAACCAATCCGTCAGCTCCAACGCCCCTTCGCCGGTCGCTCACGCGCCTTGCCAAAGCCGACAAATCAAACATGGGCGGCCGGCTATGGCAATCAAGGAACACATAATCGTTGCCCGCGCCATGCATCTTGACAAACGACAATCTGCCCATAAGATTAAAATTTAAATAGTGCAGAAAATACCACTCGATGATTCACCACGCCATGGCTTGCCTGCATTCGCGCTTTCGCGTCAGGGCTGCCATAACGGGCAGAAGTGGCAAGATATTCCACGCCAAATTGCCAATGCGGAAGATTATAAGCAACTTCCGCCGAGCCCGAAACGATACTGTCCAAACCATCCGATACGCCTGTCCCGATAATTCCCGACACAGGCGTAGCCGCGCCAAGATTTTTCAAATATCCGCCAAACAATCCATATTGCCATGCCCCTTCTGCATATTTCACGTTAACCCACGTCGACGACACACGCACCGGCGCATATTCTTGCTTTCCGGTGCGAGAGTCGACATCTGTAATGCCATACCCTCCGACTCCGCTTGCTTGCGTGAAATTCGAGCCATAGACAGTTTTCGCCGCAACCGTCCATCCATTGTTTTTATATCTCAAATGAGCTTCGGCAGAAAAAGACGTGATTCGCTCCTTCACCTTAAAAACATTGCCACGATATTCCGATTGCGTGCGAGGGACAAGCGATGTCATGTCCACTCCGCCGCCGGCAATCAAATTCTCACCGGCATAGTCAAGATTCAATGCAATTTCAGGAATACAGCTGTTCTTAATAAACCGGTTGCTTTTTTCCGATGCAGTTTCTCCCGTCAGATTCGACGCAGGGCCAACCGATAAATACTGAGACTGCCATAAAGCGGTCAATTTCATGCGGAAATTCCGTTCTGCGTAACGATAAGCAATTTGCGGCGCTCTGCTAAAAGGCTGGAAAGGCGCCCCTCTATTCAGATTCAACAATTCGGGAGCAACATCGCCGTCAAACGGATGCCACGTTTGCCCCACAAGAAGCGAAGACGTGCCAAAATCAAAACAAAAATATGCCTGACGCAAGCGAACCATATAATAATTTGTCCCGCTACCCCGAAAATCGACTTCCACCTTTCCCGAAACATCCACTTTGCTGCCGAGCTTCGGTGCCGTCACGTCCACCCCCAACCGAGTGTACATCGTATATAAATTGCCGTCGGGTTTTGCATTTAAATCCTTTCCGTCGGCATCCAATTCTTTATCTTTCGGATACATGTAAAACAATCCATCGACCGTCTCCGAATTGCTCCGGCTATTGTAGAACAAATCTGCACGCACTTGCCCATAAAACTTATATCCGACCTCTCCAATCGCCGTTGCCGCAAAAGATACAGCAACTGCAAACAACATTATTCTCAATTTCATAACATACAAATTTCATCTGCAAAATTAACATTCACCACATTCACTGCCAAACAAGCCCTGCAATATAAAACTTCGGCTCGGACAGGATTATTTGGGCAAACAAGGAAAATATAGTAATTTTACGGCGATAAAACATTCGGCATTTCCCATTGCCATTAACCATACCGCATATTAAACAACGATGAAAGGCATTGTACTTGCCGGCGGTTCCGGCACTCGTTTATACCCTATCACAAAGGGAATCAGCAAACAATTGCTGCCCATCTACGACAAGCCGATGATCTACTATCCGATATCGGTGTTGATGCTTGCAGGCATTCGAGAAATACTTATCATTTCAACGCCGGCCGATTTGCCGGCTTTCAAACGATTGCTCGGCGACGGTTCGGATTTCGGCTTGCAATTCGAATATGCGGAACAACCTTCGCCCGACGGACTTGCACAAGCATTCATCATAGGCGAGAAATTCATCGGGAACGATGCCGTTTGCCTTGTATTGGGCGACAATATATTTCATGGCACCGGCTTCTCAAAGTTGCTTAAAGAAGCCGTGGAGAATGCTGAAAAAAGCAACGATGCCACTGTGTTCGGCTATTGGGTCGACGATCCTGAACGCTACGGCGTGGCAGAATTCGATGCCGATGGCAATTGCCTGTCGATTGAAGAAAAACCGGCAAACCCAAAATCGAATTATGCCATCACAGGCCTCTATTTTTATCCCAACGAAGTCGTTCGCATTGCAAAAAGCATCCGGCCGTCGGAACGCGGAGAATTGGAAATCACATCGGTCAACCAAGAATTTCTCCGTAAAAATCGATTGAAAGTCCAAACGCTCGAACGCGGATTCGCATGGCTCGACACCGGCACGCACGACTCGCTTGCCGACGCATCCATCTTCGTAGAGGTAATAGAAAAACGCCAAGGATTAAAAATTGCATGCCTTGAAGGAATTGCGTTGAGAAAAGGATGGGTTACGGCCGAAAAAATCAGAGAAGTAGCCCGCCCGATGCTGAAAAATCAATACGGGCAATACTTGATAAAGGTGATCAAAGAATTAGGATTGGAATAATGAATGTTATAAAAACCGACATCGATGATGTTGTGATCATCGAACCGCGAATATTTACAGACAGCCGCGGATATTTCTTCGAATCGTTTTCAGAACGCGAATTTTGCGAAAAAGTGCGGAATGTGAGATTTGTGCAGGACAATGAAAGCAAATCGTCCTATGGCGTTCTCCGCGGATTGCATTTCCAAAAGCCGCCCTATGCTCAAAGCAAACTTGTGCGAGTTGTCAAAGGCGCCGTGCTCGATGTGGCAGTCGATATTCGCAAAGGTTCGCCGACATTCGGCCGCCACGTCGCAGTCGAATTGACCGAAGACAATCATCTCCAACTATTCATCCCTCGCGGATTTGCCCACGGATTCAGCGTTTTGTCGCAAGAAGTGGTGTTTCAATACAAATGCGACAATTTCTATGCCCCGCAAAGCGAAGGCGCGCTTGCATGGGACGATCCCGACCTTGCCATTGATTGGCACATCGCTCCAGATAAAATAATCCTGTCGGAAAAAGACAAGAAACACGACAGGCTCAAAGATGCCGAATGGCTTTTCGATTATACAGAAAACTTATACAAATAGAATGAATATACTTGTCACAGGCGCAAATGGCCAATTGGGCAACGAAATGCGAAGAGCCTCGCAAAAAAGTTGCCACCAATACATTTTCACAGACATTGCAGAGCTCGACATAACCGACGCGTCCGCAACAAGACGAAAAATGGAAGAATGCCATGTTGATGTCGTCGTCAACTGCGCCGCCTACACCAATGTCGACAAAGCCGAAGACGATGCCGCCAAAGCTGCATTGATCAACGATACCGCAGTCGGCGTGTTGGCGAAAGCAGCAAAAGAAGTCGACGCAACCATCATCCATGTGTCCACCGATTACGTATTCGACGGAAAGGCATGCACCCCATACGTGGAAAGCGACAGCACCTTCCCGACCGGCGTATACGGCCAAACAAAACTCGCCGGAGAAAAATCTGTCATCGCTTCCGGATGCCATTCCATCATCATCCGAACCGCTTGGCTATATTCGCAATGGGGAAACAATTTTGTCAAGACCATGCGGCGATTGACAGCCGAACGCGACAATCTCAGCGTAGTCTTCGACCAAGTAGGCACGCCGACTTTCGCAGGCGATTTGGCTGATGCCATTTGCCACATCATCGAGACAGGACAAATCGATAAGACAGGACTTTATCATTTTTCAAATGAAGGCGTATGTTCATGGTACGACTTTGCAATCGCCATACGCAATCTAAGCGGCAATAAATGCGACATTCGCCCTATCCGCTCCGAGGAATATCCGAGCAAAGTGGCCCGCCCACATTATTCCGTGCTCGACAAAACAAAATTCCGAACCACTTTCGGATTTAAAATCCCACATTGGCATGAATCTCTCATCGAATGCATAAACCAACTTTCCAACCAACAATGAATTTCAAACGCAATATAATCATCACCGGCGGCGCCGGATTCATCGGCAGCCATGTTGTCCGATTGTTTGTCAACAAATATCCGGAATATCGCATTGTCAACCTCGACAAATTGACCTATGCAGGTAATTTGGAGAATCTGAAAGACATCGAAAACATGCCCAATTACGCTTTTGAAAAAGCCGACATCTGCGACTTCGATGCCATGCTCGACATCATGCGGAAATACAATATTGACGGCATCATCCACCTCGCAGCCGAAAGCCATGTGGACCGTTCCATCAAAGATCCATTCACTTTCGCCAAAACAAACGTGCTCGGAACTCTGTCGCTCCTTCAAGCGGCTAAAATATGGTGGGAGTCGCTTCCGGAAAAATTTGAAGGAAAACGTTTCTATCATATTTCCACCGACGAAGTCTACGGAGCTTTGGAATTCGACGGCACGCTGTTTACAGAAGAAACCAAATACCAGCCCCACAGCCCCTACTCGGCAAGCAAAGCGTCCAGCGACCATTTTGTCCGTGCTTTTCACGACACCTATGGCATGCCGACCATCGTGACAAATTGCTCAAACAATTACGGGCCATACCAATTTCCCGAAAAACTGATACCCCTGTTTATCAACAATATTCGGCATCAACGGCCATTGCCTGTCTACGGAAAAGGAGAAAACGTTCGCGACTGGCTCTATGTCGAAGACCACGCACGCGCCATCGATATCATTTTCCACAAAGGAAAGATTGCGGAAACCTACAATATCGGCGGATTCAATGAGTGGAAAAATATCGACCTCATCAAAGTTGTCATCCGCACAGTCGACCGCTTGCTCGGAAAACCCGAAGGACATTCGCTCCAGCTAATCACCTACGTGACCGACCGCAAAGGACACGACTTGCGCTATGCCATCGACTCAACAAAACTCAAAAACGAACTTGGATGGGAACCGTCGCTGCAATTTGAAGAAGGAATCGAGAAAACCGTGCGCTGGTATCTCGACAACCAAGATTGGATGGATTCGGTCACTTCCGGCGCATACCAATCTTATTACGACGACATGTATAAAAACCGGTAGAAAACCAAACCGGAATTCTTGTATTTACGGATACCATTCAAGCAATGTAGCCGCCGGCTGCGAAGCTTTTTTATAACTTTAAAGCCAATTAAGCACAACAGGTTGTTACCCCTGCGGGAAACAACCTGTTGCCATGTTTGTCACATGTCATGCTTTTTGCGGACGCTAATATTTCCCGACATAATCGGAAAGCAACGATTTCAATCGTTTGCGTGCGAAAAATATCCGGCTTTTCACAGTACCGAGAGGTATTTGCATCTCGTCTGCTATTTCTTCGTATTTATATCCTGCCACATACATCGAAAACGGTTTCCGAAGCTCTTCCGGAAATGAATTGATGACAGCCGTTATCTCCTTGACGCCATAAGCAGATTCGGGTGAATCGTAACCCGAATTTTGCGGCAAGTTGAGATGATACAAATCGTCGGTCGTGTCGACAATGGTTCGAACACGCGACGAGCGACGATAATTATTGATAAATATATTCCGCATGATTGTGAACACCCAACCCTTAAAATTTGAGTTGTCCACATATTTTTCTTGATTGTCGAGCACTTTCAGATTTGTCTCTTGCATCAAATCTTCGGCTTCTTCCTTGTTCAATGTCAACGACATTGCAAAGCTACTCAGATGTTTCTGCAAACCGACAAGCCGGTCGTTCAGATTTTTGTTCATAACTTTTTGCTACTTGAGCAGCTGTTAGTTTATTCTATTATAACATTTCACCAACGCATTTTGTTCAAAACCGTTTCAAAAAAAATGCATTTGTAAAATAAAAAGCAAATTCCATGCCAAAAATTAAAAACTGGTTTTACAACTATGTCCGCCGCGAAATCACTTCGCAGCGGACATGTATGACTTAATCAGTTACGCAATTATGATTAACAAATTTATAAATCCTTACGATGCAAAAGTACATCGCCGACTTAGTTGCCACAATCGCATATTTGGGGTATTTTTCCACAGTTTGATACCCAATTGTATGTACACGCTGCGTCAATCCAGCTTCAACACCGCAAGAAATGCTTTTTGCGGCACTTCCACCGATCCGATTTGCTTCATGCGCTTTTTGCCTTTCTTTTGCTTTTCCAGCAACTTCCGCTTTCGGCTGATATCGCCACCATAGCATTTTGCCGTCACGTCCTTTCGTACGGCCTTAATTGTTTCGCGTGCTATGATCTTCGCCCCGATAGCTGCTTGGATGGCAATATCGAATTGTTGGCGCGGAATCAGTTCCTTCAGCTTTTCACACATGCGCCGTCCGAATCCCACAGAATTGTCGACATGCGTCAGAGTGCTAAGCGCATCGACCGACTCGCCATTCAGCAATATGTCAAGTTTCACCAATTTGGACTCTCGGAAATCATGCAAATGATAGTCGAACGAGGCATAGCCTTTGGATATGCTTTTCAACTTATCGTAGAAGTCAATCACGATCTCGCCCAATGGAATATCAAAAATCAATTCGACACGATTGCCCGAAATAAATTCCTGCTTGACAAGCTCGCCGCGCTTGCCCAAACAAAGCGTCATAATCGGGCCGATAAAATCCGCTGTCGAAATAATCGATGCTCGGATATATGGTTCTTCTATCTTTTCAATCGATGCCGGATCGGGCAATCCCGACGGATTATGCACTTCTGTCATATTACCTTTTTTGTCATATACCTTATACGACACATTCGGCACAGTCGTTATGACATCCATGTCAAATTCCCGCCCCAACCGTTCTTGCACTATTTCCATGTGAAGCAATCCGAGGAAACCGCAACGGAATCCGAAGCCCAATGCCGCCGACGATTCCGGTTGGAAAGTCAACGACGCATCGTTCAATTGCAATTTTTCCAACGACGTGCGCAAATTCTCGAAATCTTCCGTTTCTATCGGATAAACTCCTGCAAACACCATCGGTTTCACTTCTTGAAAACCGTCGATGGCTGCATCGCACGGACGCGCCACATGCGTAATCGTATCGCCCACCTTCACTTCACGCGAAGTCTTGATGCCCGACATGATATACCCCACATTGCCGGCCGAGAGTTCTGCACACGGAGAAAGATCCAATTTCAGCACGCCTATTTCATCGGCGTTATATTCTTTCCCTGTATTCACGAATTTCACAAAATCGCCTTTGCGAATACGTCCGTTCACAATTTTAAAATAAGCAATAATGCCACGAAAAGGATTGAAAACAGAGTCGAAAATCAAAGCTTGCAACGGCGCGTCCGGATCGCCCGACGGCGCCGGTATGCGCTCCACGATGGCATCCAATATCTCCGGCACGCCTACGCCTGTTTTCCCGCTGGCGCGAATAATGTCTTCATGGCGGCATCCAAGCAAATCGACAATTTGATCTTCCACCTCTTCCGGCTTTGCACTGTCGAGATCCACCTTGTTCACCACCGGTATGATTTCCAAGTCATTATCGATTGCCATGTAGAGATTGGATATCGTTTGGGCTTGAATGCCTTGCGACGCGTCGACTATCAAAAGGGCACCTTCGCAAGCTGCTATCGACCGCGACACTTCGTAAGAAAAATCCACATGTCCCGGCGTGTCAATCAAATTCAATATGAAATCCTCGCCATTATGCTTGTAGCGCATCTGTATGGCATGGCTCTTTATCGTAATGCCTCGTTCGCGTTCCAACTCCATGTCGTCCAGCACTTGATCCTGCAAATCTTTGCCCGAAACCGTGTTGGTATATTCCAACAACCGGTCGGCAAGCGTGCTTTTGCCATGGTCGATATGCGCGATTATACAAAAATTCCGAATATGATTCATCTTATTTTCTTTTCAAGGGGCAAAGATAATGCAAATCGAGCGCAGAATCGCCAAACTTGTTTGAGCGATTATGCCGAGATGCAGCTTATTTTCTGCAAAGATAATGCAAATCGAGCGCAAAAGATATGAATTTATTCATTTTCTCATGCCAAGATGACGCTTATCTAATCGAAAAATATTATGTTTGTATACGATATAGCTGTCTGCATGACAGTATTTTTACAAACCACATAAAAAACTCTACTCATGAAAAAGTACATTTCTGAAATGATTGGGACAATGATTCTCGTCTTGATGGGATGCGGTTCCGCTGTATTTGCCGGAAATGCAGCCGGTGCGGTTGGAGCCGGAGTGGGCACATTGGGCGTTGCCATGGCATTCGGACTTGCCGTCGTGGCAATGGCCTACACGATTGGGAATATTTCCGGTTGCCACATCAATCCTGCCATCACGTTTGGCATGTGGCTCAGCCGTCGGATTGGAGGCAAAGATGCAGCGATGTACGTAGTATCCCAAATTATCGGCGCAATCATCGGTTCGGCTATTATTTATGCACTTGTCAGCACAGGCTCCCACGATGGAACGACAGACACCGGAAGCAACAGCTACAAGGACGGCATGATGGCGCAAGCGTTTATTGCCGAAGCAGCCTTCACCTTTATATTCGTGCTTGTCGTGCTTGGCAGCACCGACAGCAAGAAAGGCGCAGGCAATTTTGCAGGATTAGCCATCGGCTTGTCGCTTGTGCTCATCCACATTGTCTGCATCCCCATCACCGGCACGTCCGTCAATCCGGCACGCAGCATCGGGCCGGCGTTGTTCGAAGGAGGGGTTGCACTTTCGCAGTTGTGGCTGTTTATCGTCGCTCCGCTTATTGGGGCAGCATTGTCGGCAGTCGCTTGGAAAGCCATTTCCCCAAAGGATTAAATCAGATTGATTTTAAAACAAGAACTGCGGCATTGGAAATCTCCTCTGCCGCAGTTTTCATTTTCGGACAGTCTGCCGGTTAATAGGCAAACATCGGATAATCGGCCATAATGGCATTCACCTTTTCGCGCACCGACTTAATGACTGCCTCGTTTTCGCAATTGCTAAGCACCGTATCAATCATTTCCACGATTTCACCCATCAAATCTTCTTTCGCTCCACGCGTCGTGATGGCCGGCGTGCCAAGGCGTATGCCCGAAGTTTGGAATGGAGAACGGCTATCGAACGGCACCATATTCTTGTTTGCCGTAATATCGGCCTCCACCAATGCTTTTTCTGCAACCTTTCCTGTCAATTCGGGGAAACGCGTACGCAAGTCAAGCAAAATGCAATGATTGTCTGTTCCGCCCGACACCACTTTGTAGCCTTTGGCTACCAATGCTTCGGCCATGACACGCGCATTCTTGCGCACTTGCGTCTGGTAGTCCTTGAATTCCGGAGCCAATGCTTCGCCAAATGCCACTGCTTTTGCAGCAATCACATGTTCGAGCGGACCGCCTTGCACCCCGGGGAATACCGCAGAATCCAAAATTGCCGACATTTTCTTAACAACTCCCTTTGGCGTGGTCCGGCCCCATGGATTGTCAAAATCCTTGCCCAGCAAAATCAATCCGCCTCGCGGCCCGCGAAGCGTCTTGTGTGTCGTCGACGTTACAATATGGGCATATTTCAACGGATTTTCAAGCAATCCTGCCGCAATAAGACCTGCCGGATGCGCCATGTCGATCATCAACATCGCGCCGACCTCGTCGGCAATCTTGCGCATGCGTGCATAATCCCATTCGCGAGAATACGCGCTTGCGCCGCCGACAATAAGTTTCGGACGCTCCCGAAGCGCCACTTCTTCCATCATGTCGTAGTCTACCAAGCCGGTTTCTTCGTCTACGCCATAAGACAATGCATGAAACATCAGTCCGGAAAAATTCACGGGAGAGCCGTGGCTGAGATGCCCGCCATGCGACAAATTCAATCCGAGGAATTTATCGCCCGGATTCATCACGGCCATAAACACTGCCATGTTGGCTTGCGCGCCGGAATGAGGCTGCACATTGGCATATTCCGCGCCAAACAATTTTTTCACTCGCTCGATAGCCAGCGACTCTGCCTCGTCCACCACTTGGCAACCGCCATAGTAACGATGCCCCGGATAGCCCTCAGCATATTTGTTGGTCAGGCATGAACCCATTGCCTGCATCACATAGTCGCTCACAAAATTTTCGGAAGCAATCAACTCTATTCCCTTCTTCTGACGTTGATGCTCGCGCTCGATGATATCAAAAATCACATCGTCTCTTTTCATCTTTATCCTATTTTAATTTATTTCTGTTTCTTTCTTACCGACCATCCGAATCGTCCTATCGGATCGCCCAACCCATAATAATTTCCATGCACATAGGCCAACATGCGGGCTGCTTGCATGTCGAAAGCGCCGGTTTCATTGTCGAAAAACCGCTCATCGGCCTGCACGCAAAGCACATCGGAAATAAACATGTCGTGAGAGCCGAGCGACAACACTTCTTTCACTCTGCACTCTATCGACAATGGCGACTCGTCCACGCAAGGAGCTGCGACCATCGACCCTTTCACCGGCGTCAAGTTCATCTCCTTGAATTTGTCATAATCACGCCCCGAACGCACGCCGCACCAATCAACCGCCCTCGCCATCGATTCCGTTGTCAGGTTGATTGTATATTCCATATTCTGCAAAATCAACCCATGGCTGTGACGTTCAGGACGCACGGAAATATAGCACATCGCAGGATCGGAACAAATGGTGCCGACCCATGCCACCGTAATCAAATTATACTCAGCGGGCGTCGCGCCACAGCCGACAAGCACGGCCGGAAGCGGATATATCATCGTGCCGGGCCTCCAAACTCTCTTCATGCGCTGTTTCCGTTTTCAATTACTTCAATTCTATTTCGTCTTTTGCAATCGACCGCTCGCAATAATGGCATTTCAAAACCACATTTTCCTTGTCGACTACATGAAAACGCGTCTTCATCGGCTCGTTGTTCGTGATGCATTTCGGATTGTTGCAACGAACAATGCCAACGATTTCATCCGAAAGCGTCACTTTGAATTTCTTCACGACTTTGTAATCGCGAATGATATTGATATTGACACTTGGCGCAACCAACGCCAAACGGCTCAACGTTTCATCCGGAAAAAACACATCGGCCACTTTCAATATGCCTTTTTTGCCAAGTTTCTTGCTGTCGAGGTTATAGCCGATAGTCACGCTGCTTTCAAGCTTCTCGATGCCAAGCAAGCTGATTATCTTAAAGACCAAGTGAGGCGGAATATGGTCGATCACCGTGCCGTTTTGCAAAGCGGCGACGGCAAGCACGTTGCTGTTATCGTTCATTGTTTCTCAAACTTTTAATGTCTATACCTAAAACTTTGCAAATAATCGCTTGGCGCGCATATAATCCGTTTTGCGCTTGTTGGAAATAATAAGCTTTCGGATTGTCGTCGACATCCTGCGAAATTTCCCCCACCCGAGGAAGCGGATGCAACACGCGAACATTGTCGCGGCTGTTGGCAAGCATCGAATTATGTAGATTATAAATATTCTTAACTCGTTCGTATTCAATCAAGTCCGTAAATCGCTCTCGTTGCACGCGAGTCATGTAGATAATATCGCTCGAATTAATCACCTCTTCCGAAAAATCGCGCGTTTCGTAATAACGGATGCCATGCTCGTCGCAAAAATCTTTATACTCTTGCGGCATTTGCAATTCTTTGCATGCCACGAAATTGAAAGTCGGGTTGAAATACGACATGGCCATTAACAACGAATGCACGGTACGTCCATATTTCAAATCGCCCACCATCGTGATTGTCAAATCCGTCAAACGCCCTTGCGTCTTGTATATCGAATACAAGTCGAGCATCGTTTGCGACGGATGTTGGTTTGCGCCATCGCCGGCATTAATGACCGGTACCCGCGACACTTCGGATGCATAGCGCGCTGCGCCTTCCAAATAATGCCGCATGATTATCAAATCCACGTAATTCCCCACCATCTTGATGGTGTCTTTCAGCGTTTCGCCTTTCGACGAACTCGACGTGCTCGCATCCGAAAAGCCGATAATTCGCCCGCCAAGACGATTCACCGCAGTCTCAAAGCTCAAACGCGTGCGTGTCGACGGCTCAAAAAATAGCGTTGCCGCCACTTTCCCTTTCAACAATTCCCGATTCGGATTGGCTTCAAAAAATTTCATGTCTTCCAGCAAATCCAACATTTCTTCCTTTGAAAAATCGGAAATAGAAACAAGACTCTCGTTTTTCATATCTAAATTTTGATTTTATCCGGACACAAAAAAACCAGACTGCTGCAAATGGCAATAGTCCGGTTAACCCTTTCGCGTACAAACAAAGACGAATAAAACCCGACATTCTGTCTTCGGCTATCTCGCTTCAATAAGAAATCGGCTGCTCCCATCTTCGTTTGTTTTTCATGCAAACATACGGATTTTTTCGCAATTTTTACGTATGTTTGGCCGTCAATTCCAAAACCGGCATGAAAAAAATCTTTTTCATGCCCCAATTTGAAAAGCAACGGCATGAATATCGATTTCTCTTTTGTCGACTCTCCCGAATTCATATCTTTCGCAAAGAAGCATGCAGCCGCCAACCCGACGCAATTGCGGCTCAAAGCCTTCAAAGGCCTGCCTTTCGACAAGAATATCGCCATCACCCAAATCGCATGCCGCAAAAAAGCGGTCAAAAAGATACCGGAGCTTGCCAATCGCATCGTTTATCCGGCCGAAGTTTCCATTGAGCAATGCACATCCGAAATTTTAGCGAAATTCCATGCTTCGCTTTTTGAAAATTGCACCTCCGTTGCCGACTTGACATGCGGATTGGGCATCGATTCCTACTACATTTCGCAAGTTGCAGGCAAGGTCGCAAGCCTTGAAGCAAATCCGGAAATAGCAAATGCCGCTACATTCAATTTCCATCGATTAGGCCGGCATAATATCGACGTGCGCCACTGTCGCGCCGAAGATTTTTTAGAAACCTCCTGCGACACTTTTTCCGCCATGTTTGCCGACCCCTCGCGAAGAACGGCAAACGACAGCCATAGCAGAATTCTGGCCATTCGCGACACGATGCCCGACATTGCCACGCTATTGCCCAAAATCAAAGACAAAGCAAAATTCATCATAGTCAAAGCATCGCCTATGGCCGACGTGTCGCAAACCGTCAAGGATTTTCCCGAAATTTCCGACGTATGGATTCTTGCCGTCAGAAACGAATGCAAAGAATTGCTTTTCAAAATCGACTTCCAATCGGAAATTGCCGCACCCCCTGTCATTCACACCTTGAATTTTGAGCTCGACTGCATCCAAAAATTTTCTTTCCGCCACAATGCCTCGACGGCGAAGCAGCCTGTACGCAACCCGCAGCATGGCGACATTTTAATTGTCCCGAATGCGGCAATCATGAAATCCGGCGCATTCGACGCCCTTGCGGCATCCTTCCATTTGCCTGCCATTGCCGCCAATTCCCATTTGTTTCTTTCTGAACGCCGGCAAGCACAAGAATTCCCCGGAAAGCAATACGCCATCCGGAACATATTCACATTGTCAAAAGCCCACATTCGGGAAATTCGCGATACCATCGGGAAAGCGAGCATATCATGCCGCAATTTTCCCCTTTCGCCCGACGAGCTTCGCCAAAGGCTCAAAATCGACGATGGCGGCGAATACCACATTTTCGCCACTACCACGTTTGAAAACGACAAAATTCTGATTCTTTGCAACCGCCTCAGCGTTTAAGAGCCCTGTCGATCGCGCGACGGTCCTCTTTTTCTTTGATTGTTTGGCGCTTATCATAGACCTTCTTTCCTTTTGCAAGGGCAATGACAACCTTTGCCAATCCTTTGTCATTGATGAATACACGCAGCGGGACAATCGAAAATCCGCTGTCTTTCGACGACTTTCCTATTTCCCGTATCTCCTTCTTCTTCAACAACAATTTCCTGTCGCGGCGCGATGCGTGGTTGTTATACGAGCCGTAAAAATATTCGCCGATATACATATTCTTGATCCATAGCTCGCCATTGTTTTCATAGCAAAACGAATCCGTCAACCCCGCCTTCCCTTGCCGGATGGATTTGATTTCCGTGCCGGTCAGGACGATGCCGGCTGTATAAGTTTCGATTATTTCGAAATCGAAAGTTGCTCGCCTGTTTTTTATGTTAACCGCACTTTGCATCTTCAAATCTCTTGCGGCATGAACTGCCAAAGTATCAACAAAATAACCAATGGTACCAATATGATTATGAGAAACGTGCCAAAAACAAAAAGCATGCGCTTTTCCTCATTCGAAATGCCAAAAAATGGAGCGCATTTCGAGACGACAAATAAAAGATAAACCGGCAAGATATACAATGGCAACAATTCGACAGGCAACAAATTTTGAATGATTGCAACCAACGCCAACACCGACAAGTTGTACATCGAAAACAGTTTAAGCTCCCACTCCGCAACAGGCCTGTCGCCGTCTGTTTTAAGGCGTTGTAGCGACAAAGAAATCAATACGGGACAAAGCAGGCTTCCTCCGAACAAAGCGGAAAACAATGCCACCGCCCGAACAAGCGACGCCGTGAGCGACGCGCCGTAGGCCATTTGCACAAACGCGCTTGCCGCCACAACTGCAAGCAACGGATAAAACCATCCGCGCTCCTGCTCTGCAACAGGGCGAGTGCTTCGTCGCGCAACTGCCCATGAAGAAGCCGGCGACACCAAAAACCTCAACACCGATAATAAATCTCTCATCGTTCGGAGTAAAACTTTGCAAAAATAGCGAAAGTTGAGTGCAAAACAATCAAACTTGTTTGAAATTGTTTTGCCGAAACGCAT
>ENA-OOXJ01000982-OOXJ01000982.1-human-gut-metagenome-genome-assembly--contig:-NODE-982-length-20498-cov-3.191410_pt1 | contig 20498 bp, 22 predicted proteins | sample MGYA00241587_ERZ501343 | MGnify/ENA primary metagenome ERZ501343 (study PRJEB25962, sample SAMEA2042918) | human gut metagenome | biome: human gut; feature: human-associated habitat; material: faeces... | reverse complement strand
CGCGGTCCGGGCGAGACCCAGCTGGAGACGGACCGCCGCCACATCAGGCGGAAGATACAGAAGCTCCGTGAGGAACTAGAGCAGGTGCGCAAGGTCCGCGGCGTCCAGCGCCGCCGCCGTGAGCGCAACGCCATGCCCGTCGTGGCCATCGTGGGCTATACCAACGCGGGCAAATCCACGCTCCTGAACACGCTGACGGGCTCCGAAATTCCGGCGAACGACCGCCTCTTCGACACTCTGGACACAACGACTCGCCGGCTCAAGCTGGACGAGGCGCAGGAGGCGCTCATATCCGACACCGTCGGTTTCATCCGCAAGCTGCCGACCCACCTGGTGGAAGCCTTCAAGGCCACACTCGAGGAGCTGCAATATGCAGACGTGCTGCTGCACGTCATCGACATCTCCAGCCCGGACATGCTCACGCAGATCGAGGTCGTCGAGGACCTCATAAACCGGCTCGGTGCGGGCTCCACGCCCTGCATCAGAGTTTACAACAAGTGCGACCGCTACATCGGCGTACTGCCACGCGGGGAGAACACGGTGTGCATTTCCGCAAAGACCGGGGAAGGCACGGCGGAGCTGGTGAAGAAGATCGCCGAGATCCTGGGACGGGAGAGCCGCAGGGTCACGCTGTTGCTGCCCTATGACAAGGCGGGCATAGCAGACACGCTCCGGCGCGAGGCGGCGGTGCTCTCGCTTGAATACGGCGAGGACGGCGTCACGGTAGAGGCTGTGGTGAAACCCGAGCTCTGGGGTCTGGTGCGCGAATATGTGAAGGAAGAAAACTGAAGACATGCAAAGACCACCGGAGGCAATTTGCCTGCCGGCGGTCTTTTTTTGCCCGCGCTACATCAGCTTCCTGTACGGGGTGTCCAGCATCTCGCGGTACTCGCTGTTGAGCTCCAGATGGCGGTGCACGGCTGCCTCCGCTCCGGCGGCATCCCGGCGGGCCAGAGAGGCGGCTATGTCGTAATGGTCGTCACGGGTGATGTAGTTCTCGCCCCTGTCGGCGGTGGCGGAGAGCACCCTGACCCGGCAGGCGTCCATCAGGCGCGAGAGAGTGGTGTAGAGGTATTTGACAAGCGTGTTCCGGCTCATCTGCACTATGCTGCGGTGAAAGGCGGAGTCGCACTCGGACTGTGCGCTGATGGGCAGACTGTCATAGTCGTATTTCGCCAGCTTTGAGAGCTCGGCGATGTCCTCGTCGGAGGCGTTTTTGACTATGTCCTTGCATGCCTCCACCTCCAGCATGATCCTGAGCTGGAGCAGATTGTCCAGTGTCCCGTCGTCCAGGGCGAAAAGGGCGCAGAGGGGCCTGTTGACCGTGCTGTCCGGGTTGTCGGTGATGTAGTTGCCGCTGCCCTGGATGGACTTCACTATGCCCATGACCTCCAGCGCCTTTATCGCCTCGCGCACCGAGGCCCGGCTGACCTCCATGTCCTCCGCCATCTTCCGCTCCGTCGGCAGCTTGTCCCCCTTTCGGAGCCGCCCCTGGATGATCTCGTTTTCTATGTAGTCGACGATCTTCTCACAGTTGATGCTGTTGCCGGAATTGCGCAGTATTTCCAACATTGCCCCTCCTCTTAGTGCCCCTTGTACACAATCCACAAATGCACCACTTAAATTTTTACTTTAAAGTCCATTTACACGGAAAAATGAGTTTGCTATTATTATCTTATACAAATTGGACTGACCAATTTGAGATTCTTTTAACAAGTACGTCAAAATGACCGGCATTTGGATGCCGCTGTTTTTTACGCCAAAAATTGGTCCGTCCAATTATCTCTTCTGTTATTAGCGTAACATGAAGGACGCGTTTTTTCAAGCGGCCAATGCAAAAGGAGGTGCGGCTGCGCAAGGGTCCAGGGAGATTTTTTTGGGAGAATGGAAAAACGGGAGAGTTCAATTAAAGGAGGAGAACCATGTCCAACAAAAACGTAAAAAGATTTTTGCTGCTCTTCGCACTGGGCATAGCTTACGGCTTTATGTACGTCATGCCCTACATGAAATCGAGTTTCTACGATCAGATGATCGCCGCCATGGGCTGCACCAACGAGCAGCTCGGCTCGCTGATGACATACTACACGATAGCCCTGACGATCTCCTATCTGCCGGGCGGCTGGATAGGCGACCGCTTCAACCCCAAGCCGGTGCTGCTGGCCTCCATCTTCGGCCAGGCCGTGCTGAGCTTCCTCTTCATGTTCACCTACCAGAGCTACACCATGAGCGTCATCATCTGGTGCCTGATGGCTCTGACCGGCGGCTTCGCCTTCTGGCCCTCTCTGATGAAGGGCATCCGCATGACCGGCTCCGACGAGGAGCAGGGCCGCATCTTCGGCATCTTTGAGGCCCTCAACGGCCTTGCCTCGCTGCTGCTGAGCTTCGTCATGCTCGGCATCATGGCCATCGCCGGCGCGGGCGACCTTGTAACCGGCTTCAAGAGCGCCGTCGCCAGCATGGGCGTGCTGAGCCTCGTCTCCGGCATCCTCGTTCTCGTCCTCATGCCCAAGAACGCCGCCTACGGCGCTGCGAAGACTGAGAAGACCGAGAAGGCCGAGAAGATCGGTCTCAAGGAATACATCTCCACCTTCAAGATCCCCGGCGTGTGGATAATGTCCATCCTCGTCTGGTGCTACGTGACCATCTCCGCCGTTGCGAGCTACCTGACGCCCTACAGCACCAACGTCCTCGGCATGTCCGCCGTCCTGGCCTCGAGCATAGGCACGATAAGGACCTACGGCTGCCGCCTTGTGGGCGGCCCGCTCGGCGGCTACATCGCGGACAAGGCGTTCAAGTCCGTTTCGAAGGAGCAGGTGCTCGGCCAGGCGGCCTGCGCCGTGACCCTCGGACTCTTCCTCGTTCTGCCCACCGGAATAAGCGGCGGCCTTCTGGTCGTGCTGCTGCTGCTCGTGGGCGTGGCGATGTTCCTGTGCAAGGGCACCTATTTCTCCGTGCAGCCCGAGCTCGGCATCCCCACCAACGTCTCCGCCACCGCCGTGGCCATCGCCACGCTCATCGGCTATCTGCCCGACATGTTCGTGCACACGATGTTCGGCAAGTGGATAGACACCTATGGCGAAGCCGGATACACGAGGATCTTCATCTATGGCATCGGCACCGCCGTTCTCGGCATAATTGCGGCACTTCTGGCCGTGTATATCGCGCACAGGAATGCAAAAAAGGCCAGCGGCTCTGTCGCATGATAATTTTAGGAGGCGCAAAATGAGCAAAGTAAAGCTGAACATCGCCCGCTGCAAGGGCTGCGGTTACTGCGTTGAGGAGTGTCCGCGCAAGGCCATCTCCTTCACCGGGCACATAAGCGAAAAAGGCTACGACACCATCCAGGTGAACGACGAGCTGTGCATAGCCTGCGGCTCTTGCTACCGGGTCTGCCCCGACAGCGTGTTCGAGATCCTGGAATAAGGAGGAGGTCAAAGAATGGCAAAGGAATTGATGAAGGGCAATGAGGCCCTGGCAGAAGCCGCGATCCGCGCGGGCTGCCGTTTTTACAGCGGATATCCGATAACGCCCCAGACTGAGATACTCGAGTACCTCTCCTGGCGTATGGACGAGGTCGGCGGCACCTTTGTGCAGACCGAGTCCGAGCTCGCGGGCATAAACATGCTCCTGGGCGCATCCGCCGCGGGAGCGAGGGCGCTGACGAGCTCCGCTGGTCCCGGGTTCTCGCTCAATCAGGAGGGCATCTCCTATCTCGTAGCTGCCGACCTGCCTGCCGTCATCATCGACGTCATGCGCATAGGCACCGGTCTCGGCGACATAGCCCAGGGCCAGGGCGACTACTGGCAGATGACCCGCGGCGGCGGCCACGGCGACTACCGCACCATAGTTCTCGCCCCCGCGAGCGTCCAGGAGAACTGCGACCTCATGCAGACGGCCTTCGACCTCGCCGAGAAGTACCGCCACCCCGTCCTCATCGCCTCCGACGCGGCGATAGGCCAGATGGTGGAGGGCGTGCAGCTCCCTGAGATGCACGAGCACGACATAAACACCTATGACTGGGCCGTCCGCGGCTGCAAGGCCGGCCAGACGCCCCGCAAGGTGCAGAACACCTATTACACCAGACCCGACTACGTGGAGTATCTCCGCGACAAGTACGCCGCCATCGAGGCGAACGAGCAGCGCTGGGAGTCCTACAAGACCGAGGACGCCGAGGTCGTGCTCGTGGCCTACGGCATCAGCTCCCGCATCTCGCGCGAGGCGGTTGACGTCGCCCGTGCGCAGGGCCTGAAGCTCGGCCTGATCCGCCCGATCACGCTCTGGCCCTTCCCGGTGAAGGCCTTTGCCCAGTGCCCTGCGGCCAAGGCGTTCATGACTGTGGAGATAAACATACTCGGACAGATGACCGACGACGTCAGGCTGGCCGTGGAGAACAAATACCCTGTGGACTTTTACGGCACCTTCTTTGGCCTGCCGGAGACCGACGCCATAATCGAAAAGGCCAAGGGCATGCTGGAAAAGGGGGAAAACTAAATGAAACTCAAAGCGCCTGCTTCCGTATTCTCCTCCGCGGGCTTCTGCCCCGGCTGCGGTCATGGCCTTGCCAGCCGCCTGATAGGCGAAGTCGCCGAGGAGCTGGGCATACAGGAAAAGCTCGTGACCGTCGTTGACGTCGCCTGCTGCTCCTTCAACATCGACTACTGGAACTTTGACACCATAATGGCCGCACATGGCCGTGATATCCCCACTGCGGTGGGCGTCAAGCACATCCGGCCTGACTGCCCCGTAATGGCCTACATGGGCGACGGCGCCGCCTACTCCATCGGCATGGCCGAGACCATCCATGCCGCGCTGAGGAACGACAACATCTGCGTGTTCGTCATCAACAACTCCGTGTTCGGCATGACCGGCGGCCAGATGGCCCCCACGACCCTGCCCGGAGAGCGCACCGCCACCTCCCCGAAGGGCAAGGACCCCAAGCGCTACGGCACTCTCAGCGGCGTCGAGCTGCTCAAGGGCATGGACATCGCCTATCTCGCCCGCGGCGAGCTGGTGGGCGTCGCCGGGATGACCAAGTCCAAGCGCATGATCCGCAACGCCTTTGAGCATCAGCTCGCGGGCGACGGCTTCTCCCTCGTGGAGCTGCTCTCGCCCTGCCCGACGAACCTGAATCTGCCCCCGGTGAAGGCCAAGACCTTCGTGCACGAGGAAATGACCAAGTATTTCCCCATCGGAGAGTTCATCAACAAGGGAGGAAACAAGTGATGGTTGAGATCATATGCGCCGGCTTCGGCGGTCAGGGCGTGCTCACGACCGGCCTCATAGTTGCCAATGCAGCGATGATGCTGGGCAAGGAGATCACCTGGTACCCCTCCTACGGCTCCGAGATGCGCGGCGGCACCGCCAACTGCACCATAAAGATAAGCGATGGCCCCATAGCCAGCCCCTATTCCAAGGCGCCTGACATCGTCTGCGCGCTCAACGCCCCTGCCATCGACAAGTTCGAGTCCAGCATCAAGCCGGGCGGCTACCTCTTCGTCAACGCCTCGCTCGTCGATGAGGACAGGACTTACCGCGACGATATCAAGGTCGTCAAGGTGCCCATGACCGAGGTGGCCCAGCACTGCGACAACCCCAAGGGCGCGAACCTCGTGCTCCTCGGCGCCGTTGCTGCGCACACCGGGCTCTTTGAGGTGGACGTGCTGGACAAGCTCGTCGCCGAGTACTTTGCCAAAAAGGGCAAGGTGAACCCCAAGAACTCCGACTGCCTGCACGCGGGCGCCAAGCTCTGATAAAGAATACGCCCGGGTCGCGTCGTACAGCTGCACCCTCGCACCCGGGCGCAAGTATACCCCGCATTTCTCCGATGCACAGGGTCTGATCTTATGAAAGGGGGGAGACAGACACGCTGGACACTTTGGACATACTCATAATACTGCTGTACTTTGTCGGAATGATAGTGCTCGGACTCTACGCACAGAAAAAACAGTCTAGCGTCGACGACTATTATCTGGGCGGCCGCTCCATGGGCAGCTTCAAGATCGGCGCACTGTGGATGGCCGGCTGGATAGGCGGTTCGTCCGTTATCGGCACTTCGTCAAACGGTTACAGCATGGGCATAACGGCGGTGTGGTACGTCACGGCCATAGCGGCCGGCTGCATAACCTTCGCCCTCGTGATGGCAAAGCCGATAAAGCGCATCAGCGGTGTGCTTCACAATATTACCTTCCCCGAGCTGATCTGCAGCCGATATGACGCCAAGAACAGCGTCATGAGCAGCATCACCACGATACTCGCGATGGTGGGCTACACGGCGGCTCAGTTCGTCGCGGGCGCCTCGATACTGAACGTACTGACCGGATGGAGTTTGGGCGTGTGCTATGTGATAGCCGCGGTGGTCATCGTATTCTATGTATCCACGGGCGGCCTGCTGGCCGTTACCTATACCGACATTGTCCAGATGCTGCTGCTTATTCTGGGCATAGTAGTCATCGCGGTGCCCATGACCTCGGGCACTATGGCGGCCGAGGGCCTGTCTCTCCGGGCGGATCTGCCCGAGAGCTACTTTGACTTCGGCAGCTGGGGCTGGGCGACGATAATCGCTCTCGCCTTTTCCACGATATTGTCGTTCTTCACGTCCATGGACAGCTTCACCCGCTGCATAGCGGCAAAGGACGCCCGCAGCGCCAGGCTGGGGACCATATATGCGGCCATCGCCGTGCTCGTCATCGCGGGCGCCAGCACCTATCTCGGCATGGCAGGCAAGCTCCTGCTGCCCGACCTTACGCAGTCCAACAACGTGCTGGCCGAGATGGTCGTGAAAATCTTTCCCCATGGGCTCAAGGGGCTCATACTCATCGGCGTTCTCAGCGCTATAATGTCCACGGCCGACATCTCCGTTCTCACCGGCTCCGCCAGCCTCACAAAGGACATCTATCAGCGCTTTATCAACCCGAAAGCCTCCGAAAAGACGCTCATGCGCATGGGACTCGTGTGTTCCGTGCTCGTGGGTTTGCTCGGGGCGCTGTTTGGATGGTATAATCAGGATATAATGAACATCCTGCTCATAACCTTCACGATAAACTCCGCGGGCCTCTTCCTGCCCACGATAGGGGGCTTCTTCTGGAAGCGCTCCTGCTCCGCCGGGGCCTTTGTCTCTATGGTCTCGGCCACGGTCATAACCGTGGCCTGGTATGTGGGCGGTGCGCTCACGGACCTGCCGCTCTTTGAAGTGGACGCGCTCTGGCCCTCCTTCGGCGTCTCCGCCGTGCTCTACTTCGTCGTCTGCCTGACCCACCGCCAGACGCCCGAGGAGCTGGAGAAGGCCCGGTTGTTTTACGCAATGCACAAGAACGGAACCGCTGCTGACTGATAAAAGGGGGATGACTATGAAGATCGTATTTGCAGAATACCCGGAAACCAGAAACAGAAACATCGACACCGAGCTCGCCTGCATGCCGGAGGGCACGAAGGTCGGCTTCGCCGTCTACGACGAGCAGAATCTCGAGGCCTACCGCGAGGCGCTCGCCGACTGCGACGCGGTCATCACCGGCTTCGCCCCCATCGACGAGCAGACCATCGACCGCATGAAGAACTGCAAGATCATCTCCGTGCAGGCCACGGGCTGGAACTTCGTGGCGCACGAGTACGCCAAGAGCCGCGGCATAGCCGTCTCGGCCATCGGCGAGTACTGCACCAAGGAGGTCGCGGACCACACCATGATGCTCATGCTCGCACTGCGCAAGCGCCTGCCCTACCTCCAGCGCCGCGTGAACGTGGAGAAGGTCTGGGAGACAGCCTCGCTCGAGACGCTGGGCCTCAAAGGCATCTGGGGCCAGACCCTCGGCATCGTCGGTCTCGGCAAGATAGGCAGGGCCGTCGCCGCGCGCGCAAAGGCCTTCGGTATGCGCGTCATCGCCGTCGACCCGTTCAAGGATGACGACTACTTTGCCGAAAACGGCGTCGAGCGCGTGGACATCGACTACCTGCTCGAGAACTCCGACGTGGTGTCCAGCCACATGGACCTCAACCACACCAACGAGAAGTACTTCGACGCCGAGAAGTTTGCCAAGATGAAGAAGCAGCCCATCTTCCTGAACGTCTCCCGCGGCGGCGAGGTGGACGAGGACGCCATGCTGGCGGCGCTCAACGCGGGCCAGATCCTGGCCGTCGGCCTCGACGTGCTCACCAGCGAGAGCCCGGACCTCAGCACCTGCCCCTTCATCGGCCGTGAGGACTGCATCGTCACCCCGCACAGCGCCTTCTACTCCGACGACTCCATCGAGGCCTGCGAGCGGATATCCGTGCTCAACGCCCTCAACTACATAAACGGCGAGCCGGACAAGGTGTTCAAGCTGGTGCAGGACCCGCGCAAGTGAGAAATTGTGATTTGGAGAAAAGACATGGAAAATACGCAGAGAATGCCCCTTGAGGGGATAAAAGTCATAGAGCTTGCGACCGTCGTGGCCGCCCCCACGGCGGGGCGTATGCTCTGCGCCTACGGGGCGGAGGTCATTAAGGTCGAGACCCGCTACGGCGACGAGATGCGCCACGCCGGCGAGTGGGAGCAGGTCGTCTGCGAGATGGACAAGAACCCGCTCTTCGCCATACAGAACTCCGGCAAGCGGCTCACCAGCATCGACCTCAAGAACCCGGAGGGCAAGGAGGCCTTTTTGAAGCTGCTGGACGGCGCGGACATCTTCCTCACCAACGTGCGCCTGCCCAGCCTTGGCCGCCTCGGCCTGGACTATGAGACGCTGCACGAGCGCTTCCCCTCTCTTATATACGCCCACTTCTCCGGCTTCGGCGTCAAGGGGCCGGACGCAGCCAAACCGGGCTTTGATTCCACAGCCTTCTGGCTGCGCAACGGACCGCTGGCCGACTGGCAGGCTCCGGGCTCCTTCCCCTTCACGCCGACCTACGCCTTCGGGGACATGGCCACGAGCTCCGCATTCTTCTCCGGCATCCTCATGGCCGTCATAGGCCGGGAAAAGACCGGCGAGGGCACCTTTGTCAGCACCTCGCTCATGGCGAGCGGCATCTGGTGCAACGCCATCGGCGTCGTATCCCACCAGAAGCAGTTCGCCGGCGACCGCGTCAACGACCCGCTGCGCCCCTCCGACCCCTTCAGCCACTTCTACAAGTGCGGCGACGGGCGCTACATCGGCATCTTTGACAACGAATACGGCCGTGATCTGCCCAAGTTTGCAAAGCTGCTCGGCATAGAGGACATCCTGGACGACCCGCGCTGCGCCTCGCTCGAGGCTCTCGCCAAGACCGACGCCGTTGTAGAGGTCGTCACGCGGCTCAATGAGATATTCCTCACCCGGCCAAGCGCCGAGTGGATAAAGCTGCTCGAGGAGAACAACATCTCCTGCGAGCTCATGCGCCGCCTCAGCGACGTGAGTTCCGACGAGCAGGCCATCGCCAACGGCTTTGTCGAGGAGGTCGAGTTCAAGGATGGGCTGAAGGTCATGATGCCCTGCCCGCCGGTGAAATTCTCCGACTACGTCACCAGGCCCTACACCCCCGCCGGCGTGCTCGGCGCGGACACGGACAGCGTGTTCGCCGAGCTGGGCTACAGCGCCGAGGACATCGCCCGGATGCGGGAAAACAAGGCCATTATCTGAAAAAGGAGTAGATACAATGAAAATAGTGCTTGCAGAGGTCCCCTATACCAAGGACCGCAACATCAGCGTCGAGAAGTCCTGCTGCCCCGAGGGCGCAGAGCTCGTCATCGCGGTCTACGATGAGCACAGCGACGACAACAGCGCCTTCTACCGCGAGATAGAGGACGCGGACATCATAGTCAACGGCTACGTCTACTTCGGCAGGAAGGAGCTCGACGCGCTCAAGAAGTGCCGCATCATCTCCTTCCAGTCCACCGGCTACAACGAGATCGACCTAGACTACGCCACCGAGCGCGGCATCGGCGTCTGCTCCATCCTCGACTACTGCACCCAGGAGACGGCGGAGAACACCATGGCGCTCATGCTGAACCTGCAGCGCAGCATCCGCCTCTACGACAAGAGCGTGCAGCAGGACCACGTCTGGGACTACCTCGTGGCGCGCGATCAGCACATGAAGCGCATCGCCGGCCAGACCATGGGCATCGCCGGACTTGGACGCATCGGCCAGTCCGTCGCGCGCAAGGCCCAGGCCTTTGACATGACGGTCATCGCCTACGACCCCTTCCTGCCGCCCGAGATCGCCGAGGGCATGGGCGTCAAGCTGGTTGACTTCGACACGCTCCTCGCCGAGAGCGACGTCATCTCCATACACATGAACCTCACCGACCAGAACTACCACATCTTCAACAAGGAGGCCTTCTCCAAGATGAAGAAGCGCCCCATCATCGTCAATGAGGGACGAGGCGCCCTCATCAGCGACGACGACCTCGTCTGGGCGCTCGACAACGACCTGGTGCGCGGTGCGGCGCTGGACATGCTCGAGAGCGAGAACCCGGACCTCTCCGACTGCCCCCTGCTCGGTCGTGAGAACGTCCTGCTCACCCCGCACAGCGGCTACTACTCCGAGACCTCCGACTACCTCGTGGCGAAGTACTCCATGGACAACGCCCTGGCCTACTACAACCGCGAATACGACAAGGTCAAGGTCATGCGCAACCCCGTCAGGAACTGAAAAAAGAAAAAAATGCAGTGATCATGGCACACTATCGGATATTCCGAACCGGGCCTTTTCGCGCTGTGATTTACGCCTTGCCGGCGGGGATGAGGTCCTCGAGCATCTCGACCACCTGGGCGACGGTGCGGACGTTGCCGGCACGCTCGTCGGTGATGACGATGTCGTACTCCTCCTCGATGGACATCACGAGCTCGACCACGTCCAGGGAATCGGCGCCGAGATCGTCGAAGATGTCGGTGTCGGGGGTGATGGTCTCGGGGTCGACCTCGAGCTGGTGAGCCAGAAGCTCACGAACGGTGTCAAAAATCATGGCTTATTCCTCCGGTGTCTCAGCTCCACTCGCGGCTTTTGGGGCGGGTGTCGTCCTGCTTGTTGGGCCGCTCATAGGAGACGACCACGCGGCGGTTGGGCTCGGTGCCCGTGGAGCTGGTGGATACGCCCTCGAAGTTCTGCAGGGCGGTGTGGATGACGTGGCGCTCATAGGAGTTCATGGGCTCGAGCGCCATGCTGCGCTTGTACTTGACGACCTTGGCGGCCATCTTCTCGGCGAGGTGCACGAGGCTTTCCTCGCGCTTGGCGCGGTAGCTCTCGGCGTCCACGCTGATGTGGCAGCGCTTGTCGCTGCCGCGGTTCACGGCGTAGTTGGTGAGGTGCTGTATGGCGTCGAGCGTCTCGCCGCGGCGGCCTATTACAGCGCCCATGCCGGGACCGGAGAGATTCACCAGGATGCCGCCGTTGTCGCGGTCGGTGATCTCGATCTCCGCCTTCACGCCCATGCGGTCCAGCAGACCGCGCAGGAAGCGCTCCGTGTCGGCCTTGACGCCCTCGGTGTACTTGGGCTCGGTGCTGACGGCGGGGGCGGCGGCGGGCTCGGCGCGCTGGGGCTCGCTCACCGGGGCGGCGGGGGCCTCTTTGACGGGCTCCTCGTCCGGGGCGTCGTACTCCACGCGCACGACGGCGGGGGAGGCGCCTATGCCCAGGAAGCCGCTCTTCGCGCGCTCTACTATCTCGACCGAGACGTCGTCCCGGTCCAGGCCCAGCTCACGCAGGGCGGCGGCCAGGGCCTCGTCCTCGGTCTTGCCGGACTTCTCAAGGTATTTTTTCATCGTTTATTCTCCTGATCCTCGTCTTCGTCCTCGTCGATGAAGGACTCCTCCACGAAGCCCTCCTCCTCGCTCTCGTCAACAGGGGCGGCGCCCTCGTCAACGGCTGCGGGGGCGGCGGTCTCAACGACCTCCTCCTCGGCGACCTCGGTATCTATGCTCTCGCCGAACTCGCTCTCAGCGGCGGCGGCACGCGTGGCCTCCTCGGCGGCTTCGGGATTTACGAACCTGTCCTCAACATAGGCGCGGCCGCGGGCATAGCGGCGGTTGCCGACCTGGGAGGCGGGCTTTTCCGGCTCGGTCACGCCGAGCCTCTCGCGCCTCGCGGCGCGCTCCTCGCGCTCGACGGCGGCGCGGCGCTCCGTATCCTGCTGCTTTTGCTGCGCCTGCTGCTTTTTCTTGCTGGTGTTGCGGTTGACGTTCGTCGCGTTCATGGCGCGCAGACGCTCCGTCTCCTGGCGCTTGCGCTCAAGCTCCTCCTCACGCGCACGCTCGCGCTCGATGCGCTCCGCATCGGCCTTGTCCAGCTGCTTTTTGAAGATGCCGGTGAGCACGACGTCGCGGATGATGCCGAGCACGCTGTTCATGATCCAGTACAGGCCCATGGCGGCCGGCATGACGAAGCCTATCCAGAGGCTCATGAGCGGCATGATGAGCAGCATGGTCTTGTTGGTGCTCTGCTGCTGGGCGTTCATGTTGCCCATGGTGGGGTTCATCTTCTGGCTGATATAGATGGAGAGGTAGCTCAATCCGGTGGATATGATCGGGATGAGGAACAGCCCGATGACGGCCCAGGCGCCGGCGGAGAGGTCAAAGGTCCAGAACTTCCAGTTCGGCGTGGCCGAGAGGTCGAGACCGAGGAAGTTGTAGTCCATCTGCACGAGCTTGTCCGAGAGGCCGGCAAAGTCGCTCCAGTGGTCGCTGATGAACTTGGCCTTGTAGATCTCCTCGTAGAAGGTGTTGCCGGAGCTGGTGTAGTTGGACATGGCATAGCCCAGCTCGCTGAGCTTGTTGGCTATGGCTCCGCCCGAGGCGAGCAGCGCCGAGTCGACGCCCATCATGATGGTGAGCGGCTTGACGACGGCGCGGTAGAGGGCGAGGAGTATGGGGAAGGGCAGCAGGCTCCAGAGGCAGCCGGACATGGGGTTGACCTTCTCCTCGCGGTAGAGGCGGGCCATCTCCTCGTTGAGCTTCTGCTGGTTGCCCTCGTGCTTGCGCTGGAGCTCCTGCATGCGCGGCGTGAGCCGGGACATGCGCATCATGCTCTTCTTGCTCTTGGCCATGAAGGGCAGCAGCACGAGCGTCACGCACAGCGAGAACAGTATGGTGGCGACACCGAAGTTCCCCGTGAGCTCGTAGAGGCCCATCATGAGCCAGCCAAAGGGTTTAGCTATTGCATCTAACATCTCATTTGCTCCTCAGTGGGTGGTGTCCCGGATGACCGGGCGGTTGCTCGCGCGGGAGCTCAGGGCACGGGGTCGTAGAACTCGTGCTCTCCGAAGTGGAAGGGGTGGCAGCGGGAAATACGCTTGAGAGCCAGCCAGCCGCCCTTTAGGGCGCCGTATTTCTCAATGGCCTCGATGGCGTACTGCGAGCAGGTGGGTATGAACCGGCAGCAAGGCGGCTTGAGCGGGGATATGTTCCGCCTGTAAAAGCGTATCATGGCAAGCAGCAGCTTTTTCACGTTTCGCTCTCCTTGACGAGTCCGAGCTCGGCGCAGGCGCGCAGAAACTCGCGCTCGAGTCTCTGATAATCTGCCCCGACGCTCCGCGAGCGGGCTACGACAACAACATCGTGCCCGCGGCAAAGCCGGCTCTCGTTCAGCCGGTATATTTCGCGCAGCCTGCGCCGCACGCGGTTGCGCACAACAGCGCAGCCGAGCTTGTTCGAGACGGTGAAGCCGAGCCTGTTGCCGGCCTTACCGTTGCGCCTCGCGTACACCACAAGGCATGGCTCCGCCGCACTCCTGCCTTTCCGGTAGGCGCGTCGGAACTCATAATTCAACTTCAGCGAGTCGGTAAACTCCAACTGCTTCCCCTCTAATTACCGCATCCCGCGCTGGGTCTTGCGGGACTCAGTAGGAGAGGCGGGCTCTGCCCTTCGCGCGGCGGCGGGAGAGGACCTTGCGGCCGTTGCGGGTGGCCATTCTCTTGCGGAAGCCGTGCTCCTTCTTGCGCTGGCGCTTCTTGGGCTGGTAGGTGCGAACCATAGTCAATTCCATCCTTTCTTGACGTTATACTCAACAGCGGCCATGGGACATTGCTAAGCCGCCGCAGTTGACAAAGAGAAAACCTCTGCCAGGACACTGGCAGAGGCTAATTATATCCCAATTTGAGGTGTGCTGTCAACTTTTATTTCTTGTCACCCTCGGTTTTCGCCGTGCCGGGGTCGATGTACTCCCCGGGCAGCTCCACGAAGTTCTCCTCGCCCTCCTCGGAGCCGGGGCCCATGGGCTCGAACTCGTCCTCGGGCTTCGGGGGCGGGACCTCGTCGTCCTCGTCCTCGGTGGCGGGGGCGTTCGGGAAGCGGGCGAAGATCTCCTCGCGGCGGCGCAGGCCGGAGACCAGCATCCAGGAGAGGAAGAGCTGCATCCCGGCGATGCCGAAGAACATGATCTGCTGCGCGATGAGCCTCTCGTCCGGGAGGGTCACGAAGCAGAGAAATGCGCCGAAGTTGCAGAAGAAGATGGTCGCAAAGGGCTTGCCCCTGCCGTAAGCGTGCCCGGCGACATAGTAGAAGCTCAGCAGGGAGCAGGCGATGGCGAGTATCTCGGGCGCATAGCTCCAGACCACGGAGGTGACTGCATCCTGCCGGTAGCTGACGATGAGCCAGAAGCAGCAGAAGGCGATGGGCAGCGTGGTGGCGAGGCAGAAGCCCGCCTGCCTGGGCGAGCCGTCCGGCGTCTCCTTTCCGCTCGCGCCGCCGGCGATGCCGAGAAAGCCGCCCGCGGTCAGCAGCCCGAGCAGCGCGAGTATGCGCAGCAGCCCGGAGAAGTCCATGCCCAGCGGGGCCTCCGCGTCCCCGGCCGTTATCAGCAGCATGACGCTGCCCGCGGCCATGATGAGCGCGATGACCAGGTAGATTATCTTGTGCAGCAGGCCGCTCCCGGCAAAGGCCACGCCGGGGTCCGGCGCGCAGGTCAGGCCGAGGTTCTTCTTATAGTACCGCGCGAAGCCGAACATGGTGCCCGCGGCGGCTATGCAGAGGATGGTCAGCACGATTCCCCAGAGGCTGCCGGAGATGTAGAGCCCGTTCTCCTCAAAGGCCGTCATGTTCTGCAGCCAGCGGCTGAAGATGCCGAAGGCGGAGTACACGCAGGTCGTGCAGGTCATTGTAAGGGCGAGTTTACGCATATGATCAGGACCGTCCAAATAAGAATAGTTACATAGGGCAGAGAAGTTTGCCACAATATTCTAACCCTTTGCCCGCCTCAAGTCAACAACAAAAGGAGGCCAGGAATGAGAACGATAGTCGCGGCGGCGCTGCTCTGCCTGGTGATAGCGCTCATGCTGCCGCTGCTGTTTTCCGGCGGCGGACAGGCAGCGCCGGAGCAGAGCACGGAGCCGGAGAGCAGCGCGGGCGGGCTCGATTCGGAGCTGAGCTTCACGGTGCTCACGGCCGACGGGGTCGAGACCGTGACCATGTCGGACTGGCTCCCCGGCGTGGTGGCCGGGGAGATGCCCGCGCTCTTTGAGGAGGAGGCGCTCAAGGCCCAGGCCGTGGCGGCGCGGACGTACATAATGTACTCCATGGGCCGGGAAAAGCCCGCGCACCCGGAAGCCGACGTCTGCGACGACCCGGCCTGCTGCAAGGCGCACTCGACGGACGAGACCCTGCGAGAGAAGTGGGGCGAGAGCTACGAAGAGAACATGGCCCGAGTGCTGGAGGCCGTGCGCTCCACGGACGGGGAGTACATGAGCTACGGCGGCGAGGTCATTCAGGCGGTGTTCCACTCCTCCTCCTCGGGCCGGACGGAGGACTCCGCCGCCATCTGGCAGGCCGAGCCCTATCTCGTGAGCGTGGAGAGCCCGGAGACGGCGGAGGACGTGCCAAACTATGTGACCTCCGTCACCGTGAGCCCGGAGGACTTCCGCGCGGCGGTGCTCGCCGTCCACCCGGAGGCCGAGTTCGGCGAGGACCCGGCGTTCTGGCTGGGCGCGGCGGTGCGCGACGCCTCCGGCCGGGTCGAGAGCGTGGACATAGGCGGCACCCAGGTGCCGGGCACGGAGCTGCGCACCATCTTCAAGCTGCGCTCCACGGCCTTCACGCTCGACTACACCGCCGAGGGCTTTCTCTTCACCGTCACCGGCTACGGCCACGGCGTAGGCATGAGCCAGTACGGCGCCAACGTCATGGCCGAGGACGGCGCGGACTATGAGGAGATACTCACCCACTACTACCCCGGCGCGGAACTGACACGTGCAACGTAAAATATTTAATGTTTATCGTTAAATTGTAGTTGACTAACATAAACATGTGTGTTATGCTGGCCTCAGAAAAGGAAAGGAGGCGGCATGGATGCAGATACCTTCAAGAAAACTGTTCATGTTTGGAAAGGTAGTAAAGATCGTCCTGCTCGTCATGACGGCCGTGATAGCGGTCTCGGCAGTGTCGTGCCTGATGCAGGGGCTCGGATATATGCGGCTGCCGGGGGACGAGGCGGTCTCTGAGCAACCGGCTGTGACATACACGGCGGGGTCTATGGCGTTCAACAGGTTTGTGATGCTGGCGTATTCGCTCTGCCTGATATGCGTGTTTGCCTACGGAATAAAGATAACGAAGAAGCTGACGTCGGATGAAAACCCGTTCAACGCGGAGAACGCGGTGCTGCTCAGACGGGGGGCGCTGCTTATCGGTGTAAGTGCGGTGCCCAAGGTGATATTTACTGCGGCCTCTGCCATCCAGGAAGGATGTTCATGGTCCGTGGCGCTGTTTTCGGCGGTGTCGGCGGCGCTGATACTGATTCTAGTCTCCATATTCCTGAGCTTCCTGTCCCAGGTGTTCGCCTACGGCTCGGAGCTCCAGCAGCTCTCAGATGAGACCCTTTGAAGGTGATAGAAGTGCCGATAATACTCAGACTGGACCGCGTGATGGCGGACCGGAAGATGTCCCTCAACGAGCTCGCCGATCGCGTGGGCATTGCGAATGTGAACCTCTCGAAGATCAAGACCGGCAAGGTCAGCGCCATACGCTTTTCAACCCTCGAGGCCATATGCGAGGCCCTCGACTGCCAGCCCGGCGACATACTCGAATACTCCCCTCCCAGATCCGAATAGCGCAAAGGCGCCCCGCACAGCGCGGGGCGCCTTGTTTTCAGCCCTGTTCCGCCATATATGTGGCGACGCGGCTTTGGACCTCGGCGGCGACGTCGGGGGCGGATTTTTCGCCCGCGAAGTACGGCGCCGCGGCGTCCGTTATGATCCCCAGCGCCTCGGCGTCCATGCCGTAGATCACCTCCGCCGCCTCAAACGCGGCCAGGCCCTTGGCGGTCACGAGCTCCATGTCCGCCGTTAGGTCGTAGCCGTTCTCCCGCCAGCCGGCGAGGTTTTTGAGATAGGTCTCTATCTCCCAATCCGCGACGGAGCGCAGGGGGCTGTAGCCGTCCAGGGTCATGGAGTCCTTCGTGAGCACGGTCTTCAAAAAGCTCCAGCACTCGTCCGGGTGCTCCGTCGCCGCGCTGATGCCGAGCGGAAGAATGGGCTCCACCGCGATGCCGCGCCCCTCGCCCGTGCCGGGGAAGCCGCAGAAGGCAAAGTCCTCGCCCAGGGCATCCGTGAAGGTGCGCATTACATAGAGGTTCACGGTCGAGGTGTAGAGCAGCTGGCGGCCGGAGGCGAGCATCTGCTGCTCGTTGTAGTCCCACTCGTAGCCGTAGGGCGTGCTCTCGCCCGTCACGGCCTCGACGGGCTGCTTCGCCGCCTGGGCGAGTATGTCCTCAAAGAGCCCGGAGGTGAAGTCGCAGGTCCCGGCCTCCCAGTCCATCAGCGCCGAGGCGTTGAAAGAGAGCGCCGTCTCGAGATAGGTCTGCCGCGAGGTGTTGAGGCCCACGGCGTACTCTATTGCCGGGTTCGCGGCCATGATCTCCTCCACGTCGGCATAGCTGATGCCCTCGTACCCTTCGGCGCAGGCTGCCGCAGCCGCCGCGGCCCAGACCTTCCAGCTCATGGGGATGGAGTAGAGCTCGCCGCCGAGCTCCGAAGCCCGCAGCCAGTTGTCGAAGAGCGTGGAGCGGTCCACGCCGTCGGGGCCGTCTATGAAGGCGTTGAGCTCCAGCAGCATGCCGCGCTTGGCCCAGGAGGCGACGCTGATGCCCTCCAGCATGACGATGTCCGGGCAGCTGCCGGCGAACATGTCCGCCGCAAGGCGCACGGTGCCCGCAAGGCCGTCCTCCGCCGTGTTGTAGACCGTGTAGTCGACCAGCTCCACGCGTGCGTCGGCGTTCCTGCGGTTGAAGTCGGCGGCGAGGTCGTAGAGATATATGGCGTTCAGGTCCTGGCCTATGCCGGTGAGCGCGAGGGTGATGACCGTGAGGGGCTCCGTGCTCTCGACCCTGGTGACAAGCCAAAAGTTCCGGCCGCCGTCGGTGACGAGCAGGCGCCCGTCGGAGAGCATCAGCTCGGGCGGGTAAGAGCTGCCGTAGTCGATGTAGTCAGCAAACTTTTCGCCCGCACCCGTGTCCGGATCGAGCTCCCAGAGCGAGAAACTGCCGCAGGCGAGCAGCCGCCCATCGGGCGCGGGCAGCACTCCCCAGCTGCAATCGACAGAGATGCTCACGGCCTCACCGACAGCACCGCCCTCGAGGTCAACGCGCGCGATGAAGGAGCCGCCCTGGTCGTCGGTCCAGTACAGCGCCAGCGCGTCGGAGAGCGGCACGATGTTGACGCCGTAAGCGGGCAGGCCCTCCAGCTGTATGTCACAGACGCTGACGGGTTCCGCGCCGGAGCAGTCGAAAACGCGCAGGCGGGGGTCCTGCTCGGGAACGCTGGTGCAGACGCAGAGCCGCCCGGCGCTGTCGACGGCCATGAGGCCGCGGTATTCCCCCGCGGGTATCAGGCTGGATATGGGCCAGCGTCCGGCCTCCAAGCCGTCCGGGCCGAAGCGAAGCAGATACTCTTCCGCGTCGGGCTGGTACATGGAGCAGAAAAAGCCTCCGTCCGGCGCGAGCACGAAGCCGGATAACCTCTCCTCGCTCGTGCCGTCGCTCAAAACGGCGAGCTGCTCGGCCTCGCCGGAGGCTGAGAGCGACCAGAGGCTGCTTTGACTCACGAACGCAGTGCTGCCGTCCTCGTTTTCCCGGACGTAGGAGTAGGAACTTATGAAGCGCAGGCTGCCGTCGGCGAGCTCCACGGCGTGGCTCATTATTATGTCCTCGGGCAGCTCGACCTCCTCATAGACATAGCGCGCCTCGGGCGCGGCGGAGGCGGAGACCCCCTCCGTCCCGGGCCCGGGCAGCCCGCTCACCGACGGCGGCTGCGCCGCCCCGCAGGCCGTCAGCAGGAGAAGTGCCAGGCCCAGCGCGAAAATGCGGATGGTTTTCCTCATTTTTGTCGCTCCTTCCTGTTTTTTCTCCAGCGTATACCACGGTTGTATCAGATCTGCATCAAAGTTGCATCGCAGTTGTAAAAAATAAGGCCCCGGCCGAAAATGGCCGGGACCTTGTTTGATGTTTGCCGTGTCCGGGGCTCAGTTGTTGGCCTCGGCCTTGGTTTCGCAGTAGATGCAGCGGTAGGTGTGGGTCTCGGGGCTGGTGAGGCGGAAGATCTGGGGCAGGTCGGGCTCCACGCTGGTGATGCAGCGGGGGTTCTTGCAGCGCAGGACGTTCACTATCTTCTCCGGCATGGTGAGCTTGCGCTTTTCAAAGAGGCGGCCGTCCTTGATGACGTTTATCGTCGCGCCGGGGTCGACGTAGCCGATGACCGTGAGGTCGATGTCCGTCATGGAGTCGATCTTGATGATGTCCTTGCGGCCCATCAGCCCGCTGGGGGCGTTCTTGATGATGGCCACGGTGCAGTCGAGCTTGTCGAGGTTCAGCAGCCGGTAGAGCTCCATCGCGCCGCCGGCGTGGATGTGGTCGATAACTATGCCGTTCTTGATGGAATCTATATTCATGTCACGCCTCCAGCAGCTTCAGAATCAGCGCCATGCGGACGTACTTGCCGCAGAGCGCCTGGCGGAAATAGCAGGCACGGGGATCGTCGTCTATCGCAGTGGAGATCTCGTTCACCCTCGGCAGCGGGTGGAGTATGCGCAGGTCCTTCTTCGCGCCGGCGAGCTTCTCCGGAGTGAGGATGTAGCTGTCCTTCAGACGGAGGTAGTCCTCCTCGTTGAAGAAGCGCTCGCGCTGCACGCGGGTCATGTAGAGGATGTCGAGCTCGGGCATGACGGCGGCGAGGTCGGTCTCCTGGGAGTACTGCAGGCCCTTGGCCTGGAGCACGTCCTTCTTGATGTAGCTGGGCAGCTTGAGCTCCTCGGGGGAGATGAGCACGAACTTGACGCCCGTGCTGCGGGAGAGCGCCTCGATGAGCGAGTGCACCGTGCGGCCGAACTTGAGGTCGCCGCACAGGCCGATGGTGAAGTTGTCGAGGCTGCCGCGCTCGCGGCGGATGGTCAGCAGGTCGGTGAGCGTCTGGGTCGGGTGGTTGTGGCCGCCGTCGCCCGCGTTGATGATGGGCACTGTCGAGTGCATGGCCGCGACCATGGGCGCGCCCTCCTTGGGGTGGCGCATGGCGATGATGTCGGCGTAGCAGCCGACGACGCGGATGGTGTCCGCCACGCTCTCGCCCTTTGCGGCGG
>ENA-OOXJ01000981-OOXJ01000981.1-human-gut-metagenome-genome-assembly--contig:-NODE-981-length-20508-cov-2.130445_pt1 | contig 20508 bp, 12 predicted proteins | sample MGYA00241587_ERZ501343 | MGnify/ENA primary metagenome ERZ501343 (study PRJEB25962, sample SAMEA2042918) | human gut metagenome | biome: human gut; feature: human-associated habitat; material: faeces... | reverse complement strand
TACATCCAACTTACAATACTTAGTTAATCTCTTTGAAAATTCATCTATTCCTAACTTTAAATATTTTTCTTTTATTTTACCTACTCCGATTATAGTTATATTCATAAATTTCTCCTTTTTAATAATTTCATAAATTCATCACACCAAACTTTTTCTAATTCACTATAAAATACACTATTTACTCTTATAAATTTCTTATTATTTGATATATCTTTTAATTTTCTTTTTTTTATTTCACACTCAAAACGTACAAATCCAAATATTCTTTCTTGATACGAATTAATATCAAAATTTAAGAAGTTCTTAACTTTCTTTTTGTCATGATTAATAAATTCTAATAGTTTATTGTATATTTTTAATGTGGTAGTTTGACCTGTTATATATACACATTCATTTTCATAAAATTTCAAATTCCTTCTAGGATAATTTAAGTATCTAAAAGAATTTATATATTTAAATACATTTGATTGACTAACAACGTCAAAGCATTTGGTAATATCTACTCTATTAATAAACCAATGATTTAACCCAGGTAAACTTATACCAAATTTATTATTAAATATATTTATTATATTCAATACAATATTTTGTAAATTGTAAAATCCATCGTAAGAATTTTGCCCTTTAATGTATTTATGAAAACTACCTTCAATTACTAATGTTTTTGAAAACCTAAAGCCATATTTAGAACCGTCATCAATATTATAATGTAAATTAGTGTCAAAAGAACCTTCCAACGGACCAGATACAATATTATAATAGCATTGTTGCTTTTCTACATTATAAGAAGTTTTTATATCAGATTTAAGACGTATTTTATTATATATTTTTTCATCTATAGCAGTATAAATTTTAATAGTATCTATCATTAAAATCAAACTCCTTATTTTATATGATATTCCCATGTATGGGACATTCGAAGGGTGTTACAATACCCTTCGAAATATAATTAATCAAAAAGAAAAAAATCTAAATTATTGTTTCTACACGTAACTTTTATTTTAAATTTATAAAAATTTCCCTCAATAAAATCCCCATATTTTTCCTGATTAAAACAAAAAGTATTAATTAAGCAAGCATTTTCTTTATCAAATAAACACAACTTACAATAATCTTTTATAACACCATCTTTATCTGGCTTTGTATGGCACAAATCCAATCTCAAAACCTGTAAATCTTTTTCAAACACAACAAAATTTCCCATAAAAATAACACTCCTAACTAAAAAATATGCTTTTTAAATTTAACATAATGAAAATTTAAAAAACATATTTAAATAATATTATACTATTGCAAGATCAAAGTATTAAAAACATTTCGGAACACTTATTATTTTGCGCAATCATAAAAATAATAAAAAGTTCTAATTGAGGTACCCTACTCTATAATATAAAAAGAACACCTTATATTTCTATAAGGTGATCAATAAGAGGTTGATATATGAAAACTAAGGTTTTTCCCTAGTTCGGCATGCTTATTATTTTTTTGCCCAAATTCCAACATTGTTTGCTTTTGCTGTTTTTTGAGCATCTACAAATTTAGAAAGTAAACTTGTATTAGTAGATTCGACTTTAAGTCTTGCTTGTCCTTCTTTTAATAATGTTTCGTTATATGAAACATCGTCTGATAAGTAAACGTAAGCATATACTTGTCCGTCCTTTACTCTAACTTTATCAAAAGCTAATTTTACTTCTTTATCTGTAAGATCTTCTTTTAATTTATTATTAATTGTAGCAGTTGAATTAGCATAATCAATTCCTATTAAATTTACTTCGTAATAATATGAATTTAATTTAATAATTATTGTATTTTTTTCAGTCACAGAACTTACAGTAGCTTTGCTTGTTTTTTCAAGTATAGGAAGATTTTTTAAAGATGCCGTTAATCCTTTTGATATAACTATCTCTTCATCTTTTTTTACTTCTTCTGCAACATTGTTTTCAACTGTATTTTTATCTTCAATATTCTGAAGACTATTTTTTTCTGTTTCAACTACTTTATTTTCATTATCATTAGTTTTTTCAGTATTTTCAGAATTAGCTACTACTACACTATTATCTGTTGTATTAGTACCTACTCTAGTAGAACAATAAATGTATAATCCACTAATTACTAGTGCAACTGACAATACCAAAATAGCTACTTTAGGACCATATTGTCTAATATAGAAATCTGATTTACTATCATAATACATAAATGTTTTACCTCCTCTTAAGTTACTGACAAATTCATTATAGCATCTTTTTTATGTAAAGTCAACAAAAAACAGCAAAAAAATTAAAAAACGTTTACATTTTTATGTAAACGTTTGACTATTTTAATTAAACATCTGCATTGTGCCATACATTTTGAACATCTTCATTATCATCAAGTTTATCTAAAAAGTTTTGAACTTTTACTTCTTCTTCTTCAGACAATTCTTTTTTCATAGAAGCTATTTGTCTTACGTCTGCTTCTAATATATTTAATCCCATATTTTCTAATACATCTTTAACAGCTGAAAAGTTTTCTGGTAAAGTATATACTTCAAAATATTCATCTTCTGCAACAAAGTCTTCAGCTCCTGCCTCTAATGCTGCCATCATTATTTCATCCTCTGAAGCATTTTCAGTTTTTTCAATTAATATATATCCTTTTTTACTAAACATGTATGACACTGAGCCTGTTTGCCCTAAATTGCCACCAGATTTACTAAATATACATCTAATATCAGCAGCAGCTCTATTTTTATTATCTGTCATTGCCTCAACAATTACAGCAATTCCACAAGGTCCAAATCCTTCATATGTAATTTCTTCATAATTTGCAGAATTAGAATCTCCTAAAGCTTTTTGGATACATCTATTAATGTTATCATTAGGCATATTATTAGCCTTTGCTTTTGAAATAACATCTTTTAACTTTGAATTTATATTAGGATCTCCACTTCCACCAGTTTTTACCGCTACAGTTATTTCCTTACCAAGTTTTGTGAAAATTGCCCCTTTTTTTGCATCAGTTGCTTCTTTTTTTCTTTTTATATTTGCCCATTTGCTATGTCCTGACATACTTTTTCCTCCTTAATCATAAATAAAACTTATTAAACATTTTATCATATTTTTATACTTTTGTGTAGTCTTTTTTTAAATAAAGACGTATTTTATGCAAAAAAGTAAGAATAGCACATATTTGTAATTTTTATTATTATATCTATAGAAAGCTCCTTGAAAGCAAAAATATTCTTCTAATTCCAATTGTTTTTCTTCGCTTTTCACTATATTTACCTTTTTTTATATTTTCAGTTTTAACTGGTTCCATATTGGCACTTTCCTTATTTACATCTTTTAATATTAAATTAATATCTACTATTATTTTTTCATAAAATATTTTATTTTTTCTATAAATCCATTTAAATACTTACAAAAAAAATAACCTAGACTTTACATCTAGGCTCTAATTATTTTTTTATTTCGTATGCTGGCTTTACTTTCTTATCAACAACACCAGCTGTTATAACACATTTTGTTATATTTTTGTTTGAAGGAACTTCATACATTGCGTCCATCATAACGTCTTCCATTATAGCTCTAAGACCACGTGCACCAGTTTTTCTCACAAGCGCTAGATTTACAATTTTATCTAACGCCTCTTCTTTTATTTCAAGTTTAACATTATCTAGTTTAAATAATTTAGTATACTGTTTTAAAAGTGCATTTCTTGGCTTAGTAAGAATAGCAATCAAAGCTTCTTTATCTAAATCATTTAAAGAGGTAATTATAGGTAATCTTCCTACAAGTTCCGGTATCAAACCAAATTTAATAATATCATGTGGTTGCACTTCTTTGTATATTTTACCTAAATCTACTTCTTTTTTTTCTTCAATTTTTGCCCCAAATCCCATAGTCTTTGTATGCATTCTATTTTGTATAACTTTTTCTAGTCCATCAAACGCACCTCCACATATAAATAATATATTGCTAGTGTCAATTTTGATAAACTCTTGCTGTGGATGCTTTCTACCACCTTGAGGTGGAACATTTGCTACTGTTCCTTCTATTATTTTCAATAGTGCTTGTTGAACTCCTTCTCCACTAACATCACGTGTTATAGAAGGATTTTCAGATTTTCTTGCTATTTTATCTATTTCATCTATATATATAATTCCCTTTTCAGCTCTGGAAATATCAAAATCAGCAGCTTGTATAAGTCTAAGTAGTATATTTTCTACATCTTCTCCTACGTATCCTGCTTCAGTTAAAGTTGTAGCATCTGCTATAGCAAATGGTACATGAAGTATCTTAGCTAAGGTTTGCGCAAGAAGTGTTTTGCCACATCCAGTAGGTCCTATTAACAAAATATTACTTTTTTGAAGTTCTACATCGTCAATTTTATCCATATTGTTTATTCTCTTATAATGATTATAAACAGCAACGGATAGCACTTTCTTTGCCTCTTCTTGGCCAATAACATACTCATCTAAAACTTTTTTTATTTTTTCTGGTACAGGAAGCTTACCTGATTCAATTAGTTCTTTTTGAGCTTGAGATATGTTTTCTTGATGTTCTATATCTTTCTTAAAATTATTTCCATCTTCCATAATTTTGTGGCATATTTCAACGCATTCATCACATATGAATATACCGTCTGGTCCCTCAATTAGTTTATTTACTTCATGTTTCATTCTACCACAAAAAGAACAGAAAATCATTTCATCTAGTTCTTCAAAATTCTTTATATTTGTTTTTTTACCTTTTTTCGGTGCCATAAATTATTTCTCCTTAGATATTTCTGAAATATTTGTCATAACTCCATCTATTAATCCATATTCTTTAGCTTCTGTGGCTGTCAAGAAATTGTCTCTATCTGTATCCTTTTCAACTTGTTCAAAACTCTTTCCAGTTCTTTCGCTTAAAATTTTATTTAATTTTTCTTTAACTTTTAATATATATTCAGCATGTATTTTCATATCACTTGCTTGACCTTGCATTCCACCAAGTGGTTGATGAATCATAATAGTTGAGTTAGGTAGGGCAAATCTTTTACCTTTTTGTCCTGCAGCAAGTAAAAATGCACCCATTGATGCTGCCATACCAACGCATATAGTTGATACATCAGATTTTATATATTGCATTGTGTCATATATTCCCATTCCTGCAGTTACACTTCCACCAGGGCTATTTATATATAAGAATATATCTTTACCTGGATCCTCAGCATCTAAAAATAAAAGTTGTGCTATTACAAGAGATGCTGTTACATCGTTAACTTCATCGCTTAAAAAAATTATTCTTTCTTTTAATAATCTTGAATAAATATCGTAAGATCTTTCTCCCTTACTAGTTTGTTCAATGACCATTGGAACTAAACTATTATTTATCATATTTTAACCTCCCTAAAATACTGTAAAATTATTTTTCTATACAAGACTCTGTAATTATTTTTAATGTTTTTTCTTGAGATATTTGTTCTCTCATATAAGCTCTAGCATTTTCATTCTTTAAAAGATGTTCTGCAGAACCGTCGCCATATTGTTTTGAAAGCTCAATTATTTTATCATCTATATCTTTTTCTTCTACAGTAACGTTTTCAGCTTTTTTAACAAACTCTAAAGCAAGTTTTAATTTCACATCACGTAATGCGTTAGGTTTTAGAGTTTCTCTAAATTTTTCTTTTGAAGATCCCATATATTCACAATATTTTTCAATATCTAAACCTTGATATGCAAGATTTTGATTAAATTGTTCTAACATATTGTCTATCTCAGTTTCTACCATTCCATCTGGAATATCTCCCTCAACATTTTCTACTAGCTTTGTAATAACTTCTGTTTCTTTTTCTGCTTCTGCTTGTTTTTTCTTAGCTTCTAATAGTTTTGCCTTTAAATCTTTTTTATATTCATCTAAAGTTTGAAATTCCGAAACATCTTTTGCAAATTCGTCATCTATTTTTGCAAGTTTCTTTTCTTTTATAGAATTTAATTTAACTTTAAACATAGAATCTTTACCAGCAAGATCTTTGCTATGATATTCTTCAGGAAATTTTACATTTATTTCTCTTTCTTCACCAATTTTCATACCAATAAGTTGTTCTTCAAATCCTGGTATAAATTGATTACTTCCTATAGTTAAATCAAATTTTTCAGCTTTTCCACCTTCAAATGCTACTCCGTCACAAAATCCTTCAAAGTCAATGTTTGATATATCTCCTGATTTTAAAGCTCTATTTGTTATTTCTTCTACAACAGCATTTTTTTCACGTACTTTTTCTATTTCAGCATTTACGTCTGCTGCCGCAACTTTAGCTTCAACTTTTTTTATTTCAAGACCTTTATATTGTTTAACATTTATTTCTGGTTTTACATATGTAGTAATTGTGTATATAAAATCTTTGCCACTGCCTATTTGTTTAATATCAAGTTCTGGTCTTGCAACAATTTCTAAATTATTTTCTTTTACAGCCTTAAGATATTCTTCGTCAACTGTATCTTCAATTATAGATTCGTATAAAACACCTTCTCCATAAACTTTTTCTACTACGTTTCTTGGAACTTTTCCATTTCTAAATCCAGGCACTTTAAAATGTTTTTGATTTTTTTCAAAAGCTTTATCTAGTGCTTTTGAAAATTCTTCAGCCTCCATAGTAAATTCTAATACTACTTGTGATTTTTCTTTTTTGTCAATTTTAACTTTCATTATAATTCCTCCAATATATTTTACACATTAAATTAATAACTATTACATTATATCATAAAACTGTTTTTTTTCAACTATTTTTAATAAAAAATATAATAAAAGAGCCCCATACAGGGCCCTTTTTTTACTTACTCAAATAGTCTTCTATTACTTTATACATCCAAGAAGCAGAACCTGTATACCAAGTCCATCCCCCTCTTCCAATATGTTCAGGATTAGAATATACATCAGCAGCCATTACATATGGTTCTACCATATATCTATCTGCTTCCTCTTTAGTTTTTGCGTGGTTAATAGGATTTAATATTCTAAGGATTTCCATTGCATTGTCTTTCTTCTTTAAATCAAAATATGCTTTAGCAAGCCAAATAGATGCGTGTGTGTATTGACCACCGTTTTCTCTAATTCCTGGAACATATGCTTTTATATAACCAGGATTGTTTTTGGGTTTATCGAATGCAGGATATAGTAGTTTTACTATTTTATTTTCTCTATCAACTAGATATTTATCTGCGCTCTTTATTGCAAGTTCTAACTCATCTTGAACATCTTTATCATCTTTTAATGCAATAACTGCCCAAGCTTGTGATATTAGATCAATTTTACATTCATCATTTTTCATACTACCAAGAACTTCGCCATTTTCAAAAAATGCTCTTACAAATTGAGTTTCTTCCCATGCATTTGTTATAACATTCTGTTTTAATATATGCCTTTTAGTTTTGCATATTTTTTCCATTTCTTTGTCTTTTTTTATCTCTGAAATCTTTGAAAATCTATCAAGTATATTAATCATAAAGAATGTTAGCCATACAGATTGTCCTCTAATATTACTAAATCCGTCATTCCAATCTCCATCGCCTATATCTAAAAGTCCATTTTTATCACTTATTCTTGAAAGTCCATAAAGTATAGCACGCTTTGCATGTTCATATACAATATCCTCTTTGTCTATATTATTAAAGACATCATACATTTCTCTTTTATCCCCCATAGGTTTATCTTCAAGATATGGAGTTTTCACATCAAGTACAGAAGTATCCCCTGTAATAGCAACGTATTCTGTAAGAACATATGGAAGCCATAAATAATCATCACTAAAGTATGTTCTAATACCTGCATTATTATGGTCATGCCACCAATGAAGTACATCACCTTTTTCAAATTGCTTTGAAGAGTGAAGTATTATCTGTTTTCTAGTTCTCTCCGGCCAAGTTCTAATAAGGCTTAGAGTATCTTGCAATTGATCCCTGTATCCAAGAGCTCCACCACTTTGATAAAAACCGCTCCTTGCATACAATCTACATGCTATAGTTTGATAAAGAAGCCATCCATTTGCCATAAAATCAAGAGGCTCTTCACCTGTATTAAAATGTCTTATAACTCTATTTTGCCAATATTTTATAGTTTCTTTATATGCTTTCTCTATTTTTATTGAAGAATCATATTTTTCTAAAACTTCACTAATATCTGTATTGCTGCTCTCTATGCTTCCAAGTACAATTGCAAATTTTACTTTTGATTTTTCATTAATAACTGCCTTAATAGTAACCATAAAATTTTCTTTGTCATACTCGTATGTTACACTATCATCACTTAATACAGAGATATAATTTACATACTTTGCAAAATTTACACTATATGGATTTTTAAATTCAAATATTTTACCATCTTCCGATATTTTTGACACAATATGAGATGAGTCTATTTCCTCAGAAACTCCTAAAACGGGATTAATTTTATATGAAATAGTAAATTCTTTTTCCTCTATTGCTTTATTTTCTAAAGTAATATATTGAATCTTTATATTTTCATCCATTGGAACAAATATGTCCATATTCTTTTTTATATATCCCTCTTCTTCTAGTAGTCTAACATATCCAAAACCATATATTAAATTATAATCTTTCTCGAATATACCAGTAAATTTTTCACCAGGTGCAAATTCTATCCAGTCATTGCACCATGATGATAATTTATATTCTCTACTATTTTTAAAGTATGAATATACGGTTCCATAACTTGAAATAACAGTTCCAAAATTTTCATTTGCTAAAATATTACACCAAGGAAGCGGAGTTTTAGGATTTAATATATGATATTCTGTACCATTTTCATTAAATCCCCCATAAAAATTAAAATATTTTAATTCATCTTTTTTACTCATTGCTTCACCTCGTTATTATTACTTGATTCCTTGTCTGGAATTAAAAATTCTGTAACATCATTTATAGTTTTTGTAGATAAAAATTTCAATAATTTTACTTCATTTTGTAGTAAGAAGTTTTTATTAAGAAGATATATATTTCCCCTTGTCCAGTTACTATATACAGCTCTATCCAATCTTGTTTTCACATACGTATATATAGGTCCATATTTTTCCATTTCTTCATCTATTAGCATTATAATGTCAATATCTATATTTCTATTTTTTACATAATCCATGAATCTAATAACTTCATCTACAATACCAGAACTTTCTATATCTTCTACATTTACAATCATTATAGGTAAATCTCCCGAAATAGAATATTTCCAAAGCATTGATTGACTTATATTTTCATTCCAAAACTCACTTGAATCTAGTTCTTTAGCGCCAAAAAGTACATCTCTTATTATATTATTATAAATAGAGGCTCTACCAGGTTTTAGTCTCAAATATCTAGACACAACACTATTTAGTTCACAAGTTAATTTTAATTGCTTATTTATTTCTGTATAATCTAAATTAACTACCGCATTTGATATTTTATATTTACTATCGCTTGCCCCAACTACATAGAAAAATTCTTGCTTTTCATGAGGATCAAGTATTATAGTAGCTCTATAAGAAAGTACTGGCCAAAGTGGATATTTTACAATGTTTTCATTATAAGCTTCATCTTGCTTTTGTATGATTTTTAGCTTTTCTGTTTCCACACCAATATCTAAGTCTATACCTATTAATTTAGCATATACATAGAATTCCTTATCATTTTCATTCTTTTTTCTTTTACTTGCAATTAAAGTTTCAAGTTGTTCATCAAAATAAGTTTCTATTTGTAAATTACTAAAAGATGGATGCACAACATTTGTCATATAATCTGTCATAGCAAGCTCAATATAGGTATTAATTAGAATCTCACGTCTTGTGTTTGAATTATTATACATACTTACCTTTTTAATTTCCATGTTATATTCTGGAGAAATAAATGTAGTTGTTGTAGTTTCTAATTCTTTCGTTTGAATATATGTAACTATATTGGATAAATCAGACACAAATGAAACTTTCTTTATATATGGCTTATTTTGATCTTTGGATATATCACTCGTAGAAATAATATCTCCTGTGCACTTATCTGTAAGCACTACATAGTTTCCCGTAGTTTTTATATCTTTATAACGCTGTTTATTTACTATCTTATCCTTATATTTTATATAGTCTCCACCATTTGAAGTATATATTGCAGACATTCCATATCCATTTAAAAATGCCACCTCAAATTTTTGTTTATCATTATTTTCACTATCTTTATATGAATAAGTCAAACCACTTACACTTGTAGTGTACTTATCTATATTTCTCTGTTTGAAAGTATTTAATCTATCGGTTGAATTTATAGTTGGTTTTGCCCTCATTTTTTCTCTTTCTTTTAATAGTATTTCAGTTGCTTTTATATCCTTATTTTCAGTAAATCTATTTTGTAATATTCCATGATTTATATAGTTATTTATAGCACAAAGTGACATTCCTTGGTGATGTGCCATATATGTTTTTACAATCTTCATATCATCACCATGATCTAAGTTTTGTTTTGTATAGTCAATAGATTCGTAAAATCCATACGAATCATATGCGCCAAGTGCTTTTAGTTTCATCAAATTTTTATATACTCTTTGTGGTGAAAACGGTAACATAAGGACTGATGCATATGGAGCAACCACAAGATAATTATTAAGTCCTCTTTTAAGTCCAAGCCATGGCACACCAAAAGCTTGATATTGATAATTTAGATCATTATCTTTTACCGCAAATGCTGATTCTGATATTCCCCATGGAGTTCCATTTATTCTTCCATATTTTATATTACTATATAAGGTAAAGAACAATGATTGATCTATTAGGGTATGCTCATACGATTTACTAAATATATATGGCATAAAGTATTCAAATGCAGTACCACTCCACGAAACAAGTCCTTTATATCCATCAAGTTTAGTTAGGTTTCTCGAAAGTGCAAACCAATGTTTTGACGTAACTTGTCTTCTTGATATTGCAATTAAACTTGTTGTTCTACATTCAGACATTAACATATCATAATAGCTATCTAAAAGTTCACCTGATTCTATTGCATAACCTATAGAAAATAAATTTCTTGAAGTATTATACAACACTGTAAAATCGGTATCTTCAATTAATATATTATTAAGTTCAAGTAGTCTTACAACTCTTTGGTCATATTTTATACTATCAAGTCTATCATAATCGCGTGCTCCTAAAAGTTCCTCAAAAAACGTTTTTGCAACATATAAACTTGCAACAAAATTCCCACTATCTACAGTTGAAATAAATCTTGGTCTTAATGGCTCTAACGTTTTTATATTATACCAATTATATAAATGACCATGCCACTTTTCAAGGCTATCTATAGTTCTATATATATTTGTAAGTTTTTCTATTAGCTCTTCATAAGTTATATATTTTAAGTCATATGCATCAATTATTGCCAAGATTCCAAACCCTATATTAGTTGATGAAGTTCTACTTACTATTTTATTTCTTCTACTACTTTGAAAGTTATCGGTTGGTAAATAATTATTTGTTTTTGTCATAAGTGTATCAAAGAAATTCCAAGTTCTTTTTCCAATTTCTAATATCTCTTTATCTTGAGAAGGTGTTAGTCTTTTTCTTCTATTTAATAGATAATTCTTTCCTAACAAATATGAAAATAAAGGTCCAAGTAAGAAAAATATTCCAATAGAATCTTTATATATTACAAGTCCAATATTTCCATATATATTTGGAGATGGATATAATATTACAAAAAGCCCAACTATAACGTTTATTATCATACTTAAATAGTAATACATTACGGATTTTTTTGTCTTCTTATCAAGAGAATCAGCCGTTGTCCATTCAAGTAAATGCCTCTTTGAAAAAATCATTCTAAATAAAGACTTTGAAAAAGCGTCCAAACACATATAAGCAGTATATGGAAGGTTTATTAAATTTAAACTCATTGTTAAAAGATCTGCATCAAATCCATGTATTATAGGAATATACTGTAATTCTTTAGTATGTCTATGGATTCCAAAAATTAATTTATCTATCATTCCAAGCAGCGTTCCAAAGTTTATTGCTAAAAATACTATAAGTACTGTAAATGCAAAAAAATGCATTGATACAAATAATGAAAGTATTATAGCGATCATTCCCATAAGATTAACTGTTGGTCTTCTTAAATTATCAAATATTTTCCATTTTGATAAGGAATTTATAGGAGACTTTGGTGAAAGTAACCACCTTATTATTTGCATATCTCCCCTATACCATCTATGATTACGTTTCATATATGATATATAGTTTTTCGGAAAGCCATCTTGTACTTCAATATCACTTGCAAATCCTGTTCTCATGTATGATCCTTCTAATAAATCGTGGCTTAAAACTAAATTCTCTGGTATCTCATTTCCAAGCAATTTTTCAAATAATTCAATATCGTAAACACCTTTACCGCAAAATATAGCTTCACCAAAGACATCTTGATACACGTTAGCAACTGCTGTTGTATATATATCAAGGCCTCCAAACCCACCAAATATTTTAGAAAACAATGTTTTATTTGCAGATTCAATATCAAGTCCCACAGCTGGAGTTATAATACCATATCCAGACGTAACAATTTTTCCATTTTTTGAAAGTTTTGGACGGTTTAGTGGATGCGCAATTATTGCTACTAAATCTTTTGCTGTGTTAAGTGATAAATTTGTATCCTCATCTATAGTAATTGCATACTTAGCTTTTATTATATCATTATATATTAAATAGAATTTTTTGTTTATTTCAGCATAATTTAATTTACCAAGTACTAATTTATTAAATTCAGAAATTGCTCCACGTTTTCTCTCCCATCCCATGTAAGCAGCCTCTGACTTACAATAAACACGTTTTCTATATATAAAATTGAACAATTTGTGTGGCATTTCATATTTTTCATTTAATTTATCGAATTTTTCTTTTGCATATGCTACTATAGTATCATCAATCATTATATGTTCTTTATTACTTGAAATACAGTCACCAATTAGCATATAATACATATTTTCAGATCTATTTGCAAGATATGTAATCTCCATTTTGTTTATCATTTCATCTAGCTTTTCTATGGAACTTATAACTGTAGGCATTATTACATATGTTGGGTACTTTTCATCTATAGTTTTTGCAAAATCAAATCTAGGTAAAACTTCCGGTATCATATTTTTTCTTATAAAATAATTTATGAGTTTTTCCGATATTTCTGTAAAAAAGCAAAAAGCAATAATATAAAATATTATATTTAGTGCAGTATTGCCAAAATTAAATATATCTACTGCAAAAAGTACAGTAAACTCAAACGCTAATATTAATATAGATAATATATATATGTGTGGTTTTATTTTATCTACCACTTTATTGTAAAATATCTCTGACAAATAAGATTTTCCCATTTCTTTTTTTAGTAAATACTTCTCATTTGAACAAAGGAAAAATCCGACATGTTTTTTATATTTTACAGAGCAATCAACAGCTTTTTTTGCAACATATAATTCTGATACTTTATATTTTTTAGCAAGCTTTATTATGTAGTTTCTGTATCTTGTTTTTGTCTTGTAATCACACTTTTCAAATTCTCCTGTATAATCACCATTTTTTAGCGTTTCATCTACCTTATTTACTGCCTCAAAAATTTCTCTAAAGTTTATTCCTATGAGTTGTTTATATGAAAGTATTGCTCTTCCCATGTAGTCTGTAGTTTTTGCAACTTCCATATGTTCTTTTATTATTGCCTCATCTATAGTAAAGCCTATCTTTTCAGATTCTGACTTTAGCAACTCGTAATATTTTTCTCCTTTTTTTCCAAGTTCTTTTAACCTATATGCCATGTATTCTACAAATGCCGTATTAGCATTCTTTATTTTTGATTCTTCAAGTATATATGTTTTAAAATTTCTAAATACCAAAAACTCTTTTTCAACATTCTCGCATATTCTTAATAAATCAGAATTTTCTTCCTTTAATAAATTTTCTACTATTATCTTTTGCATTTGAGCATGGCATATATTAGTCGCAACACGGGCAATAAACTTTAAAAGCCCAATTTTTATCATTAATATAAATAAATTAAGCTCTTCAGACGTAAGATATGAAGTTTTCTGGTGACTATTTAAACAGTTTTTTATTATATTTTGATCAATATAGCCTGTATTTTGTTCTACAAGTTCATATGCCAAATAATATATACTTATATATTTACTTCCCTCTGATGTTTTTATAACAGGAAGTCTAACATGTCTTAAGCTTTTTTTTGCTTCACAAATTTCATTATGCTCTTGCTCTAATATATACATATTATCTAAAATCCATTGGCCTGCCGAATGAATCGGGAGTTTCATTTCATAAGATTTTTCTAATATTTTATAAGTTTCTTTTATAATTTTATAGTTTTGATCTGCTTCAATAAATATATTTCTAAGCTTATTTTTCATATTTACTAACCCCTCTTACTTATAACGAAATTATATAATAAATAAAAAAAATATGCAACGTTAAAATTGTACAAAAAAGCAAAAAATATTTTTTATATAAATACTTCAGGGCAAGTTTATGCTGGAAGCGTATATCCGAATACATCAGCAAGTTCTACAAATTATCTTGGCTCAAGTGGAAATAAATGGGATTATGGATATATAAACGATCTACATACAGAAACGACCTACTTAGCGAATAATTGGGCAACTTTACCAACTTCAACAAGTCAACACGCTCTTGGATATAAAAACTATGGAAATACTTCTGTTGGTGATATTGATGCTATTACTACGCCCGGTCTATATACTTTAAGAACAAGAATAACTGGCGGCCCTTATTGTAGTAATACTGGTTCCGGCGGTGCTGTCGCATCTAGTTTTTTTACCGTCCTTTGTATGGCTACAGATAATGGTTCTGGTTTTAGGCCAATGATTGGAATAAAAGAAAGCGACAATAATCTTTATGTAAAAGGTTCTACGACTGGTTCTTGGAAGCGTATTGGTTGGGGTTATGGCACATCCGCACCATCTGGAACAGCAAATACTGGAGATATCTATATCCAGTATGAAGCCTAAGGTGGTGATAAGTAATGGCTAATGTTAATTTAACATTAGGAGGCTCTGGTACTTATACAATAAGCGGTAATAGCGTCCAAGCTGGTAGTGCTCAGAAAATAGATTTTGTTTGTTCTTATTCTACTTCTGGTGTTTTAACTATAAAAATGCAAATTAGACCAGGAAGTTATAACTTTTCTACCGGTGATGCTGTCGCGGCAGTAAACTATGGCGGTAGTAAAACTTATTTTAAAAACCATGTGTCCTTCTCTGTTAATAAAAATGTAACTGCTGTTGTTGGAAGTACAACTAGAACAATGACTTCTGCTGGTACTTATACTGTCTATTACGATTTAGATATGTATTCTGGTGGTTGGGGACCTACTCCTAATGGTGGTTGGTATAATAAAAGTTTTACTGTTTATATCCCTGGTTCTTATACCGTTCCCGGAGCTGGGACTACTAGTTGTAGTATGAGTAGCGGTACTTTTACAATTACTTGGTCAGGATTTACTAATGGTACTAATAATGCTATTACTACTTATGAACTTTGGTATCAAGAAAGTACAAATAATTCAACCTGGAGTGATAGGGTAAGAGTACCTGGATATACAAATAGATTAAGCCCAAGGTCTTTTACTACAACTTTTGGAACGGTTGGTCGATATTACCGATTTTGCGCTGTTGCTTTAGGCACAGTAAGTGGAACTTATTCTAGCACTAGTGCTTGGGGAAATAGTGTTCAGAAAACCGCAGGAAAGTTAGCAACACCAACTTGGAAAGCAGGTATAGATGGAAGTGTGGTATTTGGAAGATATTCTGGTTCAGATAATTGGAGCCATACTTTAAGTTGGAATTCAGTTTCCAGTGCAACAAGTAATACTTTATCATCATATAACGTACAAGCAAAATATCCAGATGGAACTTGGTATGATAAGTATAATGGAGAAGCTACTTCTGCTACCTTTGCTTGGGATGGATATGCTGACGAATTATGCCCAGTAAAACTAAGAATACAAGCGAGAGGAAGTGCGGGGAGTTCTTATTATTCTAATTACAGTTCAGAAATAACTGTTTATGTTATGAATAGAGATGTTAGTATTTTTACTGGTTCAAAATGGAGGACTGGAAAAATATGGATATATACTTCTTCTGGATGGAAATTATCTAAAACAACTTATTTATATAATGGAAGTGTCTGGAAGAAAGGTAAAGCTTTAACTTATAACACTTAAACTACTTTATTCTAAAACTTAGATAGTAAACACTTAAAAAACACTTATTCATTAGGATAGGTGTTTTTATTTTAGAGAAAAAGGAGGTCGATTGGATGGCTGACGTGAATCTGTCTGTTGGCAGTAGTAATGTTGATAAGAGTTATAGTGGCGTACATACTAATCAAGTAATTCACTTTTATTGTTCTTATAATTCTTCTGGTACAGTTACTATAAGATGTAATGTTTCTGTAACAAATTACGATTTTAACACTAGTCAGGGAGCTGGATATATAACAATAGATGGCAGTACAACAAATAGAAGTACTGGTACTTTTAATGTTGAAAAAAATAGCAATAAAGACTTCCTTACTGCTACAAAATCAATAACAACAGCTAAAACATTTACAGTAACAGCAAAAGTAGATGCTTACGCTGGTGGTTGGGGACCAACTCCTAGCGGCGGTAGAACTTTCTCTTTTACTGTTTATGTGCCTGGAATTATAACAAGCTGCGGCGCGCCAACTAGCTTTAGTGTTAATAAAAGTCAAGCTGCACCAAGTAGCTCTTTAACTTTAAGCTGGAGTGGTGCAAAAGCTGGAACAGCTAATGCTATTCAAAGATATTATACGGAATATACAACAAATGGGGGTTCCTCATGGGCTGCAACTAATCCTTATAATTCAAATACAAGTAGCACTTCATCAAGTTTAAATATTACTTTGCCAGCTACCGAAGGAGCAACTTATGGTTTTAGAGTAAGAACAGAAGGTGCTGCTGGTAGTAGCTACTATTCTGGATATAAAGCTATATATGGAGTTTGCACAACTTATTCAAGACCAACAATGAGTGCTTGCAGCGCTTCTCAAAGTTATGGTACTTATACTATCACTTGGGGTGCGGCAACAGCAGGAGTAAATAATGCTGTTTCAAAGTATGAAATTTGGTATTCATATAAGACAAGTTCAAGTGGCTCTTGGTCTACTAGAACCCATATCGCCAATGTTGCAAATACAGTAAGAAGCTATACTTGGTCTGGTGGTACTGTTGGATATTATTATAGATTTAGTGTTGTTGCTTTAGGTACTAATTATTCTTACTCGGCAACAACAGATACTTGGAGCGCAGGCTATCAAAAAGATTATGCCTATACTGCTTGCGGCGCGCCAAGTAACTTAAAATCAAATAATACTAATCCTACTATTGGACAAACAATTACTTTAAGTTGGACAGCAGGTACAGAAGGTACTAATAACTCAATAACTGGATATGAGCTTTATTATTCTACAAACTCAGGTTCTACTTATAATTTAATAAGTTCATCAATAGGAGCTTCTACTACTTCTTATAGTTATACAGTACCGAGAACTCCTGGAGAAATACGATTTAGAATAAGAACAAAAGGTTCTGCTGGAAGTAGTTATTATTCAGGTTATAATTACTCTTCAAATTACCAAACTATCACGATTAAACAAGCTAATCCTCCTACTGCGGGCACAGTAACCGCAACATTGATAAATTATGAAAGTAGTGGAGGTAAGGCATTTAGTATTAGTTGGGCAAATTTTGTTGGAAATACTTATAATCCAATTAGCGGATATTCTTTATATTACAAATCATCAAAAACTATTGATGATAGTGATTTTAGTACAACTATGACTGCAATAAGTACAAGTATTGGAGCTTCTACGACTAGCTATACTTGGTCAGGCGGAAACTGGAATTATTATTATAAATTCTATGTAAAAGCTAAAGGACAATATTATGGAGAATCCCCTTATGCAGAAAGTACAGCAGTATTAAAAGAAACTGAAGATTCTACTCCTCCAACTGAAATACTGTACAAAGGTAGCGGATATATTAAATATAGAGGCAGTAACTACGCGATACCTGGACTTAAAATTGAAGCTATGCCTATTGGGGCTTCTAATGCTAATTATTATACTATTGAATATAGAGAAGTTAAAGAAAACGGAACTGCTACTAGCTGGAGAGTAGTTGGAAAAGATATATCTTTAAATAAATATACATATCCAGTTACTATCTCAAAAAGTCTAGTAAATGGAGATTATATTGAATTTAGAGCTAAGTCAAAAAATATTGCTGGTGAATATAGTGAATATTTCCCATCTGATGCTGACCTTTATAACTATAGAATTCCAATTAAGAGATTTAAAAGAGAAAATGAAACCCATCCAAGAGTTCAAATTAAAAGAGCATACACAGATGCTTGGACAAGAGAAAGTTCTGATATTGACGGAATAAGAATATTTGATGGTGAACTTGCTTATGACACAGAAAAGAGAATTCTAAAGATAGGAAATTATACTGATAATACTCCTAAAAAGTTTAATGAGCTTTCTAATATGTTTGGATTATTAGAAGTTGGAACTGATAATAGCGTTACTGCTATAAACTCTGCTGCAATAGGAAATAATAATATTTGTGAAGAACAAAGAGGATATGCTATTCTTGGAGTAAGCAATGGTACTACCGTAACATTATCTACAGTCGAAGGTTTAAGTGCTGGCATGACAGTTAAATATTCTTATACTGGTTCTACTTATTCAACAACAATAACAAGTATAAACTCTGCTAATTCAACAATAGTAACTAGCTCAAGTGTAAGTTATTATGATTATGGCCAACATGATATGTCTCATGGGGCTATGTGGGTAGATACAGATTTATCAAGAGGAGATATTGTTGTAGCTACTTCTTCTGGATTACTAATTGGCTCTAATAATAGAAATCAAGGTTTAAGAAATTTAGTTTCTGGAAACTCAAATAGTATTCCTAGAATATCTAATTATTCTTATTCATATGATAATATTATAGTTGGGAGCAATAACTCTATAAGTAGTTATATGTATAATAGTGCTGTCTTTGGATATGGACATAAAATTACATATTGCTCTAATTCTTTAATTCAAGGATATAGCAATACTATTACTAGTGGTAGTTATATGTTAGTATCTGGTGCTTATAATAATACTAGTGGCAGTTATAATTTAATTGGATATTATTTAAGTGGTGGCGGAGAATCTTACGGATTAACTATTGGTAAGTATAATTCAACAGTTGAAAATTCATTATTTGTTGTTGGTAGCGGAACAGGAACTTCTGCAAAAAGTAATGCTTTTTATATTACAACAAGTGCAATTCAAATGAATAAAGCAGTAACTATTGATAGCACATTACGAGTTAATTCTACTACAAATTTTTATTCTAGCTCTTATTATAGAAATGGTACTGGTTCTTATTTTTATAATAGTTCTGGTAATAGTTGTGGAAGAATTTATGGAACCACGATGAATTCTACCAATACAATGTATTTTACTGGTTCAAGTTTTTATTTTGATGATGATACTAGAATTGCAAACTCTTTAATGGTATCAACTTCTTCTAATGAAAATACTATTGGAACAAATACTTGCTTTATTTCTGGATTTAATAATACTATGACAGGAAATTGCCAAACAAATGCTATTATAGGAAGAGATAATACAACAAATGAACATTGGCAATGGATTTTTGGCTATAATAATAATGCAAAAGCTCAACTTCAAAATTTAATAGGTACTGACTTGACTGGACATAGTAGTTTCCAAAGACAAGTGGTGGTAGGACAATCAAATAGAGCTGCTGAAGGACATTTTTTAGTTGGAGGAGGAAGTACTAGAAATGCCTTTAGAGTCAATGGAATAACTTGCTATTCTTATCAAGGAGTAAATACCTCTGGTGCCGACTACGCAGAATATTTCGAGTGGGAAGATGGTAACCCAGATGGAGAAGATAGAGTTGGGTATTTTGTTACTCATTCTGGAGAAAAAATAAAGATAGCAAAAGAAGACGATTTTATTATTGGAATTGTATCAGCTACTCCTGCAATAATAGGAAATAATCCAGAAGAATGGAATAATAGATTTTTAAAGGATATTTATGGAAGAACAAAATACGAAAAAGTCCTAATTCCAGATAAATATGTAGACAATATGACAGAAACAAAAGAAATTGGTTTAGATGGAAAGCCAGTAGTCATAAAAGAAAGAATTTTAATAGAAAAAGAGCATTATGAGGATGTGCCTATTCTAAATCCTGATTTTGATGAAAGTCAAGAATATATTGAAAGAGATAAAAGAAAAGAATGGTCTTGTGTAGGATTTATGGGTAAATTAGTTGTTAAAGACGACGGAACTTGTGTGTCTGGCGGTTTTTGTAGATGTAATAATAATGGAATTGCTACTAATTCTTTAAATTCTACCAGATATAGAGTTTTAAAAAGACTAGATAATTCT
>ENA-OOXJ01000979-OOXJ01000979.1-human-gut-metagenome-genome-assembly--contig:-NODE-979-length-20526-cov-2.671145_pt1 | contig 20526 bp, 21 predicted proteins | sample MGYA00241587_ERZ501343 | MGnify/ENA primary metagenome ERZ501343 (study PRJEB25962, sample SAMEA2042918) | human gut metagenome | biome: human gut; feature: human-associated habitat; material: faeces... | reverse complement strand
TCAAAAATAGTAACATTAAATATTAAATTATGTAGTAAAAAAATGTAAAAAAAGTCCTTAAAAGTTTGTATATTTGAATGAAATATGTTACAATGTACTAGTAGAAAAATATGTAGTAATTTGAGGTGGAAAAATGAAATTAATTGAAAAAATATTTGGCTCATATAGCAAAAGAGAAATAAATAAAATACTTCCTACTATTGATAAAATAGAGGAGATAGAAAAAGGTTTAAAGAATTTAACTGATGAAGATTTGAAAAATAAAACAGAGGAATTTAAAAATAGGTTAAAGAATGGTGAAACTTTAGAGGATATTTTACCAGAAGCTTTTGCAACTGTTGCAGAGGCTAGTAGTAGAGTCCTTGGAATGAGACACTTTAGAGTTCAGCTTATTGGTGGTATGATACTTCACCAAGGAAGAATCGCTGAAATGAAAACAGGTGAAGGTAAAACTTTAGTTGCGACACTTCCAGTATATTTAAATGCTTTAAGTGGAAAAGGTGTTCATGTTGTCACTGTAAATGATTATCTTGCTAAGCGTGATGGAACATGGATGGGAAAATTATATAAATTTTTGGGCTTAAGTGTTGGAATTGTACTTGGAGGAATGAATTCTGAGGAAAAGAGAAAAGCTTATGCTTGTGATATAACATATGGAACAAATAATGAGTTTGGATTTGATTATCTAAGAGATAATATGGCAATGGCTAAAAAAGACATGGTTCAAAGAGAATTAAATTATGCTATTGTTGATGAAATAGATAGTATCCTTATTGATGAAGCTCGTACTCCTCTTATAATTTCTGGTATGGTAAATAAACAAAATGATTTATATGTAAGGGCAGATAAGTTTGCAAGAGGACTTAAGGCTAAGGTTATTATTGAAAATAATGATAAGGAATTTGATGAGTCTGATAACGACTTTGATTATGTTGTTGATTTAAAGGCTCATACTGCAGCGCTTACTGATAGAGGTACAAAGAAAGCTGAAGAATTCTTTGGAGTTGAGTCTTTATCAGATGTAGATAATCTAACTTTATCTCATTATATAAATCAAGCAATTCGTGCTTATGGTATTATGAAAAAAGATAAAGATTATATCGTAAGAGATGGTCAAGTTTTAATTGTTGATGAATTTACTGGACGTATTATGGAAGGTAGAAGATATAGTGATGGATTACACCAAGCAATTGAAGCTAAAGAGAGAGTTAAGATTGCTTCTGAAAGTCAAACTTTGGCTACAATTACTTTCCAAAATTACTTTAGATTATATAACAAACTTTCAGGTATGACAGGTACAGCTAAGACTGAAGAAGATGAATTTAAAGGAATTTATAAACTTGATGTAATTGAAATACCTACAAATAAAGAGGTTATAAGAAAAGACTTAAATGATGTAATCTATAAAACTAAAAAAGCAAAATATAATGCAATTATTGAAGATGTTAAGGCAAGTTATGAAAAGGGACAACCAGTACTAGTTGGTACCGTTTCAATTGATATTTCGGAAATTTTGAGTAATATGCTAAGAAAAGAGAAAATTCCTCATCAAGTTCTTAATGCTAAATTTCATGAAAAAGAAGCAGAAATTATAGCTCAAGCTGGTAAATATAAATCAGTTACAATTGCAACAAATATGGCAGGGCGTGGTACTGATATTATGCTTGGAGGAAACTTAGAATATACTGTAAAAGAGGAACTTGCTAAAAAAGGATATTCTAGTGATGTTATTGAAATGGCTATTACTCCAATATCTTATAACAATGATGAAGTTACAAAAGCTCAAGAAGAAATAAAGAAAATAGAAGAAAAGTTAAAACCAGAGTTTGAGGAAAATAGAGATAAAGTTATAAAGGCTGGAGGTCTTAAAATTATAGGTTCTGAGCGTCATGAATCAAGGCGTATAGATAACCAGTTAAGGGGTCGTTCTGGACGTCAAGGTGATATTGGTGAAACTAGATTTTATATTTCCCTTGAAGATGACTTAATGAAACTTTTTGGATCTGATAGAATGAAAGCTATGGTTGAAACTTTGGGACTTCCTGATGATATGCCACTTGAACAAAAAATGTTAAGTAGTGCTATAGAGACTGCTCAAAAGAAAGTTGAAGGACAAAATTATTCTGTAAGAAAGAGCGTTCTTGAGTATGATGATGTAATGAATACACAAAGAGAGATTATTTACTCTCAAAGACGTGAGGTACTAAATTCAGAGGATCTATCTAAAGTTGTATTTAGTCTTGCTGAAGCTAAAATAAACAAAGTAGTAGAACAATTCTTTACTCATGCAGATAGTATAGATGATGTAGATTTTGATACTTTAAATATTATGCTTAAAAATTTATTTGGTATTGATAATTTTATAACAAAAGAGGATATACCTGAACTTGAAGATGAAAAAGTTAAAGCTAGTCTTATGAAAAAAATTGAAGATTTGTATGCTACTAGACATGAAGAGGCTAAGAAGTTAAATTCTGAAGAAATTCTTACTTCTATTGAACGTTATTTAATATTAAATACGGTAAATGAAAAATGGATAGATCATATTGATGCTATATCTGCACTTAAAGATGGAATTGGGCTTAGAGCTTATGGTCAATCAAAACCTATTGATGAGTATAAAATTGAAAGCTTTGAGATGTTTGAAGACTTGGTAAATTCTATTCAAGAAGAGGCAATAAGAGCAGTATTTTCTGTTAGACCAAAGTCTAAAGAGGAAATGGTAAGTGTTGAGAATAAAGAGGCAAATACTAAAACAATTCTTAATATGAATACAAACGAAGATGGTTCTAATAAAAAAGAACCTGTTGTAAGAAAAGATAAGAAGATTGGTAGGAATGATCCTTGTCCATGTGGCAGTGGTCGCAAATATAAACAATGTTGTGGTAAATAAGCCCACGAACCCGCATAAAATAAGGGATTGCGGGTTTTTCTATGCTTCCACATTTTGGGTAATTTTTAGATTGTCCATTGTCTTAGATACGTTCTAGATACATTGCAAAAACCTTGCAAAACCTTATAAGATAAGGGTAAAAACGTGTATTTGAACTTTGATTTCAAATTAGATACAAAACGTATCTAAAAAGTATTTAAGTTGTAATTTATTACTCATAAGTAGTAATATCAAAGATTAGAACGATAATTTATGATATAATATTTACAAGGAGGGTTTAATATGGTAGAAATAATTGCTGTGGTTATATCAGGAATATCACTTTTAATTGTAATAATAAACCAGTTTAAAATGATAAAAGATAAGGAACCACAATTATCGTTTAATTTAAGAAGTATTAATGGTTTTTTGTATTTAAGAGTTAGAAATAGTGGTTTAACTAAGGCAAAGAATATAAGAATTACTATAATAAAAATATATAATAATGGTGATAGTGGAATTCAAGAGGATCAAATTTTTCAAATACCATTTGAATTAGCCGCTCAAGAAGAAGTTCAAGGAATGATAGGGCTTTTGAATGAAAGCATTTCAAATCATCCGTTTCCATACGTTGATATTAAAGTATGTTATGATAAACCACATTTTATTAAAAGAGTGAAATATGAACGACAAGTTTTTTATTATGCCTCAGTTGAAGAAAAATTAAGTGTCGATACAGGTCTAGACTTAAGAAGTATTGATCATAACATAAATAATATTCATAAATCAACATTGAGATTAGCAAATTATTTTGATGGAAATGAAATTGCACCATTTGATGAATTAAACATTGTATCGGGTAATCATTTTCAAAAGGATTTAAAAAATGTAAAAGAAGGAAAAAATAGTACGGTAAAAAGTAGAAAATAAGTCATAGAGGGTAGAATAAGATAAAAAATATTATATATGTATGCTGTATTAAGGAGCTGATACTATGAATTTAATAGATAGATTAAATTATAGCTATAAATTTGTTTGCGATAATTCTGGAAATGTGAGAATTAATTATAGCAAGATTGATGAAATGATAGATCAAATTAGAAATTCATCGGTTGCTTATTGGCTAGATTCAAATCCATATGGTTTAATGGATATGGATGTAGAAAGTATAGTTAATTTCTTATTTATATATCATGCAATAGGAGATTATTGTTTTTGGGGAGATCCTAAATGGGAAATCCAAACGGATTTAGGAACAATGGATGGATCTTATGCAATAATGTATTTAATACTAAACAGGTTTAAATCAAATAATAATTTTGAAATGAGTCCTGATGAATTTAAAGAATTATTAAAAGGTAATGTAACTATTCCACTATTTGAAGATAGATATAGTAATTTAGTTGAAATGAATAATTTACTTAAAGAAAGTGGAAAATCATTTTATGAACTTATTAAAGATTTAAATGTCGATAGTCAACTTTTTGAATTTATAGTTAGTAATCTAGATTATTTCAAAGATGTATCTACATATGATGGAGAAGAAGTATTATTTTATAAAAGAGCACAGTTATTAACTTCTGATATACTTCATGTAAGAGAAAAGAAAGAACAAATTGATGTTGACTATTCTCATCTAATTGGATGTGCAGATTATAAAATACCTCAAGTAATGAGATGTTATGGAATGCTAGGATTTAGTGATAGTCTTGCTGATAGAGTAGATAGTAAAGTTGAGATTGAAGAAGGGTCTAAAGAAGAAGTAGAAATTAGAGCAAATACATTGAAAGTAATTGATTACATTTATGAAACATTAGATAGAAAATATTCTCGCATGGATATAAATGATTTCATTTGGCTATTAGGTCAAGATAAATCAAAGATGACAAAACCATATCACAGGACACTTACAAAGCATTATTAGAAAATTGTAAAAAATTCAACAATGGTAAATTTTAGATACGTTTTTAGATACGTTCTGCGAGGTTTGCCGAGTGCTACGGAGTGCTCCCAAGTGCAACCAAGTGCTGAATTAACGAGCCAAGTGCTCCCAAAAGCTGCCAAAATTCCCAATACAAAAGCCCATGTGGTTCGGAAAAAAATATAAAAATTGTTGTGGAAAGTAGTTAAAAAAGCCTTGAAATAAAGGTCTTTTCTATGTAAAAATTTTAGATATGTTATTAAATATGTTGAATGCTGGTAGCTAAAAGGTATTTGAATGGGATATTATATATAGTGGGATATTGATAAATGCAATAGAAAAAGGATTAGGAAATTTTCCCTCTTAATCCAGGAAAAAAATTATTATCCTTTTTAAGGTAGATATTTCTAAATTAAAATTAACAAAAAATTCATACTTCTTTCGTTCAAACGAAAATATTAAGGGGTGATTATATGAAAATACATCATTTTGATGTAGAATTTGCTGAGAAAAATGGACTAAGTGGTGTAAAGGAATTTGTAAGTGCTTTAATAATAGTATGTATTGGAACTATTGTTCCAGCCGTGTTAGCACCATTGGGAATAATTTCATATGTTGTAATGTTTTTAATAATGGGAGTAACGGTTATTATTGTAGCTATTTTGATAAAGAAATATGGTGTTATTAATAAAGCTACTATGTCTGTCTTAATAGAAGATGATGAAGAGTTATATTATTTAATGATTACACCAGACTTTCATAGTGCTACAGTTCCCAAAGATCTTACATCTTTAATAGCTGGACCTACAGCTACATTTATCGAAAATAAAATGGATGAAGAAATAAAAGCAATGAATATAGCACAGGATGATCAAATTGTGGAGGAATTATTTAATTTATATAAAAATGGTAAAATAAAAACAAATTTTGATACAATAATGTATGGAAAACCTATATATGTTTCAAAAATTTTAGAAAAAGATTTTAAGTCTAGTTATAAAAAAATATATAAAGTAAAATGTATTAAAGATAATAAAAAACAAGGTAAGGTTGTAATACCTAGAGCATTTCCATCTTTCTTTAATAATTAATTATTAAAAATTTAAAGGTCACAGTTCAGTTAAATAGATAGATAAATAAAAAAATGAAAAGTCTTGAAATATACTGGCCCAAAAAATTGAAACTTATTGAATATAGATACTGGGCAACTTTGGAATAAACTCTGTATTGTACGGGGGCATTTTTTTAATTTGCCCTTTATTTTTTATTAAACTATTTTCCTTGAAAAAGTACCAAAAAATATAAACAGTTTGTGGAGAATAATAAATAGACCTTAAATGGGAAATTTTTGCAAAAATTATTACTATAAATATTTTAAATATAGAAAACATAATTAATGATTATAAAAAGAATGTCAGAACATTTCAAATATTGACATTTTTTTGGTTCTATGGTATATATAATTATATAGTTAAAAAGATGGGGGTTGAAACTATGAATCATCAAGATATACTAAAATTACAAGAAAAAATAAAGTCAATATCTGATTTAAAAGCAAAAATCGAAAACAATGAGATAAAAAAAGAAAGTTTGTCTTTGGAACAATTAAACGATTTAAATTTTTTTTATGCAGTTAATATTAAAAAGAAACAACAAATTAACAGAGTAAAAAAAGAAAAATTGCTTAAAATGAGGGAGAATGAAATATGAAATTATATAGATATATGTCTATTAATGAATTTTTAAAATTAATGTCAGGTGAGAAATTAACTAATACAAATAAATTTTCAATGAATAGAACTGATTCAGAAGGATTTTGTTTTTTGGGTGAAGAAACAGCATTCCAACATGGTTATGATCATGAGGAAGGTCAAATTTTGACCTATGATGCTTTAAGTTGCTTACAGTTCCTTAAGGGGATAGTTTCAGATGAGATATTAGTTGAATTTAATCCATCAGAAAGTGCTATAAAAAAATTACATGAAGGGACAGGAATATATTCTGATCCTCAAGGTGATTATGGTGACTTGATTTGTATAACAGAATATTCTACTACGGAATATGATAAGGATGCTTTTAATCCAAATAGAATAGTTGCTTTTCCTGGTATAAAAGATAAATATAGTTTTTCAAAGGCGTTGGATCAGATTAAGGATGAAGATTTGGAAATAATATATCCATTTATCAACCAGGCTCAGATTGAAATGAATAAATCTAAACAAAGTTACCGTAGTGATATAGAATGGCATGAATGTTCTAATTTGCCAGATGCAATAAGTCAATTAGTACAAAATGTAGAAGAATCTGAAAAATTAAAAAGACAAGATGAATTAATTGCTTATATAGAACATTTATTAAAGATTAAAAATAGCAGAGGAAGAGATAGATAAATAGCTAATTATATAAATTTACTACAAGTTATAAAGAACTTGAAACTATTGATTTGGTGAAATAGTAGAGAATATAATTATTAAACATTTATTTATATATACAGTAGGAGCTATATGTAATATTTAAAATATATTTAGACAATATAAAAACATTATATAAAGTTAGAATTATTTAATAGTGTTGGTTGTGAAAGAATTGAAAATTGTATTTTGTTGCTTTAAAGAATATAAAATGTAAAATGTTAAAAAATAAAAAATCAAAAAGTGAAAAATTCTCTACAATTTTATGCTTAATAGGAGTTTTAATTTTTTTATTCTTTTGATATTAGGTCGCTATGGGGCACTATTTGATTTAATTAGTGGGCCAAAAGAAATAATAATAGATGATGAACAAATAAAAATTCATCATTCAGAAGGGAAATATTTAATAAAGCATTATTACATAACTGGTGAAACACTAACTCATGAATATAAATCAATAGAGATTGGTGGAGATAAGAGTAGAGAAAATGTTGCTAAATTATTAGAAAAAAATGATAAATTTAAGATAATGTAATATTTTTAAAAATAACAGAATTTAAAAAAAGTGCTATTTGAACTTTAATTCAAATAGTGCTTTTTCTTTGAAAGTGTAATTATTTGTATAAATTTGTTAGACTTGACAAACAATATATAATGTAATATAATGTTAACTGTGGTTAACAAAAGGAGAAATGTTATGATATCAAAGGCAACAGAGGAATATTTAAAAACGATGTACGTTTTAAAAAAGCAAAATGGAAATATACGTGTTACGGATATTGCAAATAAAATGTCTTGTACAAAACCTAGTGTAAATAAAGCACTTAAAAATTTAAAAGAAAATGGATATATAGAATATGAAACATATGGACCAATTAAACTTACAAAAGAAGGCGAAAATTTAGCAAAAAAAATACTAGAGGCTTACGATATTGTATATTTATTTTTAAAAGATGTTTTAGGACTAGAAAAGGAAATTGCTAAATGTGAAGCAGATAAAATAAAACTAGTTGTAGAAGATAATACATTAAATTCTCTTGCTAAATATGTTCATAAAGTGTTAGATTTAAAAGACCTTGATTGTTGTTATGATTTAAATAAAGAAGAATGTAGATCATGTAAAAAAAGAAAACCAAAAGTAAAATATGTTTTAAAATAGGAGGATAGTTATGGATAATAATTTACTAAAAATAGAAGAGCTATATGTAAATGCAGAAGATAAAGAAATATTAAAAGGTATTAATTTAAATATAAATAAAGGTGAAGTTCATGTTATAATGGGACCAAATGGTTCAGGTAAAACTACTACTGCAAATGCTATCTTAAATAATCCAGCTTATACTAAAAAAAGTGGAAAGGTTATATTTGATAATACAGATATAACAAATGAAAAAACTGATGAAATTGCAAGAAAAGGTGTATTTATGTCGTTTCAATTACCAGAAGAAATACCTGGAATATCAGTTGCAAATTTTTTAAGGTATGCAAAAAGTAAAAAAATAGGTGAAAATATAAAGGCAACAGCATTTAAAATTGAGTTGATAAAATATATGAAAGAATTAAAGATGAATCCAAAATATATGCAAAGAAATTTAAATGTTGGCTTTTCAGGTGGAGAAAAAAAGAAAAATGAAATACTTCAAATGCTTGTGTTAAATCCTAAACTTGCAATACTTGATGAGACTGATTCAGGTCTTGATGTTGATGCAATAAAAACTGTATCAAAAGGAATAGACATGTTTAGAAATAAAGAAAATGCTGTCCTTATTATAACTCATAATACAAAAATATTACACAACTTGGATGTTGATTATGTGCATATTTTAGTAGATGGAAAAATAGTAAAAACTGGAGGAGCAGAACTTGCTAAGAAAATTGAAGAAGAAGGATATGCAAAATATAGAGCTGAGGTTAAAAATTAATGGGAAAGAGTAAATTTGATGATATAAATAGAAATATTTATGATATAAAAAATGAAGATAACTATGATTTTAAAATTAAAAAGGGTTTAACTAAGGAAATTGTAGATGAAATCTCAAGGCAAAAAAATGAACCAGAGTGGATGAGAGAGTTTAGATTAAAAGCAATTGATGTATATAATAAACTTGAACTTCCAACGTGGGGACCTGATATATCAGAACTTAATATGGATGATATTGCAACATATGTAAGACCTAAAACAAAATTAAATACTTCGTGGGATGATGTTCCAGAAGATATAAAAGATACATTTGATAAATTAGGAATTCCAGAGGCAGAGAAAGAATCTTTAGCTGGAGTTGGGGCACAGTATGACTCTGAGGTTGTATACCACAATATGAAAGAAGAGCTTATAAAACAAGGAGTTATATATACAGATATGGAAAGTGCAGTAAAGCAGTATCCTGAACTTGTAAAAGAGCATTTTATGAAATGCGTTCCAATACATGATCATAAATTTGTTGCTTTGCATGGAGCTGTATGGTCAGGAGGATCTTTTGTATATGTTCCTAAAAATGTAAAAGTAGATATTCCATTACAATCATATTTTAGACTTAATTCTCCAGAATCAGGTCAATTTGAACACACTTTAATAATAGTTGAAGAAGGAGCTAGTTTGCATTTTATTGAAGGCTGTAGTGCACCAAAATATAATAAAGTAAATTTACATGCAGGATGTGTTGAGCTATATGTAAAGGATAACGCATACCTTAGATATTCTACAATTGAAAATTGGTCTAAAAATATGTTAAATTTAAATACTAAAAAAGCAATTGTTGGAAAAAATGCAAAAATGGAATGGGTAACAGGATCATTTGGATCAAAAATTTCAATGCTATATCCAATGAGTATATTAAATGGAGAAGGTGCAAAAACAGAATATACTGGTATTTCATTTGCAGGAAAGGGTCAAAACCTAGACAATGGTTTTAAAGTTATTCATAATGCACCTAATACTTCAAGTGTTGTAAATGCTAAATCAATTTCAAAGGATGGAGGAAAGTGTACATATAGGTCACTTAGCAGAATAAATGAAAATGCAAGAAATTCAAAAGCAGTAGTATCTTGTGAATCTTTAATGTTAGACGATATTTCTGTATCAGATACAATTCCTGTAAATGATATACGAAATGATGAGGTTGAATTTTCTCATGAAGCAAGTATTGGTAAGATTAGTGAAAAAACTATCTTTTATTTAATGAGTAGAGGAATATCAGAAGAAGATGCAAAAGCAATGATAGTAAGAGGATTTGCATATGGTGTGTCAAAAGAATTACCAATAGAATACGCAGCTGAAATGAATAATTTAATTAATTTAGAATTGGAGGGAGCTATAGGATAATGAAAAAAACGATTTTAAATGAAACACCCGTAAGAACAGCAGTTAACTTTAATATTAATAATATATCACTAGATAATATTGATATTCCAAATAACCTTCCAAAATTTCAAAATATAGAAATAAAATATGATGAAAGCAAAGTAAAAGTAACAGATAGTATCGAAAGACAGAATATAGAATATGGCATTTTAGATGATCTTACAGATAAAACTTTTTCAAATGCAAATAGTAATATTAATATTGAAATAAAAGAAAATATTGAAGAAAATATTAGAATTAATTTTAAGTTTGATAATGCTAATAAGTTATTAGTTGATAACATGAAAATTATTTCAGATAAAAATACAAGTTCAACTGTAGTATTAAAATATGATTCTGATAATAAAGATAGTTATTTTCATAATCAAGTATTAAAAGTTATAGCAAAAGAAAATTCAAATTTAAATATTGTTCTTGTAAATTTTATGAATACATTATCCACTAATTTAATAGCGATTGACAGTATTATTGAAGATAATGCCAAGCTAAATTATGTAGTAGTTGATTTAGGTGGAAAATATAGTATTACAAATTACTACTCAAATTTAGTAGGTAAAAGTTCTGAAAATTTAATTAATGCTATATATCTTGGCAATGATGACCAGTTCTTTGATTTAAATTATATTTCTCATTTAAGAGGAGAAAAATCTAATGTAAATATAGAAGTTCAAGGTGCTCTAAAAGATGAAAGTAAAAAGCATTTTAAAGGTACTATTGATTTTAAAAAAGGTTCAAAGAAATCTATTGGAAATGAAAACGAGTCATGTATGCTTCTTTCAGATAAGGCTAAATCCATATCACTTCCAATGTTACTTTGTAGTGAGGAAGATGTAAAAGGAAATCACTCAAGCAGTGCAGGAAAAATAGATCCTAAGGTTTTATTCTATATTATGACTAGAGGATTTGATCTAAAAGATGCTATGAAACTTGTTGTAAAAGCCAAATTTGATAAAATACTTGAAAATATAGAGGATGCAAAATTAAAGAAAGAAATAATAGATAAAATTGATGAAAAAATAGACTAAAGGAGGTGTAATAATGACAGCAGAAGATATAAAAAAAGACTTTCCACTACTTAAGGATAATGACATTTCATATCTAGATAGTGGTGCAACAACTCATAAACCAAAGCAGGTAATAGATGCAATATCATCTTTTTATAACAAATATAACTCTAATCCGCATAGAGGGTCATATATGCTTAGTGTAAAAGCAACTCAAATATATGAAGATACGAGAAAGAAAGTAAAACAGTTTATAAATGCAAAGCACACAAAAGAGATTATATTTACTAAGAATGCAACAGAATCTTTAAATTTAATAGCTTATTCATATGCTATGGAAAATTTAAAAAAAGATGATGAAATTGTAATATCTATAATGGAACATCACTCTAATTTAGTTCCTTGGCAAAAAGTAGCAAAGGTTACAGGTGCAAAACTAAAATATATGTACATAAATGAAAATTACGAAATAGACGATGAAGAAATAAAAAATAAAATTACAAATAAAACTAAAATAGTTGGAATTACGCATGTTTCTAATGTAACAGGAACAATTAATGATATAAATAAAATTGTAAAATATGCCCATGAAAATGGAGCTGTAACTATAGTTGATGCTTCTCAAAGTATAGCACATATGAAGATTGATGTTCAAAATATTGATACAGATTTTTTAGTATTTTCTGGTCATAAAATGCTTGCACCACTTGGTATAGGAGTGTTATATGGAAAAGAAGAAATACTTAATAATATGACACCATTTTTAATGGGAGGAGATATGATAGAGTATGTTTATGAACAAGATACTACTTTTGCATCTCTCCCAAATAAATTTGAGGCTGGTACTCAAAATGTTGAGGGCGTAGTCGGGCTTGGTGCAGCTATTGACTACATACAAAAAATAGGATATGATAATATACATAGTATTGAAGACGAAGTTATTTCATATGCTGTAGATTGTTTAAGAAAATTAGATTTTTTAGATATTTATATGACGAAAAATAGCAATAATCATTCATCTGTTATATCCTTTAATATAAAGGGTGTACATCCACATGATGTTGCAAGTATTCTTGATACATTTGGAGTTTGTATAAGATCTGGAAATCATTGTGCACAGCCACTAATGAGGTATCTTAAAATTGATTCTACATGCAGAGCTTCTTTCTATATTTATAATACAAAACAAGATGTTGATAAACTTGTTTTAGGATTAAAAAAAGCATATGAAATGTTTAGCAAGTACATAAGAAAATAGAAGGTGAAAAAATGGATGATTTAAATGATTTATATAATGAACTTATTATGGAACATAGTATGAATTCATATAATAAAAAGAAGATGGAAAATGCAGATTTTTCTGAAGTAGGGCACAATCCAAATTGTGGTGATGAAATAACATTGGATTTAAAGCTTGATGGTGATGTTATAAAAGACATGACATTTGAAGGGCATGGTTGTGCAATATCTCAAGCTTCTACATCAATAATGATTGATACTCTAAAAGGAAAAAGCGTCAAAGAAGCAATGGATATTATTGAAACATTTATTCATATGATAAAAAAAGAAATTAAAGATGAGAAAGAACTTGAAAAATTAGAAGATGCTATTGCATTTAAAAATATTTCAAACATGCCAGCTCGTGTAAAGTGTGCTTTACTTGCATGGCATACATTAGAAGATATGTTGCAGAAAAATACTAATACTAATACAAAATCAAGTATAAAATGTTGTAATTAGAAATGAGCTTATCACTCTATTTATTAGAGATGATAAGCCTTTATTTTCTGCGTTTTAGTAACTAGCCTAGATATATTTTTTTCATAAGTAAGTTTACATCTGAAACTCTAACATTTGAAGTGTCTTGCTGGCCTGTAATTTCAGCTTGAACCTGTAGGGGGTGTTTCAGTATCAAATGTATAAATTATAGTCTGAGAAAAATGCATTTGTGTAGTTAATCCTGCAAGAAGTTGAAAGGATAAATCCATTACGACAGTACTTGTATTTTTCATAGGGTAAAATATTCCACCATGTGAATCATCAACTTTTTCAATTGAGCCTGCAAGTTGGAATAGCTATTGATCAAGCAGGTCCAGTTTCACATTTTTCACCTTGAATACCTTGTATGCCCTGAGGGCCAGTTGCGCCATTAGGAATGGTTGCACCTGTACAACCAGTAGGACCAATATAGTAATGATCCTTGGAACAATTACAATTACAACATGAATTAAAACAAGAATTCATGAACATTCCTCCTTTTTAGTGAGATTATTCTCCTTTTATTATATGTTGTAAATTTTTATATTGTTAAATTGATATAAAAGATATATCATAAATTAGCATTTAAAATTTGTATAGAAATGAAATTTTGCATACAAAAAAAGGAGCCTAAAGCTCCTTTAAATTATATTATTTTTTGTTTTCTTTTATTGCAGCAGTTTCATAAGTTTCTGTAATTGCCCCACCATCTTTTGATGAATCTTCAAGAGTAGGCTCGATATTTTCAAACATGATATCAAAATTATCTAAATTATCAAGTTCAACAGATTTTTTATCTTCGTTTTGTGAGGAATTAGATGGAGAAGATACAATTGAATCATTAGCTCTTTTAGCAAGTTCTTCATTTAATCTTGTTGATGTATTTACACCAAATAAAGTATCATCATTTGCTGAAGAATCACTATCGTTAATTGTAATTGTAGGAGTATCTGGTTTTGTCATCATGTATTTTTCAAAATTAAACATTAATGTATGAGCTTTTTCTTTATATTTGCTATTTAGGAAATCTGTTTTTCCTTTACCATATATTGTTTTTCCTTTTTCATCTTTTGTTTTGAAGAAAACATTTTTAAATCCTAAATCTTGAATTTTATATGCTTCTGCACGGATTTTCTTTTTTACCTCAAGACTTGTTGATTTAACAAGTTCACCATCAACAATCTTGAATGAACTTGATTGGTCAGGAATTTTATTCATACCAAATGCTTTTTCCCAGTAATCACTATCTTCTGGGACTGTATCACCAAATACAATTTGAGTTTTTGTATTTGCAAGAACTGTTTGCCTATAATATCCTGATTTATCTCCTTTAGATAATTGTGATAAGTTTTGAAGTGCAATTGAAACACCGCATCTATATTTTCTAAATAGTGTAAACATAACTTCCATATCTTTATTAATATATTCAGGAAATTCATCAATATACAAGAAGTGTGGTGTTCTTGAATCTTCAGTACCTTTTCTTCTTAAAACAGCATCTTGAAATTGTAGTATAAAGAACATACCAAAAGCTTTAGCTTGTAAAACACCAAGATCACCTTTTCTAGAACATGCAGTAATAACCTTACCTTCTTCTAAAGCTTTATCAAAGTTAATCATATTTGTTTTACCACAAAGAGCTTTTTTTAGTCCTGGGTTCCTAATTAAGTTATTAAGTTGAGTAATAGCTCCATACAAGAATTTTTCTGTATCTTTTCTTCCACTACCTCTTGTTCCAGGAATTTCATATCCGTTTATATTAAGAGATGGCTTATAGAAATTCTTTTCAAAATATGCAATTAATAATTTGTATTTTTGTTCAAGCTCAGGTACCTTTTTCATTTCTTCAGTCATTTCTTCAACTTTATCGAAGTTATATAAAAGTTCAAGCATGTCTTCAAGAGAAGCAACTTCACCATTATTCATTCTTGGATACATTTCTTTAAGTAGAATTGATAAGTTTTGGAATGCATCTATTGTAACTTGTGTAAAAAATGGATCTCCGGCACCACCACCACCTTGTGATTCATACATTGAGTTTAAAACATCTGCAACTATTGAAGCAACTTTAGCAGGATCTTCAATAGCAAAAGGATTAATACTTAATGTATCAGGATTTATTGGATCAATAGATAAAACATCTATGTCAAAGTTCTTTGCAACTCCAATAAAATCTGAAATAAATTTACCGTCATTTTCAACGATTGTAATTCCAATATCTTTATATGTAATATTTCCTGTTGCATTATCTTTGAATTGAACTACAGGTTTTACATTTTCCATAAATTCATCTTCCATGCCACGTTTTGGTCTTAGGTAAGAAAGAGAAAAGTTTCTATTGATGTATTCGTTATTAAATGGACCGTTCATATATGCTATACCTTTTTTTAACATTGAATAGCCTATCTTTTTAGAGTATTCTCTAAAGAAATATTTTCTTTCTAGGTCTAATGCACTCATTGGTAGTAGAACAGTTGCTGTTTTACCTGTACCAGTAGCACCTTGTACAAGAGTACCCTCATATCTTTTTTTCTCAGGAACAACTATAGGGATAGCTGAATCTTTTTCATTACATATGATTGTTTCGCAAGTAAACATTCCATTATCTTTACTTCCACCTGTAAGAGATAGTCCACAAAATCCAGCAATAGATTTTGGAAGGTCTTCATCCCTTAAAATAAGTAAAAAGTAATCAATTATATTAAATATTGCAACAAAAGGTACTGCAAAGCATGCTGTTTTTATTGCTGGGGCAAAAAGTTCAGGAAAATACATTTTTACAGTGTTATAATTTGGGAACCTTTGTAATAACCACCAAAAGCCTTGGTTTATCCATGTACATGCCATACCACCCAAAACAACACCAAAAAGAATGCATGTTACCATATAAAATTTAATTTTTTGTCTATCATTTTTAGGAATTCCAGAATTTACAAAAAATGAAAATGCCAGAGGTGGAATTGTTAAAAATATAGCATAAAGATATGGAGATATTTTATTTTCAATTCTCGCATCTCCAACTAGAAATCCAAGCATTCTAGATATAGACATAAAAACAAGAATAACTGTAATCGCATACAGCAATATTGTCATTATTTTATTTGGATTTGTTTTTATATGTAATTTTTTAAATAGATTTTCTACCAAAATATATCACCCTTTCATAAGGTTATAAAACTATTTGACTTATAAAACTAATTCATATATAATATACAATAAATGTATAAAAATTTCAAGTCTTTTGAAGTTTTTTGTACTTATTAAATATTAAAATATTAAAGTAGGAGAATGTGAAATATGAAAATAATAGTTGGACTTGGTAATCCAGGAAAAGAATATGAAAATACAAAGCATAATTTAGGATTTATGTTTTTAGATTTTTTAAATAAAAATTATTTAGGTGGAGAATTTAAAACTTTTAAGAACAGTAAAATTATTGAAGGAAACATAGATAATGAAAAAGTGATTTTAGCTAAACCTCAAACATATATGAATTTAAGCGGTGATGCAGTTATTAAACTAAAAAATTGGTATAAAGTTGATAATAATGATATACTAGTTATTTATGATGATTTTGATATTCCGTTTGAAAGTGTTAGATATAGAGATAGTGGAAGTGCAGGAACTCATAATGGAATGAAAGATATTGTAAACAAGTTAGCCACTAAAGATATTCCAAGACTTAGAATTGGTACTGGAGGATTAAAGAAAGAAAATCAAGAGGTAATATCTTTTGTTTTATCTAAATTTTCAAAAGATGAATTAGATGAATTAAACAATGTTTTTGAAAAAGCATATCTTAAATTCAAAGAATTCCTTGACAAATAGTAAAAATAATGTTAAAATATTTAGGTATTCCGCACAGAACAGGTTTAAAAGCGTATTGCTACCTTAATTGGCGAGAACAAGTAAGTTAGAAGGAGGAAGTTAAATGTACGCAATTGTTGAAATTAGAGGAAAACAGTACAAGGTACAAGAAGGTGATATTGTATTCGTTGATAGAATGGACGAAGTTGAAGAAGGAAAAGAAATCACTTTCGATAAAGTATTATTCTTATCTGATGGTAAAAAAGTTACTGTTGGAACTGATACTGTAAAAGGAGCTAAAGTTAAAGCTACTGTTATTGGTCATGGTAAGTCTAAAAAAATCTTAGTATTTAAATATAAAGCTAAGAAAAATGAAAGAAAAATGAGAGGACACAGACAACCATATACAAAAATTCAAATAGAAAAAATTACAACAACAGCTGATAAAGCTAAAAAAGAAGATAAAGCAGAAAAAAAGGAAGTAGAAAAGAAAGAAGTTAAGAAAATAAGCAAAAGAGCAGCCAAAAAGCAGGAAGAAGAAGCTAAAGCTAAGGCCGAAGCAGAGGCTAAAGAGGTAGAAGCGAAAGAAGTAGAAGCTCCTGCAGAGGAAGCCGCTCAAGATAAAGCAGCCGAATAATAATTAAATTTTTGATACTTTTTAGATTGAAGCGAGGAAAATTTAATAATGGACGATTTAATAAAAAATCTTTTGAATGTTATTTTGCGCGAACTTGTAGAAAAAACGGATGCTATTCAGATTTTAAAAGATGATTCCGCGCAAGATGGGCTGGTTGTTTACAGAGTAATTGTAGACGAAAGCGATATGGGAAGAGTTATCGGCAAGCAAGGACGTATCGCAAAGTCCATAAGAAATATTGTGCGTGCCGCTGCTATGAAAAATGATATCAAAGTGGCTATTGAAATAGGTTAAGATTATTAATATAACACGTTTGGATAAAAGACCTGACGTGTTATATAAAACTGTTTTTTAAGGAAACATAAAATTATGGCAAGAAAAAAATATTTATGTGTTGGAAAAATTGTTGGCTCAAGAGGGCTCAAGGGCGAGCTTAAAGTAGAGCATTATTGCGATAGCCCCGAAGTTTTTTTTGATATAGAAAATCTTTTTATTGACGTAAATGCCGAGCCTTTAAAGATTGATGGCATGCGTGTGCATAAAGCTCAGGTTTTGCTTTTTTTAACCGGGATTGAAAATAAAGAGTCGGCGGAAAAACTAAAAGGAAAATATATTTACGCTTTTCGTGATGATATTCCGATAGAGCCCGGAAGTTATTTTATCGAGGAACTAAAAGGTTGCGATGTATACAATTTTGAAAGTAACAGGTTTTACGGCACTTTAAAGGATGTTTTCAACACGGGCGCAAATGACATTTACGAGATATATAATTCCGAAGAAGATAAAGAGTACTTGGTGCCTGTTATAAATGGCACTTTGGTAGATGTTAATTTTGATGAGAACAAAATATTTATAAATCCTATCGAGGGTATTTTTGATGAATAACGAGGTAGAAAGTAAAATTGAAATTGACGTTATGACCCTTTTTCCAGAGGTGTGTGAGGAATACTTTTCATCCAGCATTATAGGTAGGGCGCGCAAAAAAGGGGTGCTTGATATACACTGTCACCAAATCAGAGATTTTGCGTATGATAAACATAAGAGGGTAGATGATACTCCTTATGGCGGCGGAAAAGGCATGGTGATGATGGCCGAGCCTATTTTTGAGTGTTTTGAGCATGTTTGTGATATGCGTGGTACAAGGCCGCACCTTATATACATGTCGCCCAAGGGAAAGATATTTAATCAGGAATTGGCAAAGAATTTAAAGTCATATAGAAACCTTGCTATCTTGTGTGGACATTATGAGGGCGTAGACGAAAGAGTACTTGAGGAAATTGTCGATGAATATATTTCCATCGGTGATTATGTGTTAACCGGTGGCGAAATACCCGCAATGGCGCTTGTGGACGCTGTTTCTCGTATGGTGCCGGGAGTTCTTTCGGAAGATATATGTTTTGAAGAAGAGAGCCATTATGATGGGATGCTCGAACACCCTCAATATACAAAGCCTTACGAGTGGCATGGCAAATGCGTTCCTGATGTTTTAATTTCCGGACATCATGCAAAGATCGAAAAGTGGAAATTAGAAAATTCGCTAAAGGAAACGGCTAAATACCGTCCGGATTTATTATAAAAATTTAGTGTTTGAAAAACCACTTTTATGAATGTATAATGAGACCATGGATATTTATTTTGCACAAAACGCAGGTGTGTTTTTGTTAGTTTAAACAACGGGTATTTTAAAAAAGGCGCTCCAGTAGTAAATAGTGATAAAAAAACGGTTTTTTATTGACTAAAGTGATAATTGTTGGTATAATATATCAACATTGATAATATTTTATTATATTTTATTTTTTTAATTTTTAAACATGATAAGGAGAGAATAAAATTATGTACGTTAAAGAGGTAGTCGTCAAAAACCAAGTTGGTCTTTATGCAAGACCTGCAACCTTTTTTATTCAAAAAGCTAATGAGTTTCAATCATCTATTTGGGTGGAAAAGGAAGAAAGAAGAGTTAATGCAAAAAGCTTACTTGGAATTTTGTCTTTAGGCGTTACGGTTGATACCGAAATAAAGATCATTGCCGATGGTATTGACGAAGAGGCTGCCGTTGATTCACTTGCAAAACTTGTTGAAGTAGGATTTTTTGAAGAAAATGGCGCTTCGTCAGAAGATGGAGATTCCTCTGATGATGCAACAAAGGTTGCTAAATAATTTTACCGAACAGAGTTGCTTTATAAATTTTAGTTAAGCAGTACCCCTTGTCAATTGACAAGGGGTACTGTTTATTTTATGGAACTCTTTAATTATATTTTTTTAACTATGTTTCCGGAATTTTTAAATATTACACTTTCATCAAGGACGCCGCGAACCATTGATGTGGGGTATACTGAGGAATTACGCCCGATTAGAGTGCCGGGGTTCATAACACTGTTACAGCCAACTTCTACGTAGTCCCCAAGAATGGCGCCAAATTTTCGGAGGCCGGTTTCTATTTTTTTATCTTTGTATTTAATCACTACATTTAATTTATCCGATTTAACATTAGAAATTATCGCACCGGCGCCCAAATGAGATTTATATCCAAGAATAGAATCGCCAACGTAGTTAAAGTGCGGTACTTGGACATTATCAAATAGTATACAGTTTTTAAGTTCTGTTGAATTTCCAACCACTGCGTTTTTTCCAACAACAGCGCTTCCTCTTATGAATGCGCAGTGGCGAATTTCGGCGTTTTCATCTATTATGGTAGGGCCATCTACGTGTGCGGAACTGTCAATTTTAGCGTTTTTTGCTATCCAAATGTCCGAAC
>ENA-OOXJ01000974-OOXJ01000974.1-human-gut-metagenome-genome-assembly--contig:-NODE-974-length-20648-cov-2.812121_pt1 | contig 20648 bp, 9 predicted proteins | sample MGYA00241587_ERZ501343 | MGnify/ENA primary metagenome ERZ501343 (study PRJEB25962, sample SAMEA2042918) | human gut metagenome | biome: human gut; feature: human-associated habitat; material: faeces... | reverse complement strand
GGCATAACGGCCGATGGTAGCACCGAAATCGGTGGGATACTTGATATAGTCCTGTATGGAGTCGAAGCCCAGCACCACGTCGCGCATCTGTCCTTCACGGTCGGGCACCATCACCGATACGATGCGGCCTCCGAAGTTGGTGATACACACCTCCATACCGCTTTTGTTTGTCAGGGTAAACAGGTCGGTCTGCTTGCCGTCTACCTCGGTACGGAAGTTGGCGGGATTCAGTCCCGAAGCCGTCAAGGCGGCCTCTTGCTTGCCCGTGCAGGCCGATGCCAATAGCATCGCGCCAGCCAGTAATGTCATCAGTTTATTCATAATCTGTGTAATATGATGTTTTTAATTCAATCTGGCAGGGAAATTATTTCTTCAACAGGAAATGCTCGGCGCGTCCCGGCGAGAAGAGTTCCCACAACGAGGCTACCGTCCAGCCCGGTGCAAAAATATTATTATAATAGCCCTTACCGTTACGGCCATAATCCCAATTGGTGTGTTGCACCACTTCGGGATAGTATCCCACCTTGGCAATGCCGCACATGTGCCCTTCGTGAGGCAACAGCTGGCGCATAGAAGTGGAGATAACCTCGGCAAAGGTATCGAAACGTGGTTCGTCGTAGCGGTCGGACAACCAGCGCAGCACGTCGGCAAAGTCGAAGATAAAGACGTCGATGTGGTTATTCTCTACCGATACGTTGCCCCATCCACGGGTCTTCAGGCCAATGTCACCCAACATCTGTCCCGGTGCGAAAGGCACATCCCAAGTGTAATACCACGACAGGGCAAAGTAAGCGGCCTTGCGCGCCAGGTCGGCATAGTGGGCCTGTTCCTTGCCTTTGGTGGCAAGTGCCAGGTAATAGGCAGCCGTCGAGGCATAGAGCGAGGCTTCCTTGTCCTCACAATTGGCATCGAGTGTGGACGAGAAGTAGTCGGATTTCGATATCAGTTCCTTCTCCAGATAATCTACCGTACGTTTGGCTGCGGCCAGGTAGCGTTTGTCCTTGAAGTACTTGTAACCCATCACTAAGGGCAATGTGGCCGAGGGCGTACTGCCACCACTGGCATCGACCACCGAGAAGTCGTCCTTGAACTTACGGGGCAGACTTCCGTCTTCGTTCTGGAGCTTGAGGAAGCTGTCGAGCATGGCGCGCAGACGTTTTTCCCACTCGGGATGACGACGCCCCTGCTTTTTTTCATAATCCAAGTAATAAAGCACGGCATACACACCTTCGGACTGGCGGCGGATGCTATGTATGTCGACTATACCTCCACGCTTGTAATGCACCACTTCGTTGAAGAAGCCGGCCGGCGAAAAGCCGTTTTTCAGATAGGTATCAAACACACTGTTGGCATTCGTCGTAAGGTCGGCACGGCCTTGTGCTTCGCCATACTCCAACGCGTTAAAGGCATTGAGCAGCGTGCGGCCCACAAAACCAATCTCGGCAACGTCGGTGCTGGCACAAGTAGCAGTCTCCAGTTCCACGCCTGCATAATAGTGTGTAGCTTCATTGCCCACATAGCTCTCGACAAAGAAGTTGCTCAACACTTCCTTCATCCGGGCCTCGGTATAGGGTGTCTGTACCGGTTGCGGACGGTAGGTATCGTAGCAATACTCCCAGGTGCGTTGCACACACTCCGAGAAGTCGGCTGCCGGACACTCGCTTACCTCCCACACCAGCGAAAGACTCTCGCCTTTGCGCAACAACTGAAATGCTTCGACCGACGGGGCCAGCGTAAGCTTGCGGATGTACGTACGAGGGGCTTCACGGTAAGGGAAACCGTAGGCCAGCACCGTGCTGCCATCCACATTCTCAAAACCCGTATAACCGATGGAAGTCTCTCCCGAAAGAATTACTTCGCCCTCTTTGTGTGTGGTAAGAGCGTCTTTACCAAACTTGTCAATGCGAATCACAGCCAGCGACTTGCCTTGTACGGGATTGAACACGGCTGTAAGCGGAGTGCTGAGACGGTCTTCGCGCACCAGCCAGCTGTCCGACGTATGGAACGACGGCGCTTCTTTGGGCGAGCGCAGGTTGCGGCGGTACCAGAAACCGGGCATATAGAATTGGCAGTCGTTATGCCGATAACCGGTATTCAGCTGTTCTCCGTAGTTGAAATATACATCCTTGTTAGCATTGAGTGTGACGGTAATGCGTTGACCTCCATCTACGGCTTCCACGCGTCGGGTAATAGTCAGAGGCAAGGCCTCATCGGCCACACAACTGTATTGTCCTTCGCCCGCAGGCTTCAAAGTAAGAGAATGGGCAACGGCGGGATTACCGGGAACTTTCAGGGAAAGGGTGGCTGAAAAAGAATCGGTATCCAACCCAGCTGCCTGCAATGCAACAGCCCAAAAGCCAAACGCCACTACTCCAAGCATTCTTTGTGCTATGCTTTTCAATGGTTTCATAATATTCTTCAGTAAATTCAATTTGCAAATATAACCGTTATTCGGGTTAGTTAATCATAAATCCAAACTCTCAATAAAGATATACCGTATTTATTTTCTGTGTTTGTTGTCAAATTGATTGCTTAATCAATTTATGTCCTTACTTTTTATCAGCGGGCAGTTTGTCCACCACCATCGGACGTACCAGGTTTCCTCCCATTGAGATGATCCCGTCCTTGACAGACATATCGACCACATAAGAATCACGCGGATGTATCTCCGTATCACTCCTATGAGCATGGAAAACATAACGCATCTTTCCATCTTTATCAAAGAAAGGAGCACCATGGCCTACACCCACCAAACCTTCATATCTATGCAGTACAGGATTGCCTGAATATTTCTTCCACGGACCAAAAGGAGAATCGGATGTGGCAAAACCTACCGCGTAATCCTGACTGGTATAACCGTTTGCTGAATAAACCAGATAATATACTCCATCCTGCTTGAATACGGAAGGGCCTTCGGCTACCTTGGGCAGAACAAGTTCCCAGGGTTCTTCAGCTTTGACACATTGTGTCAACGTCTCTTCCTTTATCTCTTTCAGATTATCTTTCAGCTCTGCACACCAAATTACATTACCGTCATTGAAACGGACAAAATAGAGATAAGCTTTTCCATCTTCATCAAAAAAGACAGAGGTATCAATACTCTTTTCTTCACGAATCGGCTTCTGTTCGTCCTGCTTGAACGGTCCTAAAGGTGAATCAGACGTAGCTACACAAATATGCTCTTCTGCCGAATAGAACATGTAGAACTTATTTTCTTTTTCCACATAATAAACCTCGGGAGCCCAAAAATTATTTTGGCCATACGAATTGGTATGACTCAGTGCCAAAGCTGAATTGCGCTCCCAAAATTCCAGATCTTTGGAGTAATAAACGTCAAAACCATTTCCGGCATTAGTGCCGTAAATGTAATACATACCATCGTGTACCAATATATAAGGATCGGCTAAAGGTACCGTTTTCGACACAACAGTTACTGACTCTTCTTTTCCTCCTTCTTGCCCTTTTTCACCTGATTCTTCACTTGAGCACCCTGTGCAACTCCAGAAAGGAAGGAACAACAATAATAGCAAACATTTCTTTTTCATAAACATGACATAATTTTCTCCATGCCAAAGTGGATAAACGGTTCTTCAAAATATCAACAGAACGCTTATCCACTTAACAGACTAAAGTATTTAACTATTTATAGACTTATCCCGCTACACAACAAGCGGACACAAACTTTCTTTATTTTTTGATAACAGGGCGGAATGCACCGTAAGAAGGCTCTTGTTTGTCCACATAAGGCCATCCGTCTTCATCCCACAGAACACGATCCAGCAGGACCTGACGCTGTGCATCCAGATTCTCCAGCTCAAAGGCATGGTAAAGCATCCATGTATTCTTCTCATCGTCTTCAAGCAATGTTGAATTATGACCAGTTCCCACAAAGCGCTCATTCTTGTGAAGTACCACTTCGTGTTTATTGTCCAGCATTTTTCCGCCTTGCTTATCAACATAAGGTCCAAAAAGGCTCTTAGAACGGCCTACAACCGTTGTATAGGTACTGTTCTGGCCTTCGCAGCATGAACCGATTGAGCCAAACAGATAATAATAGCCATCACGTTTCCAGAGATTAATACCTTCGTAAGCATTGCCTGCAATCTGTTGCTTCGTATCAAGTTTGGGCGTGATTGTCACATCATCTGTAACATTCAGCTCCATAATATAGATACCAAAGAAACTTCCCCAAAGCATATAATACTTACCATCCTCTTCATAGAAGAATTGGTCTATGGAATTCTCCACATTCACATCGTGACTGTCAAACACTTTACCTTTCGGAGTAAACGGACCTTCAGGCGAATCCGAAACAGCATAACCAATGGTGCTAACCCAATGATTTCCCCATTCAGCCAAAGAATAAAAGAGCACATATTTATCTTTCACATAGCGTATCTCAGGCGCCCAAATATGAGCATGATCTTTAATATCCGGATTACCTGGCAAAAAGTCCGGACGTGTTTCATTAGTAAAGGCTGTACCAACCTGTTCCCATTCAATCATGTCTTTCGACTTGAAAATAGGAAGATTACGAATGTCTTCAGTAGCATACAAATAATAATAGCCATCCTTAGCCCGCATAGCCGTCGGGTCGGGTGCAGAAATCCGTATAACAGGATTATGATAAGCCAGCTGTGAATCATCCACGCCTGGAGCAGGCTGTTTGTTAGAACCTTTAGAATCATCATTTCCACCACATGCCATGCAACAAACGGCACCGAACAGTAAGAAAAGTTGTTTAATAGTCATCATAGTTATCTGTTTTTATTAAGTAAAATAAGGCTGTTGCAAAAGTAACTTTAAAACAAAGACTTTTGTAACAGCCTTTTTCTTTTTTAGCAATTAATTAGTTCCAGCCCGGATTTTGAACAATATTCGGATTCATCTGAATTTCGTTGTACGGAATAGGATACAGCCAATAGTGATCGCCACCCCACGCATAATGGTAAGTTGCTTGGCCCCAAACTTGGCGCAAACCGTTTACAACTTGTGTTCCGTTATCGTCGTATGTAAAGAATTTCTTATCTTTCCACGTCTTCCAACGGAGTTCATCATAATAAATCAGGTCTTCACCAAGTAACTCCCAGTAGCGTTCATTACGGATGCGCTCACGCATATCATCTTTACCCTTCACAGTTGTAGCTTCATTGGTATTAAGTAATTGAGCACCGGCACGAGCACGCACTTTATTTACAATTACAATAGCCTCATCGGTCTTATCCTGTTCGTTCAAGGCTTCGGCTAGATTCAGCAATACATCAGCATAACGGATTTTTGGCATATCAATTCCAGTACCCATCTGACTGCCTTCACTAACTCCTTCTGTGACAAACTTGCGATTCAGGTAATAGAACATAGCCTGTGTATCAGTACGCAAATCATAAGGTTCGCGTGTAACGGATCCATCCGGATTCTTAGTCTCCAACCATTGACTACGGAACGGATAACGACTTGTAAAGTAATTGGCAGCACCACCATCACCGCCCAAATAGGTTGCATATGGAGTAATAACACTCATTTCCAAACGCGGGTCACGATTGTCATAAGCCTTACGGATACGTGCCTCATTGCCATTTGGCAAATAATAGTCCATATTAGCCCCTTGTTCCTTGGCATTAGCAATTTCGGTTTCGGTCAGGTTATCGCGCAAGAAGAATACGCGACGTTCATTAACTGTCAAATCGTAATACTCAGGTATTACTTCCGACCAGTCAAACTTGCTACCGTCGGCATTTTCGTAAGTATCTACAAACGTCGGATTAACCAGATAGTTGTTCCACATCGAACCATAGGTACAACGGTTACCAAAACCACGGTTTTTGGCATTCCAATAGCCGTCTTCTTCAATACACTGAACAGAGAAAATCATTTCGTCGCACTGTTCGTTGGCTTCTTTGAACAGCTGTTTGTAAGCGTCTGGTCCCTCTGTAAACAGGCTGTATCCGCACTCACCTACCTTTTCAAAATCTTTCTGAGCAGCAGCCCAATTCTCTTGCCACAGATAGATTTTGCCTCTAAGTGCATAAGCGGCACCTTTTGTGATGTGACCGTAATCGGTATCCCCACTATTGTATTTATCCGGCAAATTGGGCTCGTTAATACATGCAGTCAGCTCGTCAATCAGCTTGCCCCACAGTTCTTCCATAGACATACGGCTACCTTTTGCATCATCAATATTTTTAATTGGTTCTGTGTAATAAGGTACACCACCAAACAACAAGTTCAATTCATAGTACCACCAGCAGCGCAGGAATTTGGCCTCAGCCACCAGACGTGCTTTCTTGGCTTCAGTTATACCTTCTACTTTAGGCAAATTAGCAATCACATCATTACAACGGATAATAAACTTGTAGTTATCGTGCCAAATCCAGCTCGGACCATCACCCGAAGTTGTCTGGTTGCCAAACAACATACCGAAGTTACGCCAGTTGGCATCGCGGTCCATCGTTGCAGAGAAACAATCAAACCACATGTTGTAATTATCTTTAAACAAATGGTTCAGACCATTGTAGAGACCGGCAACTGTCTGTTCGGCCATTGTCGCATCTGCCCAAACCTCACCTTCACTTGGTTGATTTGTCGGAGTCAAATCCATATCTACACAACCCGTAAGAGACAAGCTTGACAAAGCCGTTGCAAAAAGCAACTTCTTCATGTTCTTTATGATTCCAAATCTATTCTTGTTCATTGTTTTTACGTTTTTATTAGAATGTTACATTAACACCGACTGTATATTGGCGGATCGGCAAGTAACCGTCGCCAGCCATACGTTCCGGATCAGATCCCTCGAATTTGGTGATTGTCAACAGGTTTTCGCCAGAGACATACACACGTGCATTTTGGATGAAAGCTTTCTTCACCCACTCTTTGGGGAAGGTATAACCAATAGTCAGGTTTTTCAACTTCATGTAGTTACCATTCTTTAAGTGCCAAGAGCTGGCTGCACCGTCCTGGCCACTGTTCTGATAGCCTACCAGACGCGGATTCTTGGAAGTGATGTTCGTGCGCGGATCGTTGGGATTTTCGGGATCATAGAAATAATGATCGTATGCTACGTCATAGCCCAAACCGTATCCGTGTGTAACATTTACACCGTTTTGAGTCTGCTTATAATAATCAATCTTAAATCCGGCAGCACCTGCCCAGTTCATTGACAGGTCGAAGCCCTTCCAAGTCATACTTGCCTGCAATCCGAAGTAATATTTCGGTCTCCAAGAGTAACCTTGGAACTCACGGTCGTCATCGTTACCGTAAATACCGTCACCATTGTAATCGGCATAAATCATGTCACCGTACCAAATTTTATCTTTACCGATAGCCTGGTTGGGATAGAACTTGTAACCGGCGTCAAACATAGCCTGCAACCACTTCATATCAGCTTCTGTACGGATGATACCGTCTTTCGGACCACCGTTGATATTAACAGAACCGTCACCATTGAAATAAGAACCATTACCCTTATACGGATTAATCATGTAGTATTCGTTCATTTCATGACCTTCTACAATCAGATTGGTTGTTCCGTTGGCCACGGTACCTACGTTCTGATACCAATACCTGTTACCGTTTTCATCGGTACGCCATTCGCGGATCAGCTCACCCTTATATTCGGTTACTTCATTCTTGTTGAATGAGAAGTTTCCGGATACAGAGTATGTGAAATCACCAACACGGTCGTTCCAACCCAGCGTAAGTTCGAAACCTTTATTATCGACACCGGCCAAGTTCTGAAGCGGTGAGGTAAATTGATTAAGCGATTCAGGCAAAGTGGGTCGGTAAAGAATACCGTCTGTTTTCTTGTCATACACTTCGATGGTTCCGGTCAGACGATTATTCAGAAAACCAAAATCGAGACCAATATTGGTAATGGCTGTTTCTTCCCATTCCAGTGCATAGTTGGAGAAACTCGTCATGGCTAAACCATTGACCTTAGTACTGTTGAATGCATAGTTAAAACCAGAACCGTAAAGTGCCTGCCATTCGTAGTTTCCGATAGAGTTGTTACCCAGTTTACCCCAAGAAGCACGCAACTTCAAGTTACTCAGCCAATCCCAATCCATGTCTTTTACGAAAGCCTCCTCAGAAATACGCCATCCGGCAGAGAAAGAGGGGAAGAGACCCCAGCGTGATTCAGGAGAGAAACGGGAAGAACCGTCGTAACGCATGTTCATTTCGAACAGATAGCGATTGTCAAATGCATAATTGACACGACCGAATACGGAACGTGATGCATATTCATAAGACCATCCCTTGATGTAATACGGATCGGTCATAGCATCAAAGTCAGGCAAATTAACGCTAGACATACCTTCTTTACAGATATCTACCTCATCGCCCCAATTGCGCGATTCCTCATAACCAATCAATGCGCTTACATCGTGCTTTCCGTAAGTATGTCCCCAATTCAGCAACATATTGGTCTTCCAATATTTTTCGCGTCTTTGCCAATCGTATACTTTATATGTAGACAAGTCTGTAGCAGTAGGAGGTGTGTTCAATGTCATACCACGGTTAAAGCTGTACTGCTCTTTGTATTCGGCCGGTTGCCATCTATGATGATTCGTGAACTGGTCGTAATAGAAGTTTGTAGAGAACTTGAAATCCTTGAGGAATTTTATTTCTACATAAGGATTCACGAAGTATTTACTCTGTTTATAATAACCCAATGAATTACTCATATTCAACAACGGGTTACCGGCCTGTCCATCTTCCTCGTTGGTTTCAATGCCACCATATTTGCCATCGTAGTACGGATAAACACCCGGAGTCACTTTTTGCATGTTCAATCCCCACATATCACTCAAATTATTACGTTCCTGATCGGCACTATACCCCCAAGCACGCATTCCCACTGTAAGGAAGTCCGTAACTCTAGACTCAATATCGCTGCGCAGATAGTATTTTTTCACACCCGATTCGATAACCAAACCCGGATTGTTCAGATAAGTACCTGAAAGTGAATATGTAGTACGCTTCTCTGAACCTGTCAAGCTGATTGTGTGTTCCTGCATCCATTTTGGATCGTAAATTATATCATACCAATCAGTATTCGGATGTGTTACGTAATTAGGAATTCCAGCTTCGTTAGTCGCATTGGGGTTTTGTGCAGCCGCACGCCATTCATCGATAGTGGACTGAGAAAATTTGGCTGCTTGGTTTGTGTTGGTATAAGCCTCGTTTACAAAATCCATATAGTCAGCATAGTTTGTAACCTGGCGAATCAGTTTAGCAGGAGTCTGATAAGAGAATTTACCCGAATAGTTGACATTGATTTTACCATCCGAACCGCGTTTGGTAGTTACCAAGATAACACCGTTGGCACCCCGGTTACCGTAAACGGCACAAGATGCTGCATCTTTCAAGATAGAAATCGAAGCTACATCGTTGGGGTTTACTTCATTGAGGCTCATTTCCATACCATCTACCAAGATCAGCGGACCTGAATCGTTCATGGTGCCCACACCACGAATCAGAATGGAAGAGCTTTCGGCGTTAGGCTGGCTGCTAGTATTCATCACGTTTACACCGGCTGCCATACCAGAAAGTGCGGCAGCAATTGTAGTAACCGGACGGGCCAGTTTTTCATCCTCGAAATTGACACTGGCTACAGATCCGGTCAAATTCACCTTCTTCTGTGAACCGTATCCTACCACAACAACTTCTTCGAGCGCCTGAGAATCGTCTTTCAAAGTTACCTGTAACGGTTTCCCCTGGAAAGTAACTTCCTGCGAAACCATACCAATGTAAGTAAAGACAACTACGTCTCCTTTTTTTCCGCTTACAGAAAAAGCGCCGTCAAGATCAGTAATAGCACCCGTTGAAGTGCCTTTTACCACTACGTTAACGCCCACAAGAGGCTCACCGTTTGCATCGGACACCGTACCTGTTATCGATACATTTTGTGCGCAAAGAGTAGATGCAAACACAATCAAAAATAGGAATAAGATTTTTTTTACCATCTATTTGTAGAATTAGATTTAAAAAACTATCACGGAAACCATCTTCCGTTTTAACTTTTTGCCAAAAATGAAAAACATGTTGTTGGCAGGTACACAAAGATTAAAATAGATTAAGTTACGTCATAGGTCATAAGCATATTCACAAGTATTAAGATTTGAGTTAATTTTTCGACAGCAAATGTCGATAAAAGTGTCTGGAAGGCATACCACAAAAACTCCAATCTATATAAATTTAGAATCAAAAATGCCTTCAGAAAGCGTCTAAATGGGTTTTGAGTGATTTATTATACCAAACGAATGGATTGTTCCACTCAAGTATGAGTGTGCCACGAAGGCACGCTGGATAAGGCAAACAGGCACGCTGGATAAAGGGTCTATCCAGCGTGCCTGCATACCATAGGCTCTGAGGTTAGAAGCATCACTGCAAAAAAACAATCTCATCAGCTATGGTTGATAAAGTCTTTCGGCAACATGCCAAATTGCTTTTGAAAACATTTGGCAAAATAAGATGGTGTATTGAAACCAGTCATATAGCAAACCTCATTAATCTTATAGTCACCTTCTTTAAGCAACTGGGCAGCCTTTTTAAGACGCTCCAAGCGAATGTAATCGTTAGGAGTCATATCCAGTATCCCTTTAATCTTTCGATTCAAACTGGAACGACTCATGTGCAACAAGTCCGCCATATCGTCCAAACCAAAGTCGGGGTTCTCCATATTTTCCATCACGACATCATTCAAGGTCTTAAGGAATGTTTCGTCGGCCTTGGTCAATGCCATGCTGTTAGTTTGCACAAAAGGAGAGTGGGTAAAGGCTGCGCGTAATTTCTCGCGATTATTCAACAGGTTGGAGATACACACTTTCAAATATTCGACTGAGAAGGGTTTTTCAATATAGGCATCAGCTCCCAGTTTCATACCCTCAATGCGTGCCTGCATGGTTGTTTTGGCTGTAAGCAGAATGATTGGAATATGACTGTAATCCACATTCGATTTCAAACACTCACATAATTCCAGACCATCCATCTCAGGCATCATAATATCCGAAATAACGAGGTTTACCACCTCCTTTTCAAGTACATCAAGGGCTTCTTTGCCATTGGCCGCCGTAAGTACCCGATAGTCTGCAACCAACTGCCTCACCACGAAAGCCTGCATTTCCGGGTTATCTTCCACTACCAGCAAGGTATATCGGCAAGCCTGTACATCAGACTTTTCGTCCTGTTTCGGGGCTACTGTCTCTGCAATTGGCCCGTTTTCTTGTTTTACGGCAAAAGTTTGGGCATGTTGCAAAGGTAGAGTCAGGACAAAGCAGTTCTCACCCGTTGTTTCGTCCATTTCAAGCGTCCCTTCGTGCAGTTCGGCAAGCGACCGCGCCAATGCCAGTCCGATACCGGTACCCGACACGGCATTTACCATACCGACCTTGTATTGTACAAAAGGCTTAAAGATTTTCTCGCGCATTTCCAACGGAATCACCGGACCGTCGTTAGCCATAACCAGGCGCAAACGGTTCTCCTCTTCATCCAGACGGATGCGTATGTAACTTTCAGAATACTTGATGGCATTGGTCAGCAGGTTACTGATGATTTTGGTCAGCCCTTCCTTATCGACCGAAGCATGCAATTTTTCCGGCATTTCAATCGTAAGCTTCAAATTCTTCTGACTAGCCAATGGTTTAAACCGCTTGTAGGTGACATTCAGCAATTCGGCCACATCACAATCCACAAAATTCATCTGGAACCCTTTGGTTTCCGTTTTCCTGAAATCAAGCAACTGATTCACCAAATCGAGCAGACGGTTTGTATTCAGATCCATTATTTCCAAATCGTCCCGGATATCGTCGGATACGGTCTTGGAGGCCAATACATTCTCAAGCGGACTTTTAATCAAGGTAAGCGGCGTACGTATCTCGTGAGCTACATTGGTAAAAAAGTCAATCTTGGCCGTATACAGTTCACGTTCTTTCTCGCGCTCAAATTTCTCCATTGCCCGTCTGTGTTTGCGCAATGTCCTCATTCTGAGATAAGACACTATCATAAACAGCACACACACACCAAGTGCCACATAGACCACATAAGCCCATGTAGAGAGATAAAAAGGAGGGTTGATACGTATATTGAGCACACGTTCCTGCGGATTCCATATGCCATCACTATTCGAACCTTTCACGCGCAAGCGATAGCTACCATAAGGCAGATTGGAATAAGTAATGATTGAATTTTTGCCTATTACATTCCATTCGCGATCAAAGTCTTCCAGCATATATTCCAATTTATTCATTTCAGGAGCCTGATAACTCAAAGCCGCTACCTGCAAGGAGAAGAAATTCTGATCCGACTCCAATTCTATCCGGTCAGAATAGGTAATACTTCTTTTCAAAGGCGATTTCAAGCTATCCGAGGCTAAACGTCTGTTGAACAACCAGAAATCAGTTATTACCACAGGCGGCACAAAAGAACTCTCTACAAAAGTCGTCGGATTGAAGACTATAAGCCCACTGAGTGTACCCAAATAGATATTTCCATCCTTATCGCAATATCCCGACTGGAAATTAAACTGGTTGCTCAGTAACCCATTAGCTGTAGTATAGATATGCTTGACACCCGTGTCGGGATTAAAACAAGCTACTCCATAGTTAGATGTAAGCCACAGATTACCTTGCTTGTCTTCTACTATTTTGTAAATAGTATTGCCCGGAAATCCTTGAGAAGCATCATAGCGCGTAAAATTATCAGCCGCCGGATTGTAGCAACAAAAGCCTCCTCCCAGCGTCGCAAACCACAACCGATTCCGGCTATCCTCGAAGATGCTGATGACTTTATTGCTGGCCAATGAACTACTATCTTGTTCATTAGAAAGATAATTGCGCCAGCTACGTTTGCGGATATCATAGCAAAATACACCTTTGGTATAGGTAGCAAACCATAGATTTCCATCAGAATCTTCCAGAATATTGTAGATGAAGTTGTTTTTCAATTGGGATATGTGGGTAAAATCATCCGTATCGCGGTTGTATTTCACCAGACCATATGTGGTACCTATCCAAATATCACCCGTTGTAGTACGACAAACGGAGAAAACATTATCGGAAGGTAACTGATTCTTTCCATCTCCCATAGTATAATGTTTTACTTGTTTGGTAATCAAATCAATACAGTTCAATCCGCCTGAAAAAGAGCCAACCCATAACTTATTACCGTCCAGACAAAGTCCATGAACATTCCGGTAAATGGAAGGATGTTTAAAGGGTACAATCTTCCCGTTATGCGGATCCAAATTGAATAATCCTTTATCTTCCGTACCTATCCACAATGTACCGTCATTACTTTCGCATATCTCGCGTACCCGACGTCCCATATAGCTTAATTCGCCCCGAGGATAAATTTTTTCAAAATAAGTCCGCTGGTGAGGATGATAATTCACTCCACCAAAATACGACCCGATCCACATTCCTTTCTCACGATCGCAGCACAAAGAATAAATGGCATTATCGGACAAAGCATAAGTATCGTCCTGATCAGGAACAGTAAGATGGGTAAACTGTCCTGTTGAAGGATGGTAAATATACAACCCGTTTTCGGTTCCCACCCACAGCTCGTCATCCGATTTGAACTGCAACGTACGGGCATAGGCATTGAGCAGACAACGGGTCTTTCCCGAAGTGAAGTTTATCTCAATCAGCCCACGGGTTGAAGCTATGTAGACGCAATTATGCGAAGCCTCCAGTTCCCAGTTTATAATATCACCCTTAAAGGTCTCTATGCCATCGGCATCTTTAAATATCTGAAGAGGCTGCTTAAAATCCTTGGTAGTATAATACAGATTGTCGGTATAGAGATTCACCCAACACATATCCCCCCGAATCCAGAAACGGTTGATGTTGGGGCCTCCGGACGTATCCAGGCATTGGCGCAGCTCTCCGCTGGTTGGATTGAAACAGAACAGGCCCTGCTCTTCCGAAGCGATCCAGATGTTGTGTTCTTCGTCGGATTCAATCTGCGTGATATAGTTCATGATGCAGCTGTTCTTGTCACTAAAGATATCGAATTTACGAAACGAATCGAGTTCGGGATTGTAAATGTACAGACCGTCGTCGGTACCTACCCAGATATTACCCTGTTCGTCTTCGTAAAGTGCCGTAATGAAGTTACGCCCCAAGGCGGAATTTTCTTTCTTGTAGACCCGGAACGAAAGCCCGTCGTATCGGTTAAGTCCCTCACGGGTACCAAACCACATGAAGCCCATGCGGTCTTGCAAAATCTGGAACACGGTGTTCTGCGACAGACCGTTACGCACGTCCAATGTCTTGAAATAATACTGAACCGGCTTTTCGGCATAGGCCGAAACAGAAAGTGACATACACAATATCCCTATCCAAATGAGCGGCCAAAACAATCTCTTCTTCATAGCTGAAAATCAACATAATAATGAAGGTAAATACCTTCTTTTGAAAAACGCTGCAAGTTAGGTAAAAGAATACAAAGACTCAAGAAAAGCCTCGGCCTTTCTTGAGTCTGCATTCAGATACGTCTAGTCTTCGACCACAGGTACCAGATAGTCTTTGCTGATGCGCATGCGGTCGATTCCATTTACTTTGTCAAAATATACTTCACCGATGTACATCGCCCGCGGATGAATATTTTTCTGGTCTTTATGGGCATGGAAAACAATACGCAGTTTGCCGTCCTTATCGGTAAACATCGCACTATGCCCCACTCCAACCAGCGTACCGGGTTTCTGTAACAACGGATTCTCTTCATACTTGGTCCAAGGACCCTCTATACGGGTTGCTGTGGCGCACCCCACTCCATAGAAAGGACTCTCGTAGCTATTGGCCGAATAGGTCATATAGTACACCCCATTGTGCTTCATCACAAACGAACCTTCATTGACGCGCGGCCACACTTCTTCCCAGGGTTGCGACACATGGATGCAGGGACGCATGGTTTCCTTTTTCAGTGTCATCAGGTCATCTTCCAGCTCGGCCACCCATACGTTGAGCCCGTCATTGAAACGGTCGAAAAAGAGGTAAGGCTTGCCGTCGTCGTCTATGAAGAGAGAATTGTCTATACACTTCTCATCGTCAATCATGGGCTTTTTCCACTCCTGCACAAACGGACCTGTGGGAGAATCGGAAGTGGCCACACAAATCTGTGACTCGGCGGTATAATACATGTAAAACTTACCCTTTATCTCATACACCTCGGGAGCCCAGAAATCATGGTCACCCCATACATTATCCTTATGCAAGGCCAAGCCTGCATATTTCCACGTCTTTAAATCATCGGAAGTATAAACTTCTATTCCATCGGCCGCGGCAGTTCCATAGGCATAATAAGTATCGTTATGCAATAGGATGAACGGATCACCAAAGCACACCGGCTTATTCGCGGTTACATGGTTCTCGTCCGAAACAGAATGACTTGCCTGGCAAGGCATACAAACCAGCCCGATGCACGCCAAGCACAAATACAATAGTTTTGTAATGCTTCTCATACAGTGTTTTTCATTTCCGGGATTCTACCCGCTTTGTTCTACTTATGGTATTTACCTGAAAGAACACAACGGACTTACTCCCTGACATCGTGAGAAAGCCCGTTGCATTGTTAAAAATATTCCCTGTTTTGTTTTACAGCAATCACTTTTCCAAAGATTTACAAATGCGGCGGTTTATTTCGGACACACGTTTTTCATCCAGTTTTATCACCTTACGGTCATAAGTCATCAAACCGTTTACTTCCACTTCCACATCGGTAGTCTGGGTGTAGACTGCAGCCGAGAAACCACGTTTTACCAGCTGGAGCAACATGTCGGCATATTTTACGTATTCGTCTGTTGCTTCTTTCGACGAGTTGAATTGTACGTAACCCCAGTTGCGGTCGGGTTCCCACAGGTGGTCTTTCAAAACGAGACCGATACCGCCATATTCGCCCAATACGGTAGCACGTTGTGCGTCGTACAGATACATCTCGGGAGCAGGATAATTGTGCAGGTCGAGCATGTCGCCACAGGTGTAATGGTTACCGCCACTGGCCGGATTAACCAGGCGTGTGGGATCGTACTGTTTGGTCCATTTGGCAATTTCTACGGTCTTGAATTGTCCCCAAGCCTCGTTGAAAGGAATCCAGGTACCGATGCAGGGATACGAATAGAGGCAATCCATGATTTCCTTCCACTCCTTGCGGTAAGTAGCTTCCGACTCGGGTGTGCGGGTCAGTTCCGTACCTTCAAAATACTTGCGGTTCTGCCACTCCGGATTGCGGTCGCCGCTGGGCATGTCCTGCCATACAATGATACCCAGACGGTCGCAATAGGTATACCAGCGGGCTGGTTCCACCTTGATGTGTTTGCGAATCATGTTGAAACCAAAGTCTTTGGTCTTTTGAATGTCATAAAGCAGAGCTTCGTCGGTAGGAGCCGTGTAAAGGCCGTCGGGCCACCAACCCTGGTCGAGCGGACCATATTGGAACAAAGGCTCGTTGTTGAGTTCCAGACGCACGATGCCGTCCTTGTCGCGGGCTGTGGAGAACTTGCGCATAGCGGCATAGCTGTCTACGGCATCAATCACTTTCTTGCCATCACGCAAGCTTACTTTCAGATCATAAAGGTTAGGAGAATCGGGACTCCAGAGTTTGGCGTCGGCCGGCATAGCCACTTCCACAGGCTGTCCGTTGATGCTCTTGCCCGAGGCGACCAAAGTTTCACCATCGTAAACGGCCACTTCCAGCAAGTCCGAAGCAGCGGGGTCGCTGGTCTGTACCTCTACCGTGAGGCGGTGGTTGTCAATGTCGGGAGTAATGCGCAGGTTCTCGATGTAGCGCTGGGGCACAGGCTCCAACCATACAGTCTGCCAAATGCCGCTAACCGGCGTGTACCAGATGCCTTCGGGACGGCTCACCTGCTTGCCGCGGGGTTGCGGACCTTTGTCGGTGGGATCCCACACCTTTACAGTAAGGGTATTTTTACCATTGGCATTCAGGGCGGCGGTAATATCGAACGAGAAGGGGGTGAATCCGCCGGTATGGCTGCCCACTTTCACGTCGTTCACCCATACGTCGGCTTTCCAGTCGACGGCACCGAAATGCAAAAGGACGCGTTGGCCACGCCATTGCGAGGGCGTGGTAAAGTCACGCCGATACACCAGTTCGGCCTGCTCACCCAGCGTGCGGCCTACGCCCGAAAGTGACGATTCGATGGCAAAAGGAACCAGGATTTCACTCTCGAAATTTTGTGGAAGGGCGGCACCTTTATCTATAACGGCATAGTTCCACAATCCGTTCAGATTTTTCCACTCACTCCTCTCCATAATGGGTCGGGGATATTCGGGTAATACGTTTTCAGGATCGATTTGTGTAGCCCAGTCGGTCTTGATTTTGTCGCCCGCAGGTTTCCATTGGGCCGATGTGTTGAGCGCAAAAAGTGCTGTCAGCACAGAAAAAGCAAAAAGTTTCTTCATGGCATTTTCTTTAGTTAGTATTCTTTTTTCACGTTAGCAAAGATAAGAGGTCTTGTCAAAAAAGAATAAAAAAAATATGCCAACAAATAGAATTTTCCAACCAAAGATTGCCTGAGATCTGCCTATCTGAATGCCCTACCGCCGTATCCGGGCACTTCGGGACGAATCATCGGGCCCCCGCCGTGGTCTTTCTTATCGGTGACAATGCCTCGGATGATTTCGTAAATCAACGGCCCCACATCGAAGCCCAACTTGAACTTGTCGTTGAATTTATAGGTTGGTATCACCACAGGACGGGTTTCCCATCGTCCGGTCATGGAGTTGAAGTAGCGTTCCACACCCAATTCGAGGCTGAAGCGTTCGCCGATATCGAACCCCATGGTACCGCCATACTGGTAAGTCTTCATACCGGGAAAACGCCCCATGTTGGCTGATCCGTAAGCGGTAAACCACAAATGTTCGTCGGCCCGGTAAGTCAGGGCAGTAGAAAGTCCGAAGGCCTGGGCGTTGAAATGAGACATATTCAGCTTCACGGCATTGATACTCGCCTGGAGGGCCAACCGGTCGTTGAGCTGACGCGCGTAACCCACGGCAGCTTCGTTCATCCGTCCGATACCCGGAATGCTGGTCTGGCTGCCCGAACCCGTAAACACATTGCCCCGCCACACACCCAGCGTGCCGCCGGTACTGAAGTCACCACGGAACAAAGGCGACGGATTGGTATAATAAGGTGGAACGTCGGCCGGATTGGGACGGAATTGCGGCAACGGATTGGCGACGCCGCGCAAAGGTGAAACCGGCAACGCATCGTTGGCCGAAGCGCTCCCATAAGACGACACCGGGCGCTCACTGCCCGAAAAAGAAGTGCGCACACTGTCGCGACGAACGCGCGTGCTGTCTTCTTGCGCCCGCACACCTGCGGCACATAACAACAAGGTTATCGTGACCAGCAGGCAAATCTTATTTGTTCTTCTTTTCATTCGCATGGCACATCTGTATTACCAACTCACCTTTAAAGATAGCACAAATGCTTTGTTCTCCCTATCCTGCCCTCACACATTTTTCACTTTTTAACGCGGAGAGGCCAAAGCTTTCTTCCTGCACTTCCATCCGTTCTTTTTACCCCACCCGAAAAGCACCGGAAAGGCGGTTTGCTTGTAACCTGTTACGAGCAAACTTCCAACAGGTCGGAAGTAAACTTCTGACAGGTTGGAAGCGCGCTTCTAACCTGTTACCACCAACGGGGTCTTGCAACCGGTGCACGGCGAAGCTAGTTTTCGGCCGGAAGCGGACTTCGCAAAGAAATCATTTTGAAAGCAAAACGCCCAATATTCAAGCACAAAAGATAAATTCCATCAGACTAAAACGAAAAATAGCGCACAAAAAGTAAACAACAGACAAGAATAGATTGACACTTTGATTTTCGCTAACCTGTTTTTACGCCGTTTTTTTCGTACGCCCCGCCCCTCGCCCGTAAAAAACGCACGGATTTTCCACAGACCGTAACTTTTTAGTACCTTTGCCACCAGTAACCAACAGATTGAACGAATGGAATTCAAGTATGACGTGATTGTGATTGGCGCCGGACATGCCGGTTGCGAAGCCGCAGCCGCAGCCGCCAACCTGGGCTCGAAAACATGCCTCATAACAATGGACATGAACAAAATCGGGCAAATGAGTTGCAACCCGGCCGTGGGTGGAATTGCCAAAGGACAGATTGTGCGCGAAATCGACGCACTGGGCGGATTCATGGGATTGGTAACGGACAAGACTGCCATCCAGTTCCGCATACTCAACCGTTCCAAAGGCCCGGCCATGTGGAGCCCGCGTGCGCAATGCGATCGCAACAAGTTCATCTGGGCTTGGCGCGAAGTACTCGAAAACACGCCCAACCTTCACATCTGGCAAGACACCGTACGCGAACTGCTCGTCGAGAACGGCGAAGTGACAGGTGTAAAGACCGTGTGGGGCGTGACGTTCCACGCCCGTTGTGTGGTACTTACGGCCGGAACTTTCCTCAACGGACTGATGCACGTGGGGCGTACCATGCTACCCGGCGGACGTATGGCCGAACCGGCATCGTACGAACTGACCGAATCCATTGCCCGGCACGGCATCACCTACGGACGTATGAAAACGGGAACACCCGTACGTATCGACGGACGAAGCGTGCATTATGAAGACATGGAAATTCAGGACGGTGAAAACGATTTCCACAAGTTCTCGTTCATGGACACCGGCAAGCGTCACCTGCGCCAACTGCCCTGCTGGACATGCTTCACCAACGAAGAAGTACACCGCATCCTGCGCGACGGTCTCCCCGAATCTCCCCTATTCAACGGACAGATTCAAAGCATCGGGCCACGCTATTGCCCCAGCATCGAAACCAAGATTGTCACTTTCCCCGACAAACCACAGCACCAGCTCTTCCTTGAGCCCGAAGGCGAAACCACACAGGAGTTGTATCTCAACGGTTTCTCTTCGTCCTTGCCGATGGATATTCAGATTGCAGCGCTGAAAAAGATTCCGGCTTTCCGTGACCTGGTTATCTACCGTCCGGGCTATGCCATCGAATACGATTACTTCGACCCCACACAGCTCAAGCACACGCTCGAGACGAAACAAGTGCGCAACCTGTTCTTTGCCGGACAGGTAAATGGTACTACCGGATACGAAGAAGCAGCTGGACAAGGCATCATAGCCGGCATCAATGCACATATCAATTGCCACGGCGGCGAACCTTTCACGCTGGGACGCGACGAAGCTTACATCGGTGTTCTGATTGACGACCTGGTGACCAAAGGTGTGGACGAGCCTTACCGCATGTTTACTTCGCGTGCCGAATACCGCATTCTGCTCCGCATGGACGATGCCGACATGCGCCTCACCGAGCGTTCCTACAACCTGGGACTGGCACGTGCCGACCGCTATGCATTGCTCACCTCGAAACGTGAAGCGGTGAACCATATCATAGACTTTGCACGCAATTTCTCGGTGAAGCCCGCACTTATCAATCCCGTGCTCGAACAGCTGGGCACCACCCCGCTACGCCACGGATGCAAGCTGGCCGATCTTATCAACCGTCCGCAAATCACCATTGCCAACATAGCCGAGCACATCAGTACCTTCAAACGTGAGCTGGACAAAGTAACCGACCGTCGCGAAGAAGTGCTCGAAGCAGCCGAAATCCTTATCAAGTACGAAGGCTACATCGGACGCGAACGTATG
>ENA-OOXJ01000973-OOXJ01000973.1-human-gut-metagenome-genome-assembly--contig:-NODE-973-length-20667-cov-8.808024_pt1 | contig 20667 bp, 16 predicted proteins | sample MGYA00241587_ERZ501343 | MGnify/ENA primary metagenome ERZ501343 (study PRJEB25962, sample SAMEA2042918) | human gut metagenome | biome: human gut; feature: human-associated habitat; material: faeces... | reverse complement strand
CAGACTCGTCGGCGAGATGAGATATGTCCGCTACGGTTGCTTCCTGCTCAAGAATTATTTCCCCATCCATGACGATGCCTGCTTTGAAGAGGGCAGACTCATGAAACAGGCGATATACGGCACCGAAGACGAAAAACAGGATGCGGTAAACACCCTGACAGTAATGAACGGCAGAATGAAAAAGATGCTCAAAAAGTACTTCGCGTTCTGATCTGAAAATTAAAGCAACAGACCCTCCGCTTTTTCGGAGGGTCTGATTATTTATCTTCGTCTTCAAAAACAATAATATCTTCAACCTTGCAATGAAGTATCCGGCAAAGATCATCTAACTTTTGTGTAGTGATGCCTTGACCGTGCCTTATGCGATTTATAGTCGCACTGCTTATATTGTATTTATTTATCAACGTATACGTGCTTTCTCCCCGTTTTCGCATTGTTTCCCAAAATGGGTCATATTTAATCATATATATCACCGAAAATTATCATACTGTATGATTATTTTCTTGACAATGGTCATAAATATGACTATAATTCGAATTGTAATATTGTTCTGCTTTTTATCAGAAGAACAAATTAGTCAATAAGGAGAGAAAGAAATGAAGTGCAAAAAATGCGGAACCGAATTTGAAGGCAAGTTTTGTACCGAGTGCGGAACTTCGGCTTTTGCGGAGAATACAACCCCGCAAATCGCAGAACAGCCCGAAAAAGACAAGAAGACAAAACATAAGCGGAAGTCCAAAAATAAGAAGCCGATTTATAAAAGATGGTGGTTTTATGCAATAATAGCGGTTGCTGTGATTGTTGTGGCGATGAATGTTTTGAGCAAAGACAGGGGCGAAAAAATTGATTGGTCTAAAATAGAAATGCACGATATGCTGCCTGTTCCCGAATCGAAAGTCGGAAAAATTTATTCTAATTCAGAAGACAGAATATCGGTTAGTTTTTATAAGACCTCAGAGGATGAATACAAAAACTATGTTTCTCAGTGCGAAAATCTTGGATTTACTGTAGATCCCGATTCAAGTTCGAGCAATTATAGAGCATATAATTCTGATGGATATAAATTGGATGTAAATTGGTACGACAAGAAAATGTCAATCGAATTGGAAGCACCGATGAAATTTACCGAAATACAGTGGCCTTCGAGTTCTTTGGGCAAAATGCTCCCGAGGCCTAAGTCGAATCAGGGCAAATTCTCGTCCGAATATGACGACGGCTTTTTCCTCTATGTCGCCAACACTTCTCCGAAAGATTATGCGGAATATGTAAAGAAATGTTCGGATGCAGGCTTCAATGTGGATTACAGTAAAGGCGATGATTATTATAACGCGAAGAACAAACAGGGCTATACTGTTTCTCTGAAATATGAAGGCTATAATATTATGAGTATCGATATGGATGCTCCGAGCGGAGATTCAAGCAAAGATGCGCAGGCTGCTAATACCACCGCGCCGGCAAAAGCGAGCAATAAAGACAAAACGACCGCAAAAGATAAATCAGTCGGTTTGGGAAAAGAATTTAAGGCAGCGATGGACAGCTATGAAGCCTTTATAGATGAATATGTCGCATTTATGAAGAAGTATGAAAAATCTGACGGAACAGACCCGCAAATGATTGCAGACTATGGAAAATATATCAATAAATATACCGAGATGGCTGCAAGTTTTGCCGAATGGGAAGACGAGGATTTGAACGCTGCCGAAACGGCGTATTATATCAGAGTTCAGGGCAGAGTCAGCCAAAAGCTCCTGGAGGTTGCTCAGTAAATTTAAATAGTTGATATGAACAATCCCCGGAAACCACAACGGCTTTCGGGGATTTGCTTCATTTTATCTTACTTGTTCAGCTCATCGAACATATCCTTGATCATCTTCTTGACCTGCGGGATAACATCGTCAACGGCAACCTTCTCGTTGATGCTCTTTGTGCGGGTCATGACCTCACAGCAGCCCTCGGCAAGGTTTCTCGGGCTGACAACAACTCTGACCGGGCAGCCGAGCAGGTCTGCGTCTGAGAACATAACGCCCGGGCGCACATTTCTGTCGTCATAAATAACTTCAATGCCGTCTTTCTGCATCTCGTCATAGAGCTTGTCCGCGAGCGCTTTCGCCTCTGCATCGTCCGCTCTCAGGCAGCACAGATGTACCTGCCACGGAGCTATCGTTATCGGCCAGATCGGACCGTAATCGTCGTGGCGAACTTCGCAGACGGAGGCGGCGAGTCTGCCGACGCCGATGCCGTAGCAGCCCATTATCGGGTACTGCTCGTTGCCCTCCTTGTCAAGATAGGTCATGTGCATCGACTTTGTGTATTTCGTGCCGAGCTGGAATATATTGCCGACCTCGATGCCGCGGGATATCTTTATCGTGTGCTTGCCACACTGCGGGCAGATACCGCCGTCAACTATCTTTGCAAGGTCGTTATATTCAACCTCGCCGACATCGCGCGGAATGTTGAGACCGACATAGTGGTGGTTCTCTTCGTTTGCGCCGCATGAGAGGTTCGTGGCACCCTTGAGAGAGTTGTCGAACAGAACCGTCATGTTCTCAGGCAGTCCGACAGGACCTATGAAGCCCGCGTGAAGTCCGCATTCCTCGGTGATAACTGCGGGATGAACCGCCTCTCCGAGCAGGTTTGTGAGCTTCGTCTCGTTTATGTCAAGATCGCCGCGGACAAATATAACAACATATTCGTCCGTCGCGTTCTTCTGATATACAACAGCCTTGCAGGACTTTTCAAGCGGGGAGTGGAGGAACTCGCAGATGTCCTCGATGGTGTGAATATTCGGCGTGTATTCTTTCTTGAGCTCTTCGAGTACATCGTCAGCTTTATTTTCGACAATGCTCTGCGCCGCTTCCATGTTCGCGCGGTAGTCGCACTCGGAGCAGACGGCTATCGAATCCTCGCCGACGGGGGTCAGAAGCATATACTCGTGGGAGATGCTGCCACCCATCATGCCGGAGTCGGACTTGACTGTTATGACCTCGGGAATGCCTGCGCGCGCAAATATGCGGTTATATGCGTCGTAGCACTCCTGATAGTACTTTTCAAGATCCTCCTGCGAGGTGTGGAACGAATAAGCGTCCTTCATCGTGAATTCACGAACGCGGATAAGTCCGCCGCGCGGGCGTCCCTCGTCGCGGAACTTCGTCTGAATCTGATATATCATAAAGGGATACTTGGTGTAGCTGTTGGCGTAGTCGCGCACAAGCTGAACCGCCGCTTCCTCGTGGGTCATGCCGAGCACCATGCGCGCATTGTTTCGGTCGGTGAAGCGAAGAAGCTCGCTGCCGACGCTCTCATATCTGCCGGATTCGTCCCAGAGCGAAGCGGGGAGAGCTACCGGGAACAGCACCTCCTGTCCGCCGATCTTGTCCATCTCGTCGCGGATTATATCCTCGATTTTCTTAGTTATGCGGCGCAGGGGCATATACTGCGAATAGATGCCGTTGGCAACGTTTTTCATATAGCCGCCGCGCAGCATGAGCGCGTGGCTGTCGATAACGCAGTCGGAGGGCTTCTCTTTGAATCTTTCGCCGACAAGCTTGTCAAGTTTCATCTTTCTTTTCATCCTTTCAAAAAAAATAAGTCCCGGGCTCAAAAGCCTGGGACAAACTATAAAGTCTGCGGTACCACCCAAGTTCGGACAAATATTGTCCGCTCTCAAAGCGACGAAAACCGTCTTTTCCGATAACGCCGGAATGCGTCAGCGCATTTGACACTGCGGCTCCGGGGCGGGTTCGGAGTCTCTGCCGCTGAGACTTGCACCAACCGTCTCATCTCTCTGCCGGCATAAAAACCTACTTTTCCTCTTCATAGCCTTTAACAGTCAATAATTCTACTATGCCGCCGTTTAAAAGTCAATGCCTGCCGCAGTATTTTTTCAAAATTTTACGGTAAAATATATTTTGAATATTGATTTTCGATATGCTCTTATATTATAATTGACTAAAAATATATCTTGCGAAAGGATATTTGTATCATGGCTGCACAAAACAAAACAAGACCGTTCGGTATGCGGGACTATTTCGGCTATGCGATGGGCGATTTCGGCTGCAATATGAGCTTTGCGCTGATAACGAATTATCTCATGCTGTTCTATACCCAGTATATCGGACTCAGGCTCAGCGACTGGGCTTGGATAATCGTTGTCGGCAAAGTATGGGACGCTATAAACGATCCGCTGATAGGCGGAATGGTCGATAATGTCCGCATAGGCAAGGGCAGTAAGTTCATGCCGTGGATAACCATAGGCGGCAGCGCGCTGATAATTTTCACCACGCTCTCGTTTATGCCGATAGCCTCTATGAGCTATATCTTCAAGGTCATCTATTGCCTTGCGATTTATTGCGTCTGGTCGGTCGCTTATACAATGGCAAACGTGCCTTACGGCGCGCTCCATTCGTGCATTACCAATGACCCTTCGAAGCGCACGAATCTCTCTACCTTCAGATCTATAGGCGCGGGTCTTGCGCAGGTGCTCTCCATGCTCCTGCCTCTTATCGTCTATGATAAGGACAACAACCTCATCGGCTCGAGAATGGTTTATGTTGCGCTCGTCTGCTCGGCAATAGGCTTCATCGGCTTCATGCTCGTGCGTCTGCTCGTGACCGAGCGTGTCGTTGTCGAAGCACACGACAAGACAGAGAAGATGAGCTATCTCAAAGCAGTCAAGGGCTTCTTCACAAACCGTCCGCTGCTCGCAATAACCGCTGTTTCGTTCGTCCAGGTCATCTGCTTCATGTCAATGACCTCGGTCAACAGCATTATATTCCAGTCCTATTTCCATAACACTCAGATATTGGCGGCTGTCAATATCGTTTCCTATCTGCCCCTTGTTGTTATCATGCCTTTCATCGGCAGAATAACAAGAAAAATAGGCAAGAAGAAGCTGGTCGTCATATCTTCGTCGATAAGCGTTGTTGCGGGTGTAGTTTCATGCCTGCTTCCCATGGCGCCCGAGGCGAAGAGTTCGTTGTTCCTCTATATAGGTGCGCTTATGCTTCTCTATACGAGCAACGCAGTGTTCACAATTATCCTCTGGGCTATGGTTGTTGACTGCATCGACTATCAGTATGAAAAGACCGGAAGCCGCGATGAGGGTTCGCTCTATGCGCTGTTCTCGTTCTTCCGTAAACTCGCTCAGGGTCTCGGCTCGGCGTTCTCCGCAGTTATGCTCGCGGCCTGCGGATATGTTGAAACCCTCGGCGCAGACCAGACTGCACAGACGGCTTTGAACATCAAAAATATGTATCTCATAGTCATGACCGTCGGCGTCGCGCTGACAGTTATCATCACGCAGTTTGTCTATAATATAGATAAAGACAGGGGTTCGGCGGATCCAATAGACATCGAACCCGACCCTGCGCCGGAAAATTTTGAATAAATAGAGCCTTCGCTATTGATTTTCAATTCCGCTTTTGATATCATTTATAATTATGAGTCATAAGCAAAGGAGACATATAAATGGAAAGGCTTGAAATTTCAAAGCTGTTCAGCTCATATGAAGAGCTCGGCGGCAAGGAGATAACAGTCTGCGGATGGATCAAGACCCTCCGTGACTCAAAGGCGATAGGCTTTATGGAGATAAACGACGGCAGCTGCTTCAAGAGCCTGCAGGTTGTTTTCGAGAGCACAAAGGTTGAAAACTATAAGGATATAGTCAAGCTGAATGTCGGCGCGGCTGTCAGAGTTACGGGTACTTTTATCCTGACTCCCCAGGCGAATCAGCCGTTCGAGCTCAACGCTTCTTCAGTTGAGGTCGAGGGTCAGTCGACTCCCGATTATCCGCTTCAGAAAAAGCGCCACACTCTCGAATATATGAGAACGATAGCGCATCTGCGCCCGAGAGCGAATATTTATTCCGCGGCTTTCCGCGTTCGCTCGACCGCCGCTTATGCTATCCACAAGTTCTTCAATGAGCGCGGATTCATCTATGCCCACACTCCGCTCATTTCGTGCAGCGACTGTGAGGGCGCAGGCGAGATGTTCAAGGTGACGACTCTTGATATCGCAAACCCGCCGAAGAACGAGGACGGCACAGTCGATTTCAAGCAGGATTTCTTTGAGAAGCCCGCTTATCTTACCGTCTCCGGTCAGCTCGAGGGTGAGGCGATGGCTCTCGCTTTCGGCAAGATATATACTTTCGGTCCTACTTTCAGAGCCGAGAAGTCCTATACTCAGCGCCACGCTGCGGAGTTCTGGATGATCGAGCCCGAGATTGCTTTTGCCGATCTGGAGGACGATATGGAGCTCGCAGAGGCGATGATAAAGTATGTCATCTCCTATGTTATGGAGAGCTGCAAGTCTGAGCTTGAGTTCCTTAACAAGTTCGTTGATAAGGGTTTGCTTGAGAGACTCCATTCCGTTGTCAGCTCCGATTTTGCGCGCGTCACTTATACCGACGCCGTCAAGGAGCTTGAGAAGTACAACGACGAGTTCGACTACAAAGTCTATTGGGGCTGCGACCTCCAGACAGAGCATGAACGCTGCCTGACCGAGCGCATTTTCAAGCGCCCCGTTTTCGTTACAGATTATCCCAAGGAGATCAAGGCTTTCTATATGCGCCTGAACGATGACGGTAAGACCGTTGCGGCAGTCGATCTGCTTGTTATGGGCATCGGCGAGATAATCGGCGGCAGCCAGCGTGAAGAGAGACTGGATGTGCTCACCGAGCGTATCGAAGAACTCGGACTCGACCCCAAGGATTATTGGTGGTATCTCGACCTTCGCCGCTACGGTGGAGTCAAGCACAGCGGCTTCGGCCTCGGCTTCGAGAGACTGGTCATGTACCTCACGGGTATCTCGAACATCCGTGACGTGCTCCCGTTCCCGAGAACTACCGGTTCTGCGGATTTCTAAAAAAAATACAGAAGCACCTGTATCGTAATTGGTACAGGTGCTTTTTGCAGTAAAAAATCTCCCTTGCCGAAGCAGGGGAGATTATTTTTGTCTTTATTCTATTGTCTCTATCTTTATCAGATTGGTGTTGCCCGACTTCCCGTTTATCGCGCCGCCGGTCATTATGATATTGTCGCCGGGCTTGAGGTTGAGCGCGTCTTTTGCAACTTTCTGCGCGTGATAGAACAGAACATCGGTCGAGTCGAACTTCTCGCTGAGTACGGGCATAACGCCCCAGGAGAGCGCGAGCTTATACCAAACGGCTCTGTTTGTTGCCATTCCGATTATATCTGTAGGTGCTCTGAAGCGCGACACCATGCGCACCGTCATGCCGGAGATAGACGCAACAACTATCGCTTTTGCGTTTATGTCGATAGCCATCCCGCAAGTCGCGTGTGATATTGCGTCGACGCGGTTCTTTATCTTAAAATCATTGTTGCGGAAACGCTTGGCGTAATGGATGTGCTTCTCCGTTTCTTCGACTATCTCTGCCATTGTGCGGACTGTCTCAACGGGATATTTACCCGCGGCTGATTCGCCGGAGAGCATGACTGCGCTCGTGCCGTCGTAGACAGCGTTCGCAACGTCGGAAATTTCCGCTCTCGTCGGGCGGGGATTGGTTATCATTGATTCGAGCATCTCGGTAGCCGTGATAACACGCTTTCCGAGCAGGCGGCACTTTGTGATTATATATTTCTGCAGCGCGGGAAGCTCAGTGAAGGGGACTTCGACGCCGAGGTCGCCGCGGCCTATCATTATCCCGTCGCATTCTTCACATATATCTTCGATGTTGTCTATTCCCGTGCGGTTCTCGATTTTTGCGATTATGTCTATGCCGTCGCCGCCGTTCGCGTGGAGAAACTCCTTGAGGTCTATGAGATCCTGCCTGCATGAAACAAACGATGCCGCGATGTAGTCGACATTGTTCTGAATGCCGAACAGCAGATCGTCCTTATCTTGCTCGCTGAGATAAACCTGATTGAGCACCTTGTTCGGGAAACTCATGCTCTTTCTGTTTGAAAGCTCGCCGCTGGCTATGACCTTGCATTTTACATCAGTATCGGTCTTTCCGATTACCTCGAAAATCACAAGTCCGTTGTTGACGAGTATGCGGTCGCCGATTGAAATATCGTCGACAAGTCCCGCATAGGTCACGCTGACGCGGCTCTGATCGCCGACTATGTCTTCTGTGGTGAACGAGAACTCGTCGCCGTCGTTGAGCATTATCTTGCCGTTTTCAAAAGTTTTGATTCTGTATTCCGGTCCCTTTGTGTCGAGCATTATTGCTATCGGGAGATCGAGCTCCTCGCGGACTTTTTTTACCATATTGAGCTTTTCGAGCTGCTCCGAATGGGTGCCGTGGGAGAAGTTGAGCCTCGCAACATTAAGACCCGCTTTGCACATCTTGGTGAATACTTCCGGGTCGCTGCTGGCGGGTCCTATCGTGCATACAATCTTCGTCTTTCTCATGGATATCCCTTCATTCCATTTTATATTAATCAAATCCATTATATTATATTTCATCTCCGGGTTCAATACAGTAGAGTAAAAAACAGGTAAAATTTGCTGATTTACATATTATATTGATTCCACGCAAACACAGGTTTATTCGATAAGCGGGGAGTGCAAAAATAAAAAGTTCAGGATTTTTGAAAAAAGACTTGATTTTTGCGGCGCGGTCATATATAATAGACGAGCATTTGATTGCAGACACGGAGAGTTGTCCGAGCTGGTCGAAGGAGCACGATTGGAAATCGTGTAAACGTCAAAAGCGTTTCGAGGGTTCGAATCCCTTGCTCTCCGCCATAAGTCCACCGTAATTTTGATAGAATTACGGTGGACTTTTTCCACGCCCGAAAACCGCTTAATATAAGGCTTTTCGCCTATTTCGGCACATAAGTGAACCCCGCTGCAGAGCAATTATGCGTCGGGGTTTCGTGCTTTTTGCGCGGATTGCGGCTTTCTGTACCACCGTAATCGTTAAACAACCGAGTAATCGTTGAATTACTGGGGGTATTCGTTAAACTACCGAGGTAATCGTTATACAGCCGAGTTCCGATAATACCCCTTATGAGAAAATCGGCGATGAGGTGCATCCTTTGGATACTCCCTTTGATATTCCCGAAAGCTGGGAGTGGGTGCGGCTCATTGATGTCTGCGAGTACATCCAGCGTGGAAAGTCACCGAAGTATTCTCCAATCAAAAAGTACCCTGTTGTCGCCCAGAAGTGCAATCAATGGAGCGGTTTTTCGATTGAAAAGGCACAGTTCATTGAGCCAGATTCTCTGTCCTCCTATGGTCCTGAGCGTCTCTTGCAGGATAATGACTTAATGTGGAACTCTACTGGCCTTGGAACGCTGGGGCGAATGGCTATTTACAAAACCGCAGCTAACCCGTATGAGCTGGCTGTTGCTGATAGCCATGTCACCGTTATACGCCCTCTGAAACAGTTTGTTCTGCCGGAATACTTGTACTACTACTTTGCCAATCCAAGCGTACAAAGTGTTATAGAAGATCAGGCAGACGGTACTACGAAGCAGAAGGAACTTGCCACAGCAACCATCAAAGCGTATCTCACACCAATTCCGCCGCTCAATGAGCAACGCCGTATTTTAACGAAACTGTCGGAAGTTCTGCCGGTGGTAAAAAGCTATGGAGCTGTGTACGGCGAAACTGTAGCCATGCAGGAAGCCTTTCCAGAGGCTCTAAAGAAGTCGATTTTGCAAGAGGCGGTCCAAGGCAAGCTGGTACCGCAAGACCCGTCTGACGAGCCCGCAGAGGCTCTGCTGGAGCGTATCCGGGCAGAGAAACAGCGGCTCATCAAAGAGGGAAAAATCAAAAAGGACAAGCATGAATCCGTCATTTTCAGACGGGATAATTCTCATTATGAAAAGCGTGGTTCCGAAGAGGTCTGCATTGATGACGAACTGCCGTTTGACATACCATCCACTTGGATGTGGAGCAGACTTTCGTCCATAGTTACCGTATTGGGAGATGGGATTCACGGTACACCAGTTTATTCTGCAAATGGCACAACAGCATTTATTAACGGCAACAACTTACAGGACGGGAAAATAGTAATCAAACCAGATACCAAAAGAGTAACCGATGAGGAAGCATCAAAACATAAACGCTGTTTGACAAAAGATACAGTTTTGCTGTCAATCAATGGAACCATCGGAAATGTCGCGTTTTACGACGGTGAACACGTTATACTTGGGAAAAGCGCCTGCTATTTCAATCTCCTTAGTGGTGTTAGCAAAGAGTATGTACGACTGGTCTTAGAAACAGATTATTTTGAAAAATACGCTGTCAGTGTTGCAACAGGAACAACCATCAAAAATGTTCCACTGGCCGGAATGCGAAATCTGTTAGTTCCCATCCCTCCAACAGCAGAGCAGGCCAAAATAGTTCAGGCGGTTGCGTTGGCGTTGAATCTGGTAGCTACTTTGTAAAGTTCTCATTATGAGAAGTTGGCCGGTGTGGAGCGCTGTATCGACGATGAACTGCCATTTGAGATACCGGATTTTTGGAAATGGGTGCGAATTACTTCAATAGCCGCCCTCGTAACTAAGGGAACGACACCGCGCGGAGGTAATGTCGCATACTCAGACATCGGTGTTGGCTTCCTGCGTGCAGAAAATGTTGCTGGACTCGATCAACTGGATTTGTCGAAATTGAACCATATCGATGAGGCAACGCATACGGGCTTTCTTAAAAGGTCAATCCTTGAGGCGGACGATGTGCTGATAACAATAGCTGGCACCCTCGGTAGGACCGCCATTGTCAAAGAGGAAAATCTGCCGCTTAATGCAAATCAAGCAGTTGCGATTATTCGATTGGTCGACAGACATGGCGTTGATTTGAGGTACCTTGTGTACGCATTGAATGCTCCTGCAATACAGGACAAGCTAACTGCGCAGAAGAAAATCACTGCCATTCCCAATTTGACCCTTGAAATTATATCGGACTGCCTCATACCCATCCCACCGTTAAATGAACAGCACCGTATCGTCCGGCGGATTGAGGAATTGCTCCCGCTGGTCAAAGGACTGTAAAAGGAACACGGTATAATATCATAGTGAAAGGAGGTCTTTCACTATGATAGAAGAATTCGAAAGACACTTGAGAGGCACAAACCTCTCGGAAAACACGATATCCTCGTATCTTTTTGCCCTTCGGCAATATAGCTTGCAGTACGATGGTATCACGAAAAAGAACCTGCGGGCGTATAAGGTGTGGTTGATTGAGAACTACAAACCCAAGACCGTCAATCTGCGTCTGAGGGCAATCAACTGCTACTTGGAGAGCATCGGCAAAGAGAGCTGGAAAATGCCGTTTGTACGAGTGCAGCAGAAAGCCTTTCTGGAAAATGTCATCAGCGAAGCAGATTATGAGTATTTCAAAAACAGCCTCAAGCGAGACGACGAGCTGTTCTGGTACTTTGTAATACGCTTTCTGGCCGCTACCGGCGCACGGGTCAGTGAGCTCATACAGATCAAGGTGGAACACATCAAGCTGGGGCATTTGGACTTGTATTCAAAGGGCGGTAAGCTCCGACGAATATACATACCCAAGGCTCTGCAGAATGAAGCCCTTTCTTGGCTGAACGATAAGCACCAAGAAAGCGGCTTCATTTTTTTGAACAAATATGGCGACAGAATCACCACCAGAGGCATCTCAGGGCAGCTAAAAAAGCTGGCAGTTCGATATGGCATCGACCCAGTGGTCATTTACCCACATTCCTTCCGCCATCGCTTTGCAAAGAGCTTCTTGGAGCGCTGCAACGACATCGCATTCCTCGCTGACCTTATGGGACACGAAAGTATCGAAACCACCCGCATTTACCTCCGCAAAACCTCGACCGAGCAACGAGCCATCGTCGATGAGGTCATAGACTGGTAAAAGGAAACCAGGCATACGCACTGCTTTTGCGTATGCCTGGTTGTTTTATGCCTGTACAACAAGAGGTAATACTGCTTCGATTTGATTGACTATGCGTAACTGTTCATTATACGGCGGCAGTGGTACAAAATATGCTTTCACAGTTGTTGCGGAGAGTTCTTTCTGCTTTGTTGTTCCATCTGCTTGATCCTCAATGACACTCTGTACAGTAGGGTTGGAAAAGTAGTAGTAAAGGTACTGCGGCGATATAAATTCTTTCAGTGGTCGAATAACTGTAACATGGCTATCAGCGACGGCGAGTTCATAAGGGTTCAACGCACTTTTATAAACGACCATTCTGCCAAGCGTTCCAAGGCCTGTGGAGTTCCACATGAGGTCGTTATCCTGCAAAAAGCGCTCATTGCCGTAAGAAGCTATACTCTCCGGTTCAATGAATTGCGCCTTTTCAATGGAGAAACCACTCCACTGATTACATTTTTGGGCTATTACGGGATACTTTTTTATCGGCGAATACTTCGGTGATTTGCCGCGCTGTATATATTCACAGATATCAATCAGCCGCACCCATGCCCACGTTTCCGGTATCTCAAAGGGCAATTCATCGTCGATACAGCGCTCCACGCCGTCCAACTTCTCATAATGAGAATTATCCCGTCTGAAAATAACGGATTCGTGCTTGTCCTTTTTGATTTTGCCTTCCTTGATGAGCCGCTGTTTCTCCGCCCGGATACGCTCCAGCAGAGCCTCTGCGGGCTCGTCGGACGGGTCTTGCGGTACCAGCTTGCCCTGGACTGCCTCTTGGAGGATGGACTTCTTGAGGGCTTCTGGGAAGGCTGAGTTTAAGGTTTCAGTTTTTTGGTACGCAACATCGTATGCAGAAACAGTAGAAGCAACCTCGTCAATCTTCTCAACGATACGCCGCTGCTCCTCCAGCGGAGGGATCGGTACTAACAGAGAAGTCATTGTTTCTGTGCCGACCCTGGGCATTTTTACGCCGTAAGTAATGCTGTTGATGAGATTATCGACATAAGGGGATTTCAGATAATTGACGATGTAGTTTGGGTCGATTCCGCCGTATGCACGAAATGGTACGATTTCTGGCGTACAAATGCCATCATCGGGGGCAACAAGAATTTTCAATAGATATGGGCGTAACTTGCTGTAGAGAATGTCACCCTTTGCAAATACGGTCTTGTCACCAACCGCTTTGCGTTCGCCGACTGTTTTATGCTCTAAAAGCCTGCCGCCTTTTTCAATGTCCTCCAAATCCAGGCCCCAAATCGAAGGATCGGCGTTTGTTGCATTTACTTTCTGTTTTGTTTCTGCATAGGATGAAATGTTGCCCAGTCGCACCCACTCCCACGAATCAGGGATGTCAAACGGTACCTCATCCACCAGCGACCGCACTTCATCGCCGATTTTCTCATAAGGGGTATTATCGGCACCTTTGAATATAACCGAGGGGTTCTTTTCTCGCTTGATTTTCTTCTCTTTGATGAGCCGCTCTTTCTCCGCACGGATGCGTTCCAGCAGAACGCTGGCAGGCTCGTCATTCGGGTCTTGCGGCACGAGCTTGCCCTGAACAGCCATCTGGAGAATGGAGTTTTTCAGTTGCTGTGCAGTCATTCGTCACCCTCCTCCGTAATGTCAATGCCAAGGATGTCGGTGATCTGGGCAAGGATGCGGTCAATGTCAGCGTTCAGACTGGCCCGCTTCTCCTGGTACTGCTGAATCAGTTCCTTCGGCGGAAGGATTTCCTCCTCTTCGTGAGGATAGCCGCAGAGGTCAATATTATAGCTTCGTGCTTTCAGATCCTCGACGGTGTACTTCTTCGCCTTGTCAAAGCCGTCGATAGTGATCTCCTCACGGTTGTTCCACCACTCAACAGCCGGGGCAAAGTGCTCCAGTTTCATGGGCTTCGTCTTGGAGAAGTTTTTATATCCCTCCGGCATATCCAAGCGGTAGAACCAGGTCTCCGTCGTGGGATGTGTCCGGTCGAAGAACAGAATATTTGTCGTAATAGAGGTGTACGGCGCAAAAACGCTGTGCGGCATACGAATGACCGTATGGAGGTTAAACTCGGACAGCAGCTTTTCCTTGATCGCCATTTTGGCATTATCCGTACCAAACAGGAAACCGTCCGGCAGAATGATAGCACAGCGACCGTTCTGCTTCAGCCGATACATGATGACCGACATAAAGAGGTCAGCGGTTTCGCTGCTGCGAAGGTCAGCCGGGAAATTCTGCTTCACGCCCTCTTTTTCATTGCCGCCGTAAGGAGGATTCATCAGAATGACATCGAAGCGGTCACTCTCCTTGTACTCACGCACATTCTTTTCCAGGCTGTTGCCGTGAATGATGCGAGGGTTGTCGATGTCGTGGAGCAGCATATTCGTGGCACACAGAAGGAACGGCAGCGCCTTCTTTTCGATGCCGTAGATGGAGTTGCTGTAAACCGTTCTGTCCTCGACGCTCTGCACCTGGGCATCCAGCACCTTCAACGCAGAGGTAAGGAAGCCGCCGGTGCCGCAGGCAAAGTCCGCAATAGACTCACCGAGCTTGGGCTTGATCATCTGTACCATGAAGTCCGTGACAGCACGGGGCGTGTAGAATTCGCCGGAGTTACCGGCGCTCTGCAGGCTGCGGAGGATCGTTTCGTAAATCTCACCGAAGGCGTGGCGGTCCTCGTACTCCTCAAAATCGATCTCATCAATGACATTGATAACCTGGCGAAGCAGGATGCCGTCCTTCATGTAGTTATTGTTGTCCTCGAAGGCTGTGCGGACAATGATCTGACTCATGGGGGTATTCTCATCGATTTCGATGGCCTTGAGGGTCGGAAACAACTTCCCGTTCACGAAGTCCAGAAGTGCATCGCCGGTGAGCGCCTTGCCGTCCTTGTGGTCGACGGCCCAATTGCGCCAGCGCAGCTCCTCCGGGATGATGGAAGTGTAATTCTCATCATAAAACTCCCAGATCTCTTCCTTGGCATCATACACCTTCAAAAAGAGAATCCAAACCATCTGCTCAATACGCTGGGCATCGCCATTGATGCCTGCGTCATTCCGCATGATGTCCTGCAGTCGTTTTACCAGGTTATTTAAACTCATATCTTATATCTCCTATTACGCAGCGTAGATTTCCTTCTGCAAATCACGGATGGCTTGAATGTATCCGCTTTTGCCGCCGAACAGCTTTGCAATCTTCATGGGGGTGCCGAATTTGCGGAACGGGTCATTGGACAGGATTTCGATGTTCTCGATATCCTGAATGCCCTCGTTCATGTATTTGTCCAGCAGAGCACTCAGAACTTCCTGTGCCAAGCCGGAATACTTGTAGAGGTATCCACGCTTGCGGACATTGTTTGCCCGCTCTGCCTTCGTCAGCGGTGCCTTATCGTAGGCAATGTGGCAGATGAGGTCAAAATCGTCAATATCCTTATTCCCGGCGATCTGCCGCAGCGCTTCCAACAGGACGCCGCGCTCCTGCAGTTCGTCGATTATTGCTTGCTTCTTCTCCTCGGAGTTCCAGGCACGGAGGAAGGAATCCAGGGTGGCATACTCGCCGAGGATGTTCTTCTTGGAGTAGTCCGTCACGCTTTCCGTGATGAGCTTGCCGTCCTTGTCGTAGTATTGGACACGCTCATTCAGGATCGTGACCTCGACACCACGCACCCGGAATTTGTGCTTCTTTTCAGGCGGATCGCCGGTGTCCCCACCGGGGCCGGGAGTCGGAACGGGTGGCTTCGGTGGATTGACAGTCGGCTCTTCGCCGGAATCATCGCCATCATCAATGATAGAGATCGGGTCGCCATCGAATTCCGGGTCTGCAAAGAGCCGGCAGGCGTTGCGGAAATCCATGATGGTGAAATACTCTTTGCCGTAGTCGGGCTTGAGGCGTGTGCCACGACCGATGATCTGCTTGAACTCGGTCATGGAGTTTATGTTGTTATCCAGAACGATGAGCCGGCACGTTTTGCAGTCCACGCCAGTCGTCATCAGTTTGGAGGTCGTAACGATCACGGGATATTTGCTATCCTCTGCGATAAAGTAGTCGAGCTGCGCCTTGCCCTCGGCGTTGTCGCCGGTAATACGCATGACATACTTGGCATTCTCCGCCACGAGGTCGCTGTTTTCGTTCACGAGCGCCTGCCGCATCCGCTCTGCATGGTCGATGTCCACGCAGAATACGATGGTCTTGGCAAAGCGGTCGTTTTCTTTCAAAAAGCGAGTGATACGCTTCGCCACGGCGGCGGTGCGCTCATCGATAATGAGGTTTTTGTCGTAATCCTTGGTGTTGTACTCCCGGTCCTCGATCTCGTACCCGTAGATGTCGTGCTGTCCAGCCGTGGGTCGCCAACCTTCCAGGTCTTTGTCCAGACCGACGCGGAGAACTTTGTACGGAGCGAGGAAGCCGTCGTCGATACCTTGTTTCAGACTGTATGTATAGATGGGTTCACCGAAGTAAGAGATATTGGATACCTCTTTCGTTTCCTTCGGCGTAGCAGTCATACCGATCTGCGTGGCACTGTGGAAGTATTCGAGTATTCTGCGCCAACGGGAATCCTCCTTGGCGCTGCCACGGTGACACTCATCAATGACGATGAGGTCGAAGAAATCCGGCTGAAATGCACGGAACGGCTCTTCGTTCTCATCACCAGCCAACTGCTGATAGAGGGACAGGTACAGTTCATAGGAGCTGTCCAGCTTTTTGCCCTCGATTTTCGTCATGACCTTTGCAAAAGGCTTGAAGTCCTGTTGCATGGTCTGGTCAACGAGGATATTACGGTCAGCAAGGAACAGAATCTTTTTCTTGCGACCGGATTTCCAAAGGCGGTGGATGATCTGAAACGCAGTATAGGTCTTGCCGGTACCGGTCGCCATAACGAGGAGGATACGATCCTGCCCACGGGCTACCGCATCAACGGTGCGGTTGATGGCGATACGCTGATAGTAGCGAGGGGTCTTATCACCCGGCTGAAAATAGTACGGCTCGGTGATAAGCTGCTCCTGCTCCGGCGTGAAGTGCTCGTCCCCAATGTGTCGCTGCCAAAGATCCTGCGGCGAGGGAAACTGCTCAAGCGTCAGCTCTCGCTCTTTCCCGGTCTTCATATCGTGTTCCAGGAAACCATCGCCATTCGAGCTGTACACAAACGGAATGTCCAGCACCTCGGCGTATTCGATGGCCTGCTGCATCCCGGCTCCAACGCTGTGCCGGTTATCTTTCGCCTCGACGATAGCCAGTGGAATATTAGGCTTGTAGTAGAGCAGATAGTCAGTGCGCTTTCTTTTGCCTCTGGCGGTAACATTACCACGGACGATAACACGACCGTCCGTGAAGTTGTACTCCATGCGGATCTGCTTCTGCCTGTCCCAGCCAGCGCCCTCAATGGCTGGGGTAATAAACTGAAGTTTGATGTCCTCCTCAGTCATTTCATGTTTTTTCATAAGGTCGCCCATGCCAATGCCTCCTTCTGGTGCTTCCGATAACTCAAAATTATCGGAAGTTAATGGGGGTAAAAGAGCGCAGCGCGGCTGCGGACTTTTACAAAATAAACTTGATCTATTTGCAGATGCCTTTATTCATCTTTTGTGACTTCCATGATGTCACCGATATCGACGCCCAATGCACAGCAAACTCTTACAAGCACATCGAGCCGTACATACTCATCTTTTGCGAGCTTTGTAACTGCTGCAGGACTGAGGTCTGCAGCCTCTTGCAGGTCTTTCTTCTTCATACCCCGATCGATAAGCAGCTTAAATAATTTCTTGTAAGAAACGCCCATTTGACCGTCCTCGCTTTCTGCACATACTAATTCAAGATTATTATATCACCAATCCCACTGAAAAACAAGATAATTCTCAAATTCATGAAGAAAAATTTCATATTTCGGAGAGTATATTCCAGCACGGAACGCTCTTCCGTTTGGCATAATCAATCGTGTTCTTGGTGCCGCTGGGCTGTCCGTTAAACACAGCAATTACCAGTGCCGAATGGTCGACCATCCATTCATTGCGGATCTGGAAGCAGGCTCTGCTGTACCCCGGACAGATAAAACGAACAAGGTCGGCGGCGGCAAGAATGACATTGTACCGTCGTTGCCATTCGGCACTCCATCCACGCTCAAAGCCTTCATATGGGCTGGCACAAATCAGTTTTACATTCGCCCCCTCTTTCCGCAGGCGCAGTACGATTTCAGCTGCCCAGATATCCACTCCACGAGCCATGCCGGAAATAAATACATTCTTCCCATCTGAAATCGCTTCTTTGATCGCAGCTTCCAGAGCCTTCACGACCACGCTTTCGGACTGCTTCAGTTTCTCAGGGCGGTGGCCCGTAAAACACACTCTGTGCATCCGTTTCTGTTCCTCGGTCAGCATTGTCATCCCTCCGTATTGAATTCCCGTTATTATACAGTTTAACATAACGGTATAGTCAGTACAAGTAGCCAGTACAATACCTTTTAGTTTGCGGGTAAAATAATTACAGGAAGGGTGGTGATGCTATGGACACGCACGAGAGGCTCCGGCAGCTCTTAAACGAGCGCGGGTGGACTGAGTATAGGCTGGCAAAGAACTGTGGCTTATCCGAGTCCACGATTGCGAATATTTATAGGAGGAATACAGTCCCCTCCCTCGCAACGCTGGAAGCGATCTGTAAGGGATTCGGCATCACGATGGCGCAGTTCTTTGCCGAGGGTGAGATGGTCGAAATCAACCCGGAACTCAAAGAGCTATTTGAAAACTGGGTCAACCTCACGCCGGAACAAAAGAAAGCGGCGAACCAGATGCTGAAAGCCATGAATAAGGACAAGTAGATCACCGATGTTGAAATAAGGAGCTGAAAGGCTTCTTTTTTTTTGCTCCCGATACCGTTAACCTGAGCGATATATACCATTTAAGTTAACGGTTTTCATATTTTCACGATATAATAGAATTCGCCGGCTCCGAGCTGCGGTGTGGGCTTATCTGCCCACATAATCTGCGGCAGGAGGAGGTGAACCTATGAAGATAACGAAGAAACAACCACTTCGACCTCGCGGTCGCAGCGAGGATAAAAGGCAGTCCACCAAGAACGTCATCCGTGACGCATACATTAATGGTCCGCAAAAGGAGGTACAGATCATTCCTGCAAAAAGGGATATGGAAGCGGAAACCGAAAAGAAAAAACTTCGTGTGTGTGCGTACTGCCGTGTCAGCACGGATGAGGACACCCAGGCAAGCAGTTACGAGCTTCAAGTGCAAAACTATACCCGTATGATTCGGGAGAATCCGGAATGGGAGTTTGCCGGTATTTTCGCCGATGAGGGCATTTCCGGTACTTCTGTTCTGCACCGTGAGCACTTTCTCGAAATGATCGAGAAATGCAAAGCGGGAGAGATCGACCTTATCATCACGAAGCAGGTCAGCCGTTTTGCCAGAAATGTGCTGGACAGTCTGAACTACATTTTCATGCTGCGAAAGCTCGACCCGCCTGTGGGCGTGTACTTTGAGACCGAGAAGCTCAACACGCTGGATAAGAGCAGCGATATGGTCATTACCGTATTGAGCCTTGTGGCACAGAGTGAGTCTGAGCAAAAATCCAACAGCCTAAAATGGTCATTCAAGCGCAGAAGAGCTCAGGGGCTTGGAATCTACCCCAGTTGGGCTCTGCTCGGCTATCGGCTGGATGATGAAAAGAACTGGGAAATCGTAGAGGACGAAGCGGATATTGTCAGAACCATATACAGTCTTTACCTGGATGGCTATTCATCCACGCAAATAGCAGACTTGCTGACGAAAAGCGGCATTCCTACTGTAAAAGGTCTATCGGTTTGGAGCTCCGGCAGTGTCCTTGGCATCCTCAAAAACGAGAAATTCTGTGGAGATGCCTTGTGTCAAAAAACAGTTACGATAGACTTTTTCACGCATAAGAGTGTAAAGAACAACGGCATAGAACCGCAGTATTTCGTTGAGGGGCATCATATCCCCATCATCGAGAAGACCGATTGGCTGTTGGCACAGCAGATCCGCAAAGAACGACGGTATCGGAAACGGCGCAGCACCCACCGAAAGCCACGCATCGTGGTCAAGGGAGTACTGTCCGGCTTCATGATCGTCGATTCATCGTGGGACGAGGAGTATGTGGACAATCTGCTTGCCCCCGCAACCAAAAAACCAGAACCCGCCTCGGCCGTTGCCGAGGAGGACGAAAACTTTATTGTAATTGAGAAGGAGTAACTACCATGTTTGAGAAATTTTCTGTCATCGATCTTATTAAAACCCGTTCCGCCTCTGTCTGCACTTTCGCAGGCAATGTTGTGAAGTTCAATGTGCAGACCGCACAGGAGCTCCGCTTCCCAGAGTACATCCAGTTCCTGATCGAGCCGAAGTCGAAGCAGTTCGCCATCCGTGCCTGCAAGGAGGACGCTCCGAATGCCGTGCGCTTCTCCAAGCCGGAGGGCGAGCAGAAAGCGCAGATCAAAATCAGCAACGCCACAGTTGTGGATATGGTCAGAAAGTTGATGGACTGGAATGCCGAGGATAATTGGAATGTCCCCGGTATTTACTTTGCCGATGAGCAGGGCATCATGTATGCGCTGGAATCGGCATACGCACCCAGGGCGAAAGGTGGCTGGGCGGCTCGTCGTGAGCGTGAAGCTGCAGCAGCTCTCGCGGAAAGTTCCATAGATAATGAGGAGGTCAATAACTAAGTGAAAGATGCCGGACTGCCCGCACTTTTGGTGTCAGTCCGGCATCGTTTTTACTTAGTCGTCTGCATTTTCGCCGCTATGCTCTTTTAGGAGAGGTTGAGAAAAAGATGAGAGCAATATTCTGAAAACTACTTGAGATTTTGGGGAAAATCTGCTAAAATACCTTTGTA
>ENA-OOXJ01000969-OOXJ01000969.1-human-gut-metagenome-genome-assembly--contig:-NODE-969-length-20726-cov-3.529631_pt1 | contig 20726 bp, 20 predicted proteins | sample MGYA00241587_ERZ501343 | MGnify/ENA primary metagenome ERZ501343 (study PRJEB25962, sample SAMEA2042918) | human gut metagenome | biome: human gut; feature: human-associated habitat; material: faeces... | reverse complement strand
GAGCTGTCTGTCAAGGGTGCATATAGCACCGCCGTTATACGGCGGCTTGCCCTTGACTGACAGCCTCGGCTGTTTTACTTTCTGGCGGCGTGACGGGGGTATATCCTCCAGAGCCGCCCCCTTTCCCAAGACTGGGAAAGGGCGTGGGGTTTGGGTTGAACTTTCTTATTAAAATATCGGAGGTATGAACGATGAAACGACCCCTTGCTTATATCACCGCTGCATGGCTCGGCGGCGATAGCGAAAACGCAGAACTGGCGGCGCAGTATTGCCGCACCGTGTATGAGGCAGGCTTTTCTCCTGTTTGTCCGCCTTTGTACTTGCCCCTGTTTCTCAACGATGCTGTTCCCGAGGAGCATAAAAGCGGCATCGACATGAGCCGTGACCTGCTCCGCCGTTCTCATGTGCTGGTTGTCTGCGGGCACAGTATGACCGAATCCATGAAAAATGATATTGCCGTGGCCCAGCGGCTGGGAATTACGGCAACAACCCTTGAGGGTATCCTGACCGTCAAGGGACAAGGCCGCCGCTGATGGCGACCCTGTTTGAAGCCTACGTTACCAACGCCGGAAAGTACAGCGAGGGCCAGCTTGTGGGTGAAACACTGAAATTTCCCACAACCGCCCAGGATGTGGAGGCTCTCTTGAAACGGATCGGCGTGGATGGCGTCCGCTATCAGGAAATTTTTATTACCTCTTTCGATGGGGATGTGCTGGGGCTCTATGACCATTTGAGCGAGTATGAAAATCTGGACGAGCTTAATCATCTGGCCTGCCTGCTTTCCGAGCTTACCTCATCGGAGCTGGAAACACTGGAGGCCGTCCTCGACAGCGGCGATCACTGTTCTTCGGTGCGGGACATCATCAATCTGACACAAAATCTGGACTGTTACGGCTTTTACCCCGGCGTATCCGATGAGGAAACGCTGGGGCGTATTTATGTGGACGATCTGGAAATGTTGGATGTGCCGGATCAGGTAAAACCGTATTTCGATTATGAGGCGTATGGCCGGGATGCCTGCATCCACGAAAACGGCCATTTTGCCCCGGGCGGCTATGTTGTCAAAGAAAGCGATCATTTCGTGGAAGTGTATCACGGCTTGCAGGATATTCCCAAGGAGCATAAGGTGTTCTCTTTCCCGAAGCTCTCTATTCGGGAGCAAATGGCGGCCTATCAGGAAATCATAGACGGTTCTTCTTTGGAGGGCTACCGTCAAATGCAGAAAAAAGACCGTGGGGATCGGTGACGGTACTTCGAGACAAATTGTCCCAAGGAAGGAGGCGGTGTAACTGATTGATGAAGATATTTCCCGGCGCACGATAGCCATATCCGTAAAAACAACCAAGCTGACGGCGCGGGGACTGGCGTATGTGCTGGGCATGGTGGGCCGGAAGATCCGCAAGGCATACCGTGGGCGCCAAGTACCGCATGGAAAACAAAGTGTGCGAAAGCTCATGGCCCACGGTACAGCCACCAACAGCATTGAGCTATCCGGGGATGCCAAGTCCTTTGACCGCGTGGCCCGGAAATGGAATGTGGACTATGCGTTCTATAAAACCGGGCCGGACAAATACCTGCTGTTTTTCAAGGCTGGACAGGCAGACGCAATGACCGCCTGCTTTTCTGAGTATTCCCGGAAGGTGTTAAGCAAAGCAAAATCGAACCGTGTTCCCATCCGGGAACAACTGCAACAGGCGGCAGATCAGCTTTCCAAAGAAAAGCCGAAGCAGAAAGAACGTGCAAAGGAGGTGGCCCATGAGGACAGATAAGATCAGAAAATATCTCATTCCGAACATTCCCTATCTGTTCATCCTGTGGGCGTTCCTCAAGCTGGGAACGGCCTACCGGCTGGCGGCGGGTAACGATTTTGCACATAAGCTCATCGGGCTGGGCCAGACGATTGGCCCGGCCTTTGCTGACTTTGCACCCGGTCTTGCTCCGCTGGATTGGCTTGTCGGTATTGTAGGCGCAGTTGGTTTCCGGCTGCTGATCTATTTCAAAAGCAAGAACGCTAAGAAGTTTCGGCGGGATGCAGAATACGGCAGCGCTCGGTGGGGAACGGAAAAAGACATCAAACCGTTTGTTGATCCAAGGTTTGAAAACAACGTGATTTTGACCGGGACGGAGTTTCTCACGATGAACACCCGCCCGAAAATCCCCGCAAATGCCCGAAACCTGAATTGCTGCATTATCGGCTCGTCCGGCTCCGGCAAAACCCGCTTCTGGCTCACGCCCCAGCTTTTACAGGCTCATTCCTCTTATGTGGTGGTCGATCCCAAAGGCGGTGTGCTGGGACAGGTCGGAGCTTTCCTGCAAAAACGCGGGTACAAAATCAAGGTATTCAACAGCATAGATTTTTCAAAATCCATGCACTATAACCCGCTGGCGTATATCCGCAATGAGGCCGATATTCTGAAATTCGTGGATGCCCTCATTTCCAACACCAAGGGCGAAGGCAAGGAAGGCGATCCATTCTGGACGAAATCGGAAACGCTTTTATACTGCGCTCTGATTGCCTACATCATTTTCGAGGGGCCTGCCGAGGATCGGAACATGAATACCCTTGTGGATATGATTTCCGGCATGGAGGTCAAGGAGGATGACGAGGACTTTATGAACGCGGTGGACTATATGTTTGCCGGGCTTGAAAAGCGCAAGCCGGATTGCTTCGCGGTCAAACAGTATAAAAAGTACAAATTGGCCAGCGGCAAGACGGCAAAAAGCATTTTAATTTCCTGCGGTGCGCGGCTGGCTCCCTTTGACATCCCGCAGCTTCGTGAAGTCATGGCCTATGACGAATTGGAGCTTGACCGCATCGGAGATCGGAAAACGGCGGTATTCTTCATTATTTCCGATACCACGCAGACCTACAACTTTTTAGTGGCGCTTGCTTTTTCGCAGATGTTCAACCTCCTGTGTGAACGGGCGGACAATGTTCACGGTGGCCGCCTGCCGCACCATGTACGGGTGCTGTGGGACGAGGCAGCCAACACGGGACAGGTGCCCCAGCTCGAAAAGCTGGTCGCGGTTATCCGCTCCCGCGAGGTGAGTCTTTGCCTGCTGTATCAGCAGTTGGCACAGTGCAAGGCCATTTACGATAAGCACGCCGAGACAATCCTCGGCAACATGGACAGCGTGGTGTTCCTCGGTGGCCGCGAAGCCAGCACTATCAAGGAAATCTCCGAGAACTGGCTGGGAAAAGCCACAATCAGTATGCAGACCGACAGCCGCTCCCGTGGTCAGTCGGAAAGCTACAGTCAAAATACCCAGCGGCTGGGCCGGGAACTAATGACCCCAGCCGAGCTTGCAACCATGCCGGGAGACAAATGTATTTTGCAGCTTCGGGGCCTGCCCCCGTTCTTCTCTCCCAAGTATGATCTGAAACGGCATCCGAACTACCGCTATACGGCGGAGGCCGATAAACAGAAAAACGCTTTTGACCTCGACAGGCTCATTAACCGCCGCAGGCGGCCCGGGCTGAACGAGGCGTGTACGATGTATGAGGTGACTGTGCCGGACGATGCACTCACGGAAGAGGACGAGGACATCCTCAACTATGATGACATCGACGATCCAGACGCCTTTGCATAAACGCTTCGAGACAAAGTGTCCCGAAGTTTGTAACCTGCCGCCTGCAAGGGCGGCTTTTTTGTTACCGGGAAAATCCCGGAGAAATGGAGGCTTATATGGCATTTTTCTCATCTGCAATCGACACTTTACAGACCCTCGTTATCGCGCTCGGCGCTGGCCTTGGCGTATGGGGTGTGGTCAATCTGCTGGAGGGCTACGGCTCGGATAACCCGGGCTCCAAGTCCCAGGGCATGAAGCAGCTCATGGCGGGCGGCGGCATCATCGTCATTGGCACCACACTGATCCCTCTGCTGTCTGGCCTGTTTTAAGGTAGGCGCTTATGGATTTTCTCACCGACTGGCTCACAAACTGGCTCAAAGAGCTTCTGATTGGTGGGATCATGGGGAACCTCGAAGGTCTTTTTGATACTGTCAATACCCAAGTCGGAGAGATTGCGGCACAGGTAGGGACTCCCCCGGCGGCGTGGCACGCCGGGGTTTTCTCCCTGATCCGACAGCTTTCCGAAACGGTGATCCTGCCGATTGCCGGAATGGTGCTGACCTTTGTTGCCACTTATGAGCTCATACAGATGCTTTTGGAAAAGAACAATATGCACGAGGTTGACGTTGCGAACCTCTATAAATGGATGTTCAAAACGGCCTGTGCAATCCTGATCCTGTCAAATACATTCAATATCGTCATGGCTGTGTTCGATGTGTCGCAGAGCGTTATCGCGCAGGCAGGCGGGCTCATTCAAGGCTCTACCGATGTTTCGGCGGATATGCTTGCCGAACTGGAAACCTCGCTGGAGGCGATGGACTTGGGGCCGCTTTTGGGGCTTTGGCTGCAGTCTGCGCTCATTGGATTTACGATGAAGGCGATGGGAATTATCATTTTCGTTTTGGTGTATGGCAGGATGCTGGAAATCTATCTGCTGACCAGTCTGGCCCCCATCCCCGTTGCTACGCTTTCCAACCGGGAGCTTGGCAGCACCGGGCAAAACTACATCAAGTCCCTGTTTGCCGTGGGCTTTCAAGGGCTGCTGATCCTTGTATGTGTTGCAATTTACGCGGTGCTCATTCAAGGCATCGCAACAAGCGGCGATCCCATCGGGGCGATTTGGGGAACTGTGGGCTACACGGTTTTGCTTTGCTTCATGCTCTTTAAGACCGGGAGCATTGCCCAGCGTATCTTTGGCGCTCATTAACAGGAGGATGTGCTTATGCCGAGAAGATACGGGGCGGATGGAACGCGCTTATGGAATGGAAAAACGCCGGAGGAGTTTACTGAAGCGGACGCTTACCGCTTTATGGCGGAAACGGAGGCCGTCCTGCAAAGAAAAGAGCTGATGGACGACCCCGCCCAGCCTGCTCCGGCAAGCGGAAAGGAGGAATTTTATCTGAGTAAGAAAGACGATGTATTGCTGACCCCGGAGCAGATTGCTGCGGAGGAGCGGCGCTGGCTGTTTGATGCTCCCATCGCGGAGCTTGCAGAAGTCAAGGGCGTTAGCATTGATGAGGCAGTAAAAATGCGGACAGATGCCGTTTTGCAGGAGGCGGTTGTTCCGATTTCGGTGTCTGTCCGCCCGATTGAACCGCAGGGAAAACTGATCGGCTTTGCCAGCGTCAATTTCGGCGGTGTGGTCATCGACGATTTTAAGGTTGTGGATGGGAAAAACGGGATTTTTCTCGGTGCTCCCTCTAAGCCCGATCCCGCCAGCCGGACGGGATACCGGGCTACGGTTCGGATTTCTGACCGTGCCACACAGGAACGGATCAATGCGGCTGGTGTGGAGGCGTATCACGCGGCGGTGGAACAGCTTGTTGCACGGGCCCAGGCGGTACGGCCTGCCCCGATCAAGGAGCAGATGGCCGAGGCCGCGAAACAAGCTGGAAAAGAAAATGCCGCCCGGCCTGCACCTGCCAAAGCAAAGGAGGCCCGCAATGACCGATAGCCGCACTTTGGGACAACGTGTCCCGAAGGAGGGCTTGTTTCTCATGGACGGCATCGAGGGCCTGCGTTCTTTGCCAAAACATAGCGTGGATATGCTGCTGACTGATCCGCCCTACGGCACAACCCGGAATTATTGGGATGTGCCCCTGCCGCTCCCGGAACTGTGGGAGGCGGTGAAATGGGCGGTCAAGCCGAATGGTGCGGTGCTGTTCTTCGCACAGTGCCCCTTTGACAAGGTGCTGGGCGCATCCAACCTCGCCATGCTCCGCTATGAGTGGATTTGGTACAAGGAGCGCGGAACAGGTTTTCTCAATGCAAACCGGGCTCCACTGAAAAAGTCCGAGAATATCTTGGTGTTTTACCAGAAGTCCCCGGTCTACAATCCGCAGTTTACTTATGGCAAGCCTTATGCCCGCGTTCATTCCCGAAGCGGTACAAGCTCCAACTATGGGAAATTTGAACGGCAGGGATCGGAGTCCAACGATGGCCGCCGCTATCCCGGAAATGTACTTTTTGTGCCTACGGTGTCCGGCGGCATCCACCCCACGCAGAAGCCCGTGGAGCTCTGCGAGTATCTGATCCGCACCTATACCCACCCCGGAGAACTGGTCGCGGACATTTGCGTTGGCTCCGGCACAACCGCGATTGCAGCCATCAACACAGAACGCCGCTTTGTATGCTTTGAAACGGCCCCGTCCTTTTATGCCGCCGCCAGTGAGCGCATCCGTGCGGCGCAGGCAGTAAAAAGCTCCGGCGAGAAAGGAGTGTAATTATCCAGCAGTATTCTATCATTTACGCCGATCCCCCTTGGCGCTACTCGGCTAAGAAAGTACAGGGCGCGGCGGAAAAACATTATCCCACTATGAGCATTGAGGAGTTATGTGCGTTGCCTGTGGCTGATCTTGCAGCCCCGGACAGCGCACTCTTTTTATGGGCCACTTTCCCGCAGCTCCCGGAGGCGCTCCGGCTGATCGAGGCTTGGGGCTTCACCTATAAATCCGTTGCTTTCGTCTGGCTGAAAAAGAACAAGAAGGCGGATAGCTGGTTTTACGGCCTTGGCTTCTGGACAAGGGGCAATGCAGAAATCTGCCTGCTGGCTACCAAGGGACACCCGAAGCGGCAGGCTGCCAACATTCATCAATTCATCATTTCCCCGATTGAAGCCCATAGCAAAAAGCCGGACGAGGCCCGCGCCAAAATCATTTCCCTGATGGGCGATCTGCCCCGCGTGGAGCTCTTTGCCAGGCAGACCCCGCCCGGCTGGGCTGTATGGGGAAATGAAGTAACACCAACCATCCCGGACTTTGGGACACATTGTCCCGAAGTACAGAAAGGAGTGTGATCTATGCCCTATGTAAACGTACCAAACGATTTATCCAAAATCAAAACAAAGATGGCTTTCAACCTCACCAAACGCCAGCTTGTCTGCTTCGGCAGCGCGGGCGCAGTGGGGATTCCGGCCTATCTGCTGACCCGTGGCACCCTCGGCAATACCGGGGCGATGTTTCTCATGCTGGGAATTATGCTCCCGGCGTTCCTGCTGGCCATGTATGAAAAGGACGGCTTACCCTTTGAAAAGGTGGTGCGGAACATCATCCGGGCCAAGTTTCTAAGGCCGGGGATCAGGGCCTACCGAACCGAAAACATTTATGCGCCCTTTGCCGGGCCGGGCGCTGGAAAGGAGGATGTGATTGAAAAACAAAAAGAAGAAAAACGGAGCCGCCGCCAAGGGTAAAGGCCGGGCGGCCCTGTCTGCCCAGCAGACAATCCCGTATCTGTCCATGCACCCGGACGGTGTGTGCAAGCTCCCGGGTGGGCTCTATACAAAAACCGTGGAATATGAGGACATCAATTACTCCGTGGCATCCACCGAGGATCAGACCGCCATATTCAGCGGATGGAGTTCATTTCTCAACTACTTTGACAGTTCGCTGCCGTTCCAGCTTTCCTTTATCAACCGTCGTTCCCATTCCCGCAGCCGCTATCAAGTCAATATCCCGAAAGCGGATGACAACTATAACAGCGTCCGGGACGAGTTTACCGGGATGCTGAAAAATCAGATTGCCAAAAGCAACAACGGCATTGAACGCTCAAAATACATCACCTTTGGCATACCTGCCGCGGGGATTGCGGAGGCACGGCCCCGACTGGAGCGTGTGGAAGCCGATGTCATGGGAAACTTTAAGCGGCTGGGCGTTCCCTCGGAGCCGATGGACGGACGGGCCCGCCTTGCGCTGCTTCATAGCCAGATGCACCCGGGGAGCCGCGAGGCGTTCCGCTTTTCGTGGAAAGACATCCCGCAGACCGGGCTCGGCACAAAAGACTTTATTGCCCCGGACAGTCTCGACTTCCGCCAGTCCCGCACATTCCGCATCGGCCAGTATTGGGGTGCGGTGTCCTATTTGCAGATTATGGCATCGGAGCTTTCGGATAAGCTGCTGGCGGAAATCTTGGAGCTGGATGCGGAAATGACTGTGACCATGCACATTCAGACCGTGGATCAGCTCAAGGCAATTAAGACCATCAAGGGGAAAATCTCGGACATCGGAAAAATGAAAGTGGAGGAACAGAGAAAGGCTGTGCGCTCCGGCTATGACCCGGATATTCTTCCCCCTGACCTGATCACATTCAGCAAGGACGCGGCGGAGCTTCTGGCTGATTTGCAATCCCGCAATGAGCGAATGTTTCTGCTGACCTTTACGGTGGTAAACCTTGCTCCTAACCGCCAGCGGCTGGAAAACGATGTGTTTACCGTGGGCGGTATCGCGCAGAAATACAACTGCGCTCTGCGCCGTCTGGACTGGCAACAGGAACAGGGCTTTGTTTCCTCGTTGGCCCTTGGTTACAACGAGGTAGAAATCCAGCGCGGTATGACCACCAGCTCCACAGCCATCTTTATTCCTTTTATGACAATGGAGCTCCGCATGGCTGGGCAGGCCCTCTACTATGGCATGAACGCACTTTCTCACAATGTCATCATGGCTGACCGCAAAAAGCTGAAATCGGCAAACGGGATGTATTTGGGCTCTACGGGCTCCGGCAAGAGCTTTGCCGCAAAGCGCGAGCTTTTGAATGTGTTTCTCACCATCCCGCAGGATCGGATCATTGTGGTTGACCCGATGGGCGAATATGCGCCGCTGGTGCGAAGGCTGGGCGGCCAGGTGATCGAGATTGCCCCGGACAGCCCGCACCACCTCAATCCGATGGATGTGGAGCTCAATATGGTTGCCGGAGAAAGCCCACTTTCCATGAAGGCAGATTTTCTTTTGTCCCTGTGCGAGCTGGTGGTTGGCGGCAAGGAAGGCTTACAGCCCATTGAAAAGACGGTCATTGACCGCTGTGTGCGTTTGGTGTACCGGGAACAGGCGCTCGGACTGGAAACTGCAAAAACACCGCTGTTGCAGGATTTATATGAGGAGCTTTTACGCCAGCCGGAGCCCGAGGCCCGGCGCGTGGCAACTGCCTTAGAGCTTTATTGCACAGGCTCCCTCAATCTTTTTAACCATCCTACCAACGTCAAAACGGACAGCCGTGTAGTGTGCATCGTTCTGAAAAACATGGGCGAAAACCTTAGAAAGATTGCAATGCACATCACAAATGAGTTTGTTTCGCAGGCGGTGGATCAGAACTTCCACGAGGGCGCGGCGACTTGGTGCTACTTTGACGAGTTTCATATCCTGCTCCGCGATCCGCTGACGGCCAGCTACTTTGTGGCGGTCTGGAAAATGCTGCGTAAAAAAGGATGTGTGCCGTCTGCTTTGACACAGAACGTCAAAGACCTTTTGGCCAGCCGGGAAATCGAGAACATTCTGGATAACACGGATTTTATGATCCTGCTTTCGCAGGCGCAGAGTGACCGTACCATTCTGGCAAAACAGCTCGGTATTTCCGAGCACCAGCTTTCCTATATCACACACAGCAATTCCGGCGAGGGGCTGTTGTTCTATGGAAATGTGACCATCCCGTTTGTGGATCGGTTCCCTCGCGGAGAAATCTATGACCTGCTGACTACCCGCCCGGAGGATATGAAGAATGAAACGAAAAACGAATAAGGCCAAGGAGGAGGCTTGGTCGCAGACCGCCCACGCCCCTGACGGGGAGCAGCCCGGGTCGGAGGCTTCCGACACTTCGGGACAAAGTGTCCCAAAGTCCAAGTTCCGCAAAAAGAGCCAGCAGGAACAGGCTGCGGCGGCAAAGCTCCGCATGGAGTCCCAAGGCGAAAAACTGGAACAGGCCCGGGAGAAGCTGGCAAAGCAAAAGCCGCCGAAAAAGCCCGGCCCGGTAAAACGCATAGGCCGTGTTGCCAGTAGTTCCGTTCACAGCTTCGTGCATGGCAAGATTTTTGAAGTGGAACAGGAAAATGTCGGCACGGAAGGCGCACACCGTTCTGAGCTTGTGGGAGAAACCGCGCTGCGGCATGGCTCTCGCTTTGTGCGCCGTAAAGTCCGGGAACATCCGGCAAAAGTGGTACGCAAGGCCGAGGCCCGCTATACCAAGTACACGGCGGACTACCATTTTCACACCGCCGCACAGGAGCACCCGGAGCTGACGAAAAATGCGCTTACCCGCTACTGGCAGAAGCAACGGCTCCGCAGGCAATACCGCAAGCAGGCAAAGGAGGCTGCAAAGCAGAGCGCGGCTGCGGCTGGGAAAACTGCCACAGCCACAGAACGCCTGACTGCCCGGGCAGTGGAATTTGTCAAAAGTCATCCCGCAGGTGCCGTGGTTGCGGTGCTCTGTGTGTTACTCCTGTTTGCTATGCAGTCCTGTTCCTCTACCATGCTTATGCTGGGGAACGCCGGGGCCGGTGCATTAGGGGCCAGCACCTATCCTTGCGAGGATCGTGATATGCTGGCCGCCGAAGCCGCCTATTGTGCGCTGGAAGATGATTTACAGCATTATCTGGACACCTATGAAAGCACCCATGACTATGACGAATACCACTTCGATCTGGACGAAATCGAACATGATCCCTATGTGCTGCTTTCTCTTTTGTGTGCGCTCCATGAGGGACAATGGACAATAGGCGAGGTACAGGGAACGCTGCAAATGCTCTTTGACCGCCAGTACATTTTGACCGAGGATGTGGTGGTGGAAACCCGCTACCGCACAGAAACCGACACATGGACGGACGCGGACGGCAACACCCATACGGACACCTATCAGGTGCCGTATGACTACTACATCTGCACGGTCACGCTGGAAAACTTCAATCTCTCCCATGTTCCCGTTTACATTATGAGCGAAGAACAGCTCGGAATGTACGCCACCTATATGGCCACCCTCGGCAACCGTCCCGACCTGTTCCCCGGTTCAGGCTACATCGGCAAGTATGTGGAGGGCAGCTATACCGACTACGACATTCCCCCGGAGGCGCTGGACGATGAGGTATTTGCCGCCATCATCAAGGAAGCGGAAAAGTATCTCGGCTACCCCTACGTTTGGGGCGGCAGCAGTCCCTCCACCTCGTTTGACTGTTCGGGCTTCGTCAGTTGGGTCATCAATCATTCCGGTTGGGATGTGGGCAGGCCGGGCGCGCAGGGACTTTGCAATATCTGTACGCCCGTATCCTCTGCCAACGTCAAACCGGGCGATCTGGTGTTTTTCACCGGAACGTATGATACCCCCGGTGTCAGCCATGTGGGTATCTACGTCGGCAACAATATGATGATCCACTGCGGAGATCCGATCTCTTATGCAAACTTAAATTCAAGCTATTGGCAGTCCCATTTCTACCGTTATGGGCGCTTGCCGTAAAGGAGAGTGAACGATATGAACCCGAAAATTATGAAGCTCCGTGGAGAGCTGGAGAAGAACAAAGGCAAAATCTCTGATCTGCAAGGCCGCAACCGCGAGCTGGAAAAGCAGATTCGTGAGCTGGAGGACACCGACATCATCGGCATGGTGCGTGAGAACGGCATGACGATGGAGCAGTTTGCCGAGCTGTTCCGCCGTATGCAGGCCGCGCCTGCACCGGCCACTTCGGAAAAGGAGGCGTTGAACCATGACTAAGAACACACCACGCATTTTTATCAGCCTGCTGCTGATGCTCCTGTGCATCGGGATTCTCCCCGTTTCCGCCTTTGCCAGCGACGGTGATTATCCTGATGATGCGCTGCCCACCGCCGAAAGCAGCGCCGCAGACACGCAGGAAACAAAACAGATCGGCACGGTCACGACCAACGGCGGCAACCTGAATGTCCGCACCGGCGCGGGACTGGACAACACCGCGTTTACGCAGCTCCCCAACGGCACGGTGGTCGATGTGATTGGCAGGGACGGCGATTGGGTAAAAATCCTGCTACCTGCCCGTGTGGGCTATGTGTACGGCAGCTATCTGACCGTCACCGACGCCGCCGACAGTACCGTGAGCATCGGCGGCATTACGCTTCCGCTTGATGAAAAAGAGCTGACCGACCTCTGGCAGCTCCTTGTTGGCAGCATGACGGGCGGCAGCGACGCGCTGACACCGGACGGCAATCTGACGCTGATCGACGATATTGGCTCCAGCACCAAGGCAGGAAAACAGTTCATTACGTTGGAAAGCAAGAACGGCAATACATTTTACCTGATTATTGACCGTGACGATGAGGGCGAAGAAACCGTCCACTTCTTGAATCAGGTGGATGAGGCCGACCTGATGGCGCTGACCGGCGAGGAAGAAACGCCCGCCACTTGCTCCTGCACCACAAAATGCGTGGCCGGTACGGTCAATACATCCTGCCCCGTCTGCGCGGTCAACATGACCGAGTGCGTGGGCAAGGAGGCAAAGCCCGAAGCCCCCACCGAGCCGACAGAACCCGCCGCCGAGGAACCGGAGAAAAAGAGCGGCGTGGGCGGCATCCTTGTCGTTCTGCTGATCGTCGCGCTGGGCGGCGGTGCAGCGTTCTACATCTTCAAGCAGAAAAAGGCCAAGCCGCAGACCAAGGGCAGCGCCGATCTGGACGATTATGACTACGGCGAGGACGAGGACGAATACGAGTTTGAGCCGTATGAGGGCGAACCGGAACAGGATACTACGGAGGATACAGACGCATGAGATATTTCACCAATAATCCGCTGGAACGCCTGATGATGCAGAAGCCGAAAGCAGCGCGGGAGGACAGCCCTCCCGACGCTGCCAAGGAACACTTCTGCTACGGCTGCAAGCGCTTCGGACAGAGCTGCGTTCGCCCCTGCTACCGTGACGTAAAGAGAATGGAGGCTGCACCATGCGCCTTGTGATCGCCGAAAAGCCCTCCGTGGCGCAGAGCATCGCCGCCGTGCTGGGCGCAAAGTCACGGCATGACGGGTATCTGGAGGGCGGCGGGTACATCGTGTCGTGGTGCTTCGGGCATCTGGCAGAGCTGGCCGACGCCGCCGTTTACAATGCCGATGATGCCAAATGGACGCTGGCGGCGCTGCCCATTATTCCTACCTCGTTCCGCTTCATCGTCCGCTCTGAAAAGCAGAAGCAGTTTGACATTCTGCGGGAGCTGATGCGCCGGGAGGATGTGGCAGAGGTGGTCAACGCCTGCGACGCTGGGCGCGAGGGTGAGCTGATCTTCCGCACGGTTTACTGCCTTGCGGGATGCTCCAAGCCGATTCTGCGGCTTTGGATTTCTTCAATGGAGGATGATGCCATCCGCAGCGGCTTCCAGCAGCTTAAGTCTGGGCGCGACTATGACGGCCTGCATCAATCTGCCCTGTGCCGCGCCAAGGCTGATTGGCTGGTTGGTATCAACGCCACGCGGTATTTCTCCCTGACGTATGGCCGCACATTGAACATCGGGCGCGTCATGTCGCCCACGCTGGCGCTGCTGGTACAGCGTGAGGCGGAGATCTCCGCATTTGTGGCAGAACCGTTCTACACCGTCCAGCTCGATTGCGGCTTTCCCGCCGCGACAGACCGAATGAAAGACAGAAAGGATGCCGATGCCATCGCCAACGCCTGCAAGGGCAAGACAGTAACCGTCAAAAGCGTGGAGCGCAAGGAAAAGTCTGAGAAAGCGCCCGCGCTCTACGATTTGACCTCCCTCCAGCGCGACGCCAACCGCGTTCTCGGCTACACCTCTCAGCAGACCCTCGACTATCTCCAAGCGCTCTATGAAAAGAAGCTCTGTACCTACCCGCGCACCGACAGCCGCTATCTGACCGACGATATGGAGGGCAGCGTCCCCGGCCTTGTTGCCGCTGCTGCCGCTGTCTGCAGCATGGAGAAGCCTCCGACCATCTGCGCCAAGCAGGTATGCAGCAGTAAAAAAGTCACCGATCACCACGCCATTGTTCCCACCATCAGCGCGGAAAAGGTAGATATGGCCTCTCTGCCGCTGGGCGAACGCGAGGTGCTGAAGCTGGCGGCAAGGGGCTTGCTTCGTGCGGTGGATGAACCACATCGCTACGCAGAAACGGTCATTACGGTGGACTGTGCCGGTCAGAGCTTCACCGCCAAGGGCAAAACCGTTCTTGCTCCCGGCTGGAAGCGCTATGAGCAGGAGCAGGCAGAGGCAGCGCCCGCGCTGCCGGTGGTAACGGAGAATCAGACGCTTTCCGTATCTGCCGCATCGGTCAAGACCGGAAAAACCACGCCGCCCAAGCATTTCACCGAGGATACGCTGCTGGCCGCGATGGAAAACGCGGGCAAGGAGGATATGCCAGATGATGCCGAGCGCAAGGGCATCGGAACCCCGGCGACCCGCTCCGGTATCATTGAAAAGCTGGTGTCCTCCGGTTTTGTGGAGCGCAGGAAGTCCAAAAAGATCACAAATCTGCTGCCCACCTCCACCGGCACGGCGCTTATCACCGTTCTGCCTGAACAGCTCCAGTCTCCGCAGCTCACCGCTGAATGGGAGCACCGCCTGAAAGAGATCGAGCGCGGTGAAATCGCCCCGGACAGCTTCATGGATGGGATCGCCGCCATGCTACATGAGCTGGTGCAGACCTACAAACCCATCCCCGGTACGGAAGTCCTGTTCCCCTCCGGGCGCGAGATGGTCGGCAAGTGTCCCCGCTGCGGAGCCGAGGTGACGGAATCACCGAAAGGCTTTTTCTGCGAGAACCGTGCCTGTTCCTTTGTTCTCTGGAAAAACAGCCGCTTTTTCACCGCCAAGAAAAAGGTGCTGACAAAATCCCTTGCCGCTGCGCTTTTGAAAAATGGCCGCGCCCCGCTGAAAGGCTGCTACTCCGAAAAGACCGGGAAAACCTATGATGCCAGCGTTCTTCTGGAGGACGATGGACAGCGCACGGGCTATAAGATGGTGTTCGACAATGGCTGATGCGCCGCGTATGGATCACAAGCAGCTCCGCCGCGCCAAGAAGCTCATTCGGAAGCTCTGCTGTAATTACGATCACGGCAACTGCCTTGCTCTGGATGATGGAGAGCCTTGCGTCTGCGTACAGGGTATTTCCTACTCGCTGCTGTGCAACTGGTTCCGAAACGCGGTGCTTCCCGCCGACCATGAGCTGCTGGCCGACGTGATGCGGGAAAGGCCGGGAAAGCGCTGCGCCGTCTGCGGTAAGCCGGTCTATTCTTCCTCCAATCGCGCCAAATATTGCCCCGCCTGCGCCAAGCAGGAGCGCCGAAAGCAGGACGCCAAACGAAAGCGTGAACAATACTGGAACCTCCGCAAATAGAGGGCGTAAAAGCCCCGTGCCGCAAGGCTTTTTCCATGCGGAATCACAAGGGGCTGCGTCATTCTATCCGCAAGCTCAAAAACAACGTCTATCTGCGGAGAATCGCCCCTGTGCAGGATGTGTTTTCTTCTGCGCAGGGGCGCTATTTTTTCTGAAAGGAGATCATCATGGCTGAAAAACAAACCAACAAAGACCGGATGCGGGAGATCGTTGACAGCATCGAAAACGGCATCAAGGAGCTGTTCGAGAGCGATAAGTACCAGCAGTATCTCTCCACCATGAGCCGCTTTCACCGCTACTCGGTCAACAACACCATGCTCATCTATATGCAGCGCCCCGACGCCACCCATGTGGCGGGCTTCAACAAGTGGCGCGATCAGTTCGGCAGGAACGTCCTGAAAGGCGAAAAAGGCATTCGCATCATCGCTCCTACTCCCTATAAGAAAAAGGTCGAGGAAATCAAGACCGACCCCGAAACCAATGCGCCGGTGCTGGACGCAGACGGCAAGGCCATCATTGAGGAAAAGGAAATCCGTATCCCTATGTTCAAGGTGGTGTCCGTCTTTGATGTGTCACAGACTGCGGGAAAGCCCTTGCCCCAGCTTGCCGCCGATCTGAGCGGCAATGTGCAGCAGTATGAGGTTTTCATGGAGGCGCTGCGCCGTGCTTCTCCCGTTCCGATGGAGATAAAGCCCGTTGCGCGGGATACGGACGGCTTTTTCAGCATTAAGGCGCAGAGCATCACCATCCGCGCCGGTATGAGTGAGGTGCAGACGGTATGCGCCGCCGTCCATGAGATTGCCCACGCCAAGCTCCACGACTACGAACACATGACGGAGCTTGCGGACGATGGTGAGACGATCCTTGTCCCCGGCGAAAAGAGCCGCAACACCGAGGAGGTCGAGGCCGAAAGCATCTCCTATGCGGTCTGCCAGTATTACGGCATTGAAACGGGCGAAAACAGCTTCGGCTATATCGCCACATGGTCAAAGGGCAAGGAGTTGAAAGAGCTTCGCGCCAGTCTGGAAACCATCAACAAGACTGCATCCGAGCTGATTACGGACATTGACCGGCACTTTGCGGAGATTTGCAAGGAGCGCGGCATCAATCGTGAAGAAGTGAGCGCCACACAAACAGACGAAGCGCTTTATCTTGTGGATGGCTCGGTATATCTCCATGTGCAGCATACAGACGGCGGTTGGGACTATTCGCTCTACGACAAGGAAAGCAAAAAGCTGCTGGATGGCGGTGTTATTGACAGCAGCGCCATTGAAGATTCGCCGGTTGCATCTGTTGCCGGGGCTGTCCGAACGGAGGTATTTGCCATTCAGGGCATGACACCAACCAAGGTGACATTTGCAGATATGAGAATTCTGGAGGACTTGCAGGAGGCGCAGATTACGCCGCCCTTGGACAGCGAACAGATCACCGGCGCAGTCGCTGTTCCCACCGATGCGGCAGATAATATGCTCCCGGAGCTGGAACAGGCCGTCCCGATGCCTGACCCCACGCTGACGGTGGACGATATGCGCAGCTATGGGTATCTGGATAGCGATATGCTCCCACTTTCCAAGGATCGGGCGGTGGAGCTGCTGGAGCATGACATCACGGTTTATATGCTCTATCCCGACAACGCCGAGGAAATGGTCTTTGAAGCCGAGGACATCATCAAGCACGACGGAATGTTCGGCGTCACAAGACCGGATTGGGATGCGGTCAAAGGCCATATCCCACCCCGCGATGTGGAGCAGCGTTTTTTGAACAGTCCCACCGATTCTATGGCGATCTACCAACTGCGCCGGGATGCGCCGGTGGAGCTGCGTTTTGCCAACCTCGGCAGTCTGGCCGCGCCGCCTGACCCGGCCAACTATGAAGCCGTCTATACCCGTGAGGTGTACCCGGACGATGATACCGGCAGAATCCTTGAAAACTTCTACTACATTTTCAACGACGAGCGCCCCGGCGATTTTGTGGGACACAGCCTCTCCGTCAGCGACATCGTTGCGCTGAAACAGGACGGCAAGGTATCCTATCACTACTGTGACAGCATGGGATTTCAGGAGCTGCCCGCCTTTCAGAAACCGGAGAATTACCTGAAAGCCGCCGAAATGTCGATGGAGGACGATTACGGCATGATCGACGGCATTATCAACAACGGCCCCAAACAGCCCACCGTCGCCGACCTTGAAGCACAGGTCAAGGCCGGTATGTCCATCTCCTTGATGGATTTGGCAGAGGCGGCACACCGGGAAAAGAAGAAATCTGTGCTGGAGCAGCTCAAAAGCCAACCGGCCCAAGAACGTCCACACAAAACAGCGCCCAAAAAGAGCGCGGAAAAGGAGCTTTGATATGAACATCACCTTTGAAGAACGCCAGCTTATGAGCCTCTACAACACCGGCACCCGCACGGGCTTGATCGCGGCGCTGGAGGAAATGCGCGGCTACCTCGCTGCGGATGAAACGGAGCTGCGGGAGCTGACGGACAGCGCCATCGCAAAGCTGCGCAGGATGAGCGACGCGGAATATGACGCGCTCGACCTGTTCCCCGATTTTGAAAAGGAGGATATGGATGCCGAGTAAAGTACAGCTCTATGCGCAGATGGCAGACCGCACGGCGGAGCAGATCACGGGAAGCTACCAGAAGTGGACGGCATTTCTGACCACCGCCGCAAGGCTGTATAAGTACCCCTACAATGAACAGCTCATGATTTTCGCCCAGCGCCCGGAAGCCACGGCCTGCGCGGAATACGACCTTTGGAATAAGCAGATGCGCCGCTATGTGCGGCGAGGCAGCAAGGGCATCGCCCTTGTGGATACCAGCAGCGACCAACCCAAACTCCGATATGTATTCGATGTTTCCGATACCAGCGGCGGCGAGAACTCTCGCCGCCCTTATCTTTGGGAATACCGGCAGGAGCATCGTGAGGTGGTATCTGCGGCGCTGGAGCAGCGCTTCGACGTTTCCGGTGAAAACGGACTTGCCGATCAGATGGAGCGTGTGGCGGCGCAGCTTGTAGATGAATACTGGCACGACAACTGGCGCGATATTGTCGGCATCGTTGACGGTTCCTTTTTGGAGGACTATGATGAGTTCAACATCGGAGCCGCTTTTCGGAACGCCGCCGTTGTCAGCACCACCTATGCGTTGCTGTCCCGCTGCGGGATGCAGCCGGGAGATTACTTCGAGCATGAGGATTTTCTGAATGTCTTTGATTTCAACACCCCGCAGACCGTCGCCGCTCTTGGAACGGCCATCAGCCAGTCCAGCGAGCTGGTGCTGCGGCAGATCGAAGTCACCATCAAGAATTATGAGCGCGAGAAACTCGCGGAAAGGAGCGAAAGCCATGAGCGAACTGACCTACACCCGCAGCGGGGATTATCTGATTCCCGACCTGAGCCTGACAGAGCAGCCGCAAGCCCCGCTGGGCAAGTACGGCAGGATGCGGAAGGATTACTTGAAGGAGCATCGTCCGGTGCTGTGGAACAGCCTGCTGCTGTCCGAGAGGCTGTATCCCCATCTGCGGGAGATCGACGAGGCAGCGAACAACCGACTGGAACAGATGATGCCGGAGCTGATGAAGTCAGCGGGCGTGACGGAAGCGCTGAAAGCCAGCGACCCGATGAAGTGGGTAGGGCTGATGAACACGCTGAAAGCGCAGGCCGAGGAAACGATCCTCACGGAACTGGTGTTCAGCTAAATATGTTCGATGCCCCTGCTGGGGCGCAGATGTCCTTCTTCCCCTCAGAGGCAGAACAAATTCAATCCATCGCAGAAGCGGAGAGTGTAACACCCTCCGCTTTTTCTATGTTCATTTCTCAGGATGATATTGACCACATCCTGCGCGCGGGCGGTAATGCGGATGCAGCGCGGATGAAAATTGCTGCGGAATTCTCCAAGCAAAAACCTTTAGAGGATTGCGCGGCATTTCTGAAAGCTCTTTACTACGGCGGCAACGGCCTGATTACGGATAACGGCAGGCTTTCCGCATGGTACGGGGACGATGGTATCCATATTGCAACCGGAGATACCTCTCGCTATCTTCGTTCTGCCCAAGTGATAGGCTGGGCAGATGCGGCGGAGCGTATTGAGGAGCTTCTGGACGGCGGCGCATTTGCCACCAATCTTGAGGTCACGGAAGCCCCGCGCTATGAGCGGCTGGGTATTGCTGTGGATGTCTGGAACCTTTATCACGATTTCTCGGATGAAGCAAAGTCGCTGGGGTATCTGTCCTGCTTGGGTAATATCCATAGCACCAGCTTTCCAGAGGAAACGGAGCGTCTGACGGACGATCTGCTGAATCCGGCGTTCCGGGATAGGCTCCTGTCGGAATACAAGGTATTCATGGACGCCTACCGCGAAAACCGTGCGCTGCTGCGCTTCCATTACCACAAGTCGCAGGCACTTCTCACACGTTTGGAAGATTTGTCCCTTCCGCGAAAGGAATTCCGCTCCGATATGGAGGCTATTCCAGAAACCGGCAGGTTTATCACCGAAGATGAAATTGCGGCTTCTCTTGCAAATGGAAGCGGCTTTGAGGGTGGAAAGACCCGCATCCATGAGTTTTTCCAGACTCCGCACACGACAAAAGAGAGCGCTGATTTTCTGAAAAAAGAGTATGGCATCGGAGGACGCACCCATGCTGTATCCAGAGAAAGCGGCAGCTATGAAGATCACGGCAGCAAAGGCATTGTGCTGAAAAAGAACGGCTGTGCAGACATTCAGATGAATTGGAACAAGGTCGCTTCGCGCATCTCGGAGCTGGTTCGGTTGAACCGCTACCTTACGCCGGATGAGCAGGCAGCCTATGACAAGGAAATGGCGCAGGACGCCATGCGGAACGCGGTTTATAACGACTATAACGACGTAAAGGCGGCGCACCCCGATGAAATTGTGCTGTATCAGGTTGGGGACTTCTTCGAGCTGTATGGCGAGGATGCGCGGGCAGTTGCAGATGATCTCAGCCTTGAGCTGACGCGCCGCAATTTGGAGGGAGTAGGCCGTGTTACCATGTGCGGCTTCCCTGCAAAGGATTTGGAGAAATACGTTGAAAAGCTGCGGGAAAAGCATGATGTAACAATTTCGCGCATTGGCGATTCCGGCCATGAACACACGGCATATACGCTTCCGTCCATCGACCACGAGGCAGAACAGGCCATCAATGCTTATGAAGCAGAGTTCGGCGCGGACGGCACGAGGGTGTTCCGCGACCCCGCCGCAGAGCAAGTTCAGCCCACGGTGCAGGAACGTTTGGAGCATTACAGGCCGGTGGTGATGGCAGCGGTTTCGGAGGATACGGCCTATCGCAACGCCTGCGGTCACTCCGACCGGGAAAATGCGGAAATCGAGTGTAATGCTGCCGTGCGCCGCGCCGTTCTCAATTCAAAAGATATGGAGCTTATCCGGCTATTTTCGGATATGCCGGAGTTCCGCAGCCGCCTGCACCGAGAGACTTTTGAGGGAACCTATGCGCGGCTCCATGATCTGCTGCGACCGCTCTCGCAGGACGATATAGACGATGCACTCCGTGCATGGAACGGAAATATCGAGAGCAAACACGCCGTAGTGCGGTATATGGAGCAGCGCGGGCGCG
>ENA-OOXJ01000968-OOXJ01000968.1-human-gut-metagenome-genome-assembly--contig:-NODE-968-length-20730-cov-3.130883_pt1 | contig 20730 bp, 15 predicted proteins | sample MGYA00241587_ERZ501343 | MGnify/ENA primary metagenome ERZ501343 (study PRJEB25962, sample SAMEA2042918) | human gut metagenome | biome: human gut; feature: human-associated habitat; material: faeces... | reverse complement strand
TGTTAAGCCTGTAGCTAGCGTTCATCCTGAGCCAGGATCAAACTCTTCATTGTAATAGTATCTTTATCATGCTATATGCATGAATGTTTGCTCTGTCAGGATAATCGGACTTTTCAAAAGGTATCCATATATTATATATAATGTATGGATGACGGTTGCTTTACCCGTAAATCATTATCTGAAAATGACTTACGCTCTTGTACTACTTGTATTGTTTATGTAACTCTTTCAAAGATCTCAATCTCATTCGGCGTCCCGTTTCTAACGGAAAGCGGTTGCAAAGGTAAGGAGTTTTAAGTATATCTTCCAAATTTTTTCGGAAGTTTTTTTCTCTTTTTTTTCAGAGGATCTTCAACGCTCTCTTGCGAAAGGGAAGCACTCCAAAAAAAGAACTCCAACCAGAACCAGAATCTCAAACACCGACGCTTCGTTTTCAAAAGCGGGTGCAAAGGTAAGAAGTTTTAAGCATATCCTCCAAATTTTTTCGAAGTTTTTTTTCGAAGTTTTTTTCGAAGCTGAAAGCCAGAAAAACAAGGAAGAACACGAAGGCTTCTAACAACCGGAACTGCCAAACAAAATGTCATATATCGAAGCTTTCCTTCTCGAAAGCGGGTGCAAAACTAGACATTTGACACAAAACACACAAACATTACCACAACTTTTTTACAAGGAAAAATAAAACAATTTGCTAAAAAGCTGATTTAGAAGTATGTTCTATAACATAAAATACACACAAATAAAAGTAAGAACAAATACAGAACACATTATTATATTACGCGCATACGATAGGACGGACACCAGAAGCCACAATGGGCAAGACTAAAACCCACGCTGGGTAGGCAAACCAGCCAAGCTGGGTAAGCAAACTAGGCACGCTGGATAAGGATGCCAGGCAAGGAGGGTAAAAAGGGGGACTAATTTTCCTGAGCAATAACCGCGCGAACCTGCGAACAAATACTCTGCATACCCTTTACGGACGGATGCCCCCATTGCTTATCAATATCGTGCAAAACAATGTTACTTACACCATAATGACAGCAAATACTATCCATAGAGGCAGTAATCTCTGCCGAAAGCTCCGTATTGGTAATGTTGAATACCTTTGCATTGGGATAGTGGCTCAACAGATAATCCATCATATAACAAAAAGCAGGGCGGAAATCATATAAATCGTCCTTGGTCCATTGGCTATATTTAAAATCACCGAGCGGTGCACCTGCCCACGAATCGTTTGTTCCTCCAAAAACAAGAATAATGTCCGGATTCCCCAAATCATCCATGCGGGTGATAAAAGAGCGGTCTGAATAATCAGCCCTCTCGTAGCCAGTGTTGCATACGGTTGCCCCCGAATAGGCATTGTTGCACTCCAACACATACGTCACACTATCGGCCAAGCACCACCACCAGGTCTGCTCGACTTTTGTAACATCATTTTCTTTCTTTTCGCCCGGCACTCCATACCAACACAGGTTGGTTTCAGGCTGCACATAACCGTAAAAAGTAGAATAAGAATCACCCAGGATGGAAACCTTGAGCTGTGCGTAAGCGCTGCACAAGCTCACAATAAAAAACGATACCAGAAAAATAAAACGCTTATTTCGCATGTCTTTATAATTTAATTGCATTTGCCAACAAAATTACAAATAACGCGTGAATTAGACACGTTTTATTTTATCTGATATCGCACAATATAGAGAGAGATGAAGAGTATTTCAATCAAAAGCTGAACCTCTCCGGTTACCAAACAGACCGATTATCGGACAATGCGTACTTATTTCGCCTCATCGGACTTTGAATCATCACGTGCACTACCGCCCAATGCCTGATACAAGTTGATAATTCCCTGTATTTCACTGAAACGGTCGGATACAACATTGAGCTGAGCCGAAAGCAGAGATTGCTGTGCCGTGAGCACTTCGAGATAAGTAGCCGTACCGTCCAACATAAGGAGCTGGGTGCTGCGCAAGGCCGTTTCCAAAGAAGCAACCTGTTGCTTGTGGTGCTCGGTCTTTCCACGGGAGGTCTGCACCTGTGTCAATGCATCATTCACCTCACTACCGGCATTCAGCAACGATTGCCAGAAAGCCAGCTTGGCCTCTTCCTGCTGTGCCTTAGCAATCTTCAGCTGAGCCACATTCTGTCCACGGGCAAAAAGCGGTTGGGTTAAAGAAGCAACAGCCGAAAGCAAAACCTTACCGGGATTCACAATCAATTCACCTGCCGAATTGGTCCAACCCGCCGTACCACTCAGTGTAATGGAAGGATAAAAAGCCGAACGGGCAGCATTGGTAGCGTAAAAGGCTTGAACCAAAGACAGTTCGGCGCTTTTCACATCGGGACGCCTGGCAAGCAACTGCATGGGAACGCCTACACTCAATTCTTCGGGGAAGCTCTGTCCCTGAAGTGAGCCACGTTCTATGGCACCCGGCACATTTCCCAACAGAATAGACAGAGCGTTTTCCGTCTCCCTGATCTGTTGTGCCAAGTCGAGCAGACTGGCTTCCACCTGGCTACAACTGGCTTCTGTCTGTGACACGGCAGCCTCGTTGGTCATTCCGGCTTCCATCAAGGCACGCATGGTGCGCACACTCTCCCGCCATTTCACGACCGTTTCCTGGGAAATGCGCTGCTGTTCGTCAAGCATAAGCAGGGTGTAATACAGATTGGCCACATTGGCAATGAGCGATGTAGACACCGCCTGCTCATACTCCAGGCTCTGGGCATAAAGTGCCTTGGCTCTGCGTTTGGCATTGGTAAGCCGGCCAAAAGCGTCGATTTCCCAGCTGGCAGATACGATTCCCGTATAGGTCCAACTACCTTTCGATTTGTCAAAACTACTGACACCTCCCTGAGGCGCCAGCATAAAGGATGGCAGGTAGGCCAGCTTGGCTGACATCAAGGTAGCCTCAGCCTCCTTGATGCGTTGCTGAGCCGACAAGAGATCGGTATTGTTTACCAAAGCAGAGTCGATGAGCTGTTGCAGAAAGGGGTCTGTAAACAGCTCCTTCCACGACAAAGAGGCAATGGAAGAGGTGTCGTCCGTAACGACGCCGTTCCCGTAAAGTCCGTCGACAGATATATCGGCAGGCCGCTGATATTTATTATAGATGCCGCAGCTGCTCAGCATAGCAACTGCGCAAAGGATGACAACTATTTTCTTCATACTAATTTACTTATTCTTTACTTACCTGTTATGCATGGGCTTGCTCTATCTCACGGTTACTGGTCTTCATCTCTTCCTCGATCTGCCAGTCGCTTGTCAAACCTACTTGGGTAGGGCGGATGCGTTCCTGCAACCACTGGAAGACCACGAAGAAGGCGGGAACGAGGAACAGTAAGGCCAATGTACCGATAATCATACCGCCAACCGCACCAGTACCCAACGAACGGTTACCGTTGGCCCCTACCCCGGTTGCTACCACCAGAGGGAACAGTCCGAATATCATGGTGAGTGCTGTCATGAGGATCGGACGCAGACGTGCCTTGGCTGCACTGACGGCCGAGGCAATGAGTCCCATACCTGCCTTGCGGCGTTCGGCCGCATATTCGGTAAGCAAAATGGCGGTCTTGGACAACAGTCCGATAAGCATGATAAGTCCCGTTTGCAGGTAGATGTTGTTCTCAAGGTCCATTACCTTGGCAAACAAGAAGCTTCCCATCAGTCCCACAGGTACAGCCAGAATCACGGCAAACGGTACCAGGAAGCTCTCGTAAAGGGCGCAAAGGATGAGGTAAATCATCAGGATACAGATACCGAAGATGATGACCGTGTTGCTGCTCTGCTGGTTTTCCTCACGGGTAATGCCACCAAAGTCGTATCCATAGCCTTTGGGAAGGGTTACGGAAGCCGTCTCCTTGACTGCACGCAGGGCATCGCCCGTACTGTAACCGTCGGCCGGCATGACGCTCAAGGCAATGGAATTGTACATGTTGAAGCGGCTCAGGCTCTCCGAACCGTAGACACGGGTGAGGTGTATGAACTGGCTGAGGGGTGCCATTTCGCCGTTGGACATGCGCACAAAGACGTTGTTAAGCGAATTCTCGTCCAGACGGTATTGGGGTGCAGCCTGAATCATGACCTTATATACCTTGGAGAAACGGTTGAAGTCGGATACATACTGGCCGCCATAATAGCCCGACAAGACGGAAAGTACCTCGTTGGGAGCAATGCCCGCACGCTTGCATTTGGCGGCATCGACCTCGACTTTCCATTGCGGAAAACGGACGTCGAACGTAGAATAGGCACGGCCTATCTCGGGACGGGCGTTGAGTGCGTCAATGTAGGCACGGGTGTAATTGTAGAAGGTAGTCAGGTCGCCATCGGTCTTATCCTGCACGTTGACGTCGAGCGAGTTACCGGTACCGTATCCCGGAATCATACCGGGCGACATGGCAAATACCGTAGCGTCTTTAATGTGGGCCGTCCGGGCATAGACCTGGGCTATGATGGCCTGTACCTGGTCTTCACGGTCGGTACGTTCGTCCCAGTCCTTAAGACGGATGATGAACATACCTGCCGAGTTACCCTGGCCGGATATCAGACCGTAACCGGTCGTCTTGGAAATATGCTTTATCTGGGGAATGTCCTTTATACTTGCGTATATCTGCTTCACTATCTTATCGGTAGTGGCAATGGAACTGCCCGGAGGGGTGGTGACATTGACCATTACGACACCCTGGTCCTCGTCGGGAACAAGGGCCGTCTTCGTACTGTTCATGAGCCAAACCAGCAGTACGATGGAGCATGCAAGTGTTCCCCATGCCATCCAACGGTGCTTGATAAAGAACAGTACCCCGTTCTTGTACTTGCCTACCATTACCGTAAAGGCTGCGTTGAACGCCTTGCGGAAGCGGGCAGCGAAGTTTTGCTTCTGTGTTCCGTCGGCGTTGACATAGGGCTTGAGCAGCAATGCACAGAGTGCAGGGCTAAGCGTAAGGGCGTTGATGGCCGAGATACCCACCGCCACAGCCATGGTCAGACCGAACTGTGTGTAGAACGTACCCGATGTGCCACCCATGAAGGAAACGGGGATAAATACCGCCATGAATACCAGTGAGGAGGTGATAACGGCGTTGCTGATGCCCTTCATGGCATCGACACTCGCCATGTAGGATGAATGGTAGCCCACGTCGAACCGCGCCTGCACCGCCTCGACCACCACAATAGCGTCGTCTACCACCGTACCGATAACCAGCACCAGGGCGAACAGGGTGATAAGGTTGATGCTGAATCCGGCTACCGACATGAATGCAAACGTACCGATAAGCGATACCACAATGCCCACCAAGGGGATGAGTGTGGAGCGGATGTCTTGCAAGAACACGTACACTACGAGGATAACAAGCAGGATGGCCTCGATAAGTGTCTTTACCACCTCGTGGATGGAAGCAAAGAGGAAGTCGTTGGTACTCATCATCTGCGTGAGCTCCACACCTGCCGGAAGATCCTTCCTTGCCTCATCCAGGAAGGCGTCAATCTGGGCATTGACCTCGGTGGCATTGGAGCCAGCCGTCTGGAAAACCATACACGACACGCCCGGATGCCCGTTCTGCTCGCCTACGTAGGCGTACGAGTCGCGGCCCAACTCTATGTCGGCCACGTCCTTCAGCTTCAGTACCTCGCCATCGGCGGTACTGCGGATGACGATTTCGCCGAACTCCTCGGGGGTGAGCAGACGGCCTGTGTACTTCATGGTGTACTGGTAGGTCTCCTTCGAGTTCTCACCGATGGAGCCGGTAGCCGCCTCAATGTTCTGCTCGGCCAGCACAGCGGTCACGTCCGAAGGTACCAGCTTGTACTGCGCCATCACATCCGGCTTCATCCAAATGCGCATGGAGTAGTCACCTCCCAATATGACTAGTTCGCCTACACCCTGTATACGGAGGATTTCGGGCTTCAGGTTGATGCTGATGTAATTGGACAGGAAGCTCTCGTCATACGAGTCATCGGGACTTGACAAGCTGAATATCTGTAACATACTGGTCTGACGTTTCAACGTAGTAACGCCGACTTGGGTTACCTCGGAAGGCAACTGACCGGTGGCCTTCGATACGCGGTTCTGCACGTTTACCGCCGCCATGTCGGGGTCGACCCCCTGCTTGAAGTAAATGGTAATGGTGACCGAACCGTTGTTTGTCGCCGTAGAAGTCATGTACGTCATATCCTCTACACCGTTGATAGCCTCCTCCAAGGGAGCAATTACACTCTTCTGAAGCGTCTCCGCATTGGCACCATAGTAGGTGGTCGATACCATTACGGTAGGAGGCGCAATGTCGGGATATTGTTCGACAGGCAGGGTAAAAAGCCCGATAATGCCCAGTATGACTATCGTTATAGACAGTACAGCCGATAGAACCGGGCGCTCTATAAAGGTTCTAAGATTCATTTGATTGTAAAATTATTTATACGTTTTATAAGGGTATTTCAGGGCTAAAAATGGGGTATTTAGGGGGTACCCTAAAGGTAGCCCATATGTAAAGATTATCTAAGTCGTACTTAGATGGTGCCTAAGTCGTACTTAGGTGATGCCTAAGTCGTACTTAGATGATGCCTAAGTCGTACTTAGGCAACACCCCCTCTAGAAGTACTTCTGACGGGGGTTGGGGCAGTTTTCGGCTATGTCGCCTGAAGAGGGTTACGACTTGCGGTTTATCTCTGCACCATCGTTAAGAAAGTTTACTCCTTCCGTCACGATTTCATCGCCCAGCGACAGACCGCTTTCCACGATATATTCCTCTCCGCCGTTGACGCGGGTTACCTTCACCTGTGCCGACTTCGCCTTTCCGTCTACCACCTTATATATATATACCTTGTCTTGCACCTCGAAAGTGGCACTCTGCGGAATCACCAGGCATCCCCGGTGTTGGGTGCTGATGATGATGTTACCCGAACCTCCACTGGTCAGCAGTCCGTCCTGGTTGGGAAATGCAGCCCGCAGACTTACCGTGCCTGTCGTAGCATCGATTACACCACTGATGGTTTCGATGCGTCCCTGCTGGGCGTACATGGACTTGTCGTTGAGCTGAAGCTCCACAGGAGGCATCTGCGAGAGTGCCTTGTCCTTCGTACCATAGCGGCGGGTAAGGTCGAGCAACTGGTTTTCTGTCATGGAGAAATAGACATACATCACCGAGTTGTCCGACACGGTAGTCAGCGGTTGCGCCATGTTGGAGCTTACCAGCGTACCTACCCTGTAAGGCAGTGTGCCCACCATTCCGTCGGCCGGACTCTTGACCTCTGTGTACGACAGGTTGTTGGCCGCATTGACTTGCTGGGCGTCGGCCTGTGCCAGCTGTGCCTTGGCAGTCAGCAGGTTGTTGTAGGCAGTGGTAAGGTCGAACTCGGATATCACCTTCTCATCATACAGCTTCTTCTTGCTTTCGTAAGTCAGCTGGGCGGTTGCCACAGCGGCTTTGGCGGCCTCCACATTGGCCTCAGCCGTACGCAGGGCAGCCAGGTACGGCACCTGGTCTATCACAAACAGCAACTGACCGCGTTTCACATTCTGGCCTTCCACCACGCAAAGTTTGGTCAACGTACCCGATACCTGCGGATAAATGTCGATGTCCTGCCGGCCTCGTATCGTTGCCGAATAGCTTGTTTTCAACTCTCTGTCCACCGTATCGACCTTCAATGTCTGATACTCTTGTCGGGGTTGTTCGGCAGGGGCATTGCCGCACGCCGCCAGCAGCAGTCCTGCGATGCCTGCTACCAAGTTTGTCTTCATGCTCTTCTTTGTCATAATCATATCTTCTTTAAAATCGACGCAAAGGTATAGGGTTTCGCGGAGGTAACTTATTTCATTGCGTAGCCGCTAGTGTTCATTTTCGGAACAAGGCTATCAAAAAAAACAAAAACCACTTAACTTTGTACACATAATCAGAACAAGTAAGAACGATGATGAAAAAAGATGTTTTTATACTCGCTCCGACCGAAAATTTTGCCGTAGGAAATGACGATCTGAGCTATTACAGAGACCAGCCACACAAGGTGACCAACGGGGTACTTATGTTTTGCCACGAAGGCGAAGCCGACATCACCATAGACCTGACACATTATCACATCTGCAAGAACACAAGCATCATACTAATTCCCAACAGCATTCTCCATGTTGAAAAAGCCAGTGGGAATCTCGACCTGCACTATTTCTGCTGTAGTCAGGAGATGTTTCAAAGCGCATCTTTCAGGCTACCGCCCGCTTTTATCCACTTCCTGAAAGAGAATTCCTGCCATACACATACCGATATAAAGACCTATTCTTCCATCGCCGGACTAACCACAGCCAGCCTGGCCATTTACCACGACAAAGAAAATTGCTTCAGAGATACCATTGCCCAAAACCTGTTACAAATCTTCTTCTTCGACACCTACGATAAGGTACAACGGCTCTTTACCCCCGAACAGATAGAAGGGAGCGACCGGAAGGACAAATTGTTCAAAAAGTTCATGCACCTCATCCATACATATTGTTGTACCCACCACGAAGTATCGTTCTATGCCCAACAACTCTGTATTTCTACCCGATATCTTTCTACCATTACACAATTGATAGGCGGTAAAGCAGCCAAGACACTCATTGACCAATATCTGTTGCTGGAATTGAAAGTTGCACTACAAACTACCGACCTATCTCTAAAAGAAATAGCCGACAAATACGGCTTCCCCGACCAGTCTTTCTTCGGACGTTATTTCAAGAAACATACCGGGATGTCACCCAAAGAGTTCAGGAGCCAGCATGCCTAATGCAAGTAAAAGTAGAGTGTTTGTAACATCTTGTACGAAAATCCAACCAAAATATAATAGCAATTAATAGGCATTACCGTTTATATCTGATATCTTTGCGACTTAAACCAATCTTTTACCATCATGAGCAAAATAAGCCAAACATTTCTGGCAGGCACACTTTCGTTATGCCTGTTATCGTGTAACACCGAGAAGAAAGAAGCCAATTACCAGGTGGTACCCTTACCACAAGAACTAAACTTGACACAGGAAGCCCCTTTCACATTGACATCACGGACTTCCATTCTGTATCCCGAAGGTAACGACCTGTTGAAGCGCAACGCTGAATTCCTGAGCGAATACATCAACCAATCAACCGGTTATACACTTCCGGTTAAAAGCTTCAAAGAAGGAGAAACTGCAAAACGTGCCATTGTACTGACACTTGATCCGCAAATAGCCGAAAAGGAAGGTTACCGGATCAACACATCTGCCGAAGGTATCAACATCAGCGGACAAACCGCCAACGGTGTATTCTACGGTATACAGACATTGCGTAAATCCATTCCTGCTCAGGCACAGGGAGCCGACATATTACTTCCTGCCGGTGAGATAAAAGACGCTCCCCGATTTGCCTACCGTGGCATGATGCTGGACGTCGGCCGTCATTTCTTTCCCGTAGAGTTTGTAAAGGAATACATCGATCTATTGGCTCTGCACAACATGAACACCTTGCATTGGCATCTCACCGAAGACCAAGGCTGGCGCATTGAAATCAAAAAGTATCCCAAACTGACAGAAATCGGTTCCAAACGTAGCTGTACCGTCATCGGACACAATTCAGGCGAATACGACAACACACCTTACGAAGGTTTCTTTACTCAAGAAGAAGCCCGCGAAATTGTACGCTACGCTCAAGAACGCTACATTACCGTTATCCCTGAAGTAGACCTGCCCGGGCACATGCTGGCGGCCCTTGCTTCTTATCCCGAACTCGGGTGTACCGGAGGTCCATACGAAGTGGCTACCCAATGGGGAATTTTTGATGATGTGTTGTGTATCGGTAATGAAAAGACCCTGCAATTCCTGGAAGACGTGATGACCGAAATCATTGATATTTTCCCATCCAAATACATTCACATCGGTGGTGATGAAGCTCCACGCACCCGTTGGAAAAGCTGTCCCAAATGTCAGGCACTTATTCGCGCCCAAGGTCTGAAAGCCGACAAGGAACATACCGCTGAAGACCGCCTGCAAAGCTATTGCATGACCCGCATTGAGCAATTCCTCAATAGCAAAGGACGCCAAATTATCGGTTGGGACGAAATCCTGGAAGGTGATGTAGCGCCTAACGCTACCGTCATGTCATGGCGTGGAAGCGCAGGAGGTATTAAGGCTGCGCAAATGGGCCATGACGTAATTATGACACCCAATGACTTCTGCTACTTCGATTATTTCCAAAGCGATACCCCCAAAAATGAGCCATACGATGCTATAGGCGGATATGTACCAGTAGAAAAAGTATACAGTCTGGAACCCACAGATAAACTTACCGAGGACCAGAAGAAACATATCAAAGGTGCACAGGCCAATTTATGGACGGAATATATCACTTCGACCGATCAAGTGGAATACATGGTATTGCCGCGTATGGCTGCTTTAGCCGAGGTGCAATGGACGCAACCCGAAAAGAAAGAGTACAACGACTTCCTGGGTCGATTAACCCGTTTAGCCGAAATATATCAACGTGACGGATTGAACTATGCCAAACATGTATTTAAGGCACAAAACGATTCCATTCCCGACAAGGTATCACAAAAATAAAGCGATAAATCACATTCGTACATTTATTGGATTGGCTATTTCACAAAAAGCAAAAGAATACTATCTAAAAAGGGCTGCATTTCAATGCAGCCCTTTTTTATGCATCTAACAAGCATTGATTATTTTTCTTTCAAACAGGCGAAGCCATCCCCGAAGATAATAACCACTCGTTACCATTCGTCCAGGTATCGTACACCGCATGCGCTGCTACACGCACATCCCGTCCCAGCCTCAACGCTTTTTCCACCGCATCCATTGTTCCACTTTCTTTCCGGCATTCGGGCACAGCAATCAGTTCGGCCAATGCTGCAATAATACGATTACGTGGACGAAGATTCCCGACAGCCATTATACCTATCTGACGCTCGGAAAGTACAAGTCCGCCTTCATCCAAAATACGCTGAAAAAGGGAAGCGTTCTCGGCAGGATATACACGATCGAGTCCGGTAGCAACCACTGCCACCGTATCACCACCGGCATCCAGACACCCTTCGTGAGCGGCCGTATCGCATCCGCAAGCCAATCCACTTATCACTACGCATGGTTCATGACCGGCATCACCCGCACCATACATACGCCCCAAGTTACGGGCTGCAACCAGTCCTGCATCCGAGGCATGACGCGAGCCAATCACCGCTATTCTCCGAGGAGCATCCAGCAGTTCCCAATCACCCATCCCATGCAACAATAACGGGCGTAATACACCCAAGTCATTCAATGAAGCCGGATAAGACATCGTGTCCAAAAACGATACGGTTCGTATTCCCATAGACCGTTGCCGTTCCAATATCCGGTCTGCTTCCTCCAATAAATCCGACGCAATATCTAAAGTTTTTGAAGTCAGCAAACCACAATCAGCCATGTTTATGATCCAGCTTTCCTCATCACCTCGCAATTGCATAGCCAATAGCTCGCGATGCGATACCGGTGCATGGAGGGCTTCATAATCATCAATCAATTCCTGTTCCAACTTTTTGTTTTCGGTAATCAAATGTTCAATAAAACCTTTCATAACATATCCTATTAATAATTATGTCACAAATATCTACGGGCATAGGCTCAAAACATGAGCTTCCCGAAAGGAAATTCATTATATTTGTATTCCAATCAGATACCGGACATGAAAAAGCCATCAGCACAATTACTACGCTGGATACTTATTGTACGTAAAATACAAAACCAGCCATACCTGTCATTCCGTCAACTACAACGTGAGCTGGAACGCGAACTTGCATTCCGGGGATACGATCCTGTATGCTCGGATGCCACCTTGAAACGTGACCTCAACGAATTGAAAGAAGAATTCGGACTTGACATTACGTATAGCCGCACACATAAAGGTTACACACTACCCACCGTACGAAAAGGCTGGCTGGACATGGATTGCATTATCGAACCGCTCGAAACGATGACAGCCCTGGGCAACAACACCTTACCCGATTATATTTTGCCCGAACAATACCAGACCAAAGGTACTCAACATCTTTCATACCTCATACATGCCATCAGGCAACAGCAGAAAATACATTTCCTATACCACAAATATTCTGACGGAAGTATCAGCGAACGCACCCTTTCACCCTATGCCATCAAAGAATGGCGCGGAAGATGGTATGTACTCGGAGCCGAAAGCGACGGTAATTTCAAGACTTTCGGCCTCGACCGCATGGAACGACTCACGCTATTACCGGAATCTTTTATTAAAAATGAAGGATTTGACCCGATACAAAAATTCAAAGACAGCTTTGGTATTTACTCTTCAGACGAATACCCCATTGAGAACGTAATATTTACCTGTGATACCGAAGACGGAAATTACCTGAAGTCCCGTCCGCTACATACCACCCAACAACTTCTGAAAGAAGAAAAAGGTGAAATGACTTTTTCCGTACGGGTACGCATCAGTCCGGATTTTCTGATGGAAATCATGTCACGAAGCTGGTCGTTACGAATAATCCAACCGGAATCACTACGCCAACAACTTTGTGACATCTACCGAAAGGCCCTGCAACGAAATGAGAATAATGATTAACATCCCATCTATAAATAAGGAAGTGTCTTCCGCGACCTTCTGACCACAAAAGACACCTTACCAGCAATTACTTTCCAGCCTGTCAGAACTGGAAATAAATAAACGGCTGAATTTCCGAACTTTTCATCTGAATGACCATCCACACCAATGCCACAACCAGCAATGCCTTACCCAGCAATGGCAAGCGGGTTACCATGCGGCAGGTAGCATTTTCCCACGCAGCCGGCACAAAATGCAGGAAAAAGCCCAACCCCATCAGTGCAAATACTTCCCAGTAACCGACCAACAACTGTGGTAACAAGTGCGGACGGAACACTGTAACTATCTGCTTCAACATATCCAACGCATCGGAAAAGTGGGCATGACGGAAAAATATCCAACAAAAACATACAAAATGGAAGGTCACCACTACACCCAACACCCGACGGATGCCGTGACTTCTCCAACCTTTAGGACGCCCGGCCAAAGCCATCCATAACTTGTGCGCCGCCAGTGCCACTCCGTGCAACATGCCCCACAACACAAAGTTCCAAGATGCTCCATGCCACAATCCACCCAAAAACATCGTAATGATGAGATTGAGGTATTGCCTCAGTTTGCCTTTACGGTTACCACCCAGCGAAATATACAGGTAGTCGCGCAACCAGGAAGAAAGCGAAATGTGCCACCGCCGCCAAAACTCGGTGATAGAGGCCGACTTGTAGGGTGAATCGAAGTTGATATTGAAATGAAAGCCTAGCAATAAAGCAATACCGATAGCCATGTCACTATAACCCGAGAAGTCGCAATAAATCTGCAACGCATAGCCATAGACACCCATTAGGTTCTCCACACCCGAATAAAGCGTAGGATTATCGAAAATGCGCTCCACAAAATTGACGCTGATATAATCGGAAATAATGGCTTTCTTGAACAGACCGCTCACGATAAGAAAAATACCCCGTCCGAACATTTCACGCGATACAAACAGCGGACGCCGTATCTGCGGAATGAAATCGCGGGCACGTACAATGGGACCTGCCACTAGTTGGGGAAAGAACGATACATAAAAAGCATAGTCCAACAGGTTGCTTAAGGGCTTTATCTCTTTCCGATACACATCGATGGTGTAGCTGAGCGACTGGAAAGTGAAAAACGATATACCCACGGGCAGAAATATGTCGAGTACCGCAAATGTGCCCCCTGTAAGCGAAGCCCACACCTCTCCCAGAAAATTGGTGTACTTGAAATAGCACAGCAACCCCAAATTGACAGCCAGACTAAGTACAACCCACAAACGCCGCTTCCAAGGCACTGAAGTCCGATCCATGAGACGGGCTATGAAAAAATCGTTCACCGTAACTCCGGCCAGTAACAGGAAATAGATGCCGCTGCTTTTATAGTAGAAATAATAGGAAAAGCAAGTCACAAAGAGCAAGCGTGCCGTAGTACGTCGTTGCAACAAGAGATACACCAGCACAAAGGCGGCAAACAACCACAGGAAGATACCGCTACTGAATATCATTGGAGCCTGCGGATCGTAGGTAAAGACTGCTTGCAGGCGGGCTGGGTCTATGTCGAGGTGCGACAGAAGTTCGTCAATATTCCACATAGTCGTTGTAGGCTTTTATAAGGGCTTGATAGAACAACTGGCCTTGCAACTCGTAGGCAGGGGCCAGATAATGAATATGATCGGGACGCATCAGTCCGGATTCCCACCAGTTCAGGCAAGCACGCCGGCGCCCGCCCAAAATGTGATACATGTCCCATACGGCCAGTCCGTTGTCATCGGCAAAACGACGGATGGTGTTTACCACCGTCTCGGTACGCGTGTTCACCTGGTATGTGCGGCGACGTCCACGCCGGCGGATGCTTTCATACGAACCGGGAGGAGTAGTCATCAACATAGGTACACCGGGAAGGCTATCGCGCAGGAGGCCTACCAGCTCCTCCATCTGACGGTAATGCAACATGGAGTTATAGCGACGGTTATGGCTTTCGTTGGTCCCGAACGAAAGAATTACCAGGTCGGGATGCAGGGATACGACACTCTCCAAACGGTCGGGTCGGGTAAAAGTGACACAAAAGGCACCGTTAATACCGACGTCGGTGTACTTCAATGCGCCAAAGGCCTGTTGCATCAACGCACCGGTAGCACGCGGGAAGTAATGCCCGCGAATGTGGCTATCACCCACATGGACAATGTGCAACGTATCGGAACGAAACCCCAGACGCAACTCCCGCAACTGCTCCCAAAAGGTACGGAGAAGTCCCACACTATCGGTCAACACATTGGCCTGTACCTCGCGGAATGCATCCGGCAATACAATCTGAGGCACAGGCAACGTATCGGTGCGATGCGAATAAAGCACCAGCGTATCGCAATTGACCAATGCCGGATGACATGCCGGACATGCCGGCAATGCGTCCTGCGCACGAAGCACCGATGCCAGACACAGGCAAAGCCCGATGAGCAGCAACCTCCATTTACGGTTCGGCTTCATAGGCACGCCTCCTGTCGTACTGATCTTTACCATAGACAAGCACCTCGTAGAACAGCCCGGCCAGGTGCCGACCGCCTCGGAAGTTGATATGGGTATAATCGTAATTGGCCTGTGCAGGCTTGGCCTCAACCAGTTTCACCATGCTTCCCTCACCGCCCATCGCTTCGAAAAGATTCCAGAAAGCCACAGCGTTGTCGGCCGCCAGATGTTGCTGGTAGCGCACCAGGTTACGGATGCCGGGCATGGTACGCAGTGTGCCGTCCTCGTCTTTATAGTCACGGTCGCCTACGCTCACCACCAGAATACCGGCCTGTGGGAAAGCCTCTTTCAGATGCCCGATTACCTCGGACATGCCTTTGGTGTAATAGCCATAATCACGGCCGCGTTCGGTGGCCACGTTCAGTCCATACTGTAATACGATGAGGTCGTAAGGGCGGAAAGCATTGAACTCACGCAAAGTTTCAAGCGGGATGGAACGCAACGAAAGTCCCGAAGTGCCGCGCAACGAAAAATTATCAATCGCAATACCCGACATATCATCCATAAAGGCACCGTAGAAAAGCGTCGAGTCGGCACGTTCTACCGTCCAGCGTACAGAACCGATGGCACCTTCCACCGTCATCGTCTGCAATTCGGTCGAAGGAGCAAAAGTACGTGTTTCCAGTTGTCCGCCATTTATCCGAGCCGAGAGCGTCACCCCACCCTTGCTACGGAACGCGATGCTGGCACGGCGGCATGTATCGAGCAACGAAGCATACGACTTTTGCCCGCGCAACTCCATGTAAGCCCCTGGTTGCGGAAAGAAATAATATCCCGAAACACCCTGAAGGGCACGCTTAAAACCGATGCTGTCCATGGCCGAATGGCGTTCCCACCCTGCAAAGGTGTGCCGCACCGTAGGGCGAAAACCATTGGTGGCCGACGTAATAGGCACAAATCCTACTCCACGGCCTCCGTATCGCTTCTGAAGCATCTCGCGCAAATCGGCCGTCAGAATATCAGCCTCGATAAACGAATCGCCAAAGTAAGCAATGCGCACCGGCCTTCCCTGTTCTTCGAGCTGCGACAAAGCCTCATACAAAGGCCACATACCGCGCCGGGTACTATCGCTATAATCTTCGATACAGGTCATTCCCTGCGGACAGGTATCTACAAAAGCCGGTTTTATCTTGGGCGGAGGAGGCAACAACGAATCGGGCTCTTCCACCGGCGGTGCCGCAGGACGCCGCACGTCGCCCAACAGGTCCACACGCCTTAAAGTCCGGTTGCCGACCTTCAAGTCGGGCAGCCAGTGCATGGCCAGCAAAGCCAGCAACACAATGAAGACCAGCCAGCCAGTATGATTCAAACGGTTCTTTTCCATACGCTATGCAAGAGGCGCAAAGATAGTGAAAGGTGAGTGCAGAAAAAACAAGCTTGCCTGATTTTTTATGCCGAACCGCATCCTATCTTATTAAAAGATAGTGAAAGGTAAAAGCAGAAAAAATAAGCCTGCCTGATTTTTTATACCAAGAAGCATCGGGAAATGCTATGTTCAAAGCGGATTTCCAGAAGCCGGATGCTGGTTTTTGCGATATTCCCGGATAAAGCACTCCAGTTCGGCAGCACCGCGCTCGGTCGAAATGCCGCGCAGGAAGGTGAACATAATCGATTCGTAAACCTCCAGGAAAGGATATTCCGTACAGACATCGGTACCCATCAGCAGGTTGAGCTGCTCGCGCACCAGCAGGTTGACAATGGCAAAGTTGACATCGCTGCGGAAAATGCCCTGCTCCACTCCCTGACGCAGGAAGTTGATGGTGTCTTCCGAACTGCGGTTGTTGCCGTTCTTAATCATTTCGTAGGCACGGGGATATTTCTTGATATCGTCGAAAAACTTCTTGTTGGTGGCATGAAACTTCTCGATGCTGCGCTGGTAACATTTCAGAATCACTTCGAGCACGTTGCCCGAGGTGGCAAGCACGTCCTGCAAAAACAGTTCGTTCTCTTCCTGGCCCTTGCGCACACATTCCAGCAAAAGCGACTCCTTATCGGCAAACACCTCGTAAAGCGTACGTTTGGAGATGCCGAAAGAGGCGGCTATGTCGTCCATCGTCACCCCCTTTATCCCTTGTTCGGCAAAGAGACCGACGGCAGCCTCTATGATGTTTTCCCTCAGTTCCTGACGCGATAGAGGATGTCTTGTATGTTCAGTCATTGTGCTTTCCGTTTTCATACCAAAGTTGTTATAGCCCGCAGGCAGCCTGTTACCATAAATTAAACGCGACAAAGATAACGAAAGAAAACCCAACGGACAAACAGAGTTTCCTTTCTTTTGTTAACGTACCGCCCGGAGGCATACATTTTACCCAGGCAGGACAGGTGGTCTACCCAGCGTGGATAGCCCCCTTACCCAACCTGGGTAGGACATGCACCTTTCCGGGCCATTGCCGAAAGGATGGAAAACAATACTTTTTACCAGTCGAATTTGGTTCGGTTGAGGAAAGCCACCGTTTTGTGTATCTCCTTATACATCACGATGTCGTCTTTAACGAAAGGGACTTCCTTGCGGTAATTGGCCAGGAAGCGTTCGAGCACAGGCGACGTCTTCAACGGACGGCGGAACTCGATGCCCTGGGCGGCATTCATCAGCTCAATGGCCAGGATGTGGTCCAGGTTGTCCATGATACGGAACAGCTTCGTGGCGGCATTGGCCCCCATGCTGACGTGGTCTTCCTGCCCGTTGCTCGACACAATGGAGTCGCTGCTGGCCGCGTAGCAATACATCTTGTTCTGGCTCACCATCGAGGCGGCGGCATACTGGGGTATCATGAAACCCGAATTCAACCCGGGATTGGCTACGAGGAACTCCGGCAAGCCGCGCAATCCCATGATGAGCTGGGCCACGCGCCGTTCGGAAATGTTGCCCAGTTCGGCCAGGGCAATGCCCAGGAAGTCGTAGGCGATGGCCAACGGCTGCCCGTGGAAGTTTCCACCCGAGATGATGCGGTCTTCGTCGGGGAAGATGGTGGGATTGTCGGTCACCGAATTAATTTCGGTGAGCAACACCGAGGCCACGTACCGGATGGCGTCTTTCGTGGCGCCGTGCACCTGCGGGATACAACGGAACGAATAAGGGTCTTGCACGTGTTGCTTGGGTTGGGCTATCAGTTCGCTACCCGCAAGCAGCCGGCGGAAGTTCTCGCCCGTCTCAATCTGTCCACGGTGCGGGCGTATCTGCTGGATACAGTCCATAAACGGGTCGATACGGCCGTCGAAGGCTTCAAGCGACAGGGCGGCTATCAGGTCGGCACGGCGCGACAGGCGTTGTGCCTTGAGAATGGCAAACACACCGTTGGCACTCATAAACTGGGTACCGTTGAGCAAGGCAAGTCCCTCCTTGCTCATAAGTTTCACGGGCTCCCAACCAAACTCGTCGAGCACACTGATGGCTTCGCGCTTCTTGCCTTTGTAGTACACGTCGCCCACACCGATAAGGGGCAGGAACAAGTTGGCCAGCGGAGCCAGATCGCCCGAAGCGCCCAGCGAACCGCGGTCGTAGACAATGGGCATCACGTCGTTGTTGAAGAAGTCGAGGATGCGTTGCACGGTGATGACCTGCACCCCGCTATGCCCCAACGACAGGGCATGTGCCTTGAGCAACATCATCAGCTTGACGATGACGGGGCGTATCTCCTCGCCCACGCTGCACGCATGACTCTTGATGAGGTTTTCCTGCAAGGTGCCCAGCTCGTCGGGCGAGATGTTCTTGTTGCACAACGAGCCGAAACCGGTGGTGATGCCATACAGGGGCACATCGGATTCTTCGATTTTACGATCCAGATAGTCACGGCACCGCTGGATGCGTTGCCGGGCTTCGGGAGCCAGCTCCAGTTTGAGGTTCTCGTTGATGATGCGCTCGATGAGCTCGAACGTAAGCTGGCCCGAACCTACATAATAGACATTGTTCATACGCGCAACTCCTTATTGATATCGTCCAACAATTCCTTTTCCTTGCAACAGGCCAGTTGTTCCAGCTCGTCGGCCTCGGCCTGCAACTTGGCGGCAAACTCCTTGTCCTTGAGGGAGCCCAGGTTAATACGCACGTTCATCAGTGCGCCCAGTACGGCCGAACGGGCAGCCATCATGGCCACGCAGGCATCGGTCACGGCATTACGGTTGCCATTGCGCGCCACCTGCACAATACGGTCCATCAGGGCATAAGCATTGCGGGCCACCTGCATGGGCACCAGTGCGGCGTGGCGGGTAGCCTCCTGGATGGCGGCACTACGGGCGGCTTTCTCCTCGTCGGTAGCCTTGGGCATCTTGAAACAGGCAAACACACGGTCGTAGGCTTCGGAATCGCGGTCAATGTCGGCCACAAACTCCTGCCGGTCACCAGAAGCCAGGGCGGCCAGTTGCCTCATCTGCTCCTCGCAAGCCTCGTAACCTTTCTTGCCTACGGTGAGGTTGGCCACCATTTCGGCCAGGGCCGATGCCACGGCACCGTTCAAGGCGGCAATGCTTCCGCCTCCGGGCACAGGGTCGTTGCCCGCTACTTTATTCAGGAAATCTTTCAGGGTCAAATCTGCTAACATGGTATGGTAGAATTTAAAGGTTATACAATCAATGGAAAAACAATGCAAACGCGCACACCGGCACTCGCCGAGGAAAAGCCTGACACACGCCGAGGAAAAGACCGATGCACGCCGAGGAAATGTTATCCCCTTCAGGACAAAGGATAAAGCACTCCTTCCTTAATGGTGGTGTTGACACAATTCATTCCCACGTAGTAGGGCAAGAAATGGTAGTTATCCGTATCGAGCACCACAAAGTCACCCTTCTTGCCCACCTCGATACTACCGATGCGGTCGGCACGGTTCAGGGCGGCGGCACCGTTCAGCGTCAGGGCGGTGATGGCCTCCTCCACCGTGAGGTGCATGTAGATGCAGGCCAGGGCAAAGGTCAGGGGAATGGAACCCGAGAAGCAGCTTCCCGGATTGAGGTCGGTGGCCAAGGCCACGGCACATCCGGCGTCAATCATGTCGCGGCCGCGGGCATAAGGTTCCTTCAGGGCAAAGGCCGTAAGCGGAAGCAGCGTAGCTACCACACCCCGTTGTGCCAGGGCCTCAATGTCGGTAATCGGGAGATTTTCAAGGGTCGGATCGGCATCCGTACCGGCATTGCCCGGGGCTACGTAAACCCGGGTAACGTCTTGGCATTGAGCCAAGCGCCAGGCTAAGGCGTGTTCTCTTCCGCCGCTACCGATGACAAGAATCTTCATAAAAATCTCCCGTTTTTTCGTCCGTTGCGTTCAGGCGTGCGCTTCTAACTATTCTTCGTCACAAAAGACAGCGCTCGTGTAGACGTGGCTGACGTCATCTAAGTCTTCGAGGGCATCGATGAGCTTGTGCATCTTGGCGGCGTCTTCCCCTTTAAGTTCCACTTCGTTTAATGGTTTCATCGTGATATCGGCAGAAACCGGCGTGAGCCCGGCCGTCTCGAAAGCCTTCTGAACAGCATCGAATGACTCGGGGGCGCAGACCACTTCAATGGAGCCGTCCTCGTCGGTCACGACGTCATCGGCGCCGGCATCCAAGGCCGTTTCCATCACGCAATCTTCATCGGTTCCCGGCGCAAAAAGGAATTCTCCGCAGTGCTTAAATTGGAAGGAAACCGAGCCTTCGGTC
>ENA-OOXJ01000967-OOXJ01000967.1-human-gut-metagenome-genome-assembly--contig:-NODE-967-length-20733-cov-2.205678_pt1 | contig 20733 bp, 36 predicted proteins | sample MGYA00241587_ERZ501343 | MGnify/ENA primary metagenome ERZ501343 (study PRJEB25962, sample SAMEA2042918) | human gut metagenome | biome: human gut; feature: human-associated habitat; material: faeces... | reverse complement strand
TGTGAATGGTTTAGGCGAGAGCCGTGGAGAAATCTGCGGCTCTTTCCTTTTTATTTTTGAAAGGAGCAGCCAATGGCAAAAGTAGAATTGCCCTCGAACTCTATCTCCGGTGGCGCGGAGAAGAAGCCGGAAAAGAAATTTGAGAAGGTAACGACCGGCAAAGTTGCCACCAAGGAGAAAAATGATATTCAGAAGGTAGCTTCGATGTTTATTGCAGAGGACCTTAAGACCGTGAAGGACCACATTCTCAAGGATGTGGCAGTGCCCAAGCTGCAGGACTTCTTTGCTGACCTGATGATCGCAACCATCAACATGATATTTCATGGCGATGACCGCCCGCGAAACAACTACAACGGAAGCTATGCGCAGCCTAACCGGGTGTCATACAACCAGTATTCCGGGCGCAATAACAATCAGGCACGGCCTGCTGCTGCGATCAACTATCAGGACGTGATATTCTCCTCCCGCGGGGATGCGGAGGAAGTTCTGAGCCAGATGATCGATGCCATCAGCACTTATAATTGTGTATCGGTGGCGGATTTCTATGATCTGGTCGGCATGACATCGAACTACACTGACAACAAGTACGGCTGGTATGATATGCGCTCTGCATACGTACAGGCAGTGAATGGCGGTTACATTATCCGTCTGCCGAAGCCCGTTGCACTGAACAACTAAAAGAAAGAAAAGATATTTATGAAAAATGTTTCAAAAGTTTTCGCTGGAGTATTCGGACTGGCTGCTGGTTTTATTATTGGAGCAGTCTGGAACGACTTGGAAAATCGACACAATCACGTCGAACCAATCAAATGTCAGAAATATCGTTCTGCTGTAAACGAAGTTGCTAAAACACGGGACGTGCTTTTCGATAGCATCAATGATGCATATTATATTCTCGGCCAGATGAATACCATAATCGTCGAATATGGTTTTGTATCTGTGGCAGATTTCTTCGATTTGGTGGGCGTTACACCTGACTTTATCGATAGTAAGTATGGTTGGTACAATATGAATGCCGTATATGTTGATTTAGAATCCGGTGCTTACGCGCTCCGCCTGCCGGTGCCTGTTGCTCTGAACAACTAAAAGAAAGGAAAGATATTTATGAAAATGAACGAAATGATGACGAATGTCGGCCGCTTTGCTGCAAAGGCAAAGTTCAAGATCGGCAAGCACAGCCCGGAGATCCTGATGGTGTGCGGCGCTGTTGGCGCAGTGACCAGCGCGGTGATGGCCTGCAAGGCGACCCTGAAGGTCAATGATATTCTGAAGGAGCACCAGTCTGACGTGGAAACCATCCACAACGTGCAGAGCGGTAATGCAGAGATCAAGCAGGATACCGAGTACACCGAAGAGGATGCGAAGAAGGATCTGACCACCGTATACGTGCAGACCGGTGTCAAGCTGGTAAAGCTATACGCGCCTGCAGTCATTCTGGGCGGTCTGTCCCTCAGCTGCATGATCGGCTCGAACCACATCCTGCAAAAGCGCAATGCAGCGCTGACTGCCGCCTATGTCACACTGGACAAGGCCTTTACCGAGTACAAAGAGCGTGTTACCGAGCGCTTTGGTGACCGTGTGCAGCATGAGATCGAGCATGGTGTGAAGGCCGTGGAGATCGAGAACAAGGAAGTGCACGAGGACGGCACTGAGGAGCTGGTGAAGGCCTACGTGGACGAGGCCGACGGCGTGCACTCGCCGTATGACCTGCTGTTTGATGAGATGGTTGACCGCTGGGAGCCGGATTACCAGCTGAACAAGACCTTTCTGAGCCAGGTGCAGTCTGAAGCAAACCGCCGTCTGCGGGCACAGGGATATTTGTTCCTGAACGATGTGTACCGTCTGATCGGCGGATATGCAAACGGTGAGCCGATCCGCAAGCCTGTTGGGCAGATCGTGGGCTGGCTCTATGACCCGAACGACGAGACTCGCGCAAACTACGTGAACATGGGCATCGATGCAATGCAGGGCGACCGCTCCGTCGTGCTGCACTTCAACTGCGATGGCCCGATTATCGATAAGATCTGATTGATATTTGGAGGATGTGCTATGACCAGAGTTGTAAGAACTTTGTCTTATGTGTTCGCTGCCATGGCCGGAGTATGCTTCTTCTCTGGTCTGGCTGTCCTTTCTGAGTGAGGGATATTTGCATGAGCAGTTTGGAAAGCGTGTTTCTGTTTCTGGACTACCTGACCGATACCCAACGAAAAAGACACATTGTCGGCGGCTTACTGATGAGTGTTTCGCTCTTTTTTGGAGGGCTGGCGTTCACCATGATGACCGTCAAAGAAGGAGATTCCAATGAAAGCATGGATTCATGATATTTTACTGGTGGGCGCTGGCTTTGTGGCTGGCGCTTATTTTATGCATGTTCGGATGCGCAACGAGTACCAGAAGTTTGCCGACGAGCAGATCGAAGACGTGCGCAAGCATTTCGAGGTGAGCAAGAAGAACCTGGACAAGCTGGTGGAGACTGAGGCACAGAAGAAAGCTGTGGAACTGATCTCCGGTCCGTATCGTCAGGTGGAAGACCCGGAAAAACCGGACAAGGAGCCACTGGAAGCTATTGAGATCATTGAGCCGGACGAGTTTGGTTGCGATGACAACTATGAGACCAGCTTTCTGACGCTTTATGCAGACGATGTGCTGGCCTATGACAGTGACGGCTCTGTGGTGGATGATATTGAGTCGGTAGTCGGGCAGAAGGCGCTGGATGCGATGGGAAAATTTATGCCTGACACCATCCATGTGCGCAACCACACCTACCACAAAGACTACGAGGTCGTGAAGGCGCTCCAGAATTACGCAGACGTATATCGGGAGCGGGAAGAGGAGGATTATGGCGACTGATGAGATGAAAAACCAGATCGAAAAAAGATATTTCGACTGGCTGTATGAAATCGTCTGCGGGAAGTGGGAACCGAGAAACCTCTCGTTCCACAGCCTGCTGGCGTTTTTGTACGATAAGCAGTTCGTTCCCGACAACGAGATGGACTGCAATCGTGCGGTAGACGGCGAGAATCTGCGGGACAGGTTCCTTGACCAGCAGAATGATATTTCGGCAAAGGATATGAGGGCTGTGACCGAGACTTTTCTGCGAAAGCCCTGCAGCATGCTGGAGATGATGGTGGCATTGGCACTTCGGTGCGAGGAAACCATCATGGAGGACGCCGATGCCGGAAACCGCACCGGGCAGTGGTTCTGGAACATGGTCGTCAGTCTTGGTCTGGCTGCCATGGATGATAACCGGTTCCACCAGAGCCGCGCAGAGTTCGTGATCGAACGCTTCCACCGCAGGGACTACCAGCCCAATGGCGCGGGCGGCCTGTTCACCCTGCAGAATCCGAAAGATGATATGCGTACGCTGGATATTTGGTACCAGATGATGGCGTACCTGAATGAAATTGATATTTGAGGAGGACTTACCATGGAAAACAACATTTACTATCAGCTCGCCCAGACCGAATGCGCTCTCGACCGCTGCAAGGCACGTCTGTTCAAGAAGAACCTGACCATTCTGGGGCTGATCGGCATGGTTTATATTTTGGGGAAGGCGGGTGTCAACGAGTGCACCAAGTATAAGGACATCCGCAAGGAGCGCGATGAGCTGGCAGAGAAGTACGACAGCGCCATGAACGAACTGAACCAGATGAAGAAGTCCGATGAGGACAAGTCCGTCCACTGTGACGGCCACGCAACACTGTTCAACGCTTGATATTTACCTCGAAGAAAGGAGGAAATTGATTGCAAATGATTGATTTCCTTTTCATTGCTCGCAGAACGGGCAAACACGGGGTGATCGAGATCTATCCCAAATTCATCATCAAGCACTCCAAGGACTTGATGATCCGAGGCGGGGACTTTTATGCAATCTGGTTACAGGAGCGTGGATTATGGTCTACGGACGAGCAGGACGCACTGCAGCTCATCGACCGGGAACTTGACAATTATGCGGATGCGCACAAGGCAGACTTTGATAATTACCGGGTGCTCCACATGTGGGACGCAGAATCCGGCATGATTGATATTTGGCACCGGTATTGTCAGCGCCAGATGCGGGATTCGTTTGTCATGCTGGATGAGAAATTGATATTTGCCAACACCGACGTGAAAAAGGAGGATTACGCATCCAAGCGGCTTCCGTATCCGTTGGAGCAGGGGAGTATCAAGGCGTGGAACGAGTTGATGAGCGTTCTGTACGCGCCGGACGAGCGCATGAAGATCGAGTGGGCGATTGGTGCCATCGTGAACGGGGACTCTAAGAAGATCCAGAAGTTCATTGTGATGTATGGCGCGCCGGGTACCGGTAAATCGACCGTTATCAACATTATCCAAAAGCTGTTTACTGGATATTACTCGACCTTTGACTCCAAGGCACTGGGATCTTCCTCCAACGCATTTGCGCTGGAGGCATTCAAGTCGAACCCACTGATCGCGATTCAGCATGATGGCGACCTGAGCCGTATTGAGGATAACACCCGCATCAACTCGTTGGTTTCTCACGAGTCTATGATGGTCAACGAGAAGTTTAAATCTGCGTATGAGAACCGCTTCAAGTGCTTTCTGATCCTTGGCACTAACAATCCGGTGCGCATTACCAATGCAAAATCTGGCATTATTCGGCGTCTGATCGACGTGGAGCCCAGCGGAAACAAGGTGCCCGGGAAGAAGTACGAGGAACTGGTGTCGCAGATCGACTTTGAACTGGGTGCCATCGCGTGGTACTGCCGCAACGTTTACGAGAACAACAAGCGTGCCTACGATGATTATATCCCGAAGCGGATGCTCGGTGCGTCTAACGACTTCTACAACTTCATGGAGGACAGCTACTACGTTTTCAAGAAAGAAGACGGTGTATCGCTGAAAGTTGCGTGGGAGATGTACAAGGCGTATTGCAGCGACTCGAACATTCCGTACCCATGTTCAAAACGCGTATTTAAGGAAGAGTTGATGAACTACTTCCGCGAGTACAAAGAACGTGTCAACGCAGAGAATGGCGACCGCATCCGAAGCTACTACAGTGGGTTTCGGACGGACAAGTTTGAGAAGCAATCGGACTTTGGAGCTAAGGTGCAGGAAAAGCAGAAGTCATGGATCGATTTTAAGGTGCAGAAGTCGGTTCTGGATGATATTTGCAAGGACTGCCCGGCACAATATGCCAACGAGAACGGCACCCCGACCCAAAAATGGGAGAATGTGCAGACAAAGCTGGCGGATTTGGACACGAGCAGGCTGCATTACCTGAAGGTGCCCGAGAATCACATCGTCATCGACTTTGATATTCCCGGAGACGATGGGAAGAAGTCCCTTGAGAAGAATCTGGAAGCGGCAAGCAAGTGGCCAAAGACCTATGCCGAGCTGAGTAAATCTGGTGCAGGTATCCATCTGCATTATATTTACTCCGGTGATGCGTCCAAACTCAGTCGTATCTACGATGAACACATTGAAATCAAGGTGTTCACCGGCAAGAGTTCCCTGCGGAGAAAACTCTCAAAATGCAATGATATTCCGGTAGCCCCCGTCAGCTCCGGTTTACCAATGAAGGGAGAAAAAATGGTAAACGTCGATCACGTCCAAAGCGAGAATGCGCTGAGAGTTTTGATCATGCGCAATCTCAACAAGGAGATTCATCCCTATACTAAACCGTCCATCGACTTCATCTACAAGATTTTGGAGGATGCTTACAACAGTGACCTCCGTTATGATGTGGATGACATGCGCAACAGTATCCTTGGCTTTGCTGCATCCAGCACGAATCAGGCAGATGCGTGCCTGAAGATCGTGTCGAAGATGCACTTTAAGTCCAAGGAACTCCCGGCAGTGCCTGTTCTTGAAACGCCTATTGTATTCTTTGACTGCGAGGTGTTCCCGAATCTGCTGCTGGTCAACTGGAAGTTTCAGGGCAGCGACAAGTCGATGGTTCATCGCATGATCAACCCCAGTGCAGATGATATTGCAATGCTCGCACAGTATCGTCTGATTGGCTTCAACAACCGCAAGTACGACAACCATATCCTTTATGCCCGCATGATCGGGTGGTCGATTGAGGCAATCTACAATCTGTCTCAGCAGATCATCAACGAACATACGGGCTTCTTCGGCGAGGCGTATAACTTCTCCTACACTGATATTTACGACTTCAGCGCAAAAAAGCAGGGCCTGAAGAAATTTGAAATCGACCTGGGCATCCACCATCAGGAGCTCGGGCTTCCTTGGGATCAGCCAGTGCCGGAAGAGAAGTGGGAGCAGGTTGCGGAATACTGCGACAACGATGTCATTGCGACAGAAGCCGTATTTGACGCGCGGCAGGCAGACTTTATTGCGCGTGAGATTCTGGCAGATATTGCAGGCATGACCGTTAATGACACCACTAATAGCCTGACGACCCGCATTATATTTGGCAAGGAAAAGCATCCTCGGCTGGTGTATACGGATCTGGCTACCGGCAAGTCCGATGATATTGTGGAGGTCGAGCCTGATATTCTGACTGATACGAACATCATTAACGCTTTCCCGGGCTACGAGTGGGTCAGAGGCGAAGATGGCCGGATGCACAATATGTTCCGTGGTACGGATTTGGGTCTGGGCGGTTACGTCTATGCCGAACCCAACATGTATTACAATGTGGCATTGCTGGATGTGGCATCTCTGCACCCACATTCGGCTGTGGCACTGAACTACTTCGGCGAGTACACCAAGAACTTCAACGATCTGATGGCAGTTCGTATCTATGTCAAACACAAGGAGTACGACAAGGCAAAGCAGCTCTTTAACGGCAAGTTGGCTAAGTATCTGGACGATCCCAAGCAGGCAAAGGCTCTGTCGCAGGCTCTGAAAATTGCCATCAACTCGGTGTATGGTCTGACCAGCGCGACTTTTGATAACCCGTTCCGTAATCCGAAGAACGCGAACAACATTGTCGCCCTGCGCGGCGCTTTGTTTATGCGCACTCTGCAGGACGAGGTGCAGCAGCGTGGCTTTAAGGTGGCGCACATAAAGACAGATTCGATCAAGATCCCCGATGCGACCCCGGAGATCATCGACTTCTGTATGAAATTCGCTGAAAAATACGGATACACCTTCGAGCACGAGGCTACATACGAGAAAATGTGCCTTGTGAACGATGCTGTGTACATTGCCAGATATTTGGATGCAGACCAGTGTCAGGCGCAGTATGGTTATGTGCCGGAAAAGAACGGGGAGCACAGCAGGGAGTGGACAGCAACAGGCACACAGTTCCAGATTCCGTATGTGTTCAAAACGCTGTTCTCGCATGAGCCGGTGGTATTTACCGATCTCTGCCAGACAAAGACAGTTTCTAAGGGTGCCATCTATCTGGATAAGAACGAGAACCTGATGGAAGGCAAGCACAATTATATTTTTGTCGGCCGTGTCGGTCAGTTCTGCCCCATCAAACCTGGATGCGGCGGCGCTTTGCTGGTACGAGAGTCCGGTGTAACCGATGGCGGCGAAAAGACGTACGCTGCCGTAACTGGCTCAAAGGGGTATCGCTGGCTGGAAAGCGAGATGGTGTACGAACTCAAGATGGAAGACGACATAGACCGCTCTTACTTTGACAAGATGGTGGATGAAGCAGCTGACACCATTGCAAAGTACGGCGATCTGGAGTGGTTTGTGGCAGATGATGCTGGGGAACCGCCCTGGCAGAAACCTGATTTGCCGTGGGGCGATATTCAGGATGAGGCTGCAAGAAATTATGAGGTGAGATAAATGAGAAAAGATTCTTGGGATTGGAACGCATGGTCTGACCTGCCTTCAGAAGTGTTTGCGTGCGACCAGGTACCTGCAAGGACTCATGAAAGAATGGCAATTAACTACTCTCGCTATGTTAAAGAGTACGCCAAGAAGAATGACATCGTGCGGTTCGGTATGTGCAGTGTCAGCATCCGCAAAGTCATCTTCAACGACCCGGCAACGATCGTCCTGTGGTCTGACGGGACCAAAACCGTGGTAAAGTGTGGCCCGGAAGATACCTTCGACATGGAAAAAGGGCTTGCCATGGCCATTGTCAAGAAGATGGCAGGCAATGATAACCGGTTCCATAAGGTTTTCAAGCAGTACTCTAAGAAGAAAAAGAAGGAACCTGGCACTATTGGTTCGATCTCGGATATGATGGCCGGTCTGAATCAGGCTGCGGCCATTGCAACCAAGACCGTACACGAACTCGCCCACATGGCTGCCGCAAAGGCTGAACGAGGCGAGTGAAGATGAAATGTCCGTTTCAGAAGTACGAGAGCGAGTATTCGGCACATGAAAAAGGTCAGTTTATGGACTGCTATGAACAAGGCTGCATGGCATATCGGGCTGAAGCAAAAGATTCCGACGGAGGAGTCCGAGTCAAGGCTGGCTGCCGGTTGATTGACGAATACGTTAAGCACTCTACGCCGTTCAATAACTACAACGCATTATAAATAAGGTAAGGAGATTTGATATTTATGTTCCAGAAGCGTCAGAAAGTCAATATTGACGATACCCGTTTTATTTACCAGACCAATTTCTCGGGTGACCCTACCCGTGACCGTTTCGGCTCTGACAAGCGCCGCGTCAACATCGTGATTCCTACGGCGGAGCAGGCGCAGCAGATGATGGATATGGGCATCAAGGTCAAGCAGACCAAGCCCAACCCGAACTACACCTATGAGGAACCGTTCGTGCCGACCTTCTATGTTCCGGTTACGGTCAACATGGACTCCAAGTGGCCGCCGCATGTCTACTGGATCACTCTGCAGGGCAAGCGCCTGCTGTGCACGCCTGAGACCATCGGCCAGCTGGACTTTATCCGCGTTAAGAACGTCTGCTGCCAGGCAAATCTCGTGGAGAAGCGCAATGCTCCTGGCGAGTTTACGCTGTATGCGGACGTGATGTACGTGGAGCAGGACGAGGACGCCGATCCGTACGCAGAGCGCTATACGCACCGCGATGCTGCACCCGACGCAGATATGGCTGAGCCCAACGATTTGCCGTACTAAGGAGGATACATGGAAAAACTGTTTATCAGCTGCCCGATGCGTGGCCGCTCGGATGCAGAAATCAAAGCAACGATGGAACAGATGCACAGAATCGCGGAAGCGGTTTTCGATACGGAGTTCGAGGTTATCCCGACTTATATCGAAGAGGATGCTCCCGAATGTGCAAGCCAGTGTCTGTGGTATCTGGGCGAGTCCATTAAGAAGATGGCCGATGCGGATGCCTTCATCGGAATCTACGATGAAAATAAGGAGTTCGATGGCTGTATCGTCGAAAACTATACGGCAAAGACCTACGGCGTTCCGCAGTATCTGGTTAACATCACCTACGTTGCGCCGGATATTGTTGAGAAGCGTCTGAATCGCTTTGTCTGATTGATATTTCCGAGTGCCGAGGTCAGTCCTCGGTTGAATGTCCAGCCAGTGAGTGCCCACGTCGCAAATGGCGTTCTCAGAGGAAACGGCTCGGTTTTATATTTTGGACGCGAAATATTCGACCTCTATTACGGAGGTGATTGATATGACGATTGTTTTAATACATGTCATGACGGTTGATAAGTACATCGGAACGGAACTATTTTCTGACATACGCGATGCGCGCAAATTCAAAGAGGAGATGCGCCATAAGTATGGTGAGAAATACAAATTCCGAGAGATGGTGAGAAACTTGAATGACAATTACGACGATCACATATTGAACTGGTATTAAGCGAGAGAGCTGTAGAGAAATCTATGGCTCTTTTATTTTGGGTCAGTAGCTTAGCTAGGTTTAAAGCCAGCAGCTCATAACTGCTTGATCGCGGGTTCAAATCCTGCCTGACCCACCATGGCGGAATGCCTATTATAAAATGAGAACTCACTTATCAACGCGAAAAATACTTGATGCTTTATGGATGGACTAAATGTCATCCAGAAAGGAAAGATGATTATGACGAAGAAAATCAAAAGGAACTATGATAGGGGGTACGTTGATGCCTCCGATAAGATTCGCGTGTTTATCGAATCTCGGGCAAAGGTTATGTTTGTAGAACATGACTATCGCACGAGTGAGAGTGCACGCGCTGCTTATCGGCAGGCAATCGATCGTGTCCGCTGCGGATCAATGGTTCGCGTGATTGTGTCAAAAGGCGAACTTTTCTTGATTCGGAAGGATATTTAAGACAAGAGCAAGAGCTGCAGAAAAATCTGTGGCTCTTTCTTTTTAGGAGGTACTGATATGGCAGACAAATGGCGCACTTGGAAGGTCTTTGAGCATAACGGAAAAGAGCTCTTTGCCTATACGCTATTGGGCGAAGGCGAGGATGAAGAGGAAGCCACCATTGCATTGTTGGCGTATGAGAATCACTGCAGACCGGAATCTATTCATGTGCATAAGGAAGTGAGGCGAACAAAGTGTCTGGAGTAGCACTGTATGATTACCAGCAGGATGCAGTCGACCGAATGCGAAATGGCTGCATCTTATGCGGCGGCGTTGGCAGTGGCAAAAGTCGAACCGGGCTGGCGTATTACTACATCAAAAATGGCGGTAAGGTCAACACCAAGCGATATGTCAAGATGCGTGACCCTCCGCAGGACTTATACATCATTACGACCGCTCGTAAGCGCGATACGGCTGAGTGGGATGAAGAAATGCTGCCGTTTATGATGACTACGGATGAAAAAGCAACTATGTATCATCACAAAGTTGTGGTTGATTCGTGGAACAATGTTCATAAGTATGTTGGCGCAAAAGGGGCGTTCTTTGTGTTCGACGAGCAGCGCGTTGTTGGAAGCGGGCAGTGGGTCAAATCGTTCCTGAAAATCACGAAAGAGAACGATTGGATTTTACTGAGTGCAACACCCGGTGACTGCTGGACGGATTATATTCCAGTGTTCATTGCGAATGGGTTCTATAAAAACCGGACGCAGTTCAATAATGAGCACGTGGTGTATAGTCGGTTTTCCAAGTTTCCGAAAATCGACAGATATTTGAATACCGGCAGGCTTGTCCGACTGCGAGACCGGATTTTGGTGGACATGGACTTTAAGCGTCCGACAATTCCGCATCATGAGACAGTGTATGTGGACTTTGACCGGCTAAAGTACAAAGATATTCATAAAACTCGCTGGAATCCATGGGAGAGCAAGCCCATCGAGAACGCCAGCGAGTTTTGCTATCTGCTGCGTAAGCTGGTAAACACTGACCCTAGTAGGCAGCAAGAAGTTCTGGATATTTGCATGACCAGACCGAGGGTCATCATTTTCTATAACTTCGATTATGAGCTGGATATTCTCCTGCATTTGCCATACGACAACGGTGTAGAGGTGGCTCAGTGGAATGGACACAAGCATCAGCCGATACCTGATACAAATAAATGGGTCTATCTTGTGCAGTACAACGCTGGTGCCGAGGGCTGGAACTGCATTAAGACGGACACCATTATATTTTACTCCCAGAACTACTCCTATAAGGTTATGGAGCAGGCTTCTGGGCGTATTGACCGGTTAAACACGCCGTACACAGATTTATATTTCTATCACCTGAAGAGCAGGAGTGGTATCGATTTGGCGATTGGGCGGGCCTTAAACGACAAAAAGAAATTCAATGAACGAAAATTTTATGGAGCGTGATATTTATGAAAAACACTGAAAGAGACTTGGCGTTCTATGTCGTGGACGTCTTCGAGGATCTGTTGGATGAGAAGGACATTGATATTCCTTGTGCAGACAGTAGCGAGGAAGATGATAGGCGCAAAAACGAAAGCGCAGCAAGAATCTATGGCACGGAGTACGGCGATCTGGTCGACCGTGTGGAGGCGTTGCTGAAGAAGGGGATGAAGAACGATGTGTAACCCTTCAAAGAAGACGATAAAGAGAGTTAAAACGGTGCTTACGGCGCGATGCGCTAGAACCGTGAAGACTGACTCGAGCATCGTGTATTTGTTCAGAAATCCAATCGAGCAAGGACTGCAAAACGTGGTTTATATTTCACGTAAAGGTCTATTTATCGCGACAGAACTGACGAAAGCTGACGTGTATCATTATTTTGATATTTGCTCCCCGGAGCAAATGAAGGAGGTTTTAGCATGATTAAAGACTCTGGCGACCGCACCGAATTTGAAACCGGTGCAAAGCGCGATATGCACGCAGGGAAGGGTAGAATGGACCTTCTTCCTTGGTACGGCATTATGGAGGTCAGCAAGCACTGCGAGGAAGGTGCGCTGAAATACGGCGAGCACAATGTGGACAAAGGCATCCCGCTGCATTCGCTGCTGGACAGTGCTTCTCGGCATCTGGCAAAGTACATGGTCGGTATGGATGATGAGGACCACCTGCGAGCTGCCTGCTGGAATCTGCTCTGGGCGCTGAACCAGCGGGAGACGCACCCGGAGTTGGATGATAGGTTCAATATTAAGTCCACCGTAACTAAGGGGGATCGTGATGACTGGGTGGCTTACAATGGTAAGTGCGCGCATTGCGGGAAGCACTGGGCTAGAGCTACTGGAAAACGGATGGGCGAACATGAAGTTATATTTAAATGTCCACTTTGCGGTGGCGATAATCCGTGGACTCTTCCGCCTGATCCTGAAGAAGATAACGGAATTGTCCGTGAAGCAGTCGTTCCTGTAGTTTGTAATGAATGTGGAGTTCACTTCGGAATCCCTGCTACGAAATGGCGTAATGAAAGAGCAAACTGCCTTACTATTATGGACGGATACGTTGGAATTTGTCCTCGTTGTGGGAAAACCGCAATTATTCGAGAGGTAAAATCAGATGAATGACTGGATGCGCGAAGTGGACTATGCGACCTACTGCCCGAAGTGCAAGAACTTCAAGGTACTGGAGACGGACGAGCCCTGCAACGAGTGCCTGACGGAGTGTGCGCGGGAGGGCACGGTGAAACCTCTGAAGTTTGAGGAAGCAAGGGTAAAGGTCAAATGATATTTGCTGAAGAGGATTTGAACTCTTTGAATGCTATTGCTGGACTATTGGCTTCATTCGGGTGTGATAGTCAGGCTGGCTGTGTGCTTTATATTCAGCATAAAATCGCAAAGACCATGGAGGCTGACGAAAGGAAATGCAGAAATGAGAAACATGTCTAAGAAAACCCGAAAGCTTCTCATTCCCAAAATTGAGCAAAGGTATTGCTGGTTTGACTATTGGGAAGGCAGTGTGTTTTACCACTCGAATCACGTCTGGCCTGCACGCTTGTCGATTGGCGATGCGATTGATATTCGAGATGATACCCGGTGCTGGATATACATTCCCGTTCATAAAAACTATATTCAGGCAATTATGATTGCAAGAAAAGATAAGCCGATTCCGCCTAAAGTTGCAGCATGGATTGACCGCCGTCGAAAAGAATTTGGACATGAGAAAGGAGAGGTTTGTAAGAACTATGTTAAGAAAAATCGCTGAGTATGTCAAAAAGATATTCCGCATGGAGCCGATTCCAACGACGGTCAATACCCTGCGGGAAGCTTTGCAGGCATTGGAGGTGGCTCGGAACCACTTCGAGAACTGCGACCCGGAATTTGTGGATGCTGCTATTTTCGAGCTGAACGCTGCAGAGTGCCGGGTGGATGCTGTGAGGAGGTGTGTGGGGTGATCGTGTATAAGGCGACCTATAAGTGCCGGTACTGTGAACGAAAATTCGACAGCAAATATCATTATTGTGGTTTAGACGATGCGGTTCATCATTTTGATAGCTGTATGAAGTTTCAACCGGTTCATTTCTGTAAGGGCGGACATGTTGGTATTGGAGACTTTGCGGGTTTTGAAAGGGTTGATGAAAATGAATGATATTTGGACAAAGCTCGGAGTGTTCTCTGGCCATGTGCTGGCTATGACCATAGTTATCTGCGCGTGGCTGATCATTATTGTGGTTACGCTGAAGGTGATTTGGTTTACGTTGTTTCGGATTTTACTGTGAGGTGAGAAGCATTGGAGGAATACTTATATAATCAGGCACTTCAAAGCATTCGCTACGGCGGCATGAGCGCAAATGAGATGCGAGAATACATGGCCTTGATTGACAAATGCACAGAAGTGGAAATATTGTATGCAAATAATGCGCCGATAGAGTACGTCGTTAAAAGCCCGAGCGTAGATATTCGGAGGCATGAAGCACCTGTAATAACCCCAAAACGACAGAATCTCGTGAAAGATATTTTATTTAAAATCGTCGGTGCTTTGAACAGCATTATTGACTTTATCATTATGGTATTAGAGGACTAGGAGAATTATTTATGTGCTTTCCAGGACTTGAACTTTACCGAGTGGAATCTGCATCAAGAAAATATTTCAGGTTCCATTTCGCGCTTGCTATAAGCGAAGGGGCTATGATTCTGAACGCAAACTGGTTCGGATTGGAACTTCCGTTTCGCTATTATCCGTGTTGGCTGGAACGCCTGGGCTGGCCGATGGGGTACGTGTATGATCCATTAAATTTTGAGAGGCAAGAAGCATGATAAAGTACACCTTTATATTTTCCTGCATAGACAATGGCGGTGGGCATCAGATCTTTGAAGTCAGGGCAATCGACAAGCAGGAGACCATCCGTAAAGGCATGAAGATTGCGAAGAAGTTCGCTTGCGGAGATATCTGCGGCGACTGGGAGTGCAAGTTGAAGCGAGAGGATAGTTTATGAACGAAGACTTTGGAGCGATTACAATTCTTGCTCCAAAATGCCAGAAGTGTCCCAAAGTGAAATCCTGTGACCATAAACAAATGGCTCATCTCGGATACATAGTTCCACAAAGGGGCAACGGAAAGAGCCTTAGTCAGCTCGAAATGGTGGATTCACTGATGAAAAGGAGATTTAATTATGAAAATCGTTGAACCTGAGAGCAGCATCAAGAATCCGCACGCATATGCGGCGAGAAGTATTAGAGTTGGACGAAAGTTCCCTCAGAGCAAGAAGACACTCAACGCTTATATCAATGACGCGATTGATTTTCACATGATACCTGAGGTGGGTCTTTATTATTCCGAGAACTGCTATGGTGTGGCTGATGCAATCGACTTCACAAACAACTTTCTGCGCATCCATGCTCTGAGAACCAAGCATGAACCGTCAGATATGAAGCAACTGCTCATTTATGATGCACTGTTCTGTTTGAAACATGGTATCAAGCCGTGCGATATTCAAATCGAAAACCGCATCTACCAGAACGATGATGTTTTGATCGCCAATCCTACTTTTGAGGACATCGATTCGATTATCGAAAAGATCAAAGAGTTTGACCGGGTAGTCCGTGAAGTTAAGTCAGGGGAGATGGCCTGAATTTGAACGATACAAACAACATTATGGAGGTACACATTTTATGAAAATCGTTGAGCCTAAGTACGAAATCCTCACTGATATTTCTGAGGACGGCATCAAAGAGCTGCAGCAGATTGAGCGGGTGGCGCGAGTCTGCTACAAGAGCGAGGACAAGATCACGCCGGACGGTGAGTCGGCAAAGAAGCTGGTGGGCTTTCTGGTGAAGCAGGGGCATGAGGCTATGCTGGAGCATTCTCAGCTGAGCGTGCTGTTCACCTGTGACCGTGGCGTGGCCAATGAGCTGGTGCGGCATCGCATTGCAAGCTTTGCGCAGGAGAGCACGCGGTACTGCAACTACTCGAAGGAGAAGTTTGAGGGCAGCATTACCGTTGTGGAGCCGTTTTATATCGATAAAGAGCAGAATCGCCTATTCTATCGTAAATGGGTAGAATCCTGCGAATTGGCAGAAAAAACTTATTTTTTGATGCTTATGAACGGCTATCGTCCCGAACAGGCTCGTTGTGTGCTGCCGCTGTGCTTGAAGACCGAGATCGTGGTGACGGCCAACTACCGCGAGTGGCGCAACATCTTCAAGCTGCGTACTCCTGTGGCAGCACATCCTCAGATGCGTGAGCTGATGTGTCCGCTGCTGAAGGAACTGCAGAGCAAGATCCCGGTGGTGTTCGATGATATTTACACGTACTGGCCGAAGGATGAGCAGACGGGAAAGGAAAGTGTGGAGGAGTAACTATGAAAAATCGTATTATTTGTGTTGTTGCATGTTTGATGATGCTCGTCGGCTGCATGGTTCTGTGCAGCTGCTCCGAAGCGGATAAGGTGAATCGGAACATTTCCAAGCAGGCCAACTACTTTGAAGCTGAGCGCCGGATCACGGTCTATAACGCACGGACGGACAACGTTATCCTTGAAATGGAAGGCGCTATGTCCATCTCGAACAATGAAAACAACGAACTTGTGTGTACAGTGAAGACCGGTCCGAACGAATATAAGAAGAATTATATTTACCTGAACGAGTACACCATGTATGTTGTTGAGGATATCACCGGCACTCATACCGATCCATACCACTATAAGCTCTATTTCCACACGGATATTCTGCCGGACGTGGAGGTGCGGTCGTGATGAGCGTAGCAGAAATCTATGCCGGACGATATGTTGACGGAACATGGTCGTATACGCAGGCGCTGTACGAGGCGAAAAAGCATGGCGTTTCAAAAGAAACATTTGACGCGGAGGTTTTTGCATGGCGAGTAGCACTCGGTGAGGTTAAGAGGACTTCGGGAAAATAAGGAGGCGGATAGCGATGAAAATTGGCATCGACAGCAGCTAGGGAGTGGCTGGAAAAGGACGTTGCATGATATTCAGCGTCTTTTTCTTTTGCCCACTTTTATATTTTATGCCCACTTTTGTTTTGGGCAGGGAGGTGAAAAGGCGGCAAAATTCTATTCTAGGTTGGAAAATACGGCTGATTGTTCACAAAAAGTTCATAATTTTTGGCCATTTGCCCACTTTCTGCCCACTTTTAAAATCAAAAGTGGGCACGGCTTACAGCTAAAATATAGCGTATTATCGTTATATTTTTACACAAAAATGCCGTTCTGCCCACTTGCCCACTTTTTTTCTTAATTACACTATAAAAAATAAAAAAATATTATAATAGATAGGCGAAAAAAGTGGGCTTTTGGGCATAGGCCAAAATTCACGAAAAGTTCAAGGTATCGACTTGTAAGAACCCAACCCGATGATGTATATTTATTATAACCGCTGTACACACCGATTAGATGCTTATGAGGTAATAAAGATGGCTTACATGAACCGCTTTATCAACGAGGATGGCTTTGAGGAATGGACCGAAACAGATGCTGCAGGGAACGAAGTAAAATGCTATGCAAATGAGTTTGTAGAACTGCATACAAAAGTTCCCGTCTGCAAATGCTGCGGGCGAAACATGACAGAAGTAGTGCAGGGATACTGGACTTGTTGTCCTTGTGACATAACCCTAACTGACGATGAGATAAATCATCCGGTACATCCTGAAAGCTACACGAACCTTGAACTGAACGAAGACTATGGCGAGTTCCATTACAAAGACGGCCGGATGCTGGAAGCAGGTGTTCCTGACTGGTATCTGTTCTTCTACGAGCACCGACCCGAATGATATTTTGCGAGAGAGCTACAGAGAAATCTGTGGCTCTTTCTTTTTGTCCAAAACAGACGCGAAAAAAACGTCCTCTTTTATGAAGAGGAGAGAGTGCGTCCCAAACGTACCATTCCTCTTTATTTTTGGAGGAGATTTTATGCTGGAGAACCGATTTAAGACCAACCTGGTGAATGAAATCAAAGAGCGGTTTCCAGGCTGCATGGTTGTGCATCTCGATCCGAATGAGATTCAGGGCATCCCGGATCTCTTAGTTTTGTACGAGAGCACATGGGCAGCATTGGAAGGCAAGCGCTCGATGGATGCGCCGCATCGTCCGAATCAGGATTACTATGTGAACCTGATGAACAGGATGAGCTTTGCAGCGTTCATTTGCCCGGAAAACAAGGAGGAGATTCTGAATGACCTTCAACGAGCATTCGAGGTTAATAGGGCAGCACGCCTTCCTCGGCGCTAGTAAGTATCACTGGATCAACTACGATGCTGATAAACTTACTACAGCGTATACCAATTTTATGGCTGCGCAAAAGGGGACCGAACTGCACGAATTTGCAGCAAGGTGCATTGCGCTTGGCCAAAAGCTGCCGCGTTCTAAAAAGACGCTCAACAGCTATGTCAACGATGCCATTGGCTTTCGTATGACACCGGAGCAGGTGCTCTGCTATTCTGAAAATTGTTTCGGGACAGCGGATTCTATTTGCTTCCGGGATGATATTTTGCGTATCCACGACCTCAAGACCGGAATCGTACCGGCACACATGGAGCAGCTGTTCATTTACGATGCACTGTTCTGCCTTGAGTACCGAATTAAACCGAGCAGTATCCAGATTGAAAACCGCATCTACCAGTCCGATGATATTCTTTTTGCCAATCCGGCAGCAGAAGACATCGAGCCTATTATGGAGAAGATCCGCGAGTTTGATCCGATTATTGCAAAGATGAAAATGGGAGTGTGCTGATATGAATCCGATCGAGAAAGACCTGAAAAACTACTTCGGCGTTGAATATGGCGGCGAGAATGATATTTTGGAGCATTACGGCACCAAGCGCCATTCTGGCCGCTATCCGTGGGGAAGCGGCGATAGCCCGTACCAGCATTCCGGTGACTTCCTGTCCCGTGTTGAGAAGTTTAAGGCCAAGGGCATGTCCGAAGGCGAGATCCTTGATGCCATCAACGATACGCTTCCGCCCGAGTATAAGCTCGGCGCAACGGAATTTCGCGTTGCAAAGACCAAAGCAGGTCACGACCGCAAAGCTTCTCAGTGGGAAGATATTCAGAAGCTGAAGAAGGAAAATCCTGATATGGGCTGGACCGAGATCGGACAGAAGCTTGGCATGCCTGAGTCTACGGTTCGGTCTATGTACCAGAACGGTGTTGGCACAAAGAAAGATCAGGCCGAAAAGATTGCCGAAACCTTGAAGAAGGAAGTAGACAAGAAAGGCATGATTGATATTTCCGAGGGCACCAATCTCACTCTCGGCGTGTCAGAAGGTAAGCTGGACGAGGCTGTTTATATTCTGGAAGCAGAACACGGCTATAAGCGCTATGGTGTTGGCATCAAGCAGCCCACCAATTTCCGGCAGCAGACCAATATTACAGTCTTGGCAAAACCTGAATATGACCAGCGCTATGCTTATGAGCATCAGGGTGATATTCAGTCGTTGGGGGACTATCATTCTGACGATGGCGGCAATTCGTTTCGCCAGTTGCAACCCCCTTCAAGCTTGAGTTCTGACCGTGTAGCAGTGCGCTACGGCGATCAGGGCGGCCTTGCAAAAGATGGCGTTATGGAGATTCGCCGCGGTGTTGCAGATCTGGATCTGGGCAACTCTCATTATGCACAGGTTCGTATCATGGTGGACAACAGCCACTATCTGAAGGGCATGGCCATGTATTCTGACAATATGCCGGATGGTGTTGATATTGTATTCAACACGAACAAACCTTCTGGCACACCTAAGATGAAGGTGTTCAAAGAGATCAAGAACGATCCGGGCAATCCGTTTGGTGCTGCCATTACTGCGGAAGGCCAGAGCACCTACATTGGAAAAGATGGCAAAGAGCACCTTTCTCCCATCAATAAGTTGAAGTGGGAAGGCGACTGGGACGATATGTCCAAGAGCGTTTCATCCCAGTTCCTTTCTAAGCAGCCGCTACCTTTGATCAAAAAGCAGCTGGAACTGACGAGAGCTGATTACAAAGCCGAGTACGACGAGATCATGCACTACACTAATCCGACAGTCAAGAAAAAGATGCTGTTGGACTTTGCTGAAAAGTGTGACGGAACGGCTATGACGCTTAAAGCTTCTGCGTTTCCGGGTCAGTCCACAAAGGTTATTCTTCCTTTGGATAAGATCAAGGAAACCGAAGCATATTGCCCGACGTATGAGAACGGTACGCAGCTTGCGCTGATTCGTTACCCTCATGCAGGCACGTTTGAGATTCCCATTGTCACGGTGAACAACAAGAATGCCAGCGGCAAGAGCAATCTCGGCAACGTCAAGGATGCAATCGGCATCAGCTCTAAGGTGGCTGAGCGTCTGTCTGGTGCGGACTTCGACGGCGATACTGTCATGGCAATCCCTATGTCTGATAAGGTTCGCATCAACTCTACTGATCCGCTGCCCGGCCTAAAGAACTTCGACCCGAAGACCTCTTACGCGGTTCCTGAAGGTAATCCTAACAACGTCCGACTGATGAAGAAGGATGAAAAGCAGAAAGAGATGGGCATCATCTCGAACCTGATTACTGACATGACCCTGCGTGGTGCGACGACTGAAGATCTGGAGCGTGCTGTCCGACATTCAATGGTCGTCATCGATGCAGAGAAGCATAAGCTGGACTACAAGAGGTCGGAGAAGGAGAACGGCATCCAGGAGCTGAAGCAGAAGTATCAGATCCGGGTGGACGATGACGGTAACGAGAAGTACGGTGGCGCATCCACCCTGCTCTCCCGCCGCAAACAGACCGTTCGTATTCCAGAGCGCCGTGGTAGTGTGCGCATCGATAAGGATACCGGTGAGTACATCTACAAGGAGAGTGGCCGTACCTTTACGGATAAGAAGGGCAAAAAGCGCATTGCCGAAGATGAAGTGAGCCGCATCTCTTTGGAAAAAGATGTGAGAAACCTTATGTCGTCTAAGACCGGAACGCCTCAGGAAGTGGAATATGCAAATTTCTCCAACTACCTCAAAGCGATGGCCAACCAGGCGCGCAAGGACTACGCCAACATGAAGGGCATCCAGCGTGATCCGGCTGCTGCGAAGAAGTATGCGCCGGAAGTGGAATCTCTGAAGGCTAAATACGAGGCGGTCCTCGCAAA
>ENA-OOXJ01000960-OOXJ01000960.1-human-gut-metagenome-genome-assembly--contig:-NODE-960-length-20836-cov-2.892883_pt1 | contig 20836 bp, 18 predicted proteins | sample MGYA00241587_ERZ501343 | MGnify/ENA primary metagenome ERZ501343 (study PRJEB25962, sample SAMEA2042918) | human gut metagenome | biome: human gut; feature: human-associated habitat; material: faeces... | reverse complement strand
GAGAATTTGACTATTCGGGTTCGCAGGCGCTCAAGGCATTGAAGGAGGAAGGCATCTACACGGTTCTCATCAATCCGAACATTGCCACGATACAGACATCGGAAAACATTGCGGACAAGGTCTACTTCCTGCCCGTAACGCCGGAATACGTAACGAAAGTGATCGAAAAAGAGCGTCCGCAGGGCATCCTGTTGGCCTTCGGTGGACAGACCGCACTGAACTGCGGCGTCCAACTGTATCGCAACGGCGTTCTTGAAAAGTATAACGTACAGGTTCTCGGAACTCCGGTTCAGGCCATCATCGACACCGAAGACCGTGAACTTTTCGTGCAGAAGCTGAACGAGATTGACGTGAAGACCATCAAGAGCGAGGCTGTGGAAAATGCCGAAGACGCCCGCCGCGCTGCCCGTGAGCTGGGGTATCCGGTCATCGTGCGCGCCGCTTATGCCTTGGGTGGACTGGGTTCAGGCTTCTGCGATAACGAGGAGGAGCTGAACGTGCTGGTGGAGAAAGCTTTCTCCTTCTCGCCCCAGGTGCTCGTCGAGAAGAGCCTCCGCGGTTGGAAGGAAGTGGAGTACGAGGTGGTGCGCGACCGCTACGACAACTGCATCACCGTCTGCAACATGGAGAACTTCGACCCTCTGGGTATCCATACGGGCGAGTCCATCGTCATTGCTCCCAGCCAGACGCTCTCGAATACCGACTACCACAAGCTGCGCGAGCTGGCCATCCGCATCATCCGCCACATCGGCATCGTGGGCGAGTGCAACGTGCAGTATGCCTACGACCCGCAGTCGGAAGACTACCGCGTCATCGAGGTCAACGCACGCCTCTCCCGTTCGTCGGCACTGGCCAGCAAGGCGACGGGCTATCCGCTGGCATTCGTGGCCGCCAAGCTGGGACTGGGGTACGGGTTGTTCGACCTGAAGAACTCCGTTACCAAGACTACCTCGGCCTTCTTCGAGCCCGCGCTGGACTACGTAGTGTGCAAGATACCGCGCTGGGACCTCGGCAAGTTCCACGGCGTGGACAAGGAGCTGGGCTCCTCGATGAAGTCCGTGGGCGAAGTCATGGCCATCGGCCGCACCTTCGAGGAAGCCATCCAGAAGGGCCTGCGCATGATTGGCCAAGGCATGCACGGTTTCGTGGAGAACAAGGAACTCGTGATTCCTGACATAGACAAGGCGCTGCGTGAGCCGACGGACAAGCGCATCTTCGTCATCTCGAAAGCCTTCCGCGCCGGCTACACCGTGGATCAGGTGCACGAGCTGACCAAGATTGACCGTTGGTTCCTGGAGAAGCTGATGAACATCATGCGTACCTCTAAGGAACTGCACGAATGGGCGGGCAACCACAAGCTCCTGTCCGACCTGCCGGATGACCTACTGTATAAGGCCAAGCGTCAGGGCTTTTCCGACTTCCAGGTTGCTCGTGCTATCGGTATGGAAGGTGAGATGGAAGACGCCATCGTTACCCTGCGCCGCCATCGTAAGGAGCGCGGCATCGTGCCTGTGGTAAAGCAGATAGACACGCTGGCTGCCGAGTATCCGGCACAGACCAATTACCTGTATCTGACGTACAGTGGTACGGGTAACGACGTGCACTATCTGGGCGACCACCGTAGTATTGTTGTGTTGGGTTCGGGCGCCTACCGTATTGGCTCCAGCGTGGAGTTTGACTGGTGTGGTGTGCAGGCGCTGAATACCATCCGCAAGGAGGGATACCGCTCCGTCATGATTAACTATAACCCCGAGACTGTCTCTACCGACTATGATATGTGCGACCGCCTCTACTTCGACGAACTCACTTTCGAGCGTGTCATGGATATCCTCGACCTGGAGAATCCGCATGGCGTCATCGTTTCTACCGGTGGTCAGATACCCAACAACCTGGCCCTGCGCCTCGATGCGCAGCACGTCCGCATCCTGGGCACCTCGGCCAAGAGCATCGACAATGCCGAAGACCGCGACAAGTTCTCCGCCATGCTCGATCGCATCGGCGTGGACCAGCCCGAATGGAGTGCGCTGACTTCGATGGAAGATATCAATGCCTTTATCCAGAAAGTGGGCTTCCCGGTGCTTGTACGTCCGTCATACGTGTTGAGCGGTGCTGCCATGAATGTCTGCTCCAACCAGGAAGAGTTGGAGCGTTTTCTCCAGTTGGCTGCCAACGTCAGCAAGAAACATCCGGTGGTGGTAAGCCAGTTCATCGAGCATGCCAAGGAAGTGGAGATGGACGCAGTGGCACAGAATGGCGAAATCATTGCTTACGCGATCTCCGAGCACATCGAGTTTGCAGGGGTACATTCGGGCGACGCTACTATCCAGTTCCCACCACAGAAACTCTACGTGGAGACCGTGCGCCGCATCAAGCGTATTAGCCGCGAGATAGCCAAGGAGCTGAACATCTCAGGTCCCTTTAATATCCAGTTTCTGGCACGCGACAACGATATCAAAGTCATCGAATGTAACCTTCGTGCTTCCCGTTCATTCCCCTTTGTCAGCAAGGTGCTGAAGCTCAACTTCATCGAGCTGGCCACCAAAGTCATGCTGGGCATCCCCGTAGAGAAACTGGATAAGAATCTCTTCGATCTGGACTATGTGGGTATTAAGGCTAGCCAATTCTCCTTCAACCGTCTTCAGAAGGCCGACCCAGTGCTGGGTGTAGACATGGCTTCGACGGGTGAGGTAGGGTGTATTGGTGACGATACCTCGTGCGCCGTGCTTAAGGCCATGCTTTCTGTGGGCTATCGCATTCCGCAGAAGAATATCCTTCTCTCTACCGGTTCCACGAAACAGAAGGTAGACATGCTTCAGGCGGCCCGCCAGTTGCAACGAAAAGGATATAAGCTCTTTGCCACAGGTGGTACCTCGAAGTTCCTAATCGAGAATGGTGTGGAGAATACTCGTGTCTATTGGCCTAGTGAAGATGGTCAGCCTCAAGCCCTCGATATGCTTCATCGTAAGGAGATTGATATGGTAGTCAACATTCCCAAGAACTTGACAGCTGGTGAATTGAGTAACGGTTATAAAATACGTCGTGCTGCTATTGACCTCAATATCCCGCTTATTACCAATGCTCGTTTGGCTAGTGCTTTTATCAATGCCTTCTGTACAATGTCGGTAGACGATTTGCGCATCAAATCGTGGTCCGAGTACAAGTAATACGGTAGTTGTTATCGCTTTTATATAAAGTCCCTGGTATTTTTGTAAATGCCGGGGATTTTTGTTGTAACAAATCGTTGTTTTTTTACGTCTGATAGGTATAAGGCTGATGATAGAATAGAAGAAAGCACATGGATGCCGAGAGTTTTAAGAAAATGTTTTTGCCCTGTCATGCCAAGTTGTACGGAGTGGCTTATGGATTACTGGAAAATGCTGCCGATGCGGAAGATTTGATTCAGGAAGCTTACCTGAAACTATGGAGCAAGCGGGAGGAGTTGGCGATAATCAGCAATCCCGAGGCCTTTGCCGTCACGTTGGTTAAGAATATGTGTTTCGATTTGCTTCGGTCTGGCAAGTATGTATCGTTTCGGCAGAATGTGGCACTTAGCGAGATACAGAATGCTTTGCCTGCCGAGCCGATGGAAGCTCGGGATGATGTACAGGTGGTGAGGACTATCATTGCACGATTACCTGTGCAGCAACAGTTGGTGGTTACCTTGCGCGATGTAAAAGGATGCTCCTACGAGGAAGTGGAACGGATAACCGGTTTAAGTTCGGTCAATGTACGTGTACTTTTGTCGAGGGCACGGAAGAAGATACGTGAAGAATTTAATAAATGGAACAATTATGAAGGTTGAAGAAATGAAAAGGCTGCTCGATGCTTTTTATGCCGGCACAACAGACGAGCACGAGGAAGAGCTTTTGAGGGAGGCTTTACGAACGACATCCGTATCGGGACATTTGCTTTCAGGTAAAAGGATTCTTTTAGCTTTGGAAAGGTTACATACTACGGCTCCTTCTGTACCTGAAGGACTGGAAGAAAGGCTCTCACAATTGATAGACCAAAAAGATGAGGAAGAACCACACTTCATACGTCGTAACAGAACCAGGCGTAGCTGGCGTTGGGTAGCAGGAGTGGCGGCTACGTTCCTGCTTCTGTTTGGTGTCGGATGGGGTGTGATCACGGTAGAGAAGAAGCCTGTACCGCCTACATCGCTTGATACCTTCAGCGATCCGCAGGAGGCTTATCGGGTACTACAAGCCACGTTCTGTGAGATGTCGAGTAACTGGAGGGCAGGCATTGGGCAGATGCAGGAAGTGCAGTCGCAGATGAGCGTGGTGCAGGAAGAAGTGAAACAAGAATTATCTAAATAAAAAATGTAAGTTGTTATGAAGAACATCAGATTACTTTTGGTCAGCATGCTGCTGATATTTCCTTTATTGGGTCAGGCCCAACAGGAGTTATTTAAGAAATACAGTGATATGAAGAATGTGTCATCCGTGTATATTTCCAAAGCTATGTTAGACATGAATCCTAGCTTATTCACAGAAGATATTTATATCGGTAAAGCTGCTTCTCAGTTGAATTCGGTGCAGATTATTTCGACGATGGACAATAAGATTAAGCCGGAAATGCTGAAAGATATTCGTGCTCAGATCAAATCTTCACATTACGAATTACTGATGAAACAGAAGGGAACGGTATCTTCTTCTGAGTTTTATGTCAGTCGTAAGGGTGACAAGGTGAAAGAATTAGTGATGGTGATTAATGGGGCTGCTTCTTTGAAGTTCGTTTATCTGGAAGGAGAGATGACAACGAAGGATGTCCAAAACATACTGCTCTATCAGAACACTGGAGAATATACTGTTCCTTCCAGGAGATTCCAGTTGGATGCCTTACAGGCAATGGATATCCAAGTGCCAGACATTGATTTGAAGGACTTACAACGTACTTTCAATTCCGACGAATGGAAGAAGTTCCTCGAAGATATGAAGAAACTAGATAAGGATCTTAAAGTATTAGAGTAGAATGTAAGAAGTATCATGTCCGTTGATATTCTTGAGGTGTCATGCCTGTCATGCGTTTGAAGAATTTACTGAAGAAAGATGGATTGGGAAAATTCAGTTCGTCTGCTATTTGATAGGTGAGCAGATTGCTGTGTTTTAACAGCACTTTGGCTTCAAGCGCAACGGCTTGGTTTACCCATTCTATGACAGTACGTCCACTGACATTGCGAATAACGGTGCTTAAGTAACGGGGTGACAGGCAAAGGCGGTCGGCGTAGAAAGCAGTGGTACGTTGCGTTTTGCAATGCTCGTTGACCAATGTGATGAAGCGGCGGAACAGTTCTTCGTGGCGCGAAGGATGGAACAACTCGTCATGAAGGCAGTCGGCTTGCAAGTATTGGAAGTTGTAGAGCAGTGAGGTGATGAGGTGCTGCACAACTTCACGGCGATAAGGTTGTAGGTGTACAGCTTTCCATATCAGCGAAAAGTAAGTACCCGTCCGATGCCATTCCTCCAAATTATTGTCTAAGAAAATGGCTTGTTGGGTATGCCAGTCTGTGAGTACTCCGTGTTGAGGAGTAGGAATGAAATTGCTGTCAGCTGCCAGTGCTTGAATATCGTAGTCACCGCTGATATCTACGATTTGCAGCAAGGCATTGGGAGGAATGAGTCCGATGGTATGTTCATTAATCGTATATTCCATTAGATTGACGGACATGCGGGCACTGCCTCTGATGCCTCTTAGAATTCGTACTTCTTTGGTTCGGTAGGGCTGTCCGACGTGGAAGAAACGATTGTTCATTTCGTACATACTGTTGACGATGCCCATTTCGCGATTGATAAAAGCGAAAGCGTTATTGGTGGCCACTCCCATTTCGTTCAGAAAATCGAGCGTCAGGTGGATAGGTTTCTGTTGTTGCATAATGTTGTTCTTTGTTTGCAGTAAATATGCGGATAAAAACAGAAATACAAGAATATTAGTAGATATTTCTACTGAAAATCGTACAAATGGAACAGATATACTGCGTGAAAGAATGTATGTCTGTTCCGTTTCCTTTTATCTTTGCAACATGGTTAGTTTACTTAATCTTCGTTGCTTATGAAAAGAAACAGTTTACTTCTTTTGTTAATGTGCCTTTTGTCTTTGCTGCCACTTCGTGCACAACTTACGTTGGATGAATGTCGCAGGATTGCACGTGGCAATTATCCTCTGATCCGTCAGTATGACTTGATAGATCAGGCCGCACAGTACAACGTAGTTAATGCTTCCAAAGCTTATCTGCCACAAATTAGTTTTTCAGCCAAGGCATCCTATCAGAACGATGTGACTCGCTTGCCTGTTGAGTTGCCAGGTATCGATGTGGATTTTATGCCGAAAGACCAGTATCAGATGATTTTACAGGTGCAGCAATCCGTGTGGGATGGTGGCGAGACAAAGTGGCACAAACAGTTAGTACGTGCAGAAGCTATAGTGGATATGGAAAAACTGAACGTAGACTTCTATGCGCTGGACGAGCGAGTAAATCAACTTTACTTTGGCATTTTGCTGTTGGACGCACAACTGGAACAGAATCGGTTATTACAAGATAATTTAGAGAGAATTCACCGGACAATGAAGGCATGCGTGGACAATGGATCAGTTAATTACAGTGATTTGGATGAGGTGATTGTAGAGCAGCTCAATACTCGTCAGCAGCGTGTGGCGTTGGAAGCATCTCGCCGTGCTTATGCTAATATGCTGTTGCTTTACTTAGGTCGCCAGCCCGAAGAAAGACTGAAGTTAGAGAAGCCTTTGCTCATGGAACCGGGAAACGGAGAGAATAATCGTCCTGAATTACGGTGGTATGATGCGCAAACTTATCAGCTGAATGTAAAAGAGGCATCTCTTAAAATGGGTATTATGCCTCGTTTGGGTATTTTTGTACAGGGAGGCTATGGTAATCCGGGATTAAATATGTTACAGGATAAGTTTACAGGTTATTATGTGGCTGGTCTTAATTTGTCGTGGAATCTGGGACGGCTATATACCTTGAAAAATGATCGACGTCTTATAGAAAACCATCGCTCAATGGTGGAGGCTGGACGTAATACATTTCTTTTCAATACATGTTTGAATACTGCACGTCAGGAAGCTGAAGTCCAGGCACTACGCCTACAAATGGAAGATGATGAAGAGATTATTCATTTAAGAACTCGAATCCGACAGACTTCGGAAGTAAAGTTACAGAATGGTACACAGACAGTAACTGATTTGTTGCAGGATGTGACAGCAGAAAATCTAGCTCGTCAGCAAAAAGCATTACATGAAGTACAGTTGCTGATGAAAATATGCGAATGGCGTCATGCATTGGGAGAGTGAGATAATTCATAAAAGATTAGATTTTTAAAAGTGAATGTTTATGAAAACACTGATTATAATAATTGTCCCTTTCATCTTATTTGCTTGTTCGGGGGACAATCATCGTTACGATGCAACAGGGATTTTTGAAACAACCGAGGTGATCATATCGGCCGAAACATCGGGTAAGCTTCTTTACATGGATGTGGAAGAGGGAATGAAACTCAAGGCCGGACAAATAGTTGGTATTGTGGATACAGTACAACTTTATCTTAAGAAATTGCAATTGGAGGCTAACGCCCGTTCGGTAAAAGGACAGATTCCTGATATTCGCAAACAGATAGCTGTGACACAGGAAAAAATCAGTCAAGCCGAAAGAGAGCGTGACCGCACTCAACGGCTGTATGAAGCCGACGCTGCCAATCGCAAGCAGTTGGATGATGCCGAATCAATGCTTCAGGTACTTCGTAAACAATTGGCTGCACAAAATTCCACATTGCAGAATAGCAATCAGAGCTTGATATGGCAATCATCATCGGTGGATATACAGGTAGCCCAATTAGAGGATCAGTTGAGAAAGTGTCATATTGTTGTACCTATTAATGCTACTGTTTTGACGCAATATGCCGAGACTGGTGAATTTGTAGCACCAGGCACTCCACTTTTCCGTTTGGGCGACATGGAGCAAATGTATTTGCGTGTTTATATTACCAGTGAGCAATTGGCAAAGGTCAAACTTGGCCAGCAAGTAGTGGTAGCAGCTGATTATGGCGGAGGGAGATGTCAGGAGTATGCAGGTACAGTGACTTGGATTTCTGATGTTGCGGAATTTACCCCTAAAAACATATTGACTTCAGATGAGCGTGCTCACTTGGTATATGCTGTGAAGGTGGCTGTCCGTAATGATGGAACATTGAAAATTGGGATGTATGGAGGCATTGTTCTACAAGATGAAAAAGAAAAGTGAATGGTATGTCGGAGGTGATAATTATAAATAATGTAAGGAAATGCTATGGTGAACAGGTGTCTCTTGATGGTGTATCATTATCAGTACACCATGGAGAACTTTTTGGCTTGATGGGACCTGATGGTGCAGGTAAGACTACCTTGTTCCGTATTCTTACTACTTTACTTTGTGCTGATAGTGGAACTGCAACAGTAGCAGGTTTTGATGTGGTGAGTCAATATAAAGAGATACGTCAACGAGTTGGGTATATGCCTGGGAAATTTTCTCTTTATCAAGATTTGACAGTGGAAGAAAATCTGAATTTTTTTGCTACTCTTTTTGGTACTACAATTCATGAAAATTATGATTTAATACGTGATATATATTGTCAGATAGAACCCTTCCGCACTCGTCGTGCGGGAGCTTTGTCTGGAGGTATGAAGCAAAAGCTGGCATTGAGCTGTGCTTTGATACATAAACCTGAAGTCCTTTTTCTTGATGAACCAACTACTGGAGTCGATCCTGTATCTCGTTGCGAATTATGGGACATGTTGTATCGACTTAAAGAGCAGGGAATTACCATTGTCGTTTCTACGCCTATCGTAGAAGAAGCCCGACAATGTGACCGTATTGCTTTTATTAATAAGGGAGTAATACAAGATGTTGACATACCTGAACATGTTTTGACACATTTTGCTTCTGTTCTTTGTCCTTCAGGATTGCTGCATAATGAAAAAAGTGTATGGCAATACGAACAGCCAGTCATTGAGGTAGAAGGTCTAACTAAACGGTTCGGCTCTTTTGTGGCCGTAGATCATATTTCGTTTAGTGTCCGTCGTGGTGAGATTTTTGGCTTTCTTGGTGCTAATGGGGCTGGAAAAACAACTGCCATGCGCATGCTTACAGGATTGAGCTCTATTTCTGAAGGACGGGGCAAAGTGGCAGGTTTTGATGTAGAAAAGCAACCTGATGAAGTAAAACGTCACATCGGTTATATGAGTCAGCGGTTTTCGCTTTATGAAGACTTGAAAGTGTGGGAAAATATACGTCTTTTTGCTGGCATTTATGGAGTGAAAGAAAATGATATTGAAGCACGTATTAATGATATGTTATGTCGTATTGGTTTAGAACAAGAACGTAATAGTTTGGTGAGTGAATTGCCTCTTGGCTGGAAACAAAAGTTAGCTTTTTCTATAGCGATTGTTCATGAACCGGAAATCGTTTTTCTAGATGAGCCTACAGGAGGAGTAGACCCGGCAACTCGTCGTCAGTTTTGGGAACTTATCTATAAGGCAGCCGATCGTGGTATTACTGTGTTTGTAACAACGCATTTCATGGATGAGGCTGAGTATTGCGATCGAATATCTATTATGGTAGATGGTAAAATATGTGCTCTTGATTCACCTGAAGGGTTGAAGCGTATGTTTCATGTTCAGACTATGGACGAAGTATTCAGACATTTGGCAAGGAACTCACAAAGGAGAAATTAAGGGGGCTGTGTATGGAAAAACTGTTAGTGAAACAATTTTTTATATTTTCGGGTAAGGAATTTCGGCATATTTTTCGTGATCGACGTACTATGCTTATTCTGTTGGTAATGCCTGTCATACAAATTGTATTATTCGGGTTTACCATTACTACCGAAGTGAAGAATGTGCGCATGGCAGTCCTTAATCTTTCGGATGATATGCTTTCAAGGTGTATAGTTGAACGGTTGGATGCTTCAGAGTATTTTACGTTAACACGTATTTTTCATACTCCGCAGCAAATGTATGATGCTTTTCGTCGTTCACAGATAGATATGGCTGTTGTATTTGGGACCGGTCTTTCTGATAGATATTGTACAGAAAAATCTGTCGTTCAATTGGTAATGGATGCTACTGATCCTAATGCAGCAACTTCTCAATCTAGCTATGCTAGGGGTATTATATCCTCTACTGTGCGCGAATGGTTGCAAACTGGGAATCAAATTCCATCTATACAATCGGAGGTCAAGTTACTTTATAATCCGCAAATGAAAAGTGCTTATAATTTTGTTCCTGGGGTTATGGGGCTTATATTAATGTTGATATGTGCCATGATGACTTCTGTTTCGATAGTGCGTGAAAAAGAGATGGGCACTTTTGAAGTATTGCTTGTTTCGCCAGTGAAACCTATATTCGTTATTTTGTCTAAGACAATACCTTATTTTGTATTGTCTTGCGTTAATCTCACTACCGTTTTGTTGTTGTCAGTCTATGTCCTTCATGTGCCGATAGTTGGAAATTTGTTTTGGCTGATTGTTGTGTCACTGCTTTTTATTTTTGTCTCACTTTCGTTGGGATTACTTATTTCCACTATCACTCAGACACAGGTTGCTGCCATGTTGGCATCGGGACTGATCCTAATGATGCCTACTATGCTGTTGTCAGGGATGATATTTCCAGTAGAAAGTATGCCTGGCATATTACAAGCAATTTCGGCTTGCATTCCTGCGCGGTGGTATATTCAGGCGGTACGGAAACTAATGATACAAGGAGTAAATGTAACTTATGTGTTGACTGAGATTAGTATTTTGTTGGGTATGGCAACATTGCTGATTACAGTAAGTCTTCATAATTTCAAAAATCGTTTAGAATGAGATTGGATTATGATTAAATATTTGATAGAAAAAGAGTTTAAACAAATAGTTAGGAATCCATTTATTCCTAAGCTCATTTTGTTGTTCCCATGTATGATTATGATTTTGATGCCATGGGCTGCCAATCTGGAGATTAAGAATATTCGGTTAAACATAGTAGATAATGATTGTAGTCCATTGTCCAGGAAGTTGATACAAAAAATCTCGGCTTCTACTTATTTTCGTATTACAGCTTTTACTTCTACATATGATGAAGGGCTATGTAATATTGAATCAGGTGATGCGGATATTGTTTTGGAAATTCCGTTACACTTTGAGAAAGACTGGATGCAAAAGAAAACGCCTCAATTTCTGCTAACAGTTAACGCGGTGAATGGAACGAAGGGAGGAATTGGTAGTTCATATTTGTCATCTATTATTTCAGATTATGCCAATAATATGATGGCTGAAAGGGGAATTGACGTATCATCGATGCAAATGCCGATACAAACATTCAATCTTTATAATCCATGGCTTAATTATAAACTTTTTATGGTTCCGGCTCTTATGGTGATGTTACTGACACTTGTCTGCGGAGCACTTCCTGCACTCAATATCGTAGGTGAAAAGGAAGCTGGCACTATTGAGCAGATTAATGTAACCCCTGTTGGTAAGTTTACTTTTGTTTTTGCCAAATTGATACCTTATTGGTTAATTGGTCTTGTGATACTTACCATTGCTTTTGTTTTGGCATGGCTGTTATATGATATTTTTCCGCAAGGCCATTTCCTGACTCTTTATTTTTTCTCGGTTATTTTTTTGCTTTTGGTTTCCGGATTTGGGTTAGTAGTGTCTAATTACTCTTCTACACTACAACAAGCTATGTTTGTCATGTTCTTTTTTATGCTCATTTTAGTACTAATGAGTGGTTTGTTTACACCTATTCATAGTATGCCTTATTGGGCACAATTTGTCACTTATATCAATCCGTTGCGGTATTTTGTAGAAGTAATGCGTTCTGTATATTTACGTGGTGGTGATGTCGCTGATTTGTTACCACAAATGGTAGCACTACTAATGTTTGCAGTTGGGTTTAATCTGTGGGCAGTATATAGTTATCGGAAAAACAGTTAGAGCTATTCTTTTTAGTCAGAAAGTATCTGTTGTGTCATGTTTGTCACTTTTTTATATTATTTTCGCGCCGAAATTATTTTTATTCGGTTTAATTTAGCAATACAAAACTATGAACACAACAAACACTTATTTGGCATCAAAGCCTCATTATGAAATTCTTGATGGATTACGTGGAGTGGCAGCTTTGATGGTTATTGTCTTTCATTTCTTTGAAACTCATGCAGGGGGAAGTCATATCACTCAAATTATTAACCACGGTTACTTGGCTGTTGATTTTTTCTTTATGCTTTCTGGCTTTGTCATCGGATATGCGTATGATGACCGTTGGGATCGTATGAGTCTTGCTACTTTTTTTAAGAGACGTATTATTCGGTTACATCCGATGGTTATTATGGGTAGTCTGGTTGGGGCTGCATTCTATTATTTGCAGGAGGCTCCGTGCTTTCCTCCAATAGAACATACTACTCTGGGAACCATGTTGCTGGTAATGTTACTTGGCTGTACATTATTGCCATTACCGGTAAAATGGGACATTCGTGGTTGGACGGAAATGCATCCCTTAAATGGTCCTGCTTGGTCACTTTATTATGAATATATAGGAAATCTTCTGTATGCTCTTTTTGTGCGTAAATTCAGTAAAGTAGCACTTACATTTTTGGTTGTAGTGGCAGGATGTTTTACAGTGTACCGTTGCCTTACTGCTCCTGCTGGAGATATAGTAGGGGGCTGGGCTCTGACTTGGGAACAGCAATATGTCGGACTTGTACGTCTGATGTATCCTTTTTTTGCAGGGTTATTGTTGTCTCGCCTCGGGTGGTTGATACGTTTAAAGAAAAGGGCTTTTTGGTGGTGTAGTTTAATCATTGTGGTTATATTGTCTGTGCCGCGTATAGGTGGTGAGAGTCATTACTGGATGAATGGGCTTTATGAATCGTTTTGTATTCTTTTTGTCTTTCCGGTTATTGTATCAATGGGGGCTGGTGGAAAGGTAACAGGTAAACATTCTACTGCAATATGTAAATTTTTGGGAGATATTTCCTATCCTATTTATATAACACACTATCCATTGATATATATTTATACGGCTTGGGTATCAAAAAATAATATTTCGATGACGGAGGGATTTCCTTATTTGATATTAATTTTAATAAGTGCCGTTATACTGGCATATGCTTGTTTGAAACTTTATGATGAACCTTTGCGTAGGCGTTTAACAGACCGTTTTTTAAAACGTAAAAATATTTGATTGTTGGGGACTCTAAATGTAAGAAGCCCGCTAGGCATATATGCGAAGCGGGCTTCTTTTTAAGTATCTCTCATGTCTTTATTTGACATTGATAATCCTTTTCTCTTTTTCTTTTTCTTGTTCCGTAAATTTCGGAAGTTCAATATTCAATACGCCATTTTCTACACAAGCTTCAATCTGTTCTTTGTCTACATCATCTGGTAGAATCATGGTTTGCTGGAATTTTGAGTATGAGAATTCTCGACGCAAATAGCGACCATCTTTCTTATCCTCTTCTTTATTTTCGGATTTCTTTTCCATGCTGATAACCAAGTTGTTATCTTCGTCAATGTGCACATTGAAGTCCTCCTTAGTCATTCCAGGTGCGGCCAATTCTATTTTATATTCTTTTTCTGTTTCAAAAACATTGATTGCAGGAGCTGTAGCATTGGCTTTTACCATCCAGTCGTTATCAAAAAAATCATTAAAGATACTTGGTAACCAATTTTGAGTTTTTCTAATAGGCATCATAATTTAATCTCCTATACTTTAAATTAAACATCTGCATTTTTTAACTTCGGTTTATTTGAATCTTGACTATTGTTTTTGTCTTCATCTTTAAAACCTTTGTTCGCAAAGTATATGGCAAATCCTATGCCATTCTCTATCTACCCTTTTTGTTGACATTTTGTCATCTGTATGATGTCTTTTTTTCTTGTTTTGTGACATTTTTTACATTTATCCTTGATTTTAAATGTCTCTTGTTTGTGGAAATATGCAGAAATGGATTTTGAGTTAACCTTTCCATCTCTTTCTTAAATATTGGTCAAACTGGGCCGTGTGAGGACATGAATGTAAGATTGTTCTATCAGAACATTCTTTTTGTGAAATTAAAATATAACCGGAGACTTCGGTTTCATAACCGAAGCTTTCAGTTTTATAACCGTAACTTTCGGTTTTATAACCGAAGCCTTCGGTTATAGATTGCGGGAGTGGTAGGAATATTTTTACAGCTGTGATAGAATGTATATAGGCCTGTTGGAAAAAATGCAATTTCTTTGATTGCTATTCCAGATTTTAGCATGTAACTGTGACTGTTTAATGGTAATTTATAATGTAGGAAGCAATTTGAAGCGAATGCGCCATCGTTTATTTGATTCGTCCCAATCTTGACTGATAATTTTAAAGTTTCCAATTTCTGATGTATTATTGACATGATTGCCTATACATAAACATTCATCATAATTGCCAATTTTGACAACTCGCACTGTTTGTGAAGCATCTTCAGGAAGGCGTTTCAGGTCAAAACGTCCATATGCCTCTTCTTGTGTAATGAATTCCGTAGTAACTGGTAACTGGAGGTTGATGATTGCATTTACGGTGTCTTCTAATTTTTTTATTTCTTCTTCTGTGGGGCAATGGGGTAGTAAATAATCTAATTTGCTTTTCTTACGTTCAATGTGTGCAGAAACAGAGCGTCCGCAACCGAAGAGACGCATCATGGTTTGATTGACGATGTGTTCGCATGTGTGCATAGGAGGATATTCTTGCTTGTTGTGTGCATTTAGTTGATTTTGTTCAATCATAATGTTGGGGTATTAATTTGTTCGGTAAATGATTATAGTACTTTTTATTATAGAAAATACTTCTTATGCTTTCTCTTTTAAAAGATCTTCCATTTTGAGCAGTTCATCTCTATATTGTGCAGCTTCAATAAAATCGAGTTTCTTGGCGGCATCTTGCATAAGTTTTCTGGTACGTTCAATGCTTTTCTCCAATTGAGAACGGCTCATATATTGTACAATGGGGTCTGCTGCTATCTTATTTTGTTCCTCTTGCTCTGTATATGGCTTTGAAACGGCGTTATTAGTTGTATTTGCGTTTTCGGGTGTTGCAAATACATTGAGATTTTTTCCTTTTTTTATTTGCTGGGGTATAATTCCATGTTCCTCGTTATATCTCAATTGTTTTTCTCGTCTTCGGTTAGTTTCATCAATTGTCAGTTGCATGCTATCTGTTATGGTGTCTGCATACATGATGACCATTCCGTTTATATTGCGTGCTGCACGTCCAGCTGTTTGTGTCAAAGAGCGGTGGGAGCGTAAAAATCCTTCTTTATCAGCATCCAATATGGCGACAAGAGAAACTTCTGGAAGATCTAGCCCTTCGCGTAACAGGTTTACACCTATCAACACATCGTAAATCCCTTCACGTAAATCATTCATTATTTGTACTCGTTCCAAAGTGTCTACATCACTATGGATATAGTTACATTTAATGTTGTGATTCAGTAAATATTCTGTCAGTTCTTCGGCCATTCGCTTGGTAAGAGTTGTAACAAGGGTTCGCTCTTGCCGTTCTATGCGCACTTGGATTTCCTCCATAAGGTCGTCAATTTGGTTTTGGCTAGGACGTATTTCTATAATAGGATCTAGCAAGCCTGTCGGTCGGATGATTTGCTCTACAACAATGCCTTCAGATTTAATTAACTCATACTCTGCAGGAGTTGCACTAATATAAATGACTTGTTTGGTCATAGCCTCAAATTCTTCAAATTTAAGTGGACGGTTATCTATGGCTGCAGGAAGCCTGAAACCGTATTCTACTAAATTTTCCTTGCGGGCATGGTCACCTCCGTACATAGCACGTAGTTGTGGAATACTGACATGACTTTCATCAATAACAATAAGATAATCTTTTGGAAAAAAATCGAGCAAACAGTATGGGCGTGTGCCTGGTGCACGTCCATCGAAATATCTTGAATAATTTTCAATGCCAGCGCAATGTCCTAATTCACGTATCATTTCCATATCGTAGGTTACGCGTTCATACAAGCGTTTAGCCTCTAGCATGCGGCCATTACTTTCAAACCATTGCACTTGTTTATGTAAATCGTCTTCTATCTCATGAATGGCACGTAGAGTTGCTTCTTTGGTTGTCATGAATAAATTTGCAGGATATATTTTGTAAGAATCAAAACGAGCAATGTTTATTCCGCTGATAGGATCTACTTCTTCAATACCATCAATTTCATCTCCCCAAAAGTTGATGCGTAGCAAATTGTCTGCATATGCCAAATAAATATCAACCGTGTCGCCTTTGACCCGGAAGTTTCCTCGGTTAAGTTCTAAATCATTGCGTGTATATAGGCATTCTACTAGTCGTCTGAGAAAAACATTACGATTAAAAACTTTTCCCTGCTGTACTTCAATGACATTATTATAAAAATCTGCAGGATTCCCCATTCCGTAGATGCACGAGACAGAAGATACAACAATGACATCATTCCTTCCTGATAGCAGAGCAGATGTTGCAGCCAAGCGTAATTTGTCTATTTCATCATTAATGGCTAAATCTTTTTCTATATACGTATCGGTAGAAGGTAGATAGGCTTCTGGCTGGTAATAATCGTAATAAGAAACATAATATTCTACAGCGTTATGTGGAAAGAAACTTTTAAATTCACCATATAATTGGGCTGCAAGCGTTTTGTTATGGCTTAACACAAGAGTAGGTTTGTTAATGTTGGCAATAACATTGGCAATAGTGAATGTTTTTCCAGAACCGGTAACTCCCAACAAGGTTTGTGCGGGTACGCCTTCTTTTATACCTGTGGTTAATTGCGCTATAGCTTCGGGCTGATCTCCCGTAGGTTTATAGGTGGATATCAATTCAAATTTATTCATTTTTGTACCTATTAGGGTTGGCAATATTCGCTAAAATCTTTGAGATAAACAAAAAAAAATGTTTCTTTGCAAAGGATATTGTAACTGTTTGTTAGTAAACCTGAATAATAACCATTAATATAATACAACAGGGAAACATGATTTGGAATGAAAGTATTGAATGTATAGACCGGAGTAGCCTTCGGAAAATACAGAGTATCCGTTTGAAAAAGACCGTGGAGCGTGTTTATCATAATACGCCTTTCTATCGAAAAAAAATGCAGGAATTAGGGATTACTCCAGACGATATCAATGACATTGATGATATTGTAAAACTGCCTTTTACAACAAAAATAGATTTAAGGGACAATTATCCTTTCGGGTTATGTGCTGTGCCTATGAGCCAAATTGTACGTATCCATGCCTCTTCCGGTACAACCGGGAAACCGACTGTGGTTGGCTATACGCGTAAGGATTTATCGGTGTGGGCTGAATGTTTATCAAGGGCATTTACTGCATATGGAGCGGATAATACAGATATATTTCAGGTCTCCTATGGATATGGATTATTTACAGGAGGATTAGGGGCTCATGCCGGTGCCGAGAATATTGGAGCGTCTGTTATTCCTATGTCTAGTGGAAACACGGAAAAACAAATTAGATTGATGCATGATTTTGGTTCTACAATGCTTTGTTGTACACCTTCGTACGCTCTTTATTTGGCAGATGCTATTAGAGATTCGGGATTACCACGTGAAGAATTTAAATTAAAGGCCGGTGCTTTTGGTGCAGAACCTTGGACTGAAAACATGCGTAAAGATATTGAAACTAAGCTAGGAATCAAGGCATATGATATTTACGGATTGAGTGAAATAGCGGGGCCTGGCGTGGGGTATGAATGTAAATGCCAGAATGGTACACATTTAAATGAAGATCATTATTTCCCCGAAATAATAGATCCGCAGACATTGCAGCCGGTAGCTCCTGGCGAGACGGGAGAATTGGTGTTTACTCATCTTACAAAAGAAGGAATGCCGCTTTTGCGCTATCGCACAAGAGATCTTACTGCATTACATTATGAAAAATGTTCTTGTGGACGTACTTTGGTCCGTATGGATAGAATATTAGGACGTAGTGATGATATGCTTATTATTCGTGGTGTCAATGTTTTCCCCACTCAAATTGAATCTGTGATTTTAGAAATGCCAGAATATGAACCGCACTATCTGTTGATCGTTGATCGTAAAAATAATACAGATACAATGGAACTGCAAGTGGAAGTACGTCCTGAGTATTATTCGGATGAAATCAATAAAATGTTGGCAATGCGGAAAAAATTATCAGCACGACTTCAAAGTGTATTGGGGTTAAGTGTGGATGTTCGTTTGGTAGAACCACGTAGTATAGAACGTAGTGTAGGTAAAGCAAAGCGTGTTATTGATAACCGTAAGTTATAGTTTTATGGGATCATTGGGTTTAATAATATTGGTAAGTAATTGTTTTAAAATGTATTGTTATGGTAGCAAAACAGCTTTCTATCTTTTTGGAGAATAAATCAGGACGTCTAACAGAAGTTACAGAAGTGTTGGCTAAAGAGGGGGTAAACCTTTCTGCTTTGTGTATTGCCGAAAATGCAGATTTTGGTATATTACGTGGTATCGTCTCTGATCCGGAAAAGGCGTATAAAGCTTTGAAAAATAGCCATTTTGCAGTGAATGTAACAGAAGTCGTTGGTATTAGCTGTCCCAATATCCCAGGGTCTTTGGCTAAGGTTCTACGTTTTCTGTCAGATGAAGGTGTGTTCATTGAATATATGTATTCATTTGCTAATGGTGAGACTGCAAATGTTATTATCCGTCCTAATGATATGGCAAATTGTATTCGAGTACTGACTGAAAAAAAAGTCGATTTGTTAGCAGCCAGCGATTTGTATAAATTATAATTTATTATTGGGTAGAGGTTGGGGGAATAGAGAGATTCTAAATAGGATTGTTCTCTATCCATCAGTGTTTTTGAAAATTTAAGGTTTGGGCTTTTGTTTTATTCGGCACTATGCTCTATCTTTGCACATCATTATTTAAATAAGCGTAATGAAAAAGGTAATTCTGTTAAGTTGGGTGTTGATTTTAATATTTTCTTCGTGTGGAGAATATAACAAATTGCTGAAAAGTACAGATTATGAATATAAGTATGAAGCTGCAAAAACATATTTTGCAAAAGGACAATATAGTCGTGCAGCAACATTGCTTAATGAGTTGATTACTATTCTTAAAGGTACTGATAAGGCTGAAGAGTCTCTTTATATGCTGGGGATGAGCTATTATAATCAAAAAGATTATCAGACTGCTGCGCAAACATTTATTCAATATTATAATGTCTATCCAAGAGGTGTATATGCCGAATTGGCACGTTTTCATGCAGGAAAAGCATTGTATTTAGATACGCCAGAGCCTCGTTTGGATCAGTCTGGTACTTATAGTGCTATTCAACAGTTACAGATGTTTATAGAATATTTCCCGCAAAGTGTAAAAAAAGAAGAAGCGCAAAATATGATTTTTACTTTGCAGGATAAATTGGTGATGAAAGAGTATCTCTCTGCGAGGTTGTATTATAATTTGGGAAATTATTTAGGAAATAATTATCAAGCCTGTGTTATTACAGCACAAAATGCTTTGAAGGATTATCCTTATACAAATTTGCGTGAAGATTTGTCTATTTTGATTTTACGTGCAAAATATGAGTTGGCCGTTTATAGTGTAGAGGATAGAAAAATAGAACGATATCGGGAAGCTGTGGATGAATATTATGCTTTTAAGAATGAATTTCCTGAAAGCAAATATATGAAAGAAGCAGAACGTGTTTTTAAAGAATCTCAAAAAATATTGCAAGATTAATATTAGATATATCGATATAGTTTAATAGGTAAATTTTATGGATTACAGAAAGACTAACGCTCCTACTACCACTGTTACACGTGATATGATGGAGTTATGTAAGGATACGGGTAATGTGTATGAAAGTGTTGCAATTATTGCAAAACGTGCTAATCAAATTAGTGTGGAAATCAAAAATGATCTTTCAAAAAAATTAGCAGAGTTTGCTTCATATAACGATAATTTGGAGGAGGTTTTTGAAAATCGAGAACAAATTGAAATTTCTCGTTATTATGAGAAGCTGCCTAAACCTACGTTGATAGCTACTCAGGAGTATCTTGAAGGTAAAATCTATTATCGTAATCCTGCTAAAGAGAAAGAAAAACTGCAATAATGATACAACGTATCCAATCTGTTTATTTATTGGTAATCACTATATTGTTGATTACTGCTTTGTGTCTTCCTGTGGGAAGTTTTGTGGAAACGAATGGAGTTATTGCAGGTGTTTTAAAACCTTTAGGGTTGAAAATGACCAATGGAGATTTTCAGTCTACATGGGGAGCATTTGGCATTTTGTTGTTAAGTTCTGTAATTTCATTCTGTACAATTTTCTTGTATCGTAATCGCATGTTGCAGGTGCGTATGACTGTTTTTGCGGGAATCTTGTTGATAGGATATTATGTAGTCTCTTGGGTCTTTATTTTAATGCTGAAGAAAACTTTAGATGTAGTTTCCTTTCAGTGTGGATGGGCTCTTTGTTTACCAGCTATTTCAATTGTTCTTGATTATTTGGCTTTTCGTGCCATTTATAGGGACGAGTTAATGGTGAAAGCTGCTGATAGACTTCGTTAAAATTGGGGGATTGACACTTTGACATCTATAGCGGGAAGTTGCTGAGTAATATGCAACTTCCCGTTTTTTATATGAGACACTGTCCAAAATTTTGTGTAAATGGAAACAGGATTCAGCTGTAAGTTTGTCCTTATATCTGGATTCTGTTTTCAAAAATAAGCATAAATTGATTCATAATCAATCCCCAGTTATGAATAGGCTGTGTCCATTTCTTCTCAATCTCCATAAGTGAAAGATACACGGTCTTTTTTA
>ENA-OOXJ01000959-OOXJ01000959.1-human-gut-metagenome-genome-assembly--contig:-NODE-959-length-20848-cov-19.460828_pt1 | contig 20848 bp, 16 predicted proteins | sample MGYA00241587_ERZ501343 | MGnify/ENA primary metagenome ERZ501343 (study PRJEB25962, sample SAMEA2042918) | human gut metagenome | biome: human gut; feature: human-associated habitat; material: faeces... | reverse complement strand
CTTTGGGCTCTACGAGCACTCTGTCTGCTAAAGGTCTAATGTTCATATCTTTTAATTTTTAGTTGTTTTCAACTTGCACAGACACATTAAACAAATTGAGTGCCACTCCGCGAACTCTGCCAAAATGTCACTTTGCCATGTGGACGACTTTTCCTATCTTTGCTCTGCTATTATGATAACGGACTTTGAGGAACAGGACCCTGCATATAAAAGCGGACGGATTAAAGGTTCATTCCGAACCTTTAAACAATTTGATCGGAAAGGCATCATAGAAAGGACAGGCGCAAAGAAAAACGGATCCTGGAAAATATTGAACGGCAATGAACACTGACCACGAGAAATACATGCGCGAGGCCTTGAAGGAAGCGCGGAGGGCTGAGGCCGAGGGGGAGATTCCCATCGGAGCGGTAGTGGTGTGCGAGGGGCGGATCATCGCCCGGGCTCACAACCAGACGGAGACCCTCCACGACCCAACGGCCCACGCCGAGATGCTGGCCATGACGGCCGCCACCGCCTACATCGGAGGCAAGTACCTCCCGGAATGTACCCTCTACGTCACTGTCGAGCCCTGCCCGATGTGCGCCGCCGCGATGGCCTGGACTCAGGTCGGAGCGGTAGTCTACGGAGCACCCGACCCCAAGCGCGGCTACACCCTCTTCTCCCCTTCCCTCCTCCATCCGAGGACGAAGGTCTGCAACGGAGTGCTGTCAGAAGAGTGCAGCGCCATTATGACAGAATTTTTCAAAAAGATAAGACGCTGACCGGACAATGGACTTAGAATTTCTGCTCGACCTCGGCTACATCGGCCTGTTCATCGGCACCTTCATCGCCGCTACCGTCGTCCCGTTCTCATCGGATTTCCTCATCATCGGCATCCTCATAGCCGGAGGCGACCCGCTCGTATCCTGGATCTGCGCCACTGCCGGCAACTGGCTCGGAGGCCTGACCTCCTACTGGATAGGCCGCATCGGCAAGTGGGAGTGGATAGAAAAGTGGTTTCATGTCAAGGAGGAGACCCTGCTGAAACAGAAGTCGAAAATAGACAAGTACGGCTCACTGCTGGCCTTCCTGACCTGGCTGCCCTTCGTAGGCGACGTCTTCGCCATCGGCCTGGGCTTCTACAAGCTGCACTTCGGCCGCTGCGCTCTCTTCATGCTCATCGGCAAGGGCACCCGCTTCGCTTTCTGGCTGGCCCTCTACTACATTTTCGGCGACAGCCTGCCGACGTTTTAAAAAAATGTGTAACTTTGCACCCGGTATTGACCTATGGTGTAATGGTAGCACTACAGATTTTGGTTCTGTCTGTAGAGGTTCGAATCCTCTTAGGTCAACAGCACAATGACAAAATCTTTTTTCATAACTTTACTTTTTTTGACAATTACACCCCTGTTCATCAGCGGGTGTAATTTTCATAATGAGACCGGGCAACGCGGGCCTAAGCCCTTCCCCGCTGTCTCCGTACCTGCCATGCTGTCCGGCCAGGACGCAGCGGAATACGCCGCGGAACATTTCTGGAACAGATATTTCGACTCCACCGCAGCATGGGCCGGCATCTCCGACACCCTCATCGGCGGAGTAAGACAGGAGGACATGACAGCTGCCGTCCGCGAGTACCTTCTCGCCCTCTGGTCCATACCCTTCGACCGGGCTTTCAAAGCCCAGACACATCTGATGACCTTAGCGGAGACATCCATAGAACGGGACACCAGCGGACACATCTACGACTGGTTCACCGCCACCATGGAATCCGCCCTGTGGAATCCCCTGTCGGAGCTGCGCAACGAGGGGCTTTACATACCTGTCATCGAGAGCATACTGAAGACCAGACGCACCGGGGAACACTACAGCGCCTACTATCAGCAGCAGCTGACCACCTGCCGGAACAACAGCCCCGGCACCCCTGCCGCCGACTTCACATTTACCGACGCCAAGGGCCGTCCGCACAGCCTCTACGGCACGCCGGGCGAATATACCCTGCTGCTCTTCTCCAATCCTGGCTGCCCTGCCTGCCGCGGGATTATCTCCCTGCTGAAAGACAGCCCCCAGATCAACTCCATGGTGCGGGACGGCCGCATGACCCTGCTGAGCATCTACATCGACGAGGACGTGGCCGAATGGTTCAAGGGCCTGTCCGACTATCCTGAAGAGTGGATTACTGGCTACAATCAGGACCTGACCATCCGCGATGCCCTCATCTACGACGTCCGCGCCATCCCCTCCCTCTACCTGCTCGACAGGGATAAGAAAATCCTATTCAAGGATATCTCCCCGAACATGCTGATGCTCCAGTTAGAAAGACTCTAAAGGTATTCCCGGCCGGAAAGACCGCGCCAGAGAGCGTAGTATTTCAGCGTGGATACCGGCTTGGTAGCAATGAGCTGGTAGCGGAGCGAAGGCCCGCAGTTGAAGTACATCGAGCGGGACAGGAAGGTGCCGTATCCGGTTATATCCCCGATGCGGAAGACCTCGTGGTGTCCCTCGTATGAAAGTTCCAGACGGTCGCCACACATGGCCACAGAAGCTTTGTCGGACAAGTGGGTGAAGACGCCGTCCTTTTTCAACGTCAGCTTGAAGCAGCCGTCGTCGTGGACTATCGGCTCCTCGGTCTGCTGCCGCAGTTCCGCGCAGTGCTCATGCACCCAGCGCTTCTGGAAGCGGTTCCACTCGGCAAAATTGTCGAAAGGCATGTACATCCCCTTCTCGAACGAACCGGTCTCTAAATATTTGGCCGTCAGGCCGCAGCTGCATGTGAGCCAGTTGCCCCGCGTCTCCACGGTGCCGAAACGGAGGCAGTGCGGACAGAGGTAGGCGGCGTACTGCAGCCCCTCGGCCAGCGCCTTCCCATGGTAGAGAGCTCCCGAAGAGGCCTGCTCCTCATAGGCATTAACCCGCAGGTCCCGGCAGATGGCGGCATAGACCTCCTCGACCGTCATGCGGGATATTTCCTCCGGAGTGTATTCATGGACCAATTCCCCCCGCATCGGCCCCCTCCGCTTGTGATCGGCCCATCGCGGCTTAAGCAGATACCCGCCTGTGAGGCGGTAGGTCAGCAGGGCCACGCCCGTATCCTTAACTAAGGCGGCGGTGCGGGGTGAGATGTACTCAGTCTCCCCGTCCCAGCTGCGGTTGCCCTCGGGGAACATTCCCACGGAGACGCCTGCCCTCAGATTGTCCTCTATCAGGGCAATGGCAGCATCTCCCTTGGCACCCTTCTCCCGGGGGATAATGCCGAAGAGGGGGTTGAGGAAGAATCCTGCAATGCCCCGGGTCAGGGAGGCATTGGCCACGAAGCGCATGTGCCTCCGGGTGCCGATGACCATCAGGGCGGGGTCGAGGTTCTGGGTGTGGTTGCCCAGGCACAGGAAAGTGCGGCTCTTCACCTTGCAGGGTTTATAAGTGATATGCAGGATAATGTTGACGAAAGGGCCTACGAATGTACGGCAAAAGGCGTAGACCCCGCGCTGGAAGCCTACGCCTTTGGTAATCTTTGAACTGTCTGACTTCATGCAGCTTACTTTTGGTCAGCAGTCTGGTTCTTCTTAGCCTCTTCCTCTTCGAGCACGCGGTATGCCACCTTGCCTACAAGGGTCTTGGGCAGCTCGCTGCGGAACTCGATGTCGTAGGGCATGGCGTACTTGGCGATGTACTTGCGGCAGTAGGCCAGAAGCTCGTCCTTGGTCTCCTGAGTGGGCTCGTTGCCGGGACGGAGCATGACGAAGGCCTTTACCTTCTGCATCTTGTAGGGGTCGGGCACGCCGATGATACAGCTCATCTGCACCTTCTCGTGGGCGTCGAGGATGTTCTCGAGCTGAGCGGGATAGACGTTGTAGCCGGAGGTGACGATCATCCTCTTGATACGGCCGCGGAAGTAGACGAAGCCCTGGTCGTCCATGCTGCCGAGGTCACCGGTGTAGAGCCAGGTCAGGCCGTCGGAGTGCTTGCGCAGGGTCTTGGCCGTCTCCTCGGGCTTGCCGTAGTAGCCGAGCATGACGGTGGGACCGGAGAGCACGATCTCGCCCTCCTCGCCGTAGGGCACCTCTTCCTCGGTGTCTGGCTTGACTATCTTGAAATAGGTGTCGGGGAAGGGTATGCCGATACTGCCCTCTTTCTGGAGCTTGACCGGAGTCAGGCAGCAGGCGGTGACGCACTCGGTGGTACCGTAGCCCTCGCGCACCTTGATGGTGGCCTTGTGGTCGGCGAGGAACTTGTCCATCTTCTTCTTGAGCTCGATGGAGAGGGAGTCGCCGCCGGAGAATACGCCCTTGAGATGGGAGAAATCGGCCTTCTCCATATTGGGCAGGCGCAGCATGGCCTCGTAGAGGGTGGGCACGCCGGCGATGAAGTTGCATTTGTTCTTGGTTATGAGCTTGGAGTAGCTCTTGGGGGTGAAGCGGGGCACGAGGACGCACCTTCCGCCCTTGGCCAGCATCGTGTGGATGCAGACGCCGAGGCCGAAGCCGTGGAAGACAGGCATGGCGGCCAGCATCTTGTCTCCGGGACCGAACATCGGGTTGGTGGCGATGACCTGCTCGGCGAGGGCGTTGAAGTTGCGGTTGGTGAGCATGATGCCCTTGGTGGTGCCGGTAGTGCCGCCGGAGTAGAGGATGACGGCGGGGTCATCGTCACTGCGCTCCACCTTGTAGTTGTAGAAGCAGCACTTGGCCAGCCTCATGAACTCTTTCCAGCGGATGACCGGAGCGTCCTCGGGAATCTTGGCGATCTTATAGCCCTCGGTGATCATGTAACCGGTCTTCAGGGGCTGAGCCAGCTCGTCCTTGATGCGGGCGAGGATGACATTGACGATGCCGGTGTTCTTACGGATGGCCTCGATCTTGCCGTAGAACTGGTCGAGGGTTATGACGGTGATGCTGTTCGACTCGTTGAGGTAGAACTCTATCTCCTTCTCGCTCGAGAGCGGATGCACCATGCTGGCGATGCCTCCGATGAGGTTGATGGCGTAGAACATGTAGATCGCCTGGGGGCAGTTGGGCATGGCGATGGTCACGCAGTCGCCCTTGCGGATGCCGATGGTCTTCAGGGCGCGGGCGCACTGCTCTATGTTCTTGATCATCTTAGCGTAGGTGGTGGACTTGCCCATGAAGTCGAACGCCACGTTCTTAGGGTAGCGGGCTGCGACGGAGGCGACCATGTCGAACATCGAGCCCTTAAAATAATTCAAATGCACCGGAACTCCCTCTGTGAAGGGATACCACGGTGTTTTGACAGATTTGTTCTCAGACATATAAACAGGTTATAGGGTTTGTTCAGTTCACTTCTACCAATGCTTCCGAGATATTGATGGCAAAGTCTCCTACACGCTCGCACTCGGAAACAAGGTCCATATAGTAGACACCGCGCAAATACTCGCTTTCCTCTGCTTCGATGTGGCGGAGATGCTCTTCTTTCAGATTGTCCCGGTACTCGTTGATATCATGCTCGGCATCCTGTGCATTGGATATGTTGATGATATGATGGAAGCCCTGACGGAGATTCACAATCATACTGTCGATGGCTGTATCTACCAAGTCAAGCATGTGGTTGAGTTTCTTGACAGTACTCTCATCGAACTTCTGACCGTGAAGGTTCTTGCGCTGTAGTATACGGCCGATATTGAAACCGGAGTCACCCATGCTCTCGAGCTCACTGATAATCTTGTACAGGGCATGCATCCTGTTGGTTCCTTCCTGACTGAGCTCACCTTCACCGATATTGCTCAGATATTTGGCTATCTCGAACTCTATTCTGTCTGTTATCTGCTCATAGTGCTCGAGTTTCTTGAACAGCTCGTCGAAACGGTTTTCATTGTCCGCCTCATTGACAGCCTGACGGGCGTATGCATACTGCCTCTTGACTATCTCGGAGAAATGTACTACTTCCTGCTCGGCCTGTTCCAAAGACAGCTCAGCGGTGCTCATCATACCGCCCTGAATATATCTGAGACGGAAGACTTCCTCCTCGTCCTTATGTCCTTTGATAATCCATGTTACGAACTTTACTATCTGAGGCGTAAACCATATAAGGATACATGTGTTGGTGATATTGAAAAGGGTATGGACTGTCGAGATGGCATAAAGCAGCGAGTCCGGTGATGTAAATGGATCGGATCCGCCAAGTCCTATTACAATCTTGGAAACCAACCACAAGAACGGTTTGTAAACAGCAAGCACCCAGATTACTCCGAAGACATTGAAGACTGTGTGCGCGAGGGCGGCACGCTTAGCTGAGATATTGCCTACGGACGCAGCGATATTGGCAGTGATGGTTGTTCCTATGTTCTCTCCGAGAACCATTGCCGCAGCAATCTCAAATGGAATCCATCCCTGGCTGGCCATAACGAGAGTGAGGGCAACAGTGGCGCTCGAGGACTGAAGGATGATGGTCAGAACTGTTCCTACAAGGACAAATACCAGGACTGAGGGGAAGCCCCATCCGGTCCATTTCTGAATGAATGCTATGGCTTCGGGATTTGCGCTCAGGTCCGGAACGGAATCCTTGAGGAAAGTAAGTCCTAAGAAAAGCAGTGCGAAACCTATGATCATCTCGCCGATACTCTTGCGTTTCTGCGACTTGAACATCATAAACACAAAGCCTACACCCACTAACGGGATGGACAGCACCGATATGTCCGCTGTAAATCCCAAAAGAGAAATCAGCCAGGATGTCACGGTCGTACCGATATTGGCACCCATAATCACTCCGACGGCCTGGGTAAGGCTCAGCAGTCCTGCATTGACAAAGCTGACTATCATGACTGTAGTCGCACTCGATGACTGTATGACCGCAGTGATAAGAGTTCCGGTAAGGACTCTGGTGAATGAATTGGCCGTCATGGCCGACAGTATCGAACGGAGTCTGCTTCCGGCCACCTTTTGAAGGCCTTCACTCATAAGGGTCATTCCGTACAGGAACATACCCAAAGCGCCGAGAAGGGACAGTATCTGGAATATGGTGCTCATATATCTGTATATTTCATCAAAATTATGCAAATATAACTATCTTTGTGCCATGTTGCACTTGACTAAACCTTTTTTAATAGCCATCCTGCTGCTTACCCTGTCCTGGACTGCAGTCTACGGCCAGTACTATACATTGGGCAATGACCCCGGAAGGGCCCGTTGGCGCACCATCACATCCGAACACTACCGGCTGATATATCCTGAAGAGACAGACTCCATCGCACGCCTTTACCTGTACACCCTCGAGAAAGTAAGGCCAAGAGTCATGGCAGAACTCAATATTGACCCAAGACCCATACCGGTGGTACTGCACCCGTATATCACTCAAAGCAACGGAGTCGTAACATGGGCCCCGAAGAGAATGGAGCTTTTCACCTCCCCCGACCCGTACGGCAGCAACCCGGACCCGTGGATTCAGCACCTGAGCATACATGAGTCGAGACATGTGGGTCAGGTGGAACATTTTACCAGAGGTATCTACAATGTATTCTACTATCTTCTCGGAGAGCAGGTCACAGGCATAGGCGTCGGCCTCTTTGCCAACAGATACGCCATGGAAGGAGACGCCGTCATAGCCGAGACAGAACTCACCAACGGTGGACGCGGGCGCAATGCCGACTTCACCAAATACCTGAGAGCCATGTATATCAACGGGGATTTCAGGAATTGGGACAAGCTGCAGTTCGGTTCTTTCAGACACTATACCCCGAACGCCTATGTGTTCGGTTACGCACTCGGAAGCTATGTAAGATACCAGACAGGACTGGCAGATTATTGCGGCAAGTATTTCAGAACTCCTGTAAAGCACTGGTACAGCCTGCCGCTTCTTCTTGACCCCGGGAAGAAACTTATCGGAGAATCCAGATTCAGTATTTTGGAACGGTCACAGGGCCTGCTCAGCGAGATGTGGCGCTACGACTATCTCTCAAGAGGAAAGTTTACCGAATCTGACAATCTGAAGAACAGGCCGGACAGGCTGTATACCGAATTTACCGACCCCATTTACATTCACAACGGAGACTCACCCTGGAACGGCTCTGTCATCATGCTGAAAAGCGGCATGGAGACTGCCCGCAAGATGGTCAGCATCGACAGTTCCGGACGCGAGCGCTTCATAAGGTTCTTCAGCTATACGTCATCCCGCCTGACATACGATGGAAAACGGTTCATATACTGGACCGAACCGGTGTCGAATGAGGCGGCGGACTTAGAGGATTTCTCTGTCATCATGAGATTTGATGTAGTTACCGGCAGGGTCACTTCTCAAAAACACAGGACCAAGTACTTCAACCCGGCGCCTTCTCCTACCGGAGATACAGTCGCCGTAGCTGAATATCCGGTAGAGGGCGGCACATGGCTGACGTTAGTTCATGCCGGAGACGGAGAAGTCATAGAACGCATAAAGGCACCCGGCAACGGACAGGTACGTGAGACAGTATTCGACGGAAAGGATATCTACTGTTCTGTCATACAGGACGGCGGTATCGGAATCTTCCTTTACCGAGAAGGAAAATGGTCGGAGATAATCTCCCCGCAGGGACAGAGCATATCCGGTCTGAAAATATTCAGCCGCAGCCTTTACTTCTCCAGCGACCTCAACGGCGTACTCAACATCTATCGGTATGACATAGACAGCGGCACCCTGCTGCGCATGACCAACTCAGAATACGGTGCCGACTATCCGTACTACGACCCTACAGGCCGCAGAGTATATTACTGCGAATACGGACTGAAAGGATACCGCCCTGTAAGTTCCACGCCAGAGAGGCTGCTGCAAATTCCGGCCGATTTTTCTAATCCGTACCGGCATCCCGTCGCAGAGATGCTGTCACGCCAGAGCGAAGGACATTTTAAAAAACTTCAGGACACCGGCGACAGCACTGACTGCGCGGATCCGGATATTCTTGATCCGGAGAAATACCCTTCAAAACGATACTCCAAGTTCCTGCATGCATTCCGGATACATTCCTGGTTCCCCGTCTACGTCAACATGGACCGGCTGATGTCATTCACATTCCAGAATTTCACGCAGACCGCCTCACTCGGAGCCACACTACTGTCGCAAAACAGCTTAGGCAACATCACTTCAAGCCTCAGCTATGGATATGTGCGGGATTTCTATACCTGGAAATACTTCCATTCCGGTCATTTTACGATGGTTGCAGATATATTCGGCAATTTAAGTATAGAACTTGGGATAGACATCAATGAACGTAACTCCCGCGACAACTCCTATGACGCCGTACTCGGCCACCAGTTCTCTAAGGAGAACCTCGGAACTCCCTATGTAGCGGCCAATGCAACTGTTTACTATCCTATGAATTTCACAAGCCGCGGGTGGTATCGCGGACTGACCCCATATATCTCATGGACCTTCAACAATGACCGGTATTACGCATTCTCCTACAATTTCAGCGATGGAAGCATCCAGCAAACCACCGGAACTCCTATCATGAGACATCAGCTGGTGTACGGCATCTCCTATTCACAGAATCTGTCCATAGCCACATCCCAGATTTACCCGCGCTGGGGATTCGGAATCTCCCTGCAGGGAAGTTCTACCGTCAACTCCCGTGATTATTTCGGACACGTGGCCTATGCTTCCGGATACGCCTATCTGCCCGGCATCACGCACCAGCAGGGTATAAGAATCGGCTTTGCCGCCCAAAAACAGTTCGTAGACGGTAAGCTGTACATGAGCTCATTCACAATACTTCCGAGAGGATATTCCGGATACAGCTTTGACGAGTGTTTCGGAAGCGTCTCTCTCGACTATGCGGTTCCTGTCTACTTAGGGGACGTAAGCATCGGCCCCCTGCTCTATCTCAAGCGCCTGCAGCTTATTCCATTCGGAGACTATGCCATGGGGACGGAATACGGCAGCGGAGCCATGCGGCAGTACTACTCGTATGGAGCTGATCTGAAAGTGGACTTCATCGCATTACGGCTCAACTTTCCTCTCAGTGTGGGTATTCGGTATGCCCGCACTGGCCCGCAGACAGGCTCTCAGAACTATTTCGGACTTCTGTTTGACGTATCTTTCAACTAAGACTTATCTAACGCAAACCACCCGAAAAGAGCATCGGCTGCACGCTTGCCGATAACATTGACAACCTCCCGGTAAGGTGCCTTTTTGATTTTGGACACTGTCTTGTATTTTGCCACGAGTTTCTCACGGCTCACTGCACCTACACCTGGGATATTGTCCAGTTCGGAAACCAAGGAGGACGCGCTGCGCCGGTTGCGGTGATGGGTGATGCCGAAGCGGTGAGCCTCATCACGTATGTGCATCAGCACTTTCAGGGATGTGGAGTTCCGGTCGATAAAGTGCGGATAAGGATCTCCCGGGACTATGATTTCCTCCATACGCTTGGCAAGTCCTATAAGCTTCACTTTGCCGATAAGGCCTATCTCATCCAGCGCCTCGTACGCGGCATTGACCTGACCGCGGCCGCCGTCTATAACTATCAGTTGAGGCAGCTCCTCTCCTTCTGCCATCATTCGGGTATAACGGCGGTTGACAACCTCCTTCATCGACGCGAAGTCATTTGCACCCACCACAGTCTTGATGTTAAAATGCCGGTAATCCTTTTTTGACGGAGCTCCGTTCCGGAACACTACACATGAGGCCACCGGATTGGTGCCCTGGATATTGGAGTTGTCAAAACACTCGATGTGAGTCGGGGGCATATCCATTCCGAGGTCTCTGCGGAGGTTCTCAACGACACGCTGGGAATGTTCTTCTGGATTGACAAACTCCTCCTGACGGAGACGTTCAAACTTGATGGCTGCGGCATTTTTGCGGCCAAGCTCCAAAAGAGCAAGACGGTCTCCCTTTTCCGGAACAGTAAATATTACTCCAGGCAGGGCTTCTGGCATATCGGGCATAAAAGGAACCACTATCTCCGAAGGTCTCTCCCCCGCACCCTCAAAATCCTGCAGCTTCCCGTAAATTCCGGATATGAACGAGCCGAGCACCTCCGTCTCCCTTTCCTCTATCCTCATCTTGATTTCCATATTCATGGATTGTATGATACCTCCGTCGTGGACTCTCAGGAAACTGCCGAAAGCGTCCTGTCCCTCAAATATGATGTAGAAGACATCGACATTGATACCCTTTGCATTGACAATAAGTGAGCGGGCATAATGCTTCTCAAGGAGTTCCATCTTCTCTTTCCACACCTCGGCGTCCTCAAACTGCAGGGCTGCCGCACTTTCTTTCATCCTCCGCTCAAAATCCTTAATCAGGGACCACGAATTGCCCTTTAGTATCTGAACGATTGCCTCCACCTGCGCATTGTACTCCTGTTCACTCATCTTTCCGGCACAAGGCCCCGCACATTTACCGAGATGATAATTAAGGCATACCTTGTATTTACCTTTAGCAATACCATCGTCCGTTATTGACAGATTACACGTTCTCAGCTTGTAAAGAGAGCTTATCAGAGCCTGCAGATTATGGGCGTGCATGGCCGAGCTGTAAGGCCCGAAATATTTTGAGCCGTCACGCACAAAACGGCGGGTGACGACTACCCGGGGAAACTTCTCATTCTTAAGACAAATCCAGGGATAGGTCTTGCCGTCCTTGAGAAGGATATTGTACCGAGGCTGGAACTGCTTGATAAGGTTGTTCTCAAGAAGGAAGGCATCTGACTCCGAGCCAACCACAGTATGCTGTATGTCAGATATCTTGGAAACCATGACCTGAGTCTTGCGGTTCAGACCGCCGGATCGGAAATACTGTGACACCCGGTTCTTAAGATCCTTTGCCTTTCCTACGTATATGACGGTTCCCGATGAGTCTAAGAAGCGGTATACGCCTGGACTGTGGGGAAGCATTTTCAAAATAATATTTATATTTGCAGGATGTTTCGTCATATATGAACACTAACAACTCAGGCACAAAGTTAATTAATAAATCGGATATCCGTAAGGCGGCCGGCCTCAAAGGGCCGTTCGGTTCCCTGATTGCATCGTGCGCCATGTCACTGATGGGACTGAACCGCATCAACCGGCTCTACTCTCAGTTCGGAGCATTTCACGGCAGGGAATTCACAAAAGAGGCGATGAAGACTTTCCGCATCTCCACCGACATCCTGCCGGAGGAAGTGGAGTATATCCCCAAGGAGGGCCCCTTTATCATTGTGTCCAACCACCCTTTCGGGGGATGGGACGGCATCGTGCTCTACAACACTGTTGCCGCCGTGAGACCGGAGTTCAAGATTCTGACCAATTTCATTCTCTCCTTCATACCCAATCTCCGGGACAGCTTTCTGGCCGTCAACCCGTTTTCTGACAACAAGAAGCTGCGCAGCAGCTACCCTGGACTGAAAGCCGCCAAAGAAGCCCTCGAAAACGGAGGTTGCGTGGGAATATTCCCTGCCGGAGAGGTATCCACCAAATACAAAGGAAGCAGATACACTACCGATAAAGAATGGACACACACGGTCATGAAACTCGTAAGCACGAGCAAGGTCCCGGTGGTGCCCGTATATTTCGACGGAACTAACTCCACTTGGTTCCATTTAGTGGGAAGGATACACCCTGTGCTAAGGACGCTCAATCTGCCCAATGAGCTTATCCGCCGCAGCGGCAAGACAGTCACCATGCGCATCGGCAAGCCCATACCTGCTCAGGAGGCCGCAAAGTTCAGCAATCCTAACGAACTCGGGAAAATGCTTAGAAACAGGGTATACGCCATGGAGGCCAATGTACCCCGCAACGAGCCCCGCCAACAGGCCTCCGGAGCACAGGAACCGCTTCTGCCGCCTGTCCCCACGTCTGCGCTGCAGAAAGAGATGGAGGCACTCACTCCCCTTTTTGAAGCGCACAAGTACCAGTGCTTTTTAGCCGGCACAGAGCAGATACCCTACATGATGCAGGAAATCGGCCGCCGCAGGGAAGAGTCTTTCAGACAGGTAGGAGAAGGCACCGGTGCAAGTATCGACACCGACTCATTCGACCTATACTACAAGCACCTCATTCTTTGGGACAAGGATGCCTGTCAGCTTGCCGGGGCATACCGTCTCGGTATAGGCAGGGAGATCTATGAGAAATACGGAGTGAAAGGATTCTACACGCACACTCTGTTCAGATACTCTGATGACTTCTGCTCCATACTCCCTGAATGCATCGAGCTCGGCCGCTCTTTCCTCTCCGTCGAGTATAAAAAAGAAGCCCTGCCCCTGATGCTGCTTATCAAAGGGCTGTTTTACACTGTACTTAGATACAAAGACTGCAAGTACCTCTTCGGCCCGGCGAGCATAACAAGCTGGCTTCCTCCATTCTACAGGAGCCTGATAGTATATGGGCTCACAAAGTTCACTCCTCAGGCCCACAAAGGTTATGTCATTCCGAGAACTCCTTTCAAGTACGACTTTCTGAGAGTCGATCCCGCTCTGCTGCTCGAGAACAGGTTAGAGAGCATAGATTATTTTGACAAGTATATCCAGCGGCTGAGCGACGGACGCTACCGTATTCCGACCCTCATCAAGAAATATGTCAAGCTCCAGGCAGAGATTCTGGCCTTCAATGTAGACCGTGAATTCAACTACTGCGTGGACGGAATGATATTCTTAGACATGGCATTGGTCCCCCGCAGCGAGATAGAAATGCTGACCAAGGGAAGCGATGATCCGGAGGGGCTTATCGACAGATTCTACGGCACAGGATCGTAGCCGCTTCCTCCCCATGGATGGCATCTGAGAATCCGGCGTACTGAGAGATACAGTCCCTTGACGGGGCCGTGCTTGCGGAAAGCCTCGAGGGCATAGGCCGAGCAAGTAGGCGTAAAACGGCATGATGCCGGCTTATACGGTGATATGCACAGCTGATAGAACCGTATAAGAAAGACGAAAGGGAAAATGAGCACTTTCCTCAGACCCTTACTCAATCTTGCCCAGCGCTGTTCCAAGTCCTTCCGAGACCGTTCCATAATCCAAAACTGTATTGGCAGTATACACCAGCATTATATGCTTTCCCGCCACCGCAGGATAATCAGCCCTGATATGGCGGAAAGCCTCGCGGATACGACGCCTTATCAGGTTCCGTCTGACCGCACGCTTGAAAAGCTTCTTGGGGACTGATATGATGATTTTTTCCTCTTCTCCCTCCCTGCAGTCAAGAATGTAGATGCGGTAGGGATAGGAAGACAGCTTGGTCCCTTCGGAATGTATAGTCTCTGCGAGGGTCATATCAGTTAGAAGATATATATGAGAGGATATAGCTGTCGGCGCCGGAGCGTATGGACATAGTGTTGGAGACAGTGGAGATACTGTCTATAAGGAAGCATTTTACATCCCACTTGGACGGTGTTCCGAATACCTGATTGTCATACAGGGTCATAGTGAGATAATCATCATATAGCCTGTAGTAATCCTCACCCTCTCCCATAGGCATCCACGAATTCTCTCCTGTACGCTGCGACATTGTCATGACCCCGTCAGGCTGAAACTGAAGACGGTAGGCCGAGAAATCCTCTCCATTCCGGCTATTGAACTGCCATACACCGTAGATCGTATCGGCATCGGCATAAGTAGAGGGGAGCTTGCGCATAGTCATCTGAGAGAATTCAGGAACAGTCCCGGCTCCTCCGAGCATCCAGCTTTCTACCCCGATGGTCATGAGCGAGTCCTGTGAATCAACGAAGCTATACTCCTGAGATGTCTCCATCGGAACGAGATGACCGAAAAGTCCGGAGTATGTACCGGCTATGGACAGATCGCAGCAGTACACATCATACATCAGGGTGTTCTCTCCCCACTGAAAATTGCCGTCTGCCTGAGTAAGGACACCGGCCCATGTAACCGTGTAAGAAGAAGAGAACGTCATCACGGTATAGCTTTTCTCATCCAACGGCTGTCCGTCGTAGGTATCCACTATCCAGGTAGCCTTGATATTCTCACGGTTATACGCCGGGCTCTGGGCATTGCACGAGTGCAGTAACCATAATGCGCATGCCACCGTAACGGACAACACTGCTATGTGCCTGAAACGGCCCATATCTATTTGATCTTTTCGAGATACAGCAGAAGAGCTTTGGATACAGAGGGTGCCTCCGGAGTGGGAGCCTCTACTTCTACAGAAAACCCGTGGTCTTTGAGAGCCTTGGCTGTCGACGGACCGTAAGTGACGAAAAGCAGACCGTCCTGCTTGAACTCAGGATAGCTGTTGACAAGTGACTTGACATCTGACGGACTGTAGAACACTACCATCTGGTATCTGGTTAAGTCTATCTCTTTCAAGTCACTGTAGACTGTCTTGCTGAAAACGGCATTGCCGAACTTGACCCCGGCCTTGGTAAAAGCCTTGATTACCTCAGGCTTGGTGCTGTCTGTCGAAGCGATCAGGAAGTTCTCTCCTTTGTGTTTTGTACCGATAGTGTCTATCACCGAATCCACCGTACCCTTGCCGAAGAATATCTTGCGCTTGCGGTATACGATGTGTTTCTGAAGATAGAGTGCGATAGCTTCGGTTGTGCAGAAATATTTCATGGTCTCCGGCACCGTCACCCTCATGGCCTCACACACTGCGAAGAAAGCATCTATAGAGGACTTTGCGGAAAAAAATATCGCCGTATAATCGAGAATAGCCACTTTCTGAGCCCTGAACTCCTTGGCTGTCAAAGGTTCGATATGGAAAAAAGGGAAATAGTCGATATGGACTCCGAACTTGGAAGTAATCTCCGAAAAAGGAGACAGTGTATTGCCCGGTGCAGGCTGGGAGACTAAAATATCGCTTATCTTCATCACTTTCTGCTAATTAAAACTTTAATACAGTAACTATAGCCAACGCTATAGGTAAAAATTCAAGCGTGCAAAGATACAAAATAGAAAGTAAAAGCGGCTCTCTGTACATAAAAAATATTCTCAACAGCTCCACTAAGTATAAGAAAAGGAGTACTGATGTGACCACCCATACGACTCTGTCCATAAGCAGAGGATAGATGCCGGGGATAAACATTCCTATCATCAGAATAACACAGAAGACTATCACAACTATCGCAAAGACGATAAATGTCATTCGCTGAAGAACCGTCACTATCTCAGTGCTTCCTGACACATAGGCAATCCCCTGAAGCAGTAGGAGGCGGAGCAGAAGATATCCGGCAATGCTTCCGAGTATCCATACATAAGGCACCTCAACTGCCGATGTACCGTAGACAAGGAAAGCCGCCAACGGCAGAAGTATCAGCATGGACATAGGCAGGCCGTAACGTACAGAAGCGGATGTATCGAAATAGGTGCGCTTACCTGGAGAGAGGAGAAACCCGCCCGCCCATGAAAAGAGCACTCCCGTCTGTGAACGGAAAACAAGACAGAAGAATATAAGAAAGAGAAATGCCCATACAAAATACTGTGCTCCCTGAACCACAGGTACGGATCCGGCATATACGCCGTATTCCTGCAGTACCGAACCCTGCCACAAGTCTTCCACTGTCCTTACGGACTCAATTGCCCCGCTTTGCCACATAACCCAAGGATGTCAGAACAGTTGTCACCTTGTCCCTGCAGTCCCCCTGTATGAGTATTTCCCCGTCCTTGACACTGCCTCCCGTACCGCAGCGGCTCTTAAGCCTGCGTCCGAGTTCCGAGAGGTCCTCCTCACTTCCAATGAAGCCTTTGACTACTGTAACTTGCTTACCGCCACGGTTACGCCTGTCTATGTATACCGTCAGCTTCTGCTTGGAAGGCGGCAGTGTCTCCACCGTCTTTTCTTCCTCGGCGGGGATGCGTATTTCAGGATTTGTAGAGTAAACCAGGGACATAAAGGTAATTTTTGTGCAAATTTAGTATATTTGCGGCTTATACATACGAAAACGACAACAAATGGAGCAGAAAAAGTTTACTTTCTTCAACCGCATCTTTTCGGTCATAGTCCTTCTGACCGCTTCCATCACATACTTATTGACAATAGAACCTACAGTCAGTTTCTGGGACTGCGGTGAGTTTATCGCCTCTTCCTATAAATTAGAGGTGGGACACGCACCAGGCAACCCCGTGTTCCAGATGATTGCCCGCTTCTTCACCATGTTCGCCTCCCCCGAACATGCGGCTATGGCGGTCAATATCATGAGCGCCCTCTGCTCCGCATTCACTATTTTCTTCCTGTATCTGACCATCGTACATTTAGGACGCCGCATAATTGAAAAGAACGGCAGCACAGGTACCCTCTCCATGGGAGAAGCCCTCTCCCTTATTGGAGCCGGTGTTGTAGGTTCCCTCGCCTACTGCTGGTCCGATACTTTCTGGTTCTCCGCCGTGGAGGCCGAGGTCTACGCCATGTCCTCCCTATTTACCGCAGCCGTGTTCTGGATGATTCTGAAATGGGAGGAACAGGCCGACAGCGAATACGCGGACCGATGGATTGTGGCCATCGCCTTCCTGATGGGACTCTCGATAGGAGTACATCTGCTCAACCTGCTTGTCATCCCCGCTATAGCATTCGTCTACTACTATAAGAAAGCCTCCAAAGTGACAACCTGGGGCTGCATCGGAGTATTTGTCCTCTCGGCAGTCATTCTCGCCGTGATACTATGGGGCATCATCCCCTACCTGCCAAAGATTGCCGCTGTATTCGACCTGCTTTTCGTAAATGTATTCCACCTGCCTTTCAACACCGGAGCAGCATTCTTCGTAATAGTTCTGCTCGCGCTCTGCTTCTGGGCAGTGTACTACACCCGCAAGAAGGACAAACCCATATTGAACACAGCACTGCTAAGTTTCACGATGATAGTCATCGGATACTCCGCTTTCGCGATGGTAGTCATCCGCTCGGCCAACAACACCCCCACCAACGAGGGACAGCCTGACAACCCCTTCGCTCTAGTCAAATATCTCGGACGCGAGCAGTACGGCAGTGCCCCCCTGCTCTACGGACAGACCTATGCATCAGTATACACCGACTACAAGGAGTCCACATACCACACCAAGCTGGGCGACCGCTACATCAAGGCTCCCAGCCCCATAGATGTAATCTACCCCTCTGAGAGCAAGATGTTCTTCCCGAGAATGCACAGCAAGGACCCCTCGCATATCCGCTTCTACAAGAGCTACACCCAGGGACGCGGCAAAGCCATCCCCGGCACTGACGAGAAGATGCCTACTTTCGGGGACAACCTGAAGTTCTTCTTCGACTATCAGTTCAACTACATGTACATGCGTTACTTCATGTGGAACTTCGCCGGCCGTCAGAATGATATCCACGGCCAAGTTCCCGGAGACCCGCTGAGAGGCAACTGGGAATGCGGTATAGGATTCATCGACCGCGCCCGGCTCGGAGACCAGAGCGATGGACCGGACTACATCGTGAACAACAAGGGCAAGAACCACTACTACATGCTGCCTCTTCTGCTGGGTATCATCGGTCTGCTGTACCAGCTCGGCAAGGACAAGCGCAACTGGTGGATCACCTTCCTGCTGTTCTTCCTTACAGGCATAGCCATCATCCTGTACCTCAACCAGTCTCCTTATCAGGTCCGCGAGCGCGACTACGCCTATGCCGGCTCGTTCTACATGTTCTCGATATGGATAGGACTGGCCGTGCTGGCCGTGTACGACTGGCTGCGCAAGCCGGCTTCCAGAATAATTTCCGAGCAGTCTACGGCGATTGTGGTTTTTGTATTGCTGTTCCAAGTACCTTTGCTGATGGCCTTCGAGAACTGGGACGACCATGACCGCAGCAACCGCTACACAGTACGCGACATGGCCTACAACTACTTCATGTCCACCGACCCTCAGGCAATCCTTATCACTCACGGAGACAACGATACCTTCCCCCTGTGGTACATCCAGGAAGTGGAGGGCGTACGCTTAGACGCAAGGGTGATGAACACCTCCCTCCTCGGCATCGACTGGTACATAGACCAGATGCAGTGGAAGCAGTACGATGCTGAGCCTATACATTTTACCACACCCCGTATCAACTACCTCTACGGCACCAACGACTACGTCCACATCATCGACCGCTTCAACCGCCCCATCCTGCTCAGTGACGCAATAGCTCTTTTCAACGATCCGCGAGTAAAAGTCAATCTCTACGGACGTCAGGAAAGCTATCTCGCCTCACGCTGCCTGGCCATACCTGTGAACAGGGAAAATGCCTTGAAACACGGTATTGTATCCCCCAATGATGCTGACAAGATGCTCGACACGGTGTACCTCAACCTGCCTGAGGGCAAGAATTTCCTCGAGAAGACAGAGCTTATGATTCTCGATATGCTCTCCACCTATGAGTGGGACCGTCCTATCTACTTCTTCACTCAGGGCGGCGCTCTCGAGATAGGTATCAGGGACTACCTCCAGTTCGACGGATACGCATACAAGTTCGTACCTATCAAGAGCCGCACCACTCTGACCGAAATCAACCAGATAGACACGGACAGAATGTACGACCGCATCATGAACGTCTTCCACTATGACAGCTTCTCGAAAGACTTCTTCGTAGACTACCAGAACCTGTCAACCTTCAACGGCGTGGCCTCCCAACGCTTTGTCTTCGTACAGACAGCCATCGCCCTGTTCAACAAAGGTGAGAAAGACAAAGCCGTACAGATACTCGACCGGATGGAAGAAACGTTCCCCGACCGGAACTTCCCCTACAACAGCTCTGCGGCCGTACAGTATGTCAACGAGATGATGGTAATCCACGCCATCGACCTGTACATCAAATGCGGACAGAAAGACAAAGGCATAGCCATGGCAGACCGTTTTTTAGAAGAGACCATGCAGGCTATCAGACTCTTTGCACAGCCATATAAGGGTACGGTTCTCTCTCAGATTGACTTGGAGAGCAACATCCAGCTCTACCATTACGGCATCGAGGCTCTCTACGCTGGAGACCCTGAAAAAGCAGAAAAGTACAGCAATACACTGCAGGACTTCCTCAAGTCCACTTTCTGATTACTCTATCAGCATATTGCAGCCACGGCGCTCTGAGCCCTGAAGGCGGCCTTCGACAGTGAAGGTCCCGTCAGGCCAGGCGCGGCCTGTATCTTCTGTCTCGATGAAAGAGCAGGAATAGAGATTGGCAAGGTCAATGATGTGGATGATACCCCTCTGACCTGGGGCAGATTCCCTGAAAGGGTCGTTGATATCGCGGATGACTATCTTCATCCACGCGGGTGTGCGGAAGATACCGTTTCCTGAAGAATAGGCCTGGGAGAGCAGCTCACACATCCCGTACTCGGAATGAACGGCCCCAAGGCCGAAACCTGTGCTCAGACGGCGGTGCAGCTCCCCCCGAGTGAGCTCCTCGCGGCGCCCCTTCATCCCCCCTGTCTCCATGACGGTGAGCCAGGGGTCATTAGGACCTTCCATCATGTATTTTTCCGTAAAATCTATGAGGGCGAATGCCACTCCTATCAGCAGGGTCTTCTGTCCCCTCGCACGCATCTCCATGAGAGTGCTGTAGAGGCGGTCGTGGTCGTAGAGATAATAACCGCTCTCCGGGCGGCCGCTCTCCCGTATCAGACGGTCCGCCATATAGACCAGGGAAGAGCCCTCACGCTCTAAATATGCGGGGAGCAGGGCGAGAATGACGTACTCCTCCGGAGCACCGTAAAAATGCCGGAAACCGGCCAAAAAGCTCCTTTCGTAAAGGCTCAGGTCCAGCACACAGTGACGCGACGGCCTCTGGCCTGTGGTGGAGCTGCTGAAAAAAATCTTCTGCGGCGCCACCGGCTGCGGCTCCGCAGAAGATATGATGTCGTACTGCTTGAAGAAACGGATGGGCAGGAAGGGGATATCCGCGATGTCCCGTACTCTGTCAGGAGCGGCCTCCAGCAGGTCAGCATACTGACGGTACTGAGGGCAGAGGGCATACTGACAGCGGAATGTCTCCAGTGCGCAGGCAGTGAATGCCTCCGGTGTGTCAATCCCGAAAATACGCTCTTC
>ENA-OOXJ01000957-OOXJ01000957.1-human-gut-metagenome-genome-assembly--contig:-NODE-957-length-20906-cov-12.113232_pt1 | contig 20906 bp, 21 predicted proteins | sample MGYA00241587_ERZ501343 | MGnify/ENA primary metagenome ERZ501343 (study PRJEB25962, sample SAMEA2042918) | human gut metagenome | biome: human gut; feature: human-associated habitat; material: faeces... | reverse complement strand
TAGCGCACCTGCTTTGGGAGCAGGGGGTCGAAGGTTCGAGTCCTTTTACCCCGACAGAATCTTACCGTTGCATTTTTATGCAACGGTTTTTTTATTGCCGTCTCTGTGCAAGAGCAGACACATGCCTACAAGAGCCGTATAACCAAGGAAGTAGAATATTGCAAAAAGAGAAAATTGTCAATATTGTCAGATTTTTTTGCTAGTGAAACGATAATTAAATAATTTTGTGACAATGTTTAACAACCGGATGTGCTGTCTCTTGCACAGAGACGGCACGTTATAAAATACGCCCATCCCAATGTATATGCCTGAGTCTCACTTCTTTACACGAGAGTTTGGGAGCCAGGGCTATACCCTTTCACCTGACAGAATACGATCCTTGATGTGCAGTGTCAGCCGTAAGATGCTGTCTGCTGCCGCCTGCAGTACGACTGAAAAACTCAATGGTACGGAGCTGGAAGCACTGACAAGAAGCGGATGCATGTACCTGACAGCCGTACCGGAAGATACGGAAATGGTGAAAACCGTTGAACAGGCATGGCAAGAGTGCATTGCCACTAAAAACATATCAGACGAGGAAAAAATCCGTTTTCTTCTTGCAATGTACCATATTGCATACGGCCCTACCACTCCCCCGTCCGACACCGAAAGGGCCGTAATGTGCGATTCGGCCGCATACAGTCTGCTGGACAGACAAGCCATTCTCCGTAACAGCAATTGCACCGAACTGATAATGACGGCTGCCGTAGAACTCTTCAAGTATGCTGACCCTGACGACATGAAAGATGATGCCATTCCGGAATTTTTCATCAGGACTGCCGGTTCATGGAAAGAAGAGCTTTCCGACAGTATCCATTCCGGACACCCTCATGAAGAGATGGTGATGATGCGCCTCGCCGTACTCGAGGCCGGAGCCGACGTATTCGGAACCTGGCATGCAGATAAACTGCCCGAAGCAAAAGACCTTACCTCGATAGAAAGCCTTAAACCCCTCAGCTACATACTGTCTCTCCGTGGCAATGATCCCCGAGCCCTGCAAGATGTCTGCACGGCCCTTGGCCTGTACATAGAACGAAGCAGCGACCCGACAAACACCATCACCGCCTCCGCATCCCTCCTCGAAGCACTTTGCACACTGTATTTTATAGCAGAAGAGGAGAATATGGAGAGAGGTTCCAGGTAAAATTCATAGTTTTGTACCAAAACTCATGTATATGGAAAAGCAGTACGAAAAAAGAAACGTGGGGAAAACGGAGAAATTGAGTGAGCCTGGTATGACATATGCGCAAGACATGCCGCAGCCAAACGTCAAGAGCCACATCCGCATTCCTAACTGGGAGGGCAGGACTGAACCATATACGGTAGAGGAACTGCACCAGGGCATAAGAAACGCAGAGGCGGATCTTGCCGCCGGTAGAGTGATTCCTGCAAACGAATTTCTGGGGAAAATGAGGAAACGATACCGCCTATGAAAGTTGTCGTAACGAGGCGTGCGGAAGAGAAGCTGGAGAGAGCATACGACTACGGATATGTCAATTTCGGGCTCAGCGCGGTAGCGAGGCTACAGGAGGAGCTGGAGGAAAGACTGCTTGATAAAAATCCCTTGGGATACAGGTACCTGATACTTCTGAAAACATTCAAACTCATATACTACATCGACACGGAAAGCAGCTCTGTGATAATATCCGATCTTTGGGATGTCAGGATGGAACCGTCCTCCTTAGTAGAACGGACACTGAGCGGCAACAATCAGTAAAAACAGATTTACACAGACTTCATCGTTAGTAGTCCAGCATATTACCGTTTTATAGATAATTAAAAATAAGCAACTTACAATAAACCGCAGTGCTGGACCAAGCATTTTGAACCCCGAAACGGCCATAAAAGCCACATCCGAGCAAAGTCCAGCACGGATACACTCTCAAAGTGTTTGATAATCATAGTGCTAATTTACAGACTGTGGCTGGACATACATACAAAACATAGAAAGTAAAATCATGCAATCATATCATATAGCCGTAGCCGGTACCGAATACGTGAAGATCAGTCTCGCAAGTTGTTGGCCCAACACAATTACGTTACAGCAGTGAAAGTAATTCCAAAAAAGTGGACCTAATCAACCGCCGGAAGTCTCCTATCCAAGACGAGTACATAGAAAAAATACCTAGCTAAGCACGATGCTGGTTTCTCCTGACTCTTGGTACAGCCTCCCTATAGGCAAATAAAAATATCAACTAAAAACGTGAGACTTCCACTGGTTCCTTCCCTAGTTTCTAAAAAGAATTCTCCTGTTTTGACAGCATACAGATAAAGTGGCAAAGCTAGCAGGCATGCGGTGAACGTTAACAAGTGTATACCCCTTTATTTACGTGCACATGTCGTTTATTTATGAAGAATCCCTTTTTTAGTATAATTGTGCCTGTTCACAATGTTCCAGAAAACTACTTACACATTTGCATTGGGAGTTTAAAAAATCAAACTTTCAAAGATTTAGAAATTATTATCGTTGATGATGGAAGTGGTAGTCATACTGCTGTATTGTGTGACTCATTCATGCAATCAGATTCCCGTATAAAAATTCTTCATCAGAGTAATAGAGGTGTGTCGGTAGCGCGAAATAATGGCATAAAAGAGTCAACTGGAGAATGGATTTTATTTGTTGATGCCGATGATTGGCTCGAGTATGATGCCTTAAAATTATTATATTCTCATTTAGAGAATAATAATTATGATATTTTATGTTTTCGTGCTGTGCGCAATAGAAGGAATGTATCATCTATTATTGATTATAAACTTAACTTTGATTATACTTATCGAATGTCGAATTTCGAAGACCGACTATTACTTTATCGCAAAGCAATGCAGCCTCCAGGCATAGCAAAGAATTCGGTTTCAAAAGATACGTTTTATTATATATGGAATAAAGTATATAATAGAAATTTTTTAATACGTAATAACATTGAGTTTCCTACAGGTATTCCGAATAGTGAAGATAAAATTTTTATATTGCAATGTCTTAGACATGCAGAAATGATTCACTCTATATCTGATGTCTTATATCATTATAGAATATTGCCTGACAGTGCAACGCGTAAGTTTTCTATGACGATAGATGAAGATCGGAGAAAATTACTTATAGAATTGCGAGATATTGCCCAACTTATGGATGAAGAGTTGCAATACAAGGGTGAAAAGTCATATCGTAAGGGAACCATTATTCAAGATTATTATCTGTTTGCATATATGATCTTTTCTTCTATTATTCTCAGAAAGTATTACCACGAGAATTTTAATGCAACTATGAAGGAACGTAGGTCGCAGGTTAGAAAAGTAATGTTTATGGAACCATTTGCGTCTGCAATAAAATCTATATCCTTTTCTTCAATAGACATGAAAGATAAGCTACGCTTATGGCTTTTTCGACATGAGAAATATTTCCTATTTGTTATGTTGGTAAAATGTATGCATACGCACTAATAAGATTGATGGGTAGAAATCCATGACTTGGCTTTGTTGTTTTATTTTTGCAATATCAGCGTTTTTAGGGAAAATAATTTCTGGCAAATGGATAAATATTCTAACTCTTTTTGCTGGATTTTATACTGTAACAATTTTCTTTGCCGGATTTAATTTCTTTGGGATGAAAGATGGAACGGCCAGAAGTTGTATGGTTATGATAGTTGGAATTATTTTCTTCACATTAGGTTATATCCTTATAACTGTGACATTAAAATATGGAAAAGGTTCCAAGGCTAGACAGATTACAACAAGCTTAGAAAAGAAGAATACTGATTACGTAATTAGAAAAACAGCATTTTATATAATATTGATATTTGTCTCTGCATATACTTTATATCGGGCTTATCTTACAATTCAATTATTAAACAACGGATGGTCTTACATACAAATAAGAACAATATTTTTTAGCGCCGATGAGATGAGCACTGATATGAGCAAGTACGGCAGAAGTACACTGGGTTTATATTTACATTTGCCATTGCTGTATTCACTGATTATTCTTGCAACGATAGCTATATTCAAAGACATCGGTATAAAAAAACGTAAAACATTTATTTATATTGTTCTTGCAAATATAGCATTATATGCATTTTCAAACGGCGGGAGGGAAGTTGTAGTTTATGCGATGGCATTGACTATCATCTCTTTCTTTACACTCAGAAAAAAACAGATTAGAAAAAACAGGGTATCATTTTTCAAAATAAGACTTTCAAAAAATAAATTTTATCTTTTTGCAGCAGGCGTACTTGCCTGCGTTTTGGTGTACTTGCTTTCAAGCGGTCGATCACAGGTTGGAGAAGCTGCTGGTGGTTATGCATTACGCAGTGTGTATATATACTTTTGTGGTTATTTCCCTCATTTAGGAGTTCGCTTGGAAAATATATCCCCTGAGGACTTTACTTATGGTAATAGCTTTTTACTCGGTTTAATAAAACCATTTGTGGCAATATTAAGAGACATTCTATACATGCCACTTCCCGATGCTTATGCAAGAGCCGACACAATGACTTCAATGCTTCAAAATCGTGTAGATATAGGTGGAGGTATGGCAATGAACGCATATGTTTCTCCTTTTTATTATTTCTACATAGATTTTGGGTTTTACAGTGTTATATACGAATCGCTCTTATATGGCTTTTTTTGTGGATATGTGGAAACGAATTACAAAACAAGACCCAATACTCTAAATCTCTTTATATATTATTTTGCACTTTTAGGAGTTCTCTCATCTGTTGTTAGATGGATCTTTGTTCATCCTAGTATGGCGATGATAGTTTATTTTATTCCATTAATATTTATGAAGAAGAAAAATATTAATCAAAGTGTGGCCGTTGGTAATTGGTAATTGATAATATGAAATTAAGTCGTACGAAAAATACACTTATAAGTAGTATTTGGGGAATTTTAGAAAAAGTTATATCAATTATTGTTCCATTTATAATAAGAACAATAATTATTCATAAATTAGGAGAAGAGTATGCCGGATTAAATAGTTTATTTGTTTCAATATTGCGTGTGTTCAATATGGCAGAATTAGGATATGCTGGTGTAATCGCATTTAGCCTATATAAACCAGCTGCAGATGAGGACACCGCCAAAATATCAGCTTTATTATCTTTTTACAGAAAATTATTCTACATAACTGGCTTAATCGTAATCGGTGTAGGAATTTCTCTTATCCCATTCCTTCATAATTTTGTAAAAGAGGACGTTCCCCCTGATATTAATCTTTATATTTTATATGGAATATACCTGATCGAGACGGCTTCCAGTTATTTTTTGTACGCATATAAAAACGTTCTTTTAAATGTATATCAAAGAACAGATATAAGTTCGCGAATATCAATATTATTAAGACTTGTAACCTATGCGTTTCAAATTGTCGTTTTGTTGACAATTAGTAACTATTATTTATACTTAATATTTGAACCAGTATATTATATTTTATGTAACATATTAGTAGCAAGGAGGGTGTCTCAGTTATATCCTGATTATAAGTGTTATGGCACTATAGGTAAGGAAGAAAGAAAATACATATATAAAAATATTTACGGATTACTACTATCGAAGATAAGCATAACTGCGAGACGTCCGGCATGCGCTATAATTGTGTCAGCTACACTTGGCTTGACAGCTGTAGCAATTTTCGATAATTATTATTATGTGATTAATGCTCTTACCGCTGTCCAAGCTATATTATTGAACTCTATGAAAGGTGGTATAGGCAATTCTATCGTAACCGAATCCCCTCATAAAAATCATAATGACATGCATAAATTTATATTTATGTATGCATGGCTAACAGGATGTTTCTCTGCTTGTTTGGTGTGTTGCTATCAAGATTTCATGAATTTGTGGGTAGGAGCAGAATTAATGATATCTAATGGTGAAATGTTTTTATTTGTTTTATATTATTATGTATTGTCAATGGGGGATATCCGATATACATATCATCAGGCTGCGGGTTTATATTGGAATAAGCGGTACTACACAATTGTAGAAGCATTTCTTAACATAGTATTAGCTATTATTTTATTGCCCAAATTAGGTATGATAGCTGTTATTGTGTCTTGTCTAATATCTTGCCTATTGGTTAATTTTGGATATTCATCAAGAATTCTTTATCAATATTATTTCAAAGGAGAAAAGATTAAACTATTTTATTTATCTCATCTTCGTTATTTCTGTGTAAACGCGATTGCGTGCATATTGTGCTGGTGGATATGTAGTTTTATTTCATTAAATGGGCTCGCTTTACTAGTGATAAAACTAATAGTTGCGGTAGTATTTTCGAGCATAGTGTTCTTCATAGTATATAGAAAGAATTATTTATTTATCGAATCGATAGAATTTATTTATGAAATCGTAAAAGATATTTTGCCAACAAGAGCACAGAAAATAATAACGACATACGTAAGAAAGAACTCCACATATAAAAATAAATGAGAATATGGATTTTACAAAAATAAAAGTTCTTTTGCTAGATGGCGGAAGTAGGCAAATATTGCCGATCTTGTATGATATAAAAGAGTTAGGATGCCATGTTACAACATTTAATACATCCAAATTGGATAATGGTTATGTTTCACGATATCCAAATGCAAAAATACTAAGGATAGATGCGCAAACTGATTCTGAAATATTACAGAAAGCTATTGATGATGAAATCATGTCAGGGAAGTACGATGTGGTAATTCCATTTGGCGACAAATATACAAATTTTGTAACATTAAATGAAGATAAGTATAGGAAAGTAACAAGGTTGGCTTGTGCTCCAAGAGCTGCTTATATACAAGCATTTGACAAACAAAAGACATTCGCTCGTTGTGCTGAAAACAAAATACCATGTCCGCTTACAAGACAGGAGGGGCAGGACATTGAGGATTTTTTTAGCAAGACCAGGTTTCCTATTATTATAAAGCCCCGCAGTGGATACGGTTCAATAGGATTTGCGAAAATAGAGACTGCAGAAAAGTTTAATAACTTAATTAAGTTAGGAAAGATAGATATTGATAAATATGTGGTTCAGGAATGCGTCGTAAATTTTAAAACCCGCTATTACGTCAATGCATTCTTTGACAAGAATGGAGATCTTAAATCAGTTGTCTCAGGCCGAACTACTCGTTGGTTTCCTATAGATGCAGGTGCTGGCTCAATGTGTCAGACAAAGAAATTACCCAAAATAATAGAGTATTCTGTGAAATTGCTTAAGTCTATGAATTGGCAAGGTTTCGCCCAAGTTACCTGGTTCCTTGATCCCTATGACAATGTACCAAAAGTTATTGAAATCAACGGCAGAATTCCAGCCGGAATAAAAACTAATCGAATGGCGGGAGTCTCTATCGGCAAGCAGCTTGTCGAATACGCTATGGACCTACCTGTCACGGATTTCGGAATGAATTTCAAGGAGGATATTATTACACGCTGTATTCTGACAGATTCTTTGTGGTTTTTAAATTCCTCTGACAGATTCCGCAGCAGACCATCATGGTTCAGATTCTGGAAATCATATGATGTTATTTTTAGTTGGAAGGATCCTTTTCCATTTTTCACTTATCTGATACAGCACGCAAAAACAATTAGACAAGACATCAGGAAGAGAAAGCATAAAATATAAATTAGGACGAATGAATACCCAAGAATCATTTATAGATCAAATCAATAAGGTAAAGCGTAGACCGGTATCCAAGAAAGTTATACACCGTGCTAAACTTGCCTTACTGGATTATATAGGAGTTACACTAGCAGGTTACAGTGAACAGCGTACAAAGGTCGATAAATTAATTCGCAGTCTGGGAGATGAAATCGGCAGAATCTATCCTGTCGGCATATCCGCTCCCATGGGAATGAACAGTGCCGTATTCCTCAATGGCCTTAACGGACATGCTCTTGATTTCGATGATGGGACTAATGCCGGCATTATTCATCTTGGTTCTCCTATTTTTTCCGTTCTTCTGGCACTGGCTCAGAAGTACAATTTTAGTGGAGATAAACTGTTAGAAGCGGCTGTGATAGGATACGAAACCTCATTCACTATGGCGCGAAGTATACAACCTGTCCATAAGCAGTTAGGATACCATGCGACAGCCACCTGCGGACTATTGGGAATAGCAATGGCCTCGTCAATGGTGCTGGGTTTCAACAAAGATAAGACAAAACAGGCTATTTCCACAGCCGCACTCTCGGCTACAGGAACTCTCAAGGTTCTGGAAGACGGCTCTGAACTAAAGCCTTATAATGTAGGCAAGACGGCACTTCTCGGACTTGTCGCCGTTCAGATGGCGGACGCGGGATTTAGAGGTCCTGATGATGCGTTTTCCGGTGTGTCCGGATATCTGAGACAGATGTACGGCAATGAAAAAGTTGATTTCGTACCATGCTTGCTTGACGGCACATACGCGATGGAAAAAGCCTATGTAAAACCATATGCAGCATGTAGATACACTCATCCCTCAATAGACGTTGCCCTGACATTAAGAAAACAGAGGCTTGTAGAAGAAAGCGAAATAGAGTCGGTGGCTATAAGGACGTATATGCTTGCCGTAAAGAACCACGACCACACCGATATCAAGGGAAGCGCTTCCGCAAAGATGAGCATACCGTATAATTTCGCAGTAACCTATCTGACAGGGAAGACCGGTATGGATGCGTTTACCCCAGAGATTCTGGAATCCCCACCCATAAAGAGGCTGACTCGGAAAATAACAGTAGAGGAGGACTCGCAGATGACGTCGTTGTTTCCTAAACAGACAGTAGCGTCAGTCTCTCTCAAGTTTAAAGATGGTTCGCAGCTAGAAGGAAAGAGTATTCTGCCCAAAGGTGAACCTGAAAACCCTATGACAGAAGAAGAAGTCATAGCTAAGTTCACAAGTCTGACTGTATATGGGAGGAAAACAATGGAACAGGCTCAGAGAATAGTAGATGCCGTTATGAATGTCGACAGCAATTTACCTGCGCTGCTCAGTATGATAAGATAAATATCCAAACATATATTACAGAAGAAATGAGTAAAGGAATAAACTTGATCCTCGGAACAATGACCTTCGGGGAGCAGCTTTTCGAGAACGACGTGCCCAGCATTGTTAGGTTCTACCTCGACTCCGGCTATGACGAGATAGATACGGCATACGTATACAACAACGGTAAGAGCGAGGAGCTGATTGGTCTCTGCCTCAGTCAGCTAAAACCGGACTGTGTAAGGATAGCCACCAAGGTCAACCCGCGCATTACGGGCCGCCTGGACGGGGATGCCGTACGAATGCAGTTCCCCGAGTCCCTCCGCAGGATGGGGGTGGAGAAGGTGGATACCCTGTACCTTCATTTCCCGGACAGGAGTACTCCCGTGGAGTCAGCCCTGGAGGCATGCAATGAATTCTACAGGAAAGGTAAATTCCATGAATTGGGGCTAAGTAATTTCCCCGCCTGGTTGGTTTCCTATGTATACCATATAAGCAAGGAACACGGGTGGGTCCTTCCTACAGTATATGAAGGACTTTATAATCCTTTGAGCAGGAACGCGGAAAGGGAATTGAACGACTGTTTGAACACATATAATATGCGCTTCAATGCCTACAATCCACTTGCCGGTGGTCTTCTCACAAATAAATATACACATTTTGAAGATGCCCCTATCTATGGCCGTTTCACCAACCGTCCAAATTATCAGGGCCGATACTGGAAGAAATCTTACTTTGACGGTATCGATAAGGTAAAGCAGGCCTGCGAAAAGGAAAACATCAATATTGTATCCGCAGCATACAGGTGGCTGGCATTCCATTCCATGCTCAGTGAGACCCGAGGAGACGGGGTGATAATGGGTTTTTCCAAACTGTCGCAACTGCAGCAGAATTTAGAGGCAATAAACCAGGGACCTCTTCCTCAAAATATCGTAGACGCATTCTCTGAAGCATGGAATCTGTGCCGCATCGATGCTCCGGAGTACTTCACCTACTATAAAGGGAAATAACCGGCTATGAACACAGAGCGTTTCGTATCAGAACTGGCCCGGAACGGCCTGACATTCTTCACCGGCGTTCCTGACTCATACCTCAACGGACTGAACAACTATCTGAAGGCCAATGTGCCTCCGGAGCGCAACATCATCACAGCCAACGAGGGCAACGCCATCGCCCTTGCGTCAGGCTACTATTTCGCCACGGGCAACGTCCCCGTTGTATACATGCAGAACTCCGGCCTCGGCAACTGCGTCAACCCTCTCCTGTCCCTTACAGACAGGCATGTTTTCTCAGTCCCCATGCTTCTGATAGTCGGCTGGCGGGGCGAGCCGGGCACCAGGGACGGAGAACGCGAGCAACATGTAATGCAGGGCCGCATAAGCGGACAGCTGCTGGACCTTATGGACATCCCCTGGAGGGTGCTCTCGGAGGAGACAGCCGCTGAGGATATCGGGCACCTTGCCGCCATGGCCAGGAAAAACTGTTCACCTGTGGCATTCCTGGTTCCTGACGGCGTCCTGACAGAGAAGAAAAAGAACCTGAAGGAGGGCGCATATCCGATGAGCCGCGAAGAGGCAATTTCTGTCATCATGGACAGCATGCCCGGAGACACCGTCTACTGCGCTACAACAGGCCGCGCAACCCGCGAGCTGTATGCCCAGCGCGAACTCCGGGGAGAGTCCCACTCGTGCGATTTCCTGAACATAGGGTCGATGGGACATGCCTCCTCGGTGGCCATGGGTATCGCCCTATCGAAGCCTGACCGGCATGTCGTGTGTCTGGACGGGGATGCTGCGGTCATAATGCACATGGGGGCCATGACCACAGTCTCCAAATTGAGTCTTCCCAACTTCTTGCACGTGGTCCTGAACAACGGTGAACACGAGTCTGTCGGCGGACAGCCCTCCGCCGGCTATAACGTAGACTTCACGGCAATCGCAGAGGGCTGCGGCTATTTTACAGCGGGACATCCAGTTGCGAATCAGGAAGAGCTGTCGGCCGCAATCAGGCGCTGTCAGGACAGCGGCCGCGCCTCATTTATAGACATACGCATACACAGTGGGATAAGGAGTGACCTTCAGTCCATCGGCATGTCCAGCCATGAACTGATAGAGAATCTGAAACACGAATTGAGCAAATAAATAATGATAGAATTTTATGGAAAAGACAAGAGAATTCCTCAGATCTATAGGTCTGCCGGGAGGGGACGCCTATGACCTTCCCACATCGGACAAGAGATTTCCGGACGGTGCGCAGTACCGTTTCGAAGTGCCCGGCATCCAGGGGCCTAAAGTGATGGCCGCACTTCTGGCCGAGATGGACCGCTACGGCATCAGTCTTCACCGCGTCACCCAGACCAAGGGCATCATGATGCTTACAGACAACGAGATCATAGAAATGGTAAGACTGGCCAGGGAAGCACAGACCGACCTCATCCTCGCCATAGGCCCGAGAGCGACAACAGACACCAGCGCCTCCGTACACACGGAGGAAGGTGTCAGGATGGGATACCGTCTGCGCGGTCAGGAGCAGATAGTCAGGGCGATTGAGGACGTGAAGCGCGCCACCGCTTTCGGCTGCCATTCCTTTCTTGTGTACGACGAGGGCTGCCTGTGGGTACTTAACGAGATGAAGAAGGCCGGCGAGCTGCCTCCCGAGACCCATTTCAAGGTCTCGGCCCACGCAGGACACGGCAACCCCTGCTCAGCCAGACTGCTGGAACTCATCGGCGCAAGTTCGATCAATCCTGTCCGGGACATCCAGCTCCAAATGCTGGCCGCCATGCGTCAAGCCATCAGCATCCCTATAGATATCCACACGGAAAACCCCAAATCTACCGGAGGTTTCATCCGCCACTACGAGGTACCCGAGATGATCAGGGTTGCAGCTCCCATCTATCTGAAGACCGGCGGCTCTGTAGCGGCCACTCACAGTTGGGACAGCACCGAGCAGGACGCCAAGCAGAGGGCAAAGCAGGTTTCCTTGGTAAAAAGAATGATTGATTGCTACTATCCCGAAGCCATAGTGTCACCAAAAGGATCCATTCGGTAACGATGAGACACCACAGATATAATCCGGACTTCAGGTTTGTCATTGAACCTGAGGAATTCAACAAGTATTCCGACAGGGAACTGCTTCAGTATTGCCTCGGTGCGACGATGTACATGCCCGGTACGAAGGACTTCTCCTCTAAGATACTGAACAGGGAAATGCCTGGCCTGACATCCATGGTATTCTGTTTCGAGGATGCATGTCCGGAGGAACTCGTACCCGAGGCCGAGCGCAATGTACTGCACCTGTTGGACGTACTGAGTGACGCCATGGAAAGCGGTGCCCTCACGTACGGTGACCTGCCTCTCATATTCTGCAGGGTCCGCAGCCAGGAGCAGTTCGAGCACTTTGCGGAACAACTTACCCCGAAACATATAAAGCCTCTTACCGGGTTCAACTTCCCCAAGTTCAATGCGCACAACGCCGAAGTGTACCTTTATTACCTGAACAAGCTCAACAGCAGATTCGGCGAGAGAATCTATGGAATGCCCATCATCGAGGACCCTGAGGTGGCATACCGTGAGACGAGGACAGGTGAACTGGTGGGCATAAAGAAGATCCTGGACAACTACAAGGACATCATACTTCAAATTAGGGTGGGTGCCACGGACTTCTCCTCATGTTTCGGTGTCAGGCGCGGAGTGGACTACTCCATATATGACATCATGACCGTGCGCGAGATACTGGCTGATATCGTAAATATCTTTGGACGCGCGAATGACTACGTCATATCTGGACCGGTATGGGAATATTTCCGTGCCAGCAAGCGCATGATGTTCGGGAGCCTCCCGTCGGACCACATCGAGGACTGTCTGCTCAAGCGCATACCCATCGTCAACCACGAGATAGACGGCCTCCTGAGGGAAGTCATCCTGGACAAAGCGAACGGATTCGTCGGAAGGACGGTCATCCACCCTTCGCACATCAAATACGTCAACGCCCTTCAGGCCGTGACAAAGGAGGAGTACACAGACGCCGTGAATATCCTTAGGAATGACAAAGGCGGAGTCTTCAAGGGCGAGAACGGGAACAAGATGAACGAGGTCAGGCCACACACCAACTGGGCGAGGAAGATATACATGCGCTCGCGGGCGTACGGCGTTATAGAGAATGAGAATGACTATATAAAACTTTTCTCCGTAGAATGATAGTAGTCAATACGCCTATAGAAAAAGGAACAGTGCAGGGGCTTCATCTCGGAGACCGTGTCCTGATATCGGGCAGGATATACTGCGGCCGTGATGCAGTGCTGCCCAGGATATGCCGGCTTATCGAGACCGGAGAACTGGACAGATACGGCATAGACTTGCGTGGAGCCGTCATATTCCACACTGCCGTCAGTCCGGCAGGAGTCGGCCCCACATCCAGCAACAAACTGGAGATAGAGCAGAGCTTCGGACCTCTTTCCCGGGCAGGTGTAAAACTGCATTTGGGGAAAGGCAAGATAGGGAATGACACAGTCCATATTCTTAAGGAGAATAATTCAGTATATGCCGTGATTCCTCCCGTCACGGCCCTTCTGGAGAACAATACGCTGGAAAGGAGACTGGTCGCCTTTCCAGAGCTCGGTATGGAGGCTTTCTATGAACTGACTGTCAGGGAATATCCGGCAATCATCGCTGCTGCTCACGGTGCGAGCATATACTAATTAAACATTCAGTAATGGAATACGATAAGACAATCGTCGACAGAATCCGCGACACCGTCGTAAGAGCGGGATCGGCATTTCTCCCGGACAAGAAGAATGCCTATGCGCTGGCGATAGGCAGGGAGACGAATGAACAGGCGCAGTGGGTGCTGAGTACGGTTCTCGAGAACGCCGAGATCGCTGAGAGAAACCGCTGTCCGCTGTGCGACGACACCGGCATTCCCCACGTGCTTGTGGAGGTCGGTCCTGAGGCCGTGCTAACAGGCAACACCATCGAATCAATAAAAGAAGGTATACGCCGCGGATTGAGGGAGCTCCCTGGCCGTCCAATGGCAGTCAAGGGGAATGACGCCCAGAGAATAGCACAGTCCGAAGGCCTGTATGAGGATCCGGGTATGCTGGAGCCGGCTCCGATACTGATAAGGAGCATTGATGAGAATGTCGTGAGAGTACATATCCTCATGTTCGGCGGGGGACCTGCTATCAGGGCCCGCACGCACCGGGTTTTCCACAAGCACAGCGTGGATGCTGTCGTGGACCAGATTGTAGAATGGGCCACGGAGTCTACTGCCCAGCTGGGCTGTACTCCATCCACACTTGCAGTAGGCATAGGACGCTCGCATTATGAGGCGGCCTCCCTGATGCTCCAGGCCCTTGTTGACGGGACATATGACAGGCAGTCGGACCTCGAGATGGAGATAACCGGACGCGTCAACGAGTCCCACGTGGGGGCTCTTGGACTCGGAGGAGACACAACTGTCCTTGCGACTTTCATGAAAGTCGGTCCCCAGAGGGCCAGCGGAGTAAGGATCGTCTGCATGAGACCATGCTGCTGCTTTGAACCGAGGATTGCAAGCTGTTCATTGTGAAACTATAGAGAGTTAATTACAACTATAAAAATTATATGAATATTCTTACCTTCGACATAGAGGAGTGGTATATTGAAAAAAAATTTAATGGTGCTCGTAAAGAAAAGTATCAGGAATTTGACAGGTACCTTAAAATGATAATAGAACTTCTATACGAGACAAAGACTAAAGCTACATTTTTTTGCTTGGGAAAGATAGCAGAAGAGTTTCCAGAAGTAATTAGGGTGATATCAGAGAATGGCCACGAAATAGGCTGCCATTCTAATGAACATCTTTGGCTGACAAAAATGTCACCCAGAACTTTAAAAGAGGATACTTATTCGGCATTGTCAGTTTTACGAGATGTTAGCGGTCAGAAAGTTATAAGCTATCGTGCACCGGCTTTTTCTATCGGTGAGGGAAATAGGTGGGCAATAGAGATTCTTGCGAATGAGGGCATAAAACGTGATGCATCAATTTTCCCTGCACGAAGGGATTTTGGTGGATTCGAGAACTTTCCAACAGCGTCACCTACCATAGTGAAATACAACAGTTCTGCAGTTAAGGAGTTCCCGATATGCATGACTAAAATATTAAACTATAAAGTAGCATATTCAGGAGGAGGATATTTTAGATTTTTCCCCTATTCATTTGTTAAGAAGAAAATAAGCAAATCTGATTATGCTATAGCATACTTTCATATAGGTGATTTACTGAATAACAGTCATGGTCTTATGTCAAAAAATGAGTATGAGGAGTACTTCAAGAATGCAGGCACATTGAATAATCGTATTATACGATATGTAAAATCTAATATTGGGACTAAAACAGCATTCAACAGAATGACTGAGTTGATAAAAAATTTGGAATTTGTTTCATTAAATCAGGCCGATGCAATGACAGATTGGGCATCAGTAAATTGTATTAGCTTATAAAAGTATCCTTCATAGGTGCGAATAGTTTATGTAAAATCTGGGAATATCATGGAAAAGATAACTATCTACAGTTCCGACAATTTTGGTCGCTTAAGGTTATTATGACTTGAATTTTTTCTTAGGATGCAGGGCGACATTACCTAATTTAAGGCATAAAGTTGATATGTTTTCAATTAAAAATATTCAATTCGTTGGGAACAGAATATGAAAATAATAGCATAAGTTGTAAACTGTTTGATCTGTTATCTGTAGTGTAGGAAAGCATACAATAGTACATTCTGCAAGACGGACTTAATATCTGGTCGAAAAAGAAAATTGTAGTTATGATGTAGACCATCATAATTCTTAATGGGTTGATAGGTTGCTATAATGTAATGAGAAAATACAAGACGTATATCTCATAATGTTTTGCAGATATAACCTTTCTTGTCATATGACTGATTAAGTAGAAAAGATTGTTCATAAATGATATATAGACACTTTTTCAAACGAGTATTAGATTTTATAGTTGTATTCTGTGTACTGCTTGTCATCTGGCCGGTACTTTTTATTCTTACTGCCTGTCTTCATTTCGCCAATAAAGGCGCCGGAGCGTTTTTTACCCAAGAACGCCCAGGAAAAGATGGGAAAATATTCAAAGTCATCAAATTTAAGTCTATGACAGACGAACGAGATGCAGATGGCAATCTTTTACCGGATGCTCAACGCTTGACAAAGGTCGGACGCTTCATCCGTTCAACATCATTGGATGAATTGCCCCAATTGATAAATGTCTTGAAAGGTGATATGGCATTAATCGGTCCAAGGCCTTTATTGGTGCAGTATCTGCCATTGTATACCAAAGAACAGGCAAGAAGGCATGAGGTACGCCCCGGAATCACAGGCTGGGCACAGGTACATGGACGCAATGCCATTAGCTGGAATGAAAAATTTAAGTTGGATGTCTGGTATGTGGATAACTGTTCTTTGTGGATTGACATCAAAGTGATTTTTTTAACTGTAAAAAAAGTACTGTTAAGATCAGATATTAACAATCAAAATGGGGAATCGGCGACAATGCCAACATTTACAGGAAACAATTAAAAAACGATGAAGGATATAATAATAGTAGGAGCTGCAGGCTTTGGAAGGGAAGTGCTGCAGTGGATTAAAGATGTGAATACAATTACACCGACATGGAATATAAAGGGATTCCTTGATGACAATGAACAAGCTCTTGATGGATATGAGTGCGATTACCATATCCTAGGCTCAATCAAAGGCTGGGTGCCGTCCGATAACGAAGTGTTTGCTCTTGCTGTGGCATTTCCGTCTGTGAAGGAAAAAATTGTAGGGATATTGAAGTCAAAAGGAGCAGAGTTCGCGACAGTAATACATCCAACATCAATTGTGGGAGAGTTCTGTCATCTTGGGGAAGGTATTATTATCACACCTAGGTGTAAGATTTCTCCTAATGTTATAGTGGAGGATTTTGTAACAATACTGGGATGCGGTGTAGGGCATGATGCTTATATTGGCACTTATTCAACACTTTGTGGATATTGTGCAATATGTGGACATGCGCTTATCGGTAAGCGTGTATTCGTAGGTACGAGCGCGGTAGTTGCTCCTTCGAAAAAAATTGGTGATGACGTTTTTATCGCTATGGGGAGCATGGTGATGTCAAATGTTAAAGCAGGAAGGAAAGTTATGGGTAATCCGGCAAGAAAAGTAGATTTTTGATATGGCATTTTTTGAATTCAAAAACTTCAAGGTTTCAGGCATAGCATGCGCCGTGCCAAAGAACGAGATAAAGACCGAATCCTACAAGGACCTTTTCGGAGATGAGGAGGTGGAGAAGTTTATGGCGATGACCGGAGTTAAAGCCTCCAGACGCACCTCTGAGCATCAGACGGCAAGTGATCTGTGCTATCGTGCGGCAGAGGAGCTGCTGAAGTCCAAGAATATTAACCGTGAAGAGATAGGAGCACTGATATTCTCGTCACATAGTCCTGACTATCGAAGACCCGCTACGGCATTTGTCCTTCAGTATCGCCTGGGTATTCCGAAGGAGGCTGTTTGCTATGATATCAGTCTGGGTTGCTCGTCGCTGGTAGTGGGAATGCAGACTATTGCAAGCATAATGAGCACCTGCGACATAAAATACGCCCTTCTGTGCGTAGGCGACACTGCTGGTAAGTCGGTATGCCCTACTGACAGGAGTTCAGCTATGCTGTTCGGCGAGGCCGGTGCCGTGATGCTTCTGGAGAGGACCGTGAATGAGAATGACCGCCTGGAGGCGCTTGTAAGAAGTGACGGCTCGGGTTTCCGCTATATGATAGTTCCCGGAGGCGGATACCGGAACCTTCATGCCAGCGAGGAACGTGTGATGTGCGAGGACGGCAACGAGCGTTCGCTTATGAACTCATTTATCCAGGGCACCGCCGTGTTCACATTCACTATTTTCGATGTCCCCCGGCTTATCAAGGATTTCTTTGTAAAAACTGGGACTGCCCCTGACTATTTCGACTGCTATGCGTTCCATCAGGCAAATCTGTATATTCTTAAACAGATAGCCAAGAAGACGAAAATACCGTTTGACAGAATGCCCATAACCCTTGACCGCTACGGGAACACCTCCGGTGCTTCAGCTATCCTGTCATTGTGCGACCGCTATGCCTCATCCGCTGAAAAGAAAACATTGAAAGTGATGGCATGCGGCTTCGGTATAGGCATATCCCTCGGCGCTGTCTCATTTGAAATCAATACAGATGACATTCTCCCTATTTTTGAGGATGACGCAATTTACGAGGACGGCCTGATAACTAATCCCAATCAATTGTACGACAAAAAATAATGACGACAAACATACTTGACTATCTGGACAATGCGGCATCTCAGTGGCCGGACAAGACAGCGATAGCCGATGACAGGAACTCACTGACTTTCTCGGAGTGGCAGGACTATGCAGAACGCATAGGAACGGTTTTGTCAAGAGGGACCGGAGGGGTGCTGCGGAAACCTGTCCTTGTCTTTGTGGACAGGAGGATTGAAGGTCCTGTCGGCTTCATGGGTGTGGTCGAGAGCGGCAACTTCTATGTACCTATCGACAGCAGGATGCCGGACCAGCGTGTGAAACTCATTTCGGAAGTACTGGATCCCCCGGCAGCAGTGACGGTCACGGACGCAGATACCGCCGTGCTGGACAAAATCGGATTTAAAGGTTTCCGTCTGAAATATGCGGATGTCGTTTCTCTTGACAAAGACACCGGCCTGCTGGGAAGTATCCGCTCGCAGATGATAGACCTGGATCCGGTCTACAGTATTTTCACAAGTGGCTCGACCGGCGTGCCTAAAGGGGTCATTATCAGTCATCGTGGGATGGTTGACCTGGCTGAGTGGCTGGTCGGGACATTCGGCTTCAACGAAAACGATTCACTCGGCAACCAGACGCCGTTCTATTTTGACGGTTCGGTAAAGGACATCTGCATCTGCCTCAAGAGCGGAGCCACGATGCACGTCATCGGCAAGAAGTATTTTACTTTCCCAAAACTCCTGATACCGTTTCTCAATGACAGGAAGATTACCTGTATACTATGGGCGACATCAGCAATAACCCTTATCGGGAACAGTGATATACTGAATGTTGCGGTTCCACAGCATCTCCGGATTGTGACATTTGCAGGAGAGGCGATGCCGGCAAAGCAGCTGAAAGTATGGATGAGCCGGTTGCCGGCGGGATGCAGGTTCATCAATCTGTACGGCCCGACGGAAATCACAGTTGACTGCACGTATTATGAGGTAGACAGGGAATTTCAGGACAATGAATACATTCCTATCGGAAAGGCTTGCAGTAATAAGCAGGTGATAGTGTTGGGCGAAGACAATAAGCCTGTCGGCGCAGATGAGCCGGGCGAGCTGTGTGTCCGTGGAACGGGGGTGGCGCTCGGCTATTACAACAACCCCCGGAAGACAGGCGAGGTATTTGTCCAGAATCCGCTCAATCCCTTTTATGAGGACCGTATTTACCGTACGGGAGATATCGTAAAGTACAATGAGAGGGGAGAGCTGGTGTTCGTGTCCAGGAAAGATTTCCAGATAAAGCACAAGGGCAACCGGATTGAACTCGGAGAGATAGAAGTGGCGGTCAACTCAATACCGGACGTGACCAATGCCGCCTGCATTTTTGACCAGAAGGAAGACAGAATCGTGTTGTACTACACCTCAAATGACGGTCGGGAACTGGATGTCATCAATCTGATAAAGGACAGGATACCAGTCTACATGTATCCTGAGGTGATGATACATTTGAAAGATATGCCGTACAACATGAACGGGAAGATTGACAGAATGGAATTGAAGAAGATGTATGAATCGTAATAGCATTACCTCCTTTGCCGAATATTCTGATTTGATTTCAGGATACAAGACAGACAGGTCGCTGAGCAACAACTATATGATGAGGGAAGAGGTTGAGAGGCACATTGCTGCATCAGACATGAGCTTTTCTGCCACTGACAACAACCTGTTCCTGCTCGTCAGGAAGCCTAAGTGCATGAGAATGTACTATTATCTCAACGATTTTGATGAGCTCTACGTTCCGGACGAGAATGTTGTCATAGAAATCTTATTCCGTGGCAATCAGTGCTTTCCGACAGTGGAGAATGATTATTTCAGGCATTGCGGGTTTCAGGAAAATCTAATAAGGGATCTGTATGCCGGTACATTCAGCGATATGAATATAAGCATGAGCGGACGCAGAGACCTGAATATAGGCTTCGCAAATAATATAGGGCAGATAGAACTCGCCGGCGAAATGTTCAACAGCGTGTTCGATCCGTACAGCGGAGACTACATTTCAGCAAATGAGTATGAGACACTTCTCAGAGGTAAGCACATGATGGTAGCCTATGACAGTGACGGAAACTTCACTGGAGCACTGCACCAGACACGCAAAGGCACTGCTGTATGGATATCGCACATTGCTGTGGCGGAGAGGTTCCGTGGCAGGCAAATAGGACAAGCGCTGCTGGACACTTGGATAGCCGTCAACCATAACGACGGTTACGACAGATACATGCTGTGGGTACAAAGGCAGAATGCGGCAGCGGTAAGCATGTACCGAAAAACAGGATTCAGATACTTGAACAAATCGACGATATCATTGTTGTATTTAAAATAACATAACAGGAAATGGAAGAACTTATGAAAATTCTGCACAAGATACGTCCCGACGTGGACTTTGTGCATGAGAAATCACTGATAGACGACGGCATTCTCGACTCTTTTGACGTTGTCTCCATCATTTCGGAAATTGATGACGCTTTCGGAGTCCAGGTCAGGATAAACGAACTTGACCCGGAAAATTTCAATTCTGCCGAGTCTATATGGCAGATGATAGGACAGTTGAAATAGTAGTAAACCTTAATTCCGCAACACTATTACAAATATAACTTTTTAAGTTCCTGAG
>ENA-OOXJ01000955-OOXJ01000955.1-human-gut-metagenome-genome-assembly--contig:-NODE-955-length-20967-cov-3.547724_pt1 | contig 20967 bp, 20 predicted proteins | sample MGYA00241587_ERZ501343 | MGnify/ENA primary metagenome ERZ501343 (study PRJEB25962, sample SAMEA2042918) | human gut metagenome | biome: human gut; feature: human-associated habitat; material: faeces... | reverse complement strand
CCCACGCCGTTTTGCGTCATGGACGAGATCGAGGCGGCGCTGGACGAGGCGAACGTCATCCGCTTTGCCGAGCACATGAGGAAGATAGCGAACAGGACGCAGTTCATAGTCATAACGCACCGCCGCGGCACGATGGAGGAGGCCGACTTCCTCTACGGCGTGACGATGCAGGAAAAGGGCGTCTCCAAGGTCATAGAGCTGGACCTGGACGAGGCCGAAAAGCACACAGAGGAGGCAGCAGGCTGATGGGATTTTTCGACAAGATAAAGGCCGGGCTTGAAAAGACCCGGCGTCAGATGGGCGGAGTCTTCGCCGAGTTCACGGGCGAGAACGAGGAATTTTTCGACGAGCTGGAGGAGGCGCTCATCGTCGCGGACGCGGGCGCGGATACGGCCTTCAAGGCCGTCTCGAGCCTGCGCGACATGGTGCGTGACCGCTCCCTGCTCGGCCGGGACGAGGTCAAGGCGGGCCTGGTGGAGGTCCTCTCGGACATCCTCTCCGTCGGCAGCTTTGAGCTCAAGCTCGACACCAAGCCCTCCGTCATACTCATGGTGGGCGTGAACGGCGTGGGCAAGACCACGACCATCGGCAAGCTGGCCGCCCGGTTCACCGCCGAGGGCAAAAAAGTCCTCCTCGCGGCGGGCGACACCTTCCGCGCCGCGGCGGCGGAGCAGCTCACCGTCTGGGCGGAGCGCTCCGGAGCCGACATAGTCAAGCACGGCGAGGGCTCCGACCCCGGCGCCGTGGTGTTCGACGCCCTGACAGCCGCCAAGGCCAGAGGCAGCGACATCGTCATAATCGACACCGCCGGCAGGCTCCACAACAAGGCCAACCTCATGAACGAGCTGGCCAAGATCCGCCGCATAATCACCCGCGAGCTGCCCGGCGCCGACGTCGAGACGCTCATGGTCATAGACGCCACGACGGGCCAGAACGGCCTCATCCAGGCCAAGCAGTTCGCGGACACCGCGGACATCACGGGCATCGTGCTCACCAAGCTCGACGGCACCGCGAGGGGCGGCATAGTGTTCGCCATCGCCCGCGAGATGGGCGTGCCGGTCAAATTCGTCGGCGTGGGCGAGGGGATGGACGACCTCATGCCCTTTGAGCCGAAGTCCTTCTCGGAGGCGCTGCTGTCATGAAGCTGATACTTGCATCCAATAACGCCGGAAAGGTGATAGAGTTCCGCGAGATACTCGCCGGGACTGGCATAGAGGTCATCCCCCAGCGTGAGGCCGACTGCGATTTCGAGGTGGACGAGACGGGCGAGACCTTTGAGGAGAACGCCTTTCTCAAGGCCGAGGCCGCGATGAAGGCCACGGGCCTGCCCGCGGTGAGCGACGACTCCGGCCTGGAGGTGGACGCCCTGGGCGGCGCGCCCGGCGTGCACAGCGCGAGGTATACGGGCAACCACGACGACTCCGACCTCGACCGTCGCAAATTCCTCATGAAGAATCTCGAGGGCGAGGAACATCGTACGGCCCGCTTCGTCTCAGCAATATGCTGTGTGTTCCCGAACGGCGACGTGCTGCGCGCCCGCGGCACCTGCGAGGGCCGCATCGCGACGTATATGAAGGGCGAGAACGGCTTCGGCTACGACGCCATGTTCATCGCCGACGGCGAGGACCGCACCATGGCCGAGATGACCCACGAGGAAAAGAACGAGATATCGCACCGGGGACGCGCTCTGCGCGAGTTTGCCCGAGTGCTGAAGGAGTATTGCAATGCTGACAAGTAAGCAGAGGTCCTATCTGCGCGGCCTGGCCGCCAAGGAGGACACCATCCTCCAGATAGGCAAGGACGGAATAACGGAAAACACCACCGCCGCGCTCTCCGACGCGCTGCGTGCGAGAGAGCTGGTGAAGGGGCGTGTGCTGGAAAACTCCATGCTCACGGCCAGGGAGGCCATCGAGATCCTCTCCGAGCGCTGCCGGGCGGAGCAGGTGCAGGTCATAGGCAGCAAGTTCGTGCTCTACAAGCGCAACGAGACGGACCCGAAGATCGAGCTGCCCAAGGCGGCGAAGCGCAAATGAGGATAGCGGTATACGGCGGGAGCTTCAACCCGCCCCATCCGGCCCACGTCCGCGCCGCCCGCCTGGCCTACGAGGCGCTGCAGCCCGACAAGCTGCTCATAATCCCGGCGGCGGACCCTCCGCACAAGCAGCTCGCCGAGGGCAGCCCGGACCCGCAGGAGCGCTTTGAGCTCACGCGCATAGCCTTCCGCGGTTTCCCAGAGGCGGAGGTCTCCGACATGGAGCTCGTCCGCGGCGGCGAGAGCTATACCTCGGACACCGTCGCCGAGCTCGCGGCGGAGTACCCCGGCGCCGAGATATTCTTCGTCATCGGCACGGACATGCTCACCAGTTTTGAGCGCTGGCACAACTTCCGCGACATACTCGCGCTCTCTGCGCTGGCAGTTCTGCCCAGAGACGAGGGAGACATGCCGGAGATAGAGCGCTGCTCCCGCCGGTTCGAGGAGCTGTACGGAGCGCGCATCAGGGTGATAGACGTCGCGCCGCTGCCCATGTCCTCCTCTGAAATGCGCGAGCTGCTCGTCTCCCGCCGGGGCGCCGACGTGCTCGACGGCGAGGTCTACGCGCGTATCATCCGGGTGCGCGACTACGGCGCAAAGCCGCAGCTCGACTGGCTGCGCGAGCGGGCCTACGCCTATCTCAAGCCCAGCCGCGTCCCGCACGTCGCGGGCTGCGAGCAGGAGGCCGCCTCGCTGGCCCGGCGCTGGGGCGAGGACCCCGGAGACGCCGCAGAGGCCGGGATTTTGCACGATATCACCAAAAAACTCAGCATGGACGAGCAGTTGATATTGGCAGAGAAATATGGTATAGTGTTCGATAAATTTGAGCGGGAGAACATCAAACTCACCCACGCCATAACCGGCGCCGCCCTCTCGAGGGACCTCTTCGGCGTGCCGGACCGCATATACAGCGCCATCCGCTGGCACACGACCGGCCGCGCGGACATGACGCTGCTGGAAAAGATAATATACCTTGCGGACTATATAGAGCCCACGCGCGACTTTGACGGCGTGGAGCGGCTCCGCAAGCTCGCGTATGAGAACATAGATTCTGCCATGGTTCTCGGCCTTGAGATGAGCCTTGAGGAGCTCCGGCAGAACGGCATAGAACCCCATGGCGCCACCGTAAGCGCCCTTGAGTGGTACGGAAAGGACAAGGTGTAATGCATCTCTACGGCGGAAACGGCAAACACTCAAAGCGCAAGCCGGAAAAGGATACCCGGCCCAAAGAGACAGACTACGACTACGATTACGGCTACGAGGACGACTACGACTACGAACCCGAACCCCAGCCCCGGCGCAGCCAGAGCCGCGAGCAGACCCGCCGCAGCGATACCAATCGCAGCGAGACCCGCCGCAGCGAGAGCAGGCACAGCGAGCCCAAGCGCCGCAGCCGCCGGGACAGCACGGATGACATAAGGAGCACCAACCACACGGTGTACAGCGGCAACGGCTATGACTACGAGGACGACGTACACTTCGCCTCGGACGCCTACATCTCGCGCGAGGAGCAGCGCCGCAAAAAGCACCGCGGACGTGGCGCGATCATCGCGCTGTGCGTGCTGCTCATCCTCTGCGTGGGCGCCTACGCCGGCTTCAAGATCTGGGCCAAGCCCGCCGCCACCCAGTCCGGCGGTCCGAACACCTATGACACGGACGGCACCGGCGACGACGGCGGCTCGGACAGCGGCATGGACGGCGTGGCCCCCGACCAGGCCGACAGCAACCGCCGCGACGGCGTCTGGACCTTCCTCGTCAGCGGCCTCGACCGCGAGGGCCTGCACACGGACACCAACATCGTCGGCATGTTCGACACCGTCGAGGGCAAGCTAAACCTCGTGAACCTGCCCCGTGACCTGCTCATCAACATCGCCATCAGCCCCAAGAAGATGAACCAGCCCTACCCGGCGAGCATCAATAACGGCGGCGACGGCGTCTCCGCCCTGCTGGCTGCGGTGAAGGACATCATCGGCTACGAGGTGGACTGCTGGGCGATAATCGACATCCAGGCAGCTGCGGACATCGTGAACGCCATCGGCGGCGTCTATTACGACATTCCCTACGACATGGACTGGGACGCCCCGGACCAGAACCCGCCGGTCAGCATCCACATCAAGCAGGGCTACCAGCTGCTCGACGGCGACGACTTTGTCAACGCGATGCGCTTCCGTATCTCCAACGACGGCTCAAACACCTATGTCGGCGGCGACATCGAGAGGATACAGTTCCAGCAGAAGCTGCTCATGGCCCTCGCGCGCCAGACGCTCTCGCTGGAGAACATCCCCAACCTGACCAAGATCTTTGAGATCTACGAAAAGCGCGTGGACACCAACGTAACCATCAGCAACCTGGCCTATTTCGCCACGGAGTTCATGAAGATAGACGCCAACAACATCACCTTCCAGACCATCCCCGGCAAGGGCGACGGCTATGTCTTCGGCATGAGCTACGTCATCCCGTACATCGACGAGTGGCTGGAGATGCTCAACGGATACCTCAACCCGTTCACGGTGGAGATAACGCGCGACAACATCAATATGATCTCCTACGACATGGAGACCGGCACCTGGGACATGACCCAGGGCTACATTGCCGGACAGCAGTGAGGCAAGTAAACGCGAGAAGGCGAGAAGGGGAGATATAAATGCTGACACCAAGGGAAATAGCCGAGACCGCGGTAAAGACTCTGGACGCGAAGCAGGCCAAGGACATCAAGCTCCTGCACACGACCGACCTTACCGTGCTGGCGGACTATTTCATAATCTGCACGGCCACGAGCTCCACCCACGTCAAGACACTGACCGACGAGGTGGACAAGGCCCTCTCGGAGCTGGGCGAACCGCCCCTCCGTCGCGAGGGCTACCGCGGCGGCGGCTGGATCCTGCTGGATTTCGGCTGCGTCATAGTGCACATTTTCCAGCAGGACATGCGCGAGTTCTATAACCTCGAGCACCTGTGGAGCGACGCCGAGGAGATAAACCTCTCAGCCCTTCCCGGCCCTACGGCCTGAGCCTCGAGCTCGGGTCAAAGGGGCCTGCGGTTTTTTAAACATACAGAAGGGAAGAGCAGAAAATGGCTTACGATTTCGCAAGAATAGAAAAGAAATGGCAGAACTACTGGCTTGAGAACAAGACCTACAAGGCCGTGACCGGGGACAAGACCCGCAAGAAGTTTTATCCCCTCATAGAGTTCCCGTACCCCTCCGGCGACGGGCTCCACGTCGGCCACCCGAGGCCGTACACCGCGATGGACATCGTCGCGCGCAAGCGCCGCATGGAGGGCGAGAACGTCCTCTTCCCGATAGGTTTCGACGCCTTCGGCCTGCCCACCGAGAACTACGCCATCAAGAACCACATGCAGCCCCACGACGTCACAAAGCGCAATATCGAGCGCTTTTCCAAGCAGCTGCAGATGCTCGGCTACAGCTTTGACTGGGACCGCATGGTCGACACCACCGACCCTAAATATTACAAGTGGACCCAGTGGATATTCCTGCAGATGTACAAGCACGGCCTGGCCTACAAGGCGTCCATGCCCGTGAACTGGTGCACCAGCTGCAAGTGCGTCCTCGCCAACGAGGAGGTCGTCGAGGGCGTGTGCGAGCGATGCGGCAGCCCTGTCATCCGCAAGGAGAAGAGCCAGTGGATGCTCCGCATCACCGCCTATGCCCAGAGGCTCATTGACGACCTGGACGACGTCGACTACATCGAGCGCGTCAAGATCCAGCAACGCAACTGGATAGGCCGCTCCACCGGCGCCGAGGTCGACTTCAAGGCCACCACCGGCGACGTCATCAAGGTTTTCACCACCCGCTGCGACACGCTCTTCGGCGCGACCTACATGGTCCTCTCGCCGGAGCACGCCCTCGTGCGCGAGTGGCTCGAGAGCGGCGCCATCACCAATCCGGACGAGGTCAAAAAGTACCAGGCCGAGGCCGCAGCGAAGTCCGACCTCGAGCGCACCGAGCTCAACAAGGACAAGACCGGCGTGCGCACCATGGGCGTCGACGCCATCAACCCCGTCAACGGCGAGACCATCCCCATCTTCATATCCGACTACGTCCTCGCGAGCTACGGCACCGGCGCCATCATGGCCGTCCCGGGCCACGACCAGCGCGACTGGGAGTTCGCTGAGAAGTTCGGCCTGCCCATCATAGAGGTCGTCAAGGGCGGCGACGTGACCAAGGAGGCCTTCATCGCCAAGGACGACAGCGCCATCATGGTCAACTCCGGCTTCCTGAACGGCATGAGCGTCAAGGCGGCCATCCCGACCATGACCAAGTGGCTGGAGGAGAAGGGCCTCGGCCGCAGCAAGGTAAACTACAAGCTGCGCGACTGGGTCTTCTCCCGCCAGCGCTACTGGGGCGAGCCCATCCCTCTGGTGTACTGCGAGAAGTGCGGCTGGCAGCCGATTGACGAGAGCGAGCTGCCCCTGCTGCTGCCCGACGTGGACAGCTATGAGCCCACCGACAACGGCGAGAGCCCGCTCTCCAAGATGACCGACTGGGTCAACACCACCTGCCCGAAGTGCGGCGGACCCGCCCAGCGCGAGACCGACACCATGCCGCAGTGGGCCGGCTCCTGCTGGTACTTCCTGCGCTATATGGACCCGGACAACGACAAGGCCCTGGCCGGCCAGGACGCGCTCGACTACTGGAGCCCCGTGGACTGGTACAACGGCGGCATGGAGCACACCACGCTGCACCTGCTGTACAGCCGCTTCTGGCACAAGTTCCTGTACGACATCGGCGTCGTGCCCACCAAGGAGCCCTACGCAAAGCGCACGAGCCACGGCATGATCCTGGGCCTGAACCCGCACAACTACGCCAACCTCTCCGACGAGGAGCGCAACAAGCTCCTGGCCGAGTACGGCAGCGAGGCCGAGGTGCGCAAGTACCTCGTGCACAAGTACGGCGAGATGGCCGATCACCCCATCGTCAAGATGAGCAAGAGCCTGGGCAACGTCGTCAACCCGGACAGCGTCGTCAAGGAGTACGGCGCAGACACACTGAGGCTCTATATCATGTTCCTCGGCGACTTTGAAAAGGCCGCTCCCTGGAACCCCAGCGCCGTCAAGGGCTGCAAGCGCTTTCTGGACCGCATCTGGGCCCTGGGCGAGAAGCGCATAGACGGCGACGAGAGCCTTTCCGCCGCCAACGAGAAGGAAGTCCACCGCTGCGTAAAGAAGGTCAGCGACGACATAGAGAGCATGAAGTTCAACACCGCCATCTCCGCCATGATGGTGCTTGTGAACAAGTTCTATGAGGGCGCGCCGAGCAGGGGGGACATGAAGACCTTCCTCGCGCTGCTGAGCCCCTTCGCGCCGCACATCGCCGAGGAGCTCTGGGAGATCCAGGGCTTTGAGGGCATCGCCAGCCTGAGCGCCTGGCCGGAGTACGACGAGGCCAAGACCCTCGACGACGAGAAGGAGATCGCCGTGCAGGTAAACGGCAAGCTCCGCAGCACCGTCGTGGTCCCCGCCGGCTGCGAGGACTCCGTCGCGGTCGAGGCCGCAATGGCCGACCCGAAGGTCCAAAAGTTCACCGCCGGCTGCGCGATAGTCAAGACGATAGTCGTCAAGGACAAGCTCGTCAACATTATCGCAAAGCCCTCCAAGTGAGTTTTGCTTGACATCGGCGCTCGAAATCATTATAATGCATATGCTAACGGGTTAATGGCCCTTACAGCGCCGAAAGGTGTTTTGGAGGGAGGGAATAGAATGTCTGAGATCTACGTTAAGGAAAACGAGTCGCTGGATAATGCACTCAAGCGTTTCAAGCGGAGCTGCGCCAAAGCCGGCGTCCTGGCCGACCTGAGGAAGAAGGAGTACTACCAGAGCCCCAGCGTCAAGCGCCGCAAGAAGTCCGAAGCCGCCCGCAAGAACAAGAACAAGCGCTACTATTGATGAAAAAGCTCCGTCTGAAAAGACGGAGCTTTTTTGCGCCGCTGTTGTTGACAAATGTAAACTTACATGCTATCCTGAGTTTACAAATGTAAATCACCGGGAGGAAGGCATATGGCTGCTGCAAAATTGACGGAGGCGGAGTGGAGCGTGATGGACGCGCTGTGGGAGCGCGGGGAGCTGACGGGTCGGGAGGCGGCGGAGCTGCTGCGGGAGCGCTGCGGCTGGAGCCGGAGCACGGTGCTGACGCTCCTGGGCCGCATGGAGGCCAAGGGCGCCGTCTCGGGCGAGAGCGAGGGCGGCGTGAAGGTGTTCCGCCCGCTCATATCGCGCGAGGACGCCGCCGTGGCTGAGACGCGCGATTTCATCGGTCGCATCTATAACGGCAGCCTGAGCCTCATGGTGAGCGCGCTCACGAAGAAACAGGCCCTGCCAAAGTCCGAGATAGACGAGCTCTACGAGCTGCTGCAAAAACTGGAGGCGGGACACGATGGCTGAGTGGATAATCTCGTCCTCAGCGCTCATACTCGCCGTGGTGCTGCTCCGGCGCGTGCTGAGGGGCAGACTTAGCCCGCGGCTGCAATACGCGCTCTGGGCGCTGGTGCTCGTGCGGCTGCTTGTGCCGGTGAGCTTCGGCGCTGCGGGGCTGAGTGTGCAGAATCTCGTGCGCGGCGCGGACGAGAGGGCGGCGGAGCGCGTCGTGACTTATGTCAGCAATGCAGCGCCGGACCTCTCCATACCCGAGCCGGTCACCGGCCCGAGCGAGCCCAAGCAACAGCTCCAATACAATCAGGAGCCGTCGGCCCCGGATCACGAGACTGACGCGGCTGAGCCCGAGGCCAGGGCGGCGACCAGCACGCCGGTCACGGTGTCGGATATCCTGCGCTATGCCTGGTACGCGGGCATGGCAGTGCTCGCACTGTGGTTTTTATCGACGAATATCGCCTTCCGCGCGAGGCTCACTCGCTCCGCCCGGCGCATGGAATACCCCGGCTGCAAACTTCCGCTCTATGTCTCCGGTGCGGTGGAGACGCCCTGCCTATTCGGCGTCATCCGCCCGGCTGTATATCTCACGCCCGGAGCCGCCGCCGACCCGGTGACGCTCACCCACAGCGTGGAGCACGAGCTGACGCACTTTCGCCACGGCGACCACGTCTGGGCGCTGCTGCGCTGCCTGTGCCTCGTGCTGCACTGGTATAACCCGCTGGTCTGGCTCGCCGCCGCGCTCTCGCGCCGGGACGCCGAGCTCGCCTGCGATGAGGCCACGATAAGGCGCCTGGGCGAGGCTGAACGCGCCGCCTATGGCCGCACGCTCATAGGCATCACCTGCGGGAGCCGCCCCTCGCTTCTGCGCACTGCCACGACCATGAACTGCGGCAAAAGCGGCCTGAAAGAGCGCATAAGCCTCATCGTGAAGCGCCCCAAGACCGCCGCCTGGGCCCTTGTGATCCTCCTGCTGGCCGCCGTCTTTGTCACCGGCTGCACCTTCACCGGCGCACAGGCCGCAGAGCCGGAGCTGGAGGGCTTCATAGCCGAAAACACAGGCCTCACGGCGGGCGAGGGCCAGTACCTCGCCGCGAGCTATGAGCTGCTGCTAGAGGAGGATGACACATATTATGTAAACTGCTGTGTCACCGTGTTCGAGTTGGCGGAGGACCGGACGCTGACCATGGCGGAGAATGTGCTCACGCCGATGTCTCTGACGCTGAAGCGCTCCGGCGGCTGGACGCAGGAGGCGTACTGGATGCCGGAGGACGGCGACTACAACGACCCGGAGCTCGAGGAGCGCTTCCCACAGGCGGCACTGGAGCGGCTGAACGAGCTTAGCAGCCGGGGCAGTCTTCCGCTGGCCATGCGCTGCTTTGAAAAGGCCGTGCCCGCCCTTGACGCCGACGTGGCGGCGGCGATAGAGCCATACCTGTCCGGGCTCGAGGAAAACGGAACGACCGTCAAGGACGCGAGCAGCACGCGCAACATGGCCTACGCCATGATAGCCTTCTACGGCAGCTGCGCCGTGGAGTATATGCAAGAGCAGCTCGCCCAGCCGGACATCAGCGAAAAGCGCCGGCTGATACTCACCGAGGCCATAGCCTACGTCGAGGAAATGCGCGAGTTGGAGCCGACGAGCGAGCCTGACCCCGATACGCTCGCGGGGCTCATGGCCGCCGTCACGGCTGAGGACATCAAATACATCGCCTGCGACTCCGGCAAGGTAACGGCAGAGCAGCTGGCCCCGGCCCTGAACGCCGCGGCGGCAAACCAGACGGCACTCGACACGGACGGCCTGGACACCTGGTACAGCCTGACGGCCTATCTCACAGACGAATACAGCTCCGAGGTGGAGCGCATTGAGCTCCGTGCCGGGCTGGAGGAGAACGCCGTATACGTGCGGTACAAGAGCAGCACCGGGACGCGGGAAGGCAAGTTCACGGACAGCGCGCTCTACCGGCTGATACTCGACAGTTACAGCACCCTGACGAACATAGAGGCCGAGCACTACGAAAAGTACCGCGGCATGATCGAGGCGCGGGCGGCGTCGGACGTGCAGAGGGCCGAAAAATATGACGGCAGCCCCGCCTTCACGGGTTACGAGATAACGAGCTTCGAGCAGACGGACGTCTTTGAAGGCGACGGCGTGCAGTACGAGGTCTACGCCTGGAACGTGGTCTTCACCACCGGCGGCAGCACGGAGAGCATCCCCTTCGCCGGAGGCATGAGCCTCGACGCCGAAGGCCGGGTCATCGGCTACGAGACGGACACCTATTTCGCCGTCAAGGTTCTGGCCGACGGCAGCTTCGACTACCGCTTCCTGACAGGCGAGCTCTACCAGGGCACCAACGAAGCCGCGGGCCGCGAGAACGCCAAAGCCCAGGTGCTGGCGGCGTTTTCGGAGAGACAGCAGCCGCCGGTCATGGTATACCTGGCGACGGACGAGGTGCTTGAGGGTATGGGCGAACTGCCCGAGTACGGCGACAGCGCGGCGGAATACGCAAAGCGGATATTGCTCCTGCCCGAGCAGCCACTGAGCGGTTTCCAATTCGTGCAGCTCGAACCCTCGTTTACCGACTTCAATATCACGAGAGTCATATTCGAGACTGAAGAGCTGACGCCGGACACGCCCATCCTCATCTGGGCGACCTTCCCGGGCGACGCCCCACAGTTCGGCCTCGTTTTCACAGACCCGGCTCTCACTCAATGGCGCCTGAGCCTGCAGGAAAACTGGGTCACCGGAGGTGTCACCCTGGGAGATATGGGACACATGCTGCCGTAGGACATGCACGACCTCGCTTTACACCGGATTCAGCTCCTCGTCGAGCCAGGTGTCGGTGGGGGAGAGCTTTCTCGTGAAGATCCGCGCGCTGTCGGCGGGGTATTTGTTCTGGTGGAACTTGAATATCATCCCCTCCGTGCCGGGCAGGCGGCCGATTATCTCGATCTTGCCCCGCGGGTGGCTCATGACATAGCGTATGGACTTGCCGATGCCGTTCTGCATGGCCTTGGCGCCGTCGACTATGCCGATGCCCTCGGCGAGCGGGACCTGAAAGCGCCCCTGCACGCCCCGCACGGGGCGGCACTGGAACACGTAGTAGGGCGACACGCCTATCCGCGTCAGCCCCGCGAGCAGTTCGCCCAGCACCTCGGGCGAGTCGTTCACGCCGCGCAGCAGCACCGTCTGATTGCGCACCTGCACGCCGCGGCTCATCAGCGCCCAGACCGCCTTTTTCGCCTGCTCCGTCAGCTCCCTCGGGTGGTCGAACTGCGTCACGACAAAGAGCGTCTTGCGCTTTGCATAGCGCTCAAAGAGCTCCAGCAGCTCCTCGTCGCCGTAGATGCGCTCCGGCAGCGTCACAGGTATGCGCGACCCGAAGCGCAGGAGGTCGATGTGGCCGATGGCGCACAGGCCCTCGAGATAGCGCTCGATGACGCTGTTCGGGTTCATCAGCGCGTCGCCGCCGGAGATGAGGACGTTCGTGACCTCCTTGTGTTCGGCGACGTAGGCTATGGCCTCGTCCGCGCGGCGGTTGAGCTCGTCCTCGCTCAGACCGACCATGCGCTTGCGGAAACAGTGACGGCAGTACATCGCGCACCGATTTGTCGAGAGCAGCAGCACCGTCGGCGGGTATTTGTGCTGCAAACCCTCCAGCTTGGTGTTCGAGGCCTCGCCGCTCGTGTCAAACGAGCCGCCGGGGTCCAGCTCGTCCAGAGATGGGATGCACATCCTTCCAATGGGGTCATCCGGGTCCGAGGTGTCAACAAGGGATAGGTAATAGGGCGTTATCATCATGGGAAAACGTTTCGCTATCTCTTCTCTGCGTTGTGCCTCCTCCGGTGACAGCCCAAGCTTCGGCGCCAGCTGCTCCATGGAGCGCACGCCGTTTTCCAATTCCTTTTGCCAGCTCATAGCTGCACCTTCCTTCATTTATGATTTAAATTAGTATTAATATACCACATTTCAAATCATGTCTGCAAGAATTGATTTCTGTTGAAATATACGAAATGCCGGGTTATAATCGGGTAAAACACACAAAGAACGGTGGGATAACAGGTGGAAACCGCGATTTTCGAGCTCTGCGGCGAGCGCGAACTCAACCCCCGGCGGACCTTTGACTGCGGTCAGTGTTTCCGCTGGAACGAGGACGAGACCGGCCGCTGGCGAGGCGTGGCCTCCGGAAAGGCGGCGGTCGTCTGGGCCGAGGAGGGCCGGACGTACATCGAGTGCGCCCTGGAGGACATATATTTCTGGCGTGACTATCTCGACATGGACACGGACTATGACGACGCACGGCGGAGCATCGAGGTCTGCGACTATCTGCGCGACTGCGCGGCCTACGGCGAGGGCATACGCATACTGCGCCAGGACAAGTGGGAGGCGCTGTGCTCGTTCATCATCTCCCAGTGCAACAACATCCCGCGCATAAAGGGCATCGTGGAAAAGCTCTGCTCGCTCTACGGCGACGCGGTGGAGGCCCCCTGGGGCGAGGCGCGCTCGTTCCCGTCGGCGGAGCGCGTGGCGGAGCTGGATGAGGCCGACCTCGCGCCGCTGCACTCGGGCTACCGCGCGCCCTACATACTCGCTGCGGCGAAGGCCGTCGCCTCCGGCAAGCTCGACCTCGAAAAGACGGGCCTCCTGCCCTGCACGGAGGCGAGAGCGGAGCTCAAAAAGCTCAACGGCGTGGGCGACAAGGTCGCGAACTGCGTGGTGCTCTTCGGCCTGCACCAGCTCGATGCCTTCCCAGTGGACGTCTGGATCAAGCGCGCCCTGGCGGAAAATCTGCCCAAGGGCTTCGACCCCTCGACCCTCGGCAAATACGCCGGGCTCGCGCAGCAGTACATGTTCTATCACGCCCGCGAGACCGCCTCGGAGAGATGAGAGCCCGGTGCGATATGACAAAAAAAGCGCGCGCCCCGGCGTGCGCTTTTTTATGTTTCTCACACCGCGTATTGGGGCGGAAATGGTTGACTTAGGGCGTGGCTGTGATAAAATATGAGGAATAGCAAAAATCCAAATCTTTTGCGGAGGTGCGTTTCATATGAACCGGTTAAACAGCTTTTCCGAGCGCTTCGTCGGCGAGGGCCTGACCTTTGACGACGTGCTGCTTGTCCCCGCGGAGAGCAATGTTCTTCCGACGGACGTGGACCTGTCTACCAACCTTACCAAGACCATCAGGCTCAATACCCCCATCATGAGCGCGGCAATGGACACCGTGACGGAATACCGCATGGCCATCGCGATAGCGCGCGAGGGCGGCATCGGCGTCATCCACAAGAGCATGCCGATAGACGCTCAGGCGGAGCAGGTGGATATGGTAAAGCGCTCCGAAAACGGCGTCATCACGAACCCCTTCTCCCTTGGCCCCGACAACACCCTTGAGGAGGCGGACGCCCTCATGGCGAAGTTCCGCATCTCCGGCGTGCCTGTCGTGGACACGGACGGGCGGCTCATCGGCATCATCACCAACCGGGATATGAAATTTGAAGAGAACATGGACACCCGCATCCGCGAGGTCATGACCAGCGAGGGCCTCGTCACCGGCAAGGAGGGCACCACGCTCGAGGAGGCCAAGGACATCCTGCGCCGCCACAAGATCGAGAAGCTGCCCATCGTCGACGACAATTTCCACCTCAAGGGCCTCATCACCATCAAGGACATCGAGAAGGTCGTGAAGTATCCTAACTCCGCAAAGGACAAGCATGGCCGTCTGCTCTGCGCCGCCGCCATCGGCGTCACCAACGACATCCTCGACCGCGCGGGCGCGCTGGTCCAGGCGGGCGTCGACGCCCTGGTGCTCGACAGCGCCCACGGCCACTCCGCCAACATCATGCGCTGCGTCGGCCTCGTGAAGAACGCCTTCCCCGAGGTGCAGCTCATCGCGGGCAACGTCGCCACCGCCGAGGCCACCGAGGCCCTCATCAAGGCGGGCGCCGACTGCGTCAAGGTCGGCATAGGCCCCGGCTCCATCTGCACCACCCGCGTGGTGTCCGGCATCGGCGTGCCTCAGATCACCGCCGTGCTCGAGTCTGCCGCCATGGCCGACAAGTACGGCATCCCCGTCATCGCCGACGGCGGCATCAAGTACTCCGGCGACATCGTCAAGGCTCTGGCCGCGGGCGGCAGCGTCGTCATGATGGGCTCCATGCTCGCCGGCTGCGAGGAGAGCCCCGGAGAGAGCGAGATCTTCCAGGGCCGCCAGTTCAAGGTCTACCGCGGCATGGGCAGCATAGGCGCCATGCAGAAGGGCTCCGGCGACCGTTACTTCCAGTCCGGCTCCAAGAAGCTCGTCCCCGAGGGCGTCGAGGGCCGCGTGCCTTACAAGGGGGCCGTGTCCGAGACCATCTTCCAGATGATGGGTGGCCTGCGCTCCGGCATGGGTTACTGCGGCTGCCGCACCATAGAGGAGCTGCGCACCAAGACCAAGTTTGTCCGCATAACCGGCGCGGGCCTCAAGGAGAGCCACCCGCACGACATATACATCACCAAGGAAGCCCCGAACTACACCATGAACCCGCAGGGCTGAGTCCCCGCGGGCCGCGGAAACGGAGGATGACATGGACGAAAAGATCGAAAAGCTCAAGGACTGGATAGCCGGGAGCGACAACATCGTGTTTTTCGGCGGCGCAGGCGTCTCCACGGAGAGCGGCATCCCCGACTTCCGCAGCGTGGACGGGCTCTACAATCAGAAATGGGCCTGCCCGCCCGAGACGATACTGAGCCACAGCTTCTTCGAGCGCGACCCGGAGGAGTATTACCGCTTCCACCACGAGAAGCTGGTGGTGGACGGCGCGAAGCCGAACCGGGCGCACCTGCGCCTGGCGGAGCTCGAGCGCGAGGGCAAGCTCAAGGCCGTCATAACGCAGAACATAGACGGCCTGCATCAGGCGGCGGGCAGCAAGAACGTGCTGGAGCTGCACGGCAGCATTCTGCGTGCCTATTGCTCGCGCTGCCGCAAGCCGTATCCGGCCTACGAGATGAACCACTGCAAGGGCGTGCCGCACTGCACCTGCGGCGGCGTGGTGCGCCCGGACATCGTGCTCTATGAGGAGCCGCTGGACCAGGACATCATGGAGCGCGCCGTGCGCTATATCCGCAATGCCGAGGTGCTCATAATCGGCGGCACGTCGCTCGGCGTGTACCCCGCCGCAGGGCTCATAAACTATTACCGCGGCACAAAGCTGGCGCTCGTGAACCTGTCGGAGACCCCGTACGACAGGTATGCGGACCTGGTGATACATGAGAAGATAGGCGAGGTGTTTTCCGCTGTATGAGCCGTACAGACGTACTTGGCGTGGGCTTTGACAACGTCACGAAGGCCGAAGCCGTCGAGAGGGCGCTCGAGCTCATTGACGCGCGCGAGGGCCGCTATGTGGTCACGCCGAACCCGGAGATAGTCATGCTGGCAAAGGAGAATCCGGCGCTCAAAGAGGCGCTCGCGGGGGCGGACATCGTCCTGCCCGACGGCGCGGGCATAGTCAAGGGCGCGGCCATCCTGGGGCGGCCCATGAAGGAAAAGGTCCCGGGCATCGACTTCGCCTGCGGCGTCATGGCGCGGCTGGCGGAGCGCGGCGGCAGCGTGTACCTATTCGGCGCAAAGCCGGGCGTGGCCGAGACTGCGGCGGAGACGCTGAGGACAAAATTCCCCGGACTCGTGATAAGCGGCACGTCGGACGGCTATTTTTCGGACGACGGGCCTATAATAGAAAAGATAAAGGACGCTGCGCCGGACCTGCTGCTCGTCTGCCTCGGTGCGCCGAAGCAGGAGCTGTGGATGGCGAAGATGTCTGGCAAGCTGCCCGTGGGCCTCATGGTCGGCCTCGGCGGCAGCCTCGACGTGTTCGCAGGCACGGTGAAGCGCGCGCCCGAGGCCTGGCAGAAGCTCGACCTCGAGTGGCTGTACCGGCTCTTGAAGGAGCCGAGGCGCATCGGGCGCATGATGAAACTGCCCCTCTTCGTCATAGAAGCGGCGGGGGAGAGGCTGAGAGGTAAATAAAATGGCAGATAAGGGCAAGCTCATAGTGCTCGAGGGCATCGACGGCAGCGGCAAGTCCGCCCAGTACCGCCGGCTCAAGGCCCGGTTCGAGCGCGAGGGCATAGATTGCCGCACGATAGTTTTCCCGAGGTACGACCAGGAGTCCTCGGCGCTTATCAGGATGTACCTGGAGGGGCGCTTCGGCAAGGACCCGGAGGACGTCGGCGCATGTGCGGCGTCGATATTCTACGCGGTGGACCGCTACGCCTCGTACATGACCGACTGGGGCGAGTATTACCGCTCCGGCGGGGTGGTGCTCTCGGACAGATACACCACCTCCAACGCCGTCCACCAGGGCGCAAAGCTCAGCGAGGCCGAGCAGCCGGCGTTTTTCGACTGGCTGTATGACCTCGAATATGTTAAACTCGGCCTGCCCAGGCCCGACCTCGTGATCTACCTCGACGTGGACCTCGAGACCTCGCTGGCCCGGGTGCGCCACCGCCAGGAGAAGACCGGCAAGGACGGCGACATCCACGAGAAGGACGCCGCCTACCTCGCCAAATGCATCGCCACCGGAAGCCGCGCCGCCGACCACTACGGCTGGAAGCGCGTGGACTTCAAAAAGGACGGCCAGATCCGCGAGCTTGACGAGAAGCACGAGGAGATCTTCGCCGACGTCATGGCCGCGCTGTGAAAGAGGAAAAGGCCGCCCTCCGCAGGGCGATAAAAGAGAAGATTTCGGCCCTCAACGAGGGCTATCTGCGCGAGAGCGACAGAGGCATATGGGAAAACGTTCTGAGCCTGCCGGAGTTTCGCTCGGCGCATACGGTGTTCGCCTATCTCTCCGTGGACAGGGAGTGCGATACAAGACGCATTGTTGACCAGCTTTTGCAAGAGGGCAGGCGCGTCGTCCTGCCCAGGAGCCGGAAGGGCGGGGTCATGGACTTCGCGCTCTATGACGGCACGCTCGCCGAGGGCATGTTCGGCATACCCCAGCCTCCGGACGAGGCGGAGACGGTGGAGCCGGGGGATGGGGACCTCATATTGGTCCCGGCGCTCTGCTGCGACGTGCGAGGCGTGCGCCTCGGCCACGGCGGCGGCTACTATGACCGCTACCTCGCGGAACACCGCGTTATCACCGCCTGCCTCTGCCGCGAGCAGCTCCTGCTGGAAAAAGTCCCGCAGGACTGGAACGATTTCGCGGTCGGCTACGTCATAACTGAGCTCAGAAAAATAAAAACAGGGCTCTGACGAGCCCTGTGCCGTGGTTTGTGCCGCTTCAGCAGCAGCTGCCGCAGTTGTTGCTGCTGTCGCAGCTGGAGCTGCACCCGCAGTTTCCGCCGCAGCAGAAGATGAGCAGGAGTATAATGATGATCCAGAAGCAGCTTCCGTTTCCATTTCCGCAGAACATTTAATCGACCTTTCTCCGCGCTATGTGATTTACCCGGACCCGGCCCCGCGCGGGGGGCGGGTGAGGAGAGCTGTCTGACCGTTCGGGGCGGTGCCGGCGCCGGTTCGCACCGTCTGAGCCATAATATGCCCGGCGCGGCAAACACGTTACTTGGGAGAACTCCAGAAAATGCAGAATAATTTTGACAAGCTCAACGAGATATTCGGCGTGAAGAAGCCGGAGGAGGGGCAGAGCCCCGACTCCGCGCCGGAGACCGCCGCCCCGGAGCCGGAAAAGGCCCATGAGGCCCCGTCCGGGCAGGAGCACGAGCCGGAACAGGGGCACAAGGCCGAACCGGAGACCGCCGGGAATGCTGAGACCGACGCCGAGCCCGGCGCGGGCGAAGAAGAGCCCGCGGGGGACGAGACCAAGGTCCTGCCCTCCATCCACGGCCGCGGCGTATTCGGCGGCAAGAAGCGCGCCCAGTCCGAGCCCGAGCCGGAGAAAAGCGAGGAGCCCGAGGCCGAGAAGCACGCCGTGAACCCCATAAAACTCATAGACGACCTCATCTACGACCGCTCCAAGCACAATGGCGACGGGCACGAGGAGAGCTACCATGTCGATGACGACGAGGACGAGCCCCTCGAGGAGCGCGACTACAAGCCCATCCGCTCCCGGCGCGACGGCAAGACCGGCTGCCTGGTCGGGCTAATGTACTTCGTCTTCGTCATCAGCCTGAGCATCATCCTCGCCTGCGTGGGCTGGATGGCCGCCTCCGACGTACTGGCGCTCAACAAGGACTACACGGAGGGCACCGTGACCCTGCCCGAGAGCATCTTCACCGAAAAAGAGGTAGAAGAGGAAAATGAGGACGGCACCGTGACCACCAAGACCGTCCAGAGCGCCGACATAGACTATGTCGCCAACGTGCTCAAAGACGCGGGCATCATCGAGTACAAGCCGCTCTTCAAGCTGTTCTGCAAGGTCACGCACGCGGACCGCAAGCTCGACCCGGGCACCTATGAGCTGAATACCAAGTGCGACTATAACGCACTGGTGCTCCGGATGCAGACGGCGTCGATCTCCATGGTCACGACGACGATAACCTTCCCCGAAGGCTATACTATGCAGCAGATCTTTGAAAAGCTCGAGGCCGAGGGCATCTGCTCCGTCGAGGACCTCATGGACGCCGCGGCGAACTATATCTACGACTACCCCTTCCTCGAGTGGTCCGAGCCCGGCGACGCGAGCCGCCTGGAGGGCTACCTCTTCCCGGACACCTATGAGTTCTATCAGGGCGAGCAGGCCTCCAGCGCCATCAACAAGTTCCTGCTGAACTTCCACGGCAAGCTGACCGCGGACATGTACACGCAGGCGGACAACCTGGGCATCTCGCTGCATCAGGCGGTCATCGTGGCCTCGATGATAGAGGCCGAGGCCGCAAACAACGACGAGCGCGCCAACATCGCCTCCGTCATCTACAACCGCCTCAATCAGGGCATGCCGCTGCAGATAGACGCCACGGTCATGTATGCCCTCGGCGAGCACAAGGAGCACCTCACCGAAGAGGATCTGAAGGTCGAGAGCCCCTATAACACCTACACGAACACCGGCCTGCCCGCCGGACCCATCTGCAACCCGGGCCTCGCCTCCATCAACGCGGCCCTCAACCCGGCGAGCACGAATTACCTCTACTACGCCCTCGACACCGAGACAGGCACGCACCGCTTCTTCACCAGTTACAGCGAGTTCGAGGCCTTCACGGCGACGCAGGACTATACCGGCAACTGAACAGAAAAATAACAGGGTGCGGCCCGTTCCGCACCCTGTTATTTTAAGTGGTTTTGCACCAATTCGGGCTTGTTTTCCGCGTCTGCGTCGTATATAATGGTAGAAGGGGTAAGATTTGCCTCGCCATTATGGAAAACGGAGATGTGATCATGGAGCTTAAGAATTTCGATAAGATACTCGAGCGAGTTCCCAAGATGTCCCGGCCCATGCGCGTCATCCTCGCCGGCTCGGACGGCGAGAACATGCTCAAGGGCATTTTCGCGGCCCAGGAGAAGGGCCTTGTGCAGCCCGTGCTGGTCGGCGACCGCGCGAGGACGATCACCGTGCTCGAGCAGTTCGGCCTGGAGCGCGAGCCCTATACGATGGTGGACACGCCTCCCGGACACAACATCACCCAGGAGGCCATAGATATAGTCAACTCCGGTGACGGCGACGTGCTCATGCGCGGCAACATCCCCACGCGCGACTTCCTGATGCCCGTCCTGGACAAGACCAACCACCTGCGCACGGACCGCCTGATGAGCCACGTCTCGCTCGCCAGCCTGCCGGAGTACCCCAAGCTCCTCGCGCTCAGCGACATGACCGTCATCATCAAGCCCAACATGTCGCAGAAGAAGGAGATAATCCGCAACACGGCCGACGCGCTCAAGGCCTTCGGCTATCAGAACCCGAAGCTGGCACTCCTGAGCCTGGTTGAGAAGGTCACCTTCCACATGCAGGACACGGTGGAGGCTCAGCGCCTGGTCTCCGAGCAGAAGCAGCGCCCCTTCGCGGACTGCGAGCTCTGGGGCCCCATCTCCTACGACCTCATCCTCAGCAAGGAGGCCGCGAGGCTCAAGAATTACGACTGCCCCTGGTCCGGCGGCGGTTTCGACGGCATCATCGCCCCCGACCTCTCCACGGCCAACACCCTTGTCAAGAGCTGGCTCATCCACGCCCATGCCGTCACCTGCGGCGCCGTTGTCGGCGCGAGGGTGCCCATCGCCCTCACCAGCCGCAGCGCCAATGAGGAGGAGACCTATCTCTCCCTCGTCTTCTGCGCAGTCCTGGACGCCTGGCGCAAAAAGCAGCGCGGCGAGGGCTGAGACCCAAACTCAAACCCGCAGGGCCCTTCCCACCGGGAGGGCCCTTTTTTCGCGTGCGCGCTTGACAATTTTTCTCGCGGTGTTTATTATGATTGAATACGGATATTTGTCCTTGGAGGTTATTTATGAAGGCATTTGGTCTTAATGAACTCAGGGAGATGTTCCTCTCGTTTTTTGAATCGAAGGGACACCTGCGCCTGCCCAGCTTCTCGCTCATCCCGCAGAACGACCCCTCGCTGCTGCTCATAAACTCCGGCATGGCGCCGATGAAGCCCTATTTCACCGGCGAGCAGACCCCGCCGC
>ENA-OOXJ01000951-OOXJ01000951.1-human-gut-metagenome-genome-assembly--contig:-NODE-951-length-21033-cov-11.034083_pt1 | contig 21033 bp, 20 predicted proteins | sample MGYA00241587_ERZ501343 | MGnify/ENA primary metagenome ERZ501343 (study PRJEB25962, sample SAMEA2042918) | human gut metagenome | biome: human gut; feature: human-associated habitat; material: faeces... | reverse complement strand
TGTTGCTCAGGTACTTAAAAAGTTATATTTGTAATAGTGTTGCGGAATTAAGGTTTATAATTAAAATAATTTATCCAGTCCAGGAATTTTTTTTGCTAAGTTGATAGCAATTTCTCCTAGAGCTTTGATTTTAGAGACAAGTTCTGCTTGTTTCAAATTTTTGCAACTTGCATCATCGACAATTGCTGCCAATTGACGATAGATTTCTATGTCTGATGTATTTGCCATCGCCTTTTCTATTTCGGATTGGGTTAGGCCTTTCAGCTGCTCTAATTGTTCAGAGAACTGATTGTCGAATTTTTCATCGGCTTTTGCAAAAGAGTCTGTAAATCTGTTCATTTTGTTATATTATTCGTAATATCTTTAATTTTAGCAATTATCTCGTCTATTTTTTGTTGAGCCTCGTCACTTTTTGTATCAATCGTGTTGCCAACCTTAATTGCCTCATCCATGAAATCTGACAGGTCCAGTAACTTCTCTGTAAAACTGTCATCAAGTCCGTCTAATCCTAATCCAGATATAATGTTACCTTGACTTTCTTTCAGCCTTCGTGTAGATTCAAGGTATGCTGTGAGGGTGGAATTGGCATAAATGACATTTTGATATGATGAATCAATATTCCCCATAATCTCATTTTTCTGCTTTATTATGGGAACTAACAACTCTTCTCTTTTTGATTCGATTTGATTTTTTGCAGCTTCTGTAAATTCCAACATGATACCCACTGCTTCATCCGTAGCTTCTTTAGTATTATTCATGCCGGCATTTACTATAATTCCGTATAAAGATGTGCTGTCTCCAATCTTATATCTGTTGAGTTCATCCTGAAGTACAGTATGTATTATATAGGGAGAATAAGTGTTGTCAATAAACGTATTTATATCGTTCTCTATCCGATTAAATAAAATCTCAATCGCGGCTCTGTGTGATTGATGCAGAACCAGTAAATCTTCTCCAACTGTTTTTGACAATGTTACTGTCTCTTTTGGTATTACCGCGCATGAGGTCAGCAGGAAACTAGCACTTAGATACAAGAGGAAAAGAAACTTTTTCATAATAAAATCAGATTTCATGTCAATTTGTCAGTTTTAGATTAGCTGTTTAACTATTAATTAATATAGTCAAACCGCGTGCCAGTTAATTATATATCGCAGATTAGAACAGCGGTTTCTTTGCTACTTTCTTTGTCCGCCCTCATGCTCACCGAAAGAAAGTAGCGGCGGCAGAATCTGCCACCGCAGTGTCAATACTCATTTAATCTGTCAAATGCAGTATGCCTGTCAAGCCATTCCTTTACATGTTCCATATTGTACTCGCTCGTTATGACTGCCGTATGGCTGTCAGTCTGCGTAAAACGGGTGCTTTCGTAACCGTCTATCCACTCTTTGAGGGTTGCAGCACCCCATGACTGCGTATCGCTGAAAATGCCGTTCAGTTCCGTTATGGATTCTTTGAACTTTACGATTATCGTCTGATAGGTCGTTCTCATTGTCTTTTCCTTTTGATTGTTACTTGTGTTATTTCCTTGACTGACGGGTATGTACTCTGTATGTTCCCATTTTCTGTCGGTTAAAATTCAACAATTATATCATGATGCTTTCTTTGTTCTCATCCGCTTGCGGATAAGGCTCATATTGCTGTCCACAAGACTGATGATGCGGTCATGGTATTCCGTGTTCTCGTTGCATACTCCACGGCTCTGCACCACCTTGAATGTCTTAAGTGATACCTCCACCGTCTCTATGCGCTTTCCGTCAATGGTGGCGGAAAGGATGAGGGAGTATTTCTTTAGGTAATAATTGTTGGACCATACGCAATGGCGCATTGCCGTACCTTCTTCCGCAAATTCAGCCACGCTCTCCAATACCCGTATGTTGAGTGTCCCGTCCGTGATGAGGATACCGAAGAACCTGCCTTTGAGTTTGCGGTACTCGTCCTCATGCTTCTCCGCTTCCCGTCTGCGCTTCGCCAATTCCTCCCGTTCCCTCTGTCGGTTGCGTTTCCGTACCAGTCTGTCGTGTTCGGCCTTGATGTCGGACGGACAGACATACTTCGGGCTTTTCGTGTCCATGCCGAAGTGGTGGAGCAGGTCTATCATGTCTCTCCACATTGAGCCGTCCTTGATGATATGGCCGTTTCTGATACATATCTTTATTGATGCCCAATACTTTTCCATATCGAATGAGTAGCGCAGGTAGTAGTTCAGCATCTGATATTGTCCTGTCTTCAGCAATGTCTCCGCTTTCGGATTGGAGAGAATAGCCGTAAAAAGGTCATACGGCCGGATGTCGTGGAACTCGTCCCGAAATCCGTTTCTCCTTATTTCGGGAATTATCCTCTGTCTCGGATAGGTACAATATGGAGTTATGTCATACGCACGATGCTTTTTGTTACTGCGTATCTCCATTCCGCTGTACTCCGCCCACAAGTCATAATAGAACAGAGACATTCTGCGCAATCGGGCAACGGTCTCGGTCTTTCCGTCAGGCGCAATCCACCTCTGCACCACTTCGCAAATGGAGTATTGTGCAGGCTGTCTCATCTTGAAAAATGCCTTGACAAAGAAGAATCGTATCACCTGGTATTGTTTGCAGGTGGTGATGATTGAGAAATACTCATTGTAGCCGAACACTCTCTTTCGGGTGTCCAACACCTCCAACTCCATACCGCAATGCGGACATTTGCAGCCGCATATCGTGTCTGCAAGGGTGTGTCCCCCTTTCCACGAATGTCCGCACTCGGTACAATGGATTATACCCTTTGCCGTTCTTCTTCCAAAGTGCTTGAAACAATGGCGGTAGGCGTATGCCTTCTGCGTTTCGGATATTGCAGGCAGTCTTCTGCTCAGTCGTGCGACTTCTTTCTGTATGCGTGTTCTCGGTTTCATAATCAGAAATTGAATAGGTTGGGTTGTACTTGTGTCTCTTGTTTGACGGCAGGTCTCTTGTGGCGTTCCTGCATCCTGCGGAGTTCTGCCTTCTGATACTGCTCCACGGCTCTCTGTCTCGCCTCCGCCTTTTCCTCTTCAGTCAGTTCCACAATGTGGTTTACACTCACTTGGCAGGAAACTGGGTTGCCGACTTCTACATCGTCCTCGTCATAGTAATGGACTGCCATGGAATATATCTCGCCATCGGTAAAGCCGTTGCAACCGCTCCGCTGTACCTCGTTCAGAATGTATGTGATGCAGTCGTCGATGTTCTTCCCCTCCTTGCGGTAGGATTCCGCAAACAGTCTGTCCTCCGATGCCCTCTGTTGCAGATAGGCCTGTATCGTCCTCTTGAAATGTTCCGTTGATTTCATATCCTTGTCTTTTATGTGGTTGTCAAATGGTCTCTTTCAGAATTTCTCTCCAATAGACTGGCTCTACCTCACTGAGCAGGAAGTCTATGAAGTCCCGTCTCGCATCCTTGCACAACTCCTTGTATAGTTCTCGGAATGTGCTGAAATTGCCGTTGATGTAGGTCTCTGCCATGTACCAGAAGATATTGTCCACCTCGTAGTACCTGCATTGCTGCGCTGCCGTTCTTGAATGCCTTTTCGTTGCCATATCCTTTTTTATTTTTTATGCGGATTCGGGAGCTTTGGGTGTTTGTTTCGTCTTTCCCGTATTTCCGTCCTCCGACATTTTTTATGCGTCTTCCGGTCGCTTCGGTATGTTTATGTTTCAGGTGCTTCAAAAGGCAGGGATTAGGGGATGCAAGGTTTTTTGAAACAAATACTACCCGAAGGCGTGGAGATTTTTTCAAAAACCGCAGGCCCGACCTTGTATGCCCGTTGAAATCCCGGAAATACCTTTGCACCTGAACATAAACCGCACGGAGCGGCAATGAAGGCGGCAGGTGGAGGAGGACGGAGGAAGAGACGGGAATGGGAAAAAAACGGCATGGGTGTGCGAACAAAAAAAGGGAGCCTTACAGCATCCCTTCGTCAGAATAGCTCAGATAACTGTCTTCTGTGAGTATTATATGATCCAGAAGCTGTATGTCAAGTGTCTCACAGGCCTTCTTCAGTCTGCTGGTAAGACTGTTGTCAGTTTTGGAGGCCACACTGTTCCCTGACGGATGGTTGTGCGAGAGGATGATGCTTGTCGCATGTGACACCAGTGCCGTCTGGAGGATAATCCGTATATCCACGAGAGCGGCGTTTATGCCGCTTTTGGATACGCAGGATACGCCGAGCAGTTTGCCGGAGTTGTTCAGGAACATCACCCAGCACTCCTCGTGGTGCTGCATGCAGTCCTCGTAAATGCTCCGCAGGATATTATAAGAGTCCTTTGAAGAACGAATCAGTGTTCTTCTGGAAGAGTCAGCGTCCTTGTAGCTGACGGTAATCTGAGGAAAAGAAAGATTATCCATATTGCAAAAAATTAAAGGTGAAACATTTATTTTTTGCTTTCAGGACACCGGGGTCAGAACGGACTTCATGCAAGACTTTTGCGCAGAATACTACCCGAAGCATGAGGAGTGGAGATTGTGTGCAAAACCGCAGGCCCGGCCTTGCAACTTGTCCGTTTTACCCCGTAACTTTGCGGAAAAGTAAATGTGAAGCAATTCTGTATATGAGAAAACATAAAATGTTTGCAGAATTTGTGTAATTTTGGGGAAATATATAAAACGATGCAAACAGAAACTGTCTTATTCCCATCATTATACGAGGAAGATTACATTCTTCGGTCATTAGGAAGTAATATATTGACTCAGCCTGACATTGCATTAACTGAGTTGGTGGCAAACGCTTGGGATGCAGGTGCTTTACAAGTCACGATATCTATACCAGAACATTATGGGGAAGTTTTGTCTGTAGAAGATGATGGAATTGGAATGACTGCAGAAGAATTTCAAGCAAGATGGATGAAATTACGATACAATAGAATAAAAGGTCAAGGTAAAAAAGTCATTTTCCCAAATGGATATAATAGTAATAGATATGCTTTTGGACGGAATGGAGTAGGAAGGCATGCATTGTTTTGTTTTGGTAATGAATATAAGGTCATAACAACAAGGAATGGGAAAAAATTAACATTGACAGTTAAGCCTAATATCGATTCTCAACCATTTGCTGTGACAGAGAAAAAAGAAGAGGCCTGTAACGGACATGGAACAAGATTGGAAGTAATTGTGAATAAAAATTTACCAAAACCAGAAAAAATAGTAGAGATATTATCTGCTAGATTCTTACATGATCCTCAATTTCAAATAACGGTAAATCATACGACATTGAACTTGGATGATTTAACAGGAGATATTGCACCATCTGAGATAAAGATAGAAGATACAGATATTTTATTAACAGCATATTTCATAGATACGTCAAAAGCAAGCAAAAAAAGTATTTTTCAGGGTATTGCCTTTTGGCAGAGTGGTAGACTTGTTGGAGAACCATCATGGTCATTAGGGAAAAATATGGTTTTAGACGGAAGGACTTCATTAGCCAAAAGATATACATTTGTTGTTAAAAGTAATACATTGGCAGAATACATAAAAGAGGACTGGAGTGGTTTCAAAGAATCTGAAGTTATGGAGAAAGTGTATAAAGCAGTTTCAGATTTTGTTGAAAGTTGTTTTCATACAGTCTCTTCATCCATGGCAGCTCTTATTAAAGAAAATATTGACAGCAAAATCAAAAGTTCACTTAATGAGGTAAACCCACTTGTCAGAGAAGAAGTTGATCAAGTGATATCTGAGATAGTTGATGCCAATCCTAAGGTGAAGCAGGAATCAGTGGATTTGGTAGTACAAACAATTATTAATTTAGAAAAGTCAAAAAACGGGCATGAATTACTTGAAAAGTTATCAACATTAAAACCTGATGACATAGATGGCTTAAATAAACTATTGAGTAAATGGACGATAAGTGATGCATTAGTTGTATTAAATGAAATAGATAGAAGACTTTCTATTATAACTGCAATTAGAAAATTAAGTTCAGATAAAACAACGGACGAATTACATGTTCTACATCCAATGATTGCCGAGTCAAGATGGCTGTTTGGACCCGAGTATGAGTCATCTGAATATATATTTAATAGACAAATGAAAACAGCTGCAATTAAAATATTTGGTAAAGATGCTTTTATTAATAAGGATACGAACTATAAGAAGCGGCCTGATTTAATTTGTTTGCCAAACAGTTCTATTAGCATAACAGGGATTGAGGATGTACCGGTAAATATAGGCCTTGCTACAGTTAGGAAATTATTATTGATAGAATTAAAAAGAGGCGGGTTTGAAATAACACGTAATGAAAGAAATCAAGCACAAGGCTATATTGAGGATCTTTTAAATTCAAACTTAGGAGTAAATTGTCAAATTACGGCTTTTGTAGTCGGAGATTCTGTAGCTACTAATGTCGCATCGGTTGTAAATGTTGGAGACAGTAATTTATTATATGTGACAACATACAGTCAACTTGTAGATACGGCTGAAAGAAGAATGTTTGGCTTAAGACAGATATTAGCTTCAAGATATGATGATGTGCCTGGTATGGATATATATGCTCAAGTATTATTGTAAAATTTCATTGTATAATCTTAATTATGAATACACTATTAATTCGTATACATAATATAAAAAATATTAAGGATGCTCAAATAGAAATTCCTTTTGATAATGGCATATATACAATTGTAGGGTCAAATGGGTGTGGCAAAAGCACATTAATGCTATGTATGGCGCAACTATTGTCGAACCAACTAAGTCGCCTTGCTGTCAGTGATGCAAAAACTGATTCATTTGTTGAGTTTGAAGTAGATGGGAATGAAAGTATATGGCGGAGATCAAATACACCTAAATGGCAACATTTTGGTAAACGGCACAAATATAATGGTTTATATGAAGGAAGTTTATTTTATGGGACAAGGTTCGAGGATTCTACAAATATAGAACGAATGATAGAGAATGGTAGAATTACTGAACATGAGCTTGCTGATGCTGATGATTATGTAAAAGATAAAATGAGTTATATTTTACATGGTGATTTGATTCATTATAGGACATTAAAACGAATTAAAAATAAGTTAGTCGCTCAACAATTGAATATTAGGAATCGACCATATTTTATTAATGTTGATGATCATCTAATAAGCCAGTATAAAATGAGTTCAGGTGAATGCCTTTTAGTTTCACTTTTACACTTTCTATATAATTCAATAGTGCGTAGATCTCTCCCGGATAATCAGAAAATATTAGTGCTTATTGATGAATTAGAATTGGCTCTTCATCCGATGGCTGTACTTCGCCTTATAGATTTCTTAAAACAACTTGTGCAAGGACATTCTAATTTAATTATCTATTTGTCAAGTCATTCTCCAGAAGTAATTAGGACTATGCGTCCATCTGATCTTTATAAGGTTAATAATATTGATGGTAAATTATCTATAGAATCAAATTGTTACCCAAGTTATCTTATCCGTGATTTATATAGCAATGTCTCTCCTGATTTTCTTCTCCTTGTAGAAGATGAATTATCACAATTGTTTGTGAATAAAATACTTTCACGATATTCTCTTAGAGCAAGTAAACTTATTCATTGTGTTCCAGTAGGAGGATGGCAAAATGTTTTGGAGTTACATAAAGAACTATACACTAAGAAGGTATTAGGTGTCAATACTTCCATTGTTTCTATACTGGACGGAGATATAGAGAGCGAATTAAATAAAGAACAAAAGAAACTACCTCATATATTTTTACCAATCCCTAGTTTAGAAAAATTTTTATATAGTGTTGTTAAAGAAAATAGTAACCCTCCATTTAAACGTATTATAAATGATAAATATTTTATCGTTCATTCGTTAGATGAGATAGTCTCTCAATATAATAAAGGGATATTAAATGGCTCAAAGGATAATAATAAGAATTTTTATTCAAAAATCCGAACGGAATTAGAAAATATAGGAACTAATGAACAGGTTTTTATAGTAGGGTTATGTGAAGATATTCTTGATAATATAGACACTCATAGCTTTATTGAAAGTTTGCGGAAACAATTAAGTTGAAAATTTAGTGAAAACTTTTACTTAAAAATTATAATTCATTTAGTATTTTTGTGACAGAAAATTAGTTATGAACAAATGCGACAGATAAAACACATACAGGATTATGATAAATCCAGGTCGATACTCATCAGAAAACTTATAGACGGGAATAAGTTTTGGTCATACGACAGGGAGTCTGTCCTACGTAATATCTCAGATGAGGATATAATAGAGAATACCCTCATATATCTTGATATAGATGATATAAACATTCTATTTAGAATATACCCGACAAAGGAAATCAAAAAAGTCTGGGCCATGACAATGGCTTTGCAGGACAATCGCTACAAAGATTTGAACCGGTTCATAGCCGGCTGTTATTTCGGTGTAAAGAATCCGGATTCATATGTGAAGAGAATTAAGTTACATGGGTTGAACAAGAGGTATCAATGACCGGTATTACAGATAATATAGAAAAGATTTTACCTGTTCTTTCAGAAGCCGAGTGTCTGAAAGATTGGACTTTAGTCGGGGGCACTGCTCTTGCGATGCAGATAGGCCATCGTGAAAGTGAGGATCTTGATTTCATGAAATGGAATTTCAAAGGAGACTGTTCCGTTGACTGGCCCGTGATAAGAAAGGAACTTACTGCAATCTTCGGCAGCGAGCCAGAAATGGATTTGCTGGGACATGATCAGGTTCAGTTTTTCGTAAATGGTGTCAAACTGTCTTTTTTTATAGCAGATTGCCGGAATCCATTAAAAGACACAGTTCCGTTCACGGGCAACATTATCCTTGCAGATATAGATTCCATTGCCATAATGAAAATGGAACTTGCTCTGACACGTGGGAAGTATCGGGATTATTACGACCTTTACTGCATATTCAAAGACAGGCAGGACATTGTTCCGATGGCAACTGAAACGAGCAGATACACTGGCCATACAATTAAAAGTAAATACATTCTTTCTACATTGACCAATAAGGAAAGATTTGCCAAGGATATGAGATTTCAGCAGTTGAATCCTAAGTATGATGTCAATGCAGTGCAGATTGAGCAATTTTTCAGGACTGAAATCGCATCAGAACTGGAAAGTTCGATGAAAAAGAAATGATACAACTTGTGGCTGCATTTTGAGCGGAAATGATGAATTTTTGTTACATTTGTATTGTCCAAATGTTTTGTCGCAAGTTGGCGCGAAACAGTGAAATCCATCAGGAGGACTATTAGGAGGACTTAAGGGATTTGTAGTTGCAAGATATTGAGGACAAGGTGATTACAAATAAGGTTCATCTTCCGTCCGCACCGCCAACAAATCCCTGAAGTTAAGCAACTTCGGGGATTTTTCGTATATGCCTGTATGGCAAAATACGGCATTCTGGAGCGCATGCCGGATCAGTAGATTTTCAGTGTGGATTCTTTTAAAGATTTCCCGGAACACTGCAATGCAAACTTTCGCGCTTGTTACAGTTTTGCCGTTCAATAGTACAGGCTGCGGGATCCTCCCCACCTTCGGCGGGTCCCCTCCCTTTTCGGGAGCCAAAGTCCCGCAGCCTGTACTATTGAACGACCTTCACAGGTGAACCGAAACCGCCATTTTTGGTACCTGCGGAACAGTGGGCCACAGTGCAATTCACGGAACGGCAGACATTTTTCTCCGGGGAATTTCTACTGGCCGGTTTAGACTGCAGAGGTACGGTCTGTCAGATGACACATACTCTTACTGGTGATCCCCTTTTTGCCGCTCCATCTTTACATCCTCTTCTTCGTTCCAATTTCACGATGCTTTTTAGTTATATTAAAAATGCCTGATTTTCATTTCTTTGTGAGTCCGAGTGTTTTGTAAGTTAAGCATTTTGCGATCAAAATAGCCGGTTTTCGGCGCACTTTGAATTTTTCATTTTCGTTAATCTCTTAATTCATAACCAGATGCTGTATAACTAAAAAGCATCGTGATCTGGCCTATATGCTCTGTAGGGGCATATTGTCGGAAACGTCGGGGGAAGAGTGTACCGGTATCGGGCAAAAGTGCGACACTCTCCCAAGGAGTGCAAACAGTGAGGGCTGCCTGAGAGGCGTGGAAGGAAGGTCGCGCGAAAAACCGTAGGGGAGAGTGCCCCCGGAACCGTGCAGAACGGTACACTCTCCGGCCGTGGAGTAGTGAAGGATAAAAGCAATTTTCTGGAACTTTACCTGTATCAGGACGGAAAATCCGAAGCATCCGCGACAGAAATACCGCCTTACGGAAAAAGATATGAATTTAATAAGCGAACCATTGTGCGGCATTTTCCGGGCAGCCGGATTCCGTATTTCCCAATTCCGGCTTTTATTCGTATCTTCGTCGTGCAAAGTGAAATGACAGAAGGATATGTTTACCAACAGGGAAGAAGTATTGGAAAAGGCATTACGGGTATTCGCCAAGATGAATTACGAAAAAGCCACCCAGATGGAAATAGCCAAGGCATGCGGGTTGTCAAAGGCCGGACTGATTTATTATTTCCCGTTCAAGCAGGATCTTTTCGTGGCGGTGGTGGACAAGTATGTATTCCATACCCAACAGTTGGAGAACAAGTTCCAGTTCACGGCCGGTTCGTTTCCGGAGTTTATCGACCAATATGTGAACGGGGTGGAGAAAACCATGAACCGTCTCGTGCACATGCTCGATGACGGCAACAATCCCAGCGGCTGCAGTTTTAATTTCTACTACTACCATCTGCTGATGCAGGTGCGGTTGTATTATCCGGACGTGGAGAAGAAACTGGCCGCAATATTCGAGCGGAATCTCCAGCTATGGAAGTCCGCTATCCAAAAGGCAAAAGAAAACGGGGAAATACGCCAGGATCTGGACGTGGAAGAAACCGCCTCTATGTTCTGGCATGTCTTTTTCGGCATCTCCTTTGAACAGTCTTTCTTCAAAGGGTTGAATATCAAACAACTGTCAAAAAAGCTTCATTCCATTTACTCGCTGCTGAAAGCCTGAATCCAGGTTTCGGGCGCAAATCATACCTGCGTCTCATCCGTATCCGAAGATTTTAACACAACAAAACAGACCAATTGGTTTGTTTTTGCGTTCCTTTAGCTATATTTGCATATACTCAAGACAACAATGATGACCAATAAAGAAATCTACGGGCTGCACACTTCCGTCGATCCGGGGCCCTCCGGATTATACGAAGCTTACCGGGATGTCCCGCTTGACAGCCGGGACGAAAGCCGAAAAAACAATACCCCGCTGCATACGGCCTGCCATTTTGCAGACATGACTGCCGTGGGCATCCTGTTGGATAGAAGTGCGGACCCCAATGTGAAAAACGATGACGGTGATACGCCGCTGTGCGTCATGGCGAGGCGCGGTCCCCGGCCGGACGACTCCGTCTATGCCGACATCGCCGGACTGCTTCTGTCCAAAGGGGCGGGAGTGCCACGTTCCGGCAAAGACACGACCGCCCTCATCGAAGCCGTGCGCAACCGCCATTTCCTGATGGCCGATGTCCTTCTGACATCGGGAAACCGTATAGATTCTACAGACAGGAGCGGCAGAAATGTCCTGCACGTCATCTGCCTGTCAGCCGGACTTATTGCAGCCGACATCAGGCGCACCGAGGAACGGATAGCGGACTTCTCCCGGCGTTGGTACCCGGACAAGAGCAAACAGGAAACGTATGCCGGACTGGAAAACCTGCGGGAGTCGGAAAGACAGTGCTTCCGCACCGCAAAGCTCATTTTAGAAAGCGGACAGATAGACCCTGACGAAAAGGACAGCGTCGGGAAAACGGCCTTTGACATAGCTGCGGAAAACGGTGCGCGTAAAATCGGGGCATTGCTGTCGGGACAGGATCCCGAAACGGACGTACTGGCCGCACTTTCCGGCGGGCTTGACATCTTCCAGGCATTGTGGTACAATGACGAAACGGCGCTGGAAGCCCTGTTACGTAGCGGCGCGGAAACCCAGACCCTGTGCGAGAATAAAGCCATGAGCGACTTCAAAGGCAAGTCGCCTCTTGGATGCGCCCTGACATGGGAGAACTTCACCGCCGCAGAGATGCTGCTCAGAAGCGGAGCCGACCCCAATTTCAGGGATGCGGAAGAACGGACGGCTTTTGCCGTATGGATGAGCAGCAGAAGGCACGACAGCGAACACAAAGAGACCTGCCTGCACTTCCTCCAGTGTCTGACGGAATGCGGATGGGATCCGGAAGGCCCCGCCGACAAGGAGGGGAACACCGCCTTGTCCGTCGCCTGCCGCGGGGCCGGATGTGATACGGGTATCTGGGCTGTACGCTACCTCGTGGAGAACGGGGCGGATGTGAATGCCGCCAACATGCAAGGCCAGACCCCTGCGATGAATCTCTACGGGGGACGGTACTGGGACGGCAAAATCCCGCGTATTGCAGCCCTGCCAAGGTCATATCCGTACGACGGGCGCTCCTGTACGGAGCAGGATGCCGGAATGCTTGAAATCCTGCTTGAAGCCGGAGCGGACATCAACGCCAGAGACAAATGGGGCAATACCCTGCTGCATTACATTGCAGCCAGCTCGACGAGCGGCTCTAAAGAGGCGGCCGCCCTTGTGACGGACTTCGGCACCCCGGACGTGAATGCCGTGAACAATGAGGGACTGACAGCCCTGGACATCGCGGCGAAGAAGAACGACGAATCCCTTGTAAAATTTTTATTGAAATACAGCTGATAAAGATATGGACAACAACATTACTTTCCTGAATGCCTGCCGTAACGGACAGAAAGGCATCGTACAGATATTCCTGAAAAAAGGCGGCATCGACGTGAACAAGCGGGATGCGGAGGGCAACACACCTCTATATTACGTCTGCCAGAAAGGTTACAGGGACATAGTCAGTCTTCTCCTTGACAATGAGGCCGATGTCTCCATAGCCAACAACCTGTCTGAAACACCCCTGCACGCCGCCGCCAAAAGCGGAAACAAGGAAATCATCGGGAAACTGGTGCAATATGGAGCAGATCCGGACGCTACGGACAGTCAAGGGCGCACTCCTTTGATCCGTCTTCTCGACAACAGGCGCACTGATGCCGCCCTGTTCCTGATAGAGCAGGGCGCGGATACGGAAATCGCCGACAATACAGGACACAAGGCGATAGACTACGCCACAGCCCACGGATTGCGTGATGTACTGGAGCGTCTGTCCGCAGAAGGCACTACCGATGCGCACGGAAACACTCCGCTTCATCAGGCGGCTTTCAACGGCCAGTCGGAAATCGTCCGTTCGCTGCTTTCCGCGTTTCCCGACATGACAGACGCGGCGAATGACAAAGGGGAGACCCCTCTGATCATTGCCTGCATGAAAGGCAACCTTGCCGTCACAAAACTTCTGCTCGATGCCGGGGCGGATGCAAACAGAGGCCTGCTGAATGGAAACAGCCCGCTGCATTTTGCCGCATGGTCCGGGAACAAGTTTATAGGCAGCGACCTTATAGCGGCCCATGCACAGGTAAATGCGCAGAACGGGAACGGGGAAACACCACTGATCCTTGCCGCCAGAGAAGGGAACAACGAGTTTGTCCTTCTTCTTGTGGTGCATGGGGCGGACGTGAATCTCGCGGACAATCTACAGCACACTGCGCTGTATTATGCCGGAGAACGCGGTTACAGTGAAATAACGGAAATACTGCTGATAGCAGGAGCGGAAGGGTAATCCATTAATAACAAGCAATATGACAAAAGAAAAAGCAGATCCTCAAAGTCCTGAGGAAATGGCAAAAGCGGCACAGGAAGTCGCAATAAAGGCAGCAATGGAACAGGCACAGGCCATGTTCGGGAACATTCCTGGATTCCAGATGCCAGAAGGCATGCAGGAACAGCTGATGGCACAGATGGGTGCCGGAATGCCGGACATGGCGGCAGCACAGGCACAGCATGAAGCCATGCTGAGAGCCGTCGGCTTAGACCCGGCAACGGTCGCACAAGCAGGTCGTCAGAACATGGCTTATGCCCAGCAACTCTACTCGTCCGATGCCATGGCGCAGATGCTGGAAGCCTTCGGGAATTTAGAAGATACAGACTGGAACATCAGCAAAGCCGGCGACGGGAAACTGGATGCGGCACAGCTCCGGCTCCTGGCTTTCGGCGCGCCAATGCTGGTGTACAATGACGAGAATGTGGATTCGGTCGACTGTCCTGAGGAAGATGTGGAAAACATCAGGAGCACGATTGAGAGCTGGTGGAATGTGACTGACCGCGAGAGTACACTGGAGATTGTGAAGTGGCTGCTTGAAGAAGGACACCATGCCGATGCCGACAAAGCCCTTGAAAAAGTCCGGAAGCGGGGAATCGAAAACATATCACAGGAAGAGCGTGACGATGAGGAAAGCAAGATGGGAGATGTCTGCCTGATAGCGCAGAGCATGGAAGAGAACGGCTGGTGTCCCGGAGATCAGATGCCGGGCAGCGTCATCGCCTGGGATCTGGTAAGGGTGGTGAACCTTGCACGCTGGTCATATCTTTGCGGTTACCTGAACGGGGATGAGATGTGGCAGGTCATGCAGCTTGCCGCCGATACGGCGCTTGCACACTTCTCGTCATGGGAAGAATACGGGGCCAGCTTCATTATGGGACGCGGCGTATGGCACGGCGATCCGGACGACAGCGAAACGGCATACGGGATAGTAAGCCTGCTGCTGGAGGATGAAGAATCGCCTTGGAAGGAGTCATGCTTCAATGACAGAAGAAGAAAAAAATAGCAACAAACGGAAATTTATGCTATTTTTATAAATCCTGCGGAAAGCAGGGAAAAATATATGGCATACCCCACGCTTCTTGATTGTTCCTCGAGTCCAGGTTCTCGGTGGTGCCGTATCATGTCGATTTTGAATCTTATGATGTGGGCAGCTATATGAGAAAGACCTATTACGACACTCCTGTAAACCTCAATCTCGGTTTCGAATTCAATATTCCCGTCGGGCCTTCCGATTAGTGCGTTTCCCGCAGCAGTCCTGCAGTGGCAGCAGCTCAGACCGTGCCTGTCCGTTTCCGATTCATGATTGTATCCTGGCGGTTTGGTACATTTTATGAGAATAGTCGTATATTTGCAGGTATGAAAAAGGATAGAATGTCAGTTCTTAAAGTGATGCTTTCACTGCTCCTGCTGTTTGCGGCATGGAGCGCCAAGGCTCAGTACGACATCGATCAGTTTTTCTTCAGGGGGCAGAGGGCGATGATGGACGGGCATTATACTCAGGCTATAAATAATTTCAACATTATCATACGCCTGGACCCATCTCTGCATGAAGCATATTTTTTCAGGGGAATAGCCAAATACAATCTCGGGGATTTTGCCGGTGCCGAGTCGGATTTCGACCAGGCGCTGGCATTGAATCCGGTGTACACGCTTGCATATCATTACCGTGCCATTACACGCAGCCGCCTCGGCCGTTACGATGAGGCGATAGATGACCTGCAGCATGCCGTTGACCTGAGGCCTAACTATTACGGGCTGTATTTCAGCCGCGGAGTGACATATTTCCTTTCGCAGCAGTTCGAGAAGGCGGTGGAAGATTTCAACCGTTTTATCCGGCAGGAGCCCCGTGAACCGGATGCATATCTCAACCGTGGGGCATCCTACCTTTTTCTGGGGGATACCGTCAAGGCCCTGCAGGACTACAACCGTGCCATAACTCTCCGCGGATTCGAGCCGGAGGGTTATATCCGCCGCTCGAGGATATATTATGCACAGCACAGGCTGGAGGATGCCCTGCATGATCTGGACAGGGCCATCGAGCTGGATACTGCAAACACGTTTGCATATTTCAACCGCGCCCTCATCCGTTATGAGATGAAGGACATACAGGGCACTCTGGATGATTTCGGCCAGGTACTCAAACGGGAACCGGACAATTCCCTCACCCTCTACAACCGTGCTCTTATACGTTCACAGATAGGGGATTACAACAATGCCTTGGAGGACTATGACCGTGTCCTGAACATCAATCCGGAAAATGTGCTGGCATATTACAACCGTTCTATTCTTTTCATGGAGATGGGCCGTTGGCAGGATGCCATAGACGACCTGAGCCAGGCCATAGGACTGTATCCTGATTTTGCCAATGCATACATGAACCGTTCGTATGTCAAGAACCGGCTCGGACAGTATGCCTCGGCGGAAGAGGATTACCGTACAGCCCAGGGCAAGATTGCGAAGTACCGTTCCATGACTTCCGACAGCGCGGGAAGAGCGGCATTTGCGGATACTTCCCGCAAGTATGACAGGCTTTTAGCTCTGGATTCGGATTTTGCAAGAAGCGACTTCAACGACGAACTTCTGCAGAACCGGAACGTGAATATCAATCTCAAGCCGCTTTACCGTTTTGTAATAGCCCGGACCTCGGATCCGGACGGTATGCCTATCCTGTTGGGCAACAACTATGACGATGCCCGTATGCGGAGCTTCGAGGCGGACGTACCGCTCGATGTGGAGATATCGGCCCGACCCTCCGGCGCTGCCGCTGTGGACAACGCCAGACTGCTGGAAGCTGTAGAAAGCGAGTTGCGCAGGACAGGGGATGATGACCGTGTGCTTTTTGCGAAAGCATTGATCGAGAGTGAGAACAAGCAGTTCAATGCGGCTCTGCAGAGTTATGGGGAAGCTATAGAAAAACGGCCTGACGAGGTGTTCTACTATATAAACCGTGGTGCGCTCCAGTCCGAGATGATAGATTTCATCTCCTCTATAGAAAGCAATGTGCAGGTACTGACTATGGACAATGCCGGCACTGCAAAGGCTCGTGTCAGGGACGGCTCAGCCCGCACGTACGACTACTCTGCGGCAATCAGCGATATGAACAGGGCTGCGGAACTGTATCCCGGATTCCCGTTCATTTACTACAATCTCGGAAACCTCTACTGTCTCTCGAATGATATGCCGGAGGCCATAGTCCAATATACCAAGGCCATCGACCTGTATCCCCGTCTCGGGGAGGCATATTACAACAGGGGGCTCGTCCTTATCTATGTCAAGGATAAGGAGAAAGGCTGCCTTGATCTCAGCAAGGCTGGAGAGTTGGGCATAGAGGATGCCTACAGTGTGATCAGCAAGTATTGCGATACAGGAGAATGATTATCTGGAAGTCCTGTCGGAGCGGTGCCCTCTCTTGCCTGAGCGCAGTCTGGTGGAGGCAATGACTATCGCTTCGTCCCGTGCTACGTAACGCATTGCAATGAAAGTGAGAATGGCAGCGCAGACGGGGAAGATGCAGGGTACCGTGAAAAGGGCGTCCTCTCCAAGGACATTGGAAGACCTGCGGAAGAAGTATACTGCGATGACTATCTGGTATGCAATCAGGATGATGGTGTTGAGGTTGCACAGGCGTATCTGCCGGATGCGGTTCTTGAAGGAAACGAGAGCGACAATGCTGAGCACGGCACATACAAGCTGGAAGATGGTGGTGAGGGTGAATCCCTTGAAAGCGGCAACCTCTACGAAGTGGATTACTGTATCTTCTCCGACAAAGCGTATCATCGGAACGAAGAACATGGAAACGAGCAGTCCGGCTGCAATGGTGAGAAACAGGCTCTGTATTCTAAAAAACATTTTATTTCACATTTATTGGTTTATGTGCGCAAAAATAGAGAAAAATCGGAAATCTTCAGTATCTTTGGTAGTACTTTGAAATCATAAAAACAGACAGTCATGGGAAAGATAGGAGATTCGGAATTGATAATCAACGGTGACGGTTCGGTGTTTCATCTGCATATCCGTCCTGAGAATCTGGCAGACAAGGTGATACTTGTGGGCGATCCCGGCCGGGTGGAGCTGGTGGCATCGTACCTCTCTGATATCGAGTCCACTTCCTCGTCGAGGGAGTTCCGCAGTATCACGGGACATTACTGGGGCACAAGGATAACGGTACTCTCCACAGGAATAGGCTGTGACAACATAGATATCGTGATGAACGAGCTGGATGCCCTGGCCAATGTCGATTTTGAGACCCGGGAAATACGTCCCGAAAAGCGCTCCCTAACTATTTTGAGGATAGGTACATGCGGAATAATCCAGCCGGATATTCCCTTAGGGTCGTATATTTTTTCCAGGGTATCGGCCGGATTTGACGGACTGCTCAACTGGTACGGTGACAGGGACAGTGTCGTGATGAAGGATATCGAAGAGGCATTTCTGGCCCATGCCGGATGGAACAGTTACCTGCCTGTCCCATATTTTGTAAAGGCCGGAGACAGGCTGACTGAACTTTTTTCGGACTGTACGGTGCCTGGTATGACAGTGTCGGCGTCCGGATTCTACGGCCCTCAATGCAGAGTCTTGCGTCTGCCGCTGGCGATTCCTGACCTGCTTGAAAAGCTGGAGTCATTCAGTTTCGGAGGGATGCGCTTTACGAATTTCGAGATGGAGGGGTCGGCTATCGCAGGCCTTGCACGCAAGCTGGGGCACGAAGGTGCTACAGTCTGTCTTGGAATCGCGCACCGCTATGCGCGGGAAGCCAATGCAGATTACAAGTCACTGATGGGCTCCCTGGTGAAAATGTGTCTTGACAGACTGTCAAAAGACAGATAATACGCAATGAGCGAGCTGGGCAGTCTGCTGGAACTTCTGCAGGACAGGGACAGAAGGACGCTGGATCTGGTAAAGGCAAGACTTTATGCACTTGGCTGGCCGGCGGTATCCTACTGTTTACGCAATGTGAGCCGCGGAATCCCTCCCAGGGAAAGGGAGAGGGTCCGCAGGCTCGTCTGCGATATATCATCCTCGTATGCAGTCCGCCAGCTGCTGGAGATGCTGGAGAAAGAGGCGTCGTCCTTTTATCTTCCTGAAGCACTGTACTACCTTACCCGTATCATGGATCCGGAACTCACCCCGGAAAAATTCGATTCCTATTACGAGCCCATGGGCAATGCGCTGATGTGCGAACTCCGTGATACAATGACTGCCGTGGAGAAAGTGGAGATGCTCAATTACCTGTTTTTCGACCGTTTCGGTTTCAGTCTCAACGGCTCGCAGCCTGACGGGTATGAGACCGTCGTGCTGCTCCCCGATGTAATTGAGGTGCGTAAGGCAGGTGTGGTAGGCATATCGATGGTGTATTTCCTGCTTGCCGGGTATGCCGGTCTGCCGATATATCCCATTTTCCCGAAGGTTCCGGGGTATTACGTCTCTTACTTTGAAAATGGGGAATCGCTGTTTTCCATGGATATCACTGAACGTGGCCGTATTTCGGATCCGGTTCCCCGGAGAAACTGGAGGAATCCTGGGAAGACTGGCACGGACAGTTCAATCCTTTACCTCTATGCTGCTTCTATGAGATATTTCGGGATGGACGCTCCGTCCAGACTGGAGGAGCGTCTTCTCGATCAGGTATTGGATGCCGTAAAACTGTAGCTATTCCATAAGTTTCTTGTACTTGAACCGTTTGGGCTCGTCTGTGCCGAGGCGCTTGCGGCGGTTCTCCTCGTATTCGGAGTAGGATCCCTCGAAGAAATATACCTGGGAGTCGCCCTCGAATGCGAGGATGTGGGTTGCGATGCGGTCCAGGAACCAACGGTCGTGGGAGATGACCACGGCGCAGCCCGCGAAGTTCTCGATACCTTCCTCCAGAGCGCGGATGGTGTTCACGTCCACGTCGTTGGTCGGCTCGTCGAGCAGGAGGACATTGCCTTCGTCCTTGAGGGTCAGGGCCAGGTGGAGGCGGTTGCGCTCGCCGCCGGAGAGCACTCCGCAGAGCTTCTCCTGGTCTGCTCCTGTGAAATTGAACCTTGAAACGTATGCCCTTGCATTGATGTCCCTGTTGCCGAGGCGGATGAACTCGGAGTTCTCGGAGATGGTCTCGTACACGGTCTTGTCAGGGTCTATGCTCTTGTGCTGCTGGTCCACGTAGGCGAGCTTGACGGTCTCGCCGATGGTGATGGAACCGGAGTCAGGCTGCTCGATGCCCATTATCAGGCGGAAGAGGGTGGTCTTGCCCGCTCCGTTGGGGCCGATGACACCGACTATGCCGGCAGGGGGCAGGGCGAATGTCAGGTGCTCGAACAGAAGCTTGTCACCGTAGGCCTTGGAAACGTCGTTGAATTCGATTACCTTGTTGCCTAAGCGGGGGCCGTTGGGGATGTATATTTCCAGAGCGGCCTCCTTGGCCTTGCCGTCCTGACTGGCCAGCTTCTCGTATGCGCCGAGACGGGCCTTGGACTTGGCCTGGCGGGCTTTCGGAGCCATGCGCACCCACTCCAGCTCGCGCTCAAGGGTCTTGCGGCGCTTGCTCTCCTGCTTCTCCTCCATCTCCAGGCGCTTGCTCTTCTGCTCCAGCCATGAGGAGTAATTGCCCTTCCAGGGAATGCCCTCGCCGCGGTCCAGCTCCAAGATCCAGCCGGCCACATTGTCCAGGAAATAGCGGTCGTGGGTGACAGCGATGACGGTGCCCTTGTACTGGCGCAGGTGGGCCTCCAGCCACTGGATACTCTCGGTGTCGAGGTGGTTGGTGGGCTCGTCGAGCAGCAGTACGTCGGGCTGGCGCAGCAGCAGGCGGCACAGGGCCACGCGGCGGCGCTCACCTCCGCTGAGGGTCGCTATCCTGGCCTCGGAGGGAGGACACTGCAGGGCATCCATGGCCCTTTCCAGCTTGGAGTCCAGTTCCCAGCCGTCGCAGTGCTCTATCTTCTCGGTCAGCTCGCCCTGCCTCTCTATGAGGGCGTTCATCTCGTCGTCCGACATGGGCTCGGCAAATTTCATGTTGATCTCCTCGTATTCCTTCAGCAGGTCGGCCACCTCCTGCACTCCTTCCTTGACTACCTCGATGACGGTCTTGTCCGGGTCCATCCGGGGCTCCTGCTCCAGATATCCCACCGAATACCCCGGCGCCCAGACCACCTCGCCCTGATAGGATTTCTCCACTCCGGCGATGATCTTCATCAGTGTGGACTTTCCCGAGCCGTTGAGACCGATGATGCCGATCTTGGCCCCGTAGAAGAAAGACAGGTAGATGTCCTTCAGAATTACCTTGTTGTTGTTGGGCAGGACCTTGCCCACGCCGTTCATTGAAAAGATGATTTTCTCGTCTGCCATATTTCTGTCGCTTTGTT
>ENA-OOXJ01000949-OOXJ01000949.1-human-gut-metagenome-genome-assembly--contig:-NODE-949-length-21047-cov-2.525581_pt1 | contig 21047 bp, 20 predicted proteins | sample MGYA00241587_ERZ501343 | MGnify/ENA primary metagenome ERZ501343 (study PRJEB25962, sample SAMEA2042918) | human gut metagenome | biome: human gut; feature: human-associated habitat; material: faeces... | reverse complement strand
TACACTAGTTAAGTATTATAAGTCATATAATGATGTAAAGGATGCAATAACTAGTACTACTAAAAAGTATACTGGTGTAGTTACCTATTATGCTGACAATGGAATAGCTCTTGTTAATTTTAAATAATATTAATTTGATATTAAAATAAGGTATATAATTATACTAAAATATAGTTATATACCTTTTGCACTAAGTGCAAAAGAAGTATATATTTAAAATAGAGTATTTAAAATATTTTAAATGCTTCTTTTTAAGTATATAAAAGAAAGGTGTGAGTACTTTTGGATGATTCTAACGCTATAAGAGCAATAACAATTGGTGCAGGACTTCTTATATCTATTACAACAATATCGCTTATACTTACATATTATAACGTTGCAAAAAATACTGCCCAAAGTATAGGAACAGGTACTAATATATCTCAAAACTATGATAGACATATAAGGGATATTTTGACAAAAAAAAATATTAAAGGTTCAGATGTTATAAATATATGTAATTATTTTGAAGAGGAAATTACTACCAAGAAAATTTATTTTGGGTATGGTAATAGTAGTCCAAAAACATCAGATATAATAAATAATGTGCTTCCAAACCAAGATTTTACTCTTGAAGTAACTTATGATAGTGATGGAAACATAACGAAAATGAGGGTTAGTAATAATAGTAATAAATAAAAAATAGGAGTGTTTAAATGGAAGATATAATTCAAAGAGTGTTTGCTGTTATATTTGTTGTACTCGTATTTTTTGCAATGCCACTTTATATGACATTTGAAAAAAAAGATGATATATCTTATGCGCTTGCAACAAAGATAACTTCAAATTTTGTTGATGAAGTTACGGCAAAGGGCTATTTGTCTGAAAGTATGTATAATGATTTTATATCTAAACTAGCTGTTACAGGGAACACATATGATATAAAACTTGAACATATAGCAAGAAAATATTCGCCGGTTATTAATCAATATGACAATGATGGAAATTTAACTGCTACTTTAGAGTATAAAGGAAATGAAAAGTTGGCATCAGAGGGTGAAGTAACTTACAGTATGTATGAAGAATTTTACACTGAAAAGCAGATATTAAGATATTTTAGTAACAATAGCGAAACCACGAAGATGAAATATAAAGATTCTGATAATAAAATAGTATATACAATGTCAGTTGGAGATGAGTTTGGAGTAATTGTAAAAAATACTAATACAACAATTGCTACTATGTTCTTTAATACTTTTACTTTTGGCGCAATGTCAGAAGAAAATCCACGTGTATACATAAATTATGGTGGTACAATTAAAAATGAAGAATATAGAGAATTTAATATAGTATAATAAAATTCAATTTAGAAGGAGGAAGTAAAAGGTATGTCCGAAATGTCTAATAAAGCATTAATTATAGCAGTTTCATTATTTATAACTATTTCAATTACTTCCTCTATTCTCCTTATAATGTCACATTTTAAGGATATATATGCAGAGGTTGAAAAGACAGATATAAATATTGGCAACAGATTTACTGAATTTGATAAGTATGACAATACTACGCTTACGGGACTTGATGTAAAAAATACAATAAAAAAATATCAAAATAACTCACTTGTAACTATTGATGGGGCTGTGAATAAGAAATCTACTATAAGTGAAAACTCTTATTCTTCTTTATACACATCAACTGTTACAATAAATGATAATACGGGAGAAGTAAAGATTACTATTAATAAAAAGTAAGATAAAAATTGCTAAATATTTAAAATATTTTTAGGAGGAAAGTATGGGAGATAATGCAGCTGAAGGCATTTTCATAGGTGTATATATTTTTATATTTGTTGTTGCTCTTAGTGCTACAATAACTTTGTTTACTATGATAAATAATTATGCAGAGCTCTCTTATGAGTACGGTAAACAAGTAGCAGACGATGCTTCACTAATTGAAAATGTACCAACAGAAACACATAGGGTTATAACAGGAAGTCAGCTTATATCATATATATGCAATTATACTTTAGAAGATGAGTATGCAACTAAAGGAAACAGTGGGTTAACAATTACATATAAAAATTCTAAAGGTGAAAAGATTACTTTTAATGGTGATAGTTATAAAACAATAATATCAAAAATTAATATTAATGGAAAATATACACTAAAATATATATCTAATAAAGAATTTGAAATACAAGAAATATAAGAAATTTAATAAGAAAGGGGAAAAAACTAGATGAAAGATAATTTAAGTATAGTAATTCTAATGATTATTTTTGTTATGTTGATAGTTTTCTTCCCTTTATACAACTATTTTGAAAGGCAAGATGATATGTCATATAATCTTGTTTTAAGAGAAACTACAACATTTGTTGATAAAGTTTTAAGTAATGGTTACATCAGTAATGATACATATCAAGAATTTTTAGACTCGTTAGCTAATACAGGAAATCTTTATGACGTTCAGCTAGAAGCACACAAAAGAATAATTACAAGTGATACTCAAAACAATGCTAAAGGATATAAAGACTATATCGAGCAATATGAGATTGATTATAATGACGATATATTGTCAATTTACCCAACAAAAAACAATGCAAATTTGACTAATAAACAAATAAAAGGTGGAATTTATACTTTAGAAATAGGAGATCAATTTTACGTTAAACTTAAAAACTCATCTACCACTATGGCAGGGGCAATATTTAATGCTATAATTAGTACATCAAGTACAGAAAGAATAGTTGTAAATTATGGTGGAATTGTAAAAAACAATTCTTGGAAAAAAGTAGATGCAAATTATTTTACAGATATATCAAAAATTAATACATATAAAATAACCTATCATGCAAATAGTCAAGGTGAATCTGGTGCGTACTATAATATTGGTGGAGAACGAAAGGATACCTTTGAATCAAGTGACTTTTTAGAAGGAACTAGCCAAAGAATAACACCCCCTCCAGCTACAAGAGTTGGTTACACTTTTATAGGGTATTCAGATAATGCAAACCATACATATTATTATGGAAATGAATATACTTTTAATTCTAATATTGACCTTTATGCTATGTGGAAAGAGAATAAGACAGATGGAAATTATGTAATGAATGGTAAATACTATGATACGTTAAGAGATGCATTTAGTAACGTGTCACAAAATGGAACGACTATTACGGTTAAGAAAAATGTTACGGGAGAAGCGAGTGCAACATTAAGTAACTACTACGTTACTCTTATTTTGAATAATAAGACAATCACTATGAAAGAAAGAAGTACAATAACTATTTCAAGTGGTACTTTGAATTTAGTTGGAAGTAAAGGCAAAATTACATCAAGCGGCAATACAATAAATCTAATAAATACAGGAAATCTAATTGTTGGTGGTAGCAAAATGGAGGTAGTATCTACTGGAGGTATTGCTATAAAAAATGGAGGAACTGGCACAGTTACTATTACTAATGCTACTGTTTCAGGTTATAATATAGGAATACAGAATAATAATAAAAAAGGAACAATTAAAATTACAGGGGCAAGTAAGGTTAGTTCAAACAATGCCTATAAGCAAACAATACAAGGAATTTTAGAATCTACCGCTGAAGCAATACAAATGACAAATGGAAAGTTGATATTAGGTGATAGTAAAATTCGTGGAAATCCAGAAATTGTCGGAAGTAAATTTGGTGTTTCTTTATGGAAAGGTACAAGTATGGAGTATATTTGCGGTATCGTAAAAAGTAATAATAATAATTATTCTACACCGATAACCCCTGAAAAAGGATATGAAGCAAGGAATCAAGTAACAATAAAATATTTACCTGGGAAAACTAGACCAAAGGTATCAAAAAATAATACATATAAATACATAAGTATAACTAAATAAAGGAGGTGTAAAAGTTGAAGATAACAGATTTTGCTTTGATATTTATTGGGATAACTTTACCAATAATTATAGTAGTATATGTAAATGTGTCATTTACAATAAAAGCAGAAGAACAAGAAATGTATTATAATAAACTTATAACTAGCGCTATTGAAGATGCAACAGCAGCTATGAAAGAAGTTGAAAATACAGATAAAACAATAGACTATGGTTATTCTGGAGAACAAGATAAAAAAGTTAGTATAAATCCTGAAATAGCAAAAAATACATTTTTTAATTCTCTATATAATAATTTTGGAATAAAAGGCAATGATGCAGCCGAAAAGTATCTTCAACTTTTCGTGCCTGCAATGGCCATTATAGACTATAATGGAGTTTATATATCTTCAATAGAAGAATATAACAAAGATGGTTCGACTGTAATAGAACATACGGTAAAACCAAAAAAGTATTATACGTATTCTTATTACATAGTAAAACAAAAAAATGATTATAGTATTGTAAGTGTTGATGACTATAAGAGTGGTACAAAACATTCATTACATACAATAGAATTTACAATGGATGACTATGTAACACATAGGGGAGGCTTATATGATGCATCTGGAGAAAATATTACTGAAGAACTACCAGTAAAATCTTTTTATTTAGCAGATACAAGTTCTGGTACATATGTTGATAAAAATGGTAATATGAATGATAGTACAAGTGATAAAAATAACGTGGACTTATTTGATGGAAAATCAACAACATCAAAAATAGATATAGATAATGTTGTAGATCACTTAAAGAAAGTAAAAGATGAAGTTATAATAAAAACTATAACAGATGAAGTTGCGTATGCTGTAAACCAAAATAATTTTTATGCATCACAAGCGGGCATAACATATGACTTTGTTTTTCCAACAATTGAACAAGAAGAGATGAAGTCTTATATTAATGATGTTGGTATATTCGCATTTATGCAAGGACTTTCAATTGGAAATAAATACTTAAACTCTAAAGCATACAGTGTATCAAGACTAGAACTTACTACAAAATATTATTTAACATTAGCAAAAGATCCTAAGTCAGAAAGAAATCTATATCATGCGACAACAAATTGTCAAAAATATACTGATCAAATACATACTAATATAATTCCAGAATATTTAACGACGAAGCAACAAGCAGCTTCTGTTATTGGAATACATAAAAAGAATAGCTCTAATAGTGATACTGAAGAAGTAAAGGGATTTTATCCATGTCCTGTATGTAATCCATAGTTTCTAGGAGGTAGTGATGGAAAATAATAAAGAAGACTTAAACAACCAAAATAAAAAAAATGAATTACCAAAAGATACTATTATTCCAGCATATATGAAAAAAGATAAAGTGGAAAATGTGGAAAAAGATAATTCAAGCTTAAAGAAAAGTGCAAAAAAAGTTAAAAATAAAATAGACAAATCCAAAACAAAAAAAATAATAGTTCTTATAGTATTAGCGGTGCTCGCTATTGCTATGGTATTTGGTATATTTTATGGAGGATATATTTTATTTAGAAAAATAAAATATTCTAAATATGATGAATATCAAAAACAGATGGAAATATATGCACTTTCTTCTATGTATAATAATGGAAAAGTTACAAGTTATGAAAGATGTACAAAATCTGAGGCAATTAAACTTATTATTTCTTCTATAACAAATGAAATAGAAATATATGATAGTGAATATAATGGAGAAGAAGATTACAAAGAAAAATACGAAAATAAAGGCTGGGTTGAGTATGCATATGAAAATGAAATAATAACAGAAGATGATATAAATGAAAAAAATGCAAACTCAACAGTCACATTTATTGAATTTGCTAAGTATTATGCAAATGCTAGGGTAAAACTTTTAGGTGAAAGTCTAAAAACCGATGAAGAGTTAAAATTCAAGGACATAAAAGGACTTAAAGCAGAAGAGGTTTCAGTTTTATCTGACCTTGTAAGAAATGGTGTAATAGAAAATTCAAATAAAAAAATAAAACCTAATCGTAAACTTGCTAAAGGTGAAGTAAATATGTATATGACAAAAATAATAAAACAATACAATTTATTAATACCAAATGGCAAAAAATTCAATATTAATAAAGAAAAAGAACCAAGTAATGCTAGTGAGTATCCATATATACTAACAGATGTTTCAAAAGATATATATGAAAAAAGTTTTATTGTAAAATCTGAAGAAACATTTGAAAATCCAGTTAAAGTATTTTCTTATCAAAGAGTATGTATGTCACAACTTATGGAATCTGTTAAAACATACTATGATTATATTTTAAATATAGATTATAATACTATAGATAAAGATAATATGATGGAAGTTTTAGGAGAAGAATCTTTATTTAATATATCAGAAGCTCAAATAAATAGATATATAACTTATGTAAAAGCAAATAAAATAAATATAACAGGTAGTGCTACTCCACAAATGCCAATAGTTTACTATGATGGAAGTATTTATAGAGTAAGAGTTAAAATAGACTTTAAAGTAGAATCTTCTGATACTAAAGATAATTTATTATTTATGGATCTTGAAGGAAAAGAAAATGTAACTTATGATTCAAATGAGTATTCTTTTTACATAGATGCTAAAATAGACACTTTAGGTGATGTAAGTAGAATAATGTATGTTTATCAAGCTCCAATAAATGAATATATAATAGATGAAAACAAAAACATAACATTAAATAAAAAAACAAGTTCAGGAAACGGTCAAGAAGCTCAGGGAAATGAAGACGATGAAGATTACAATGTAGTAGACGGAGTGCTTTATATATAATTTATTAAAACTTTAAATAAAATATGTTTAAAATATGCCAATTTACATAAAATTTGACTTTATACAAGTTTTATGTTATAATAATAAGCGTAAGAATATTTTAAACTTTTAAAAACTTTTGGAAGTAAAACCTCCAGAAGTTTTTTGTGCTTTTAAAGGAGGCATTTATATGAAAAAAAGGTTAATAAGCATGATGTTAGCAGTAGCAACAGCAGTTTCATTCACAGCTTGCAGTGGCGTTGAAGCAAATACATCGCGGACAAGCAGCGTAGAGTCATCCTCTATCGCAGAATCAACGGAGTCTACAACATCAACTAGTACTGATTCAAAGGCTGACACGAATACTACAGCAAGCTCAGAAAGTGAGGTATCGAGTACTACTACAACAAATTCAAGTAGCGAGGATACAACTACTGAATCTACTTCTTCGACTTCTCCCAAAGAAGAAAAAATTGAGGAGAGAGACGTATACGATGAAGATGGAAATGTCGTTGACAAAATAAAGGTCAAGGTAGTTGACGGCGTGACTTATACTATAGGCGAAAATGTTGAAGATGGCAAGTTTATTACAGGAGAAGTTCCACTGATTTGCAATGATAAGAAGTACCCATCCGGTGAAGCGTATGCAGCATCTGTAATTATGTTAAAATTTTTTGGAGTAAAGGAAAATGTAACGCAAGATGATATAGCAGAATTATTGCCATACTGCGGAGATGATGCTTGGTATGTTGGAAATGATGGTAGAAATTATGGACCTAGTGATGAAGGCTGCTTGATATTTGATCCGAAAAAGAAAAATGAGAGTGGATATAACAATGCTTCTACGTTGAATGTATCTTGTGTTTGCGAGAAATTTTTTGAGATGAATTCTGATTATTCTGTTGACATTTTTAAAACTGCTGGTATTAATCGTGGTAATGTAGAAGAAATTAAAAGGTTTATAAGTAAAAATAATTTGCTGATTATAAACACCTATTTAAAGGAACTACCGAACAAGTTGGAGTGGTATACAAATTTTGGAAATTATAATGTACTTTATTCTGTTAATAAAACATATTATTTTGGAGTCATGATTGGTTATGAGAAGGACAACTATTATTCCTATGATCCAGCTTCTAATGAAATAATAAGAATGAATTTTAAAAGTAAGCCTTTGAGTGAGATTTTTTCTATCTAATATTTCGTTTTAAAAATGAAAGGAGATTTAATATTTAAGTTTCCTTTTATTTTTTTTTATGGTATAATGATGATGAAAGAGGTGCTATATGAAAAAGAAAATTTTAACAGGTGTATTTATATATATTTTTTTTATGATAGTTGGAAAAGTAAAAGGGTATAACCTCGATTTAGAATTATCGTTAGAAAATAGAAACGGAACGGATTATTATGTCTTTTATACCTATGTAGGAGCTAGTCCTCATTCTAAAGAAGTTTTTAGATCAAATCCACAAAATATACCGGGGCAAGATTATATAAAACCTGAGGCAGAAGGGGATGATTATACAGGAACATGGAATTCGTACGATATAACTGGTATAACATTTCACCCAAAAACAGGTGAGAAAGGAAAAGAAGACTTTCTTAATAAAACAGAAATAAAATCAAATGGAAATTATGATTCTTCTGATTATAAAAATAACAAAATAAGTATATATTACGATACAGGTACAGTTAGTAAGTATTCTAAAGGAAATACAGAAAAAGGATACATATTATACCAAAATTGGTTTGGTATGTATGACGGAATTCTAGGGTTTGAATCTTATAGAAGGTTTATAAATAAAGAGTTACAATTAACTTATCAGTCAAATACTAAAGGGAGTGGCGCAAACTTTTACACAGAATATACTTTGGATAAAGATTCAAAAGGAAATTACAATATTGTAAAATATAAGTATTTAATTAAAGCTTCTTATTTGAATGCACTAAAAAAAGACGTAAATTATAGAAGTTTGGACGCTGATGGGGATGATAAGGTATATACATTTCATGTATCTATGCAAATTACAGCACTGTACGGGAACGGAAATCCTACTAAAATATATACAGCTGAACAATTTTATTATTATATGTATAAAATAGCTAGTGAAAATGGTAGATATTGGGGACCATGGAGTAGAGGAGCAGATTATAGTGGAAACCCTGTGGCAGGAACTTCTGCTGCAAATGACTTTGATAATTATTTGAAATTATATGAGTTTAACGGTGATGGTTCTAGTGTTAGTGTTGCACATATGATTAAAGGTACTCAAAATTATTTATCTGGTACAGAAACAGTGAAAAAGGAAACAACAATTTTAACACGTGAGTATGATGTGAGTATGAGTAATCCAAACAATCACATCTATAATTTCGATTTTACCAATAAAACTAGTACTACGATCCATGTAGCTAATACTTCTGAAAATGGAATAATTAGGCAGAATGGAGTAAATTATAAATGTGTTGGATATAATATAATGTGGGGAGATGGAAAAAAAGAAGAGTATAGTGAAAGTAATACTAGGGATATATTAAACACTACATTATATTTTGGAAAATCAATGATTGAAGGAGCTCAAATATTTTTCTTTTATGAGCCAGAAAGTGAATTGTCTAGAAATATTTACATTGCATATAGGGATATAACAAATAATAAATGGTTAGGAATAGCCCCAAATGATCATAATTCTAAAAATAATAAGATAACAAATGAGTATAGTAAGTACAAGTATACAGATAGTTCAGGTAATGAAGTACTCTTATATGATTGGATAGAGTATTACCGTACATCACAGCAAATCACAGCATATGCAATTAATGATAAAAATAAATTAAAATTGGAAAATAATAAAGAGTATAAATATGCAGGTTTTAAAGTATATAAGGATACTAATAATAGAAATGCTGTTTATAATTCTATAACAACAGAATATAAGAGTGGAAATGGTACTGAGTATACAGTAGATGATAATAATAGTAGTTTTTTAATAGTGTTTAATTATAAAGTTGGAAATTCTTCGGAATATTACTTGAGAGTACAACATACGAATAAAGAGGGAATATCTTTAAAAAAACTTATGGGAGATGAAGATTTTAATAAAAATTTTGTCCAAGAAACTGTTTCAAACATAAAAAAAGAAAATTATAAAGATTATGGATATTATGAATATAATTTATCATCTTCTAACGCTAATATAAAATTAAATAAATTAATATATGAAACCACTAATGCAAAGTATATTTATATTAACTCTTATAGCATAAGATACCTATCAAATTTTCCATCGATAGGAAATAGTAAAAGCGAGAAGTATTCTGATAGTAATAAAAATGGCCAGGTAAGTATAAATATTACAGATAATACTAAAAAACCAGGTGCTATAGTAACATATTTTTATGATCAATTTCCAAAAAGAACCGTGAATGTTTATAGGAAATATATAGATGATAAAAATAATGAGATCGCTTTAATTTCGCCAACTGGCAAATATACAGTAAATAATTTTGAAACTTATAAAGAAAATCAGAACTTTTTGAGGGGAATATTTTACTATGGTGAGAAATCTACAATGCCATCAGTAGCAAATAATTTGAAGTATATAACTGCAAATGAAAAAGATATATATGAGTATAATGGGAAGGTAAAGATTACCTATTATAATGGTTCTAATGATAAAAGTCCAATAAGTAATAATTATACCAAAAAAGGATTAGGAACTTCAATATCTATTTCTTCTATAAATTCAAAGAATAAAAAACAAATAGACATCGTTTTCTATTATACTAAAAAACCAGATCCAGAGTGGATAACTGTATGTCCAAAGCTAAACTTTAAAACAGTAGCAGATTATTTAAAAAATGCTGAAGGTAAAGAAAATGTTGCTACTAATACTTGTAAAGAAAAAGATAAAACCTATGAATGTACGGATAATGATACTACAACACAGGAACTTGTAGTTCCAATAGGAGAGGATATAAAGCCAATTGTAAATGTACCAAAAGTAATATTAATAGATTCAGGAAAGTATAGCTATGATAATACTAGAGGTGGAATTTGGCAAGAAGTAAGTGTGAAAAATGGTAAGTATAATTTAAGAGTAGTAGGTTATAAGGCACTTGTTCTTACAGAAGTAAAAATAAAACAAAATGATGGAAGTAATTTCGTAAGCTTACTTTCAAAGGATAAGGTAGTATATACTAATCCAAATATAAATAATAATAGTATATTAGGTACTAAATTATACGAAAACGAGGAAAAATTATTAGCTAGTGATTTAGGAGAAAATATAGGAAAAGCATTAAGTAAAAAGTTCGAATATTCAGGTAGTAATAAGGCTGAGTATGAAAAGCATATATATAAATATGCAACAAGTTTAACCGAAATAAATAATTATATTACAAATGAGATTGCTGGAAGTAATGTTATAATTGATACTGATGCCTATAATGGAGTTAAATCAGCATATGCAACAGTAAAATATAAAGCAGTTAATATAGGAATTACTGATTTTAGTTACTATTCTAATATTAGTCCTTATTTAAAAGAAGGAAGTAGCAGTTCTGTATTAGGTGGTGATAACAGTAATAATGAATCAGGTGATTATGAAAGAACTACTAAAGGTTCTGTTAAAAAGAAAGAGTATTCATCAAATTCTTCATATGTAAATGTATATGCGCCTTTATCACTAAGTATAGATGTAAAGGGAATAAACACAGTAGATCATACAACAGGTAAGGACAATTCAACTTTAATACAAAATAACGCAAAACTAAAGGTAACAGCTATGATTAAACCTTTGACAAGTTATCCTAAAATGTCAATTCAACATATTAAAGATAAATATTTAGGGGCATATTATTATAAATTTGGATTTAAAGTAGATTACAATGGCAAAACGTATGAATCTGGTTCATGGATTAGAGGAGGAGAATCAATAGAAGTACTAGTTAATGATAGCAGACTGGATAATGATAACAATACAACTACTTCTGTAGTATCTGACTATATGAATGAAATAGTATGTATGGCTGTAACTAAAAATATTCCAAGTTACAAAAATGAAGACTTAACAACGATATACGATCAGTATTCTTCTTCTAATAAAATAACAATACCAACTGATTGTAAAGACTCTAATGAAACTACTACTAATAATAAATGGTCTGAAACGTTAAAATCAAATAATAAAGTTAAACAAGATGCATATTATGCTGTTAAAGCTACTAAAAGAATTGCATCTATTGGAAGAATATATGATTTTAGAATAACAGATTGTACAGATGTAGATTTTAAATCTGTATTTAGAGATTCATCAAAATCAGGTGTAAATTCATTAAGTGGTATAGTTTATTTTAGTGGAATAAAAGAACTGGAAATCTTTAATAGTTCTACTTCAAATGTTTTAACAAATAGAAAAAGTCCATATACAATTCCACTTGGACCATATAAACATACAAACTCTAATTATGTTGATGCTCCAAAAATGGGTTATAGAATTAGTTTTGATGTTAAAACTACAGGAAAATATGTAACAACTAGTAAAGCTGCTAATGAATTAAACAGTAAATATCAAAAATATGTAAAAATAACACCAAGTTATTATTACATAAAGAAAGATGGAACTGGATATAATGAAAATATAACTCTTTACTATAAGAATTCAAGTAACAAATATGTAAAATTTATAGATAGTGGATTCAAAATTTCATATAAACCAAATGATGGATATAGAAATGTAACAAATTTAGGAATAACAAATATTACCGACATGTTTACAGATAAATATGTAACGCTAGATGTATCTAATAAAGATGGCTTTAACCTTAATATAGACTCTATGTGTACTAACTATAGTGGATATGTTCAAAGTTGGTATGGTGAATTTAAATTACCAAATACAACGATAGCAGTAGCTGATGGAGGAAGTGTAACTAAACCATTGACAGATGGCTATATAGGAGTTAAATTTGATATAAAATGTATATATATATACGATACTCAAACAACTGAAGTTTCATATAATACTTCTAATAAAAATGCAAGTGGAACAAACACAACACAATGGGATTATGAAGGATATTTAGGATTCAAAAATGCAGGAAAAGATGTTACTGGAAATGATGGATTATACTTACAATTTCCAAAAGGAAAACTTATGATTCCATCACAACCCGTATATGAACAAATAAGAGGAACAGTAGTATTCTTTGACTTAGATAATAGAGCTTCAAATGACTTTGAATAGTTTATTTGTATAAAATATGCACTAGCATGTGTGATATCATGCAGTGCATATTTACTTTTAGGCTAAAAGGTGTTAGAATATAGCTAGGTTTTATATTTAACCTATAAAAATTTTTAGGAGGAAAAATTTAATGTCAAAGGTAATTAAACTTGGCGATGAGGTAGGAAAGGTAATGGAAATCTTAAAGATGACACCTGAAGAAATGTCAGATGTTTTAGGAATTCCTACTACAAGATTAAAAGAAATAAGAAAAGAAAATACAATGGATACAAGGGAGCTTTGTTCATTTGAAGTTTTCTGTGAAAAATCCATTCTCTTTAGAAAGGAATTTAGGTTAAAAGAAGAAGACAAAAGAATATTGTTTGAGGTTTTTTGCTTGGTAGAAATTTTGATTGCTAGTAGAGGAAAGAATGAAAATTGGAAGTACATGTGTTAAATATTTTAGTGTGGATATATTTTTATATCTGCACTTTTTTTGATATCAAAGAAAACTACAGGTTATGATTTAGGTGATATATTTATGGATGTATCTTAAATATATAAAGTATATGAATATTTTTGTCTAGCTAATGCGATGTAAATGTTGACTTTGTAAATTATGAATAATGGCAAAACTCATTATTAGAGAATGATGAAAATATAATAATTTTGATATTATTTATGATATGAATCAGAAAGGTTATTAAGACATTTAAACTTTATATTAAGGAGATGATAAAATTGGCAAATAATTTAATTGTTAGAAGTAGTAGCGCAGAATTTTTGATTTTTGAAAGACAAAAAGGAGAAAAAGGCATTGAAGTAAGATTTGAAGATGGAGATTTATGGTTAACCCCAAAAGCAATCTCTGATTTATTTGATACTAGTAAACAAGATGTTAGTTATCATCTAAAAAATATATTTAATACACTCGAACTAGAGGAAAAATCAGTTGTCAAAAAATATTTGACAACTGCTAGTGATAACAAAAACTATAATACTAATTATTATAATCTTGATGCAGTTATTTCTATTGGATTTAGAGTAAATTAAGATAAGGCAATCCAATTTAGAAGATGGAGTATAAATGTTTTAAAGGAATTTGCTAAAAAAGGTTATATAATTGACAAAAAGAGAATGGAAAATGGAATTTATTTCGATGAGGATTATTTTGAATCTTTACTTGCTGAAATTAGAGAAATAAGATTATCAAAAAGAAGATTTTATCAGAAAATTACAGATATATATGCTACAAGTATAGATTACGATAAAAAATCTCCAATTACAATTAAGTTTTTCAAACAGGTTCAAAATAAAATACACTATGCGGTTTCTCATAATACAGTAGCGGAAATTATATATGATAGAGTTGATAGTAAGAAAGAACATATGGGACTTACATCTTGGAAAAATTCTCCGAATGGTAAAATTTTAGAAACCGATGTAGTAGTCGCTAAAAATTATTTATCTAAACCAGAAATAGAAAGTTTGGAATTAATTGTTTCATCATTTTTAGATCTAGCAGAATCAAGAGCCAAAAGAAATATTCCAATGACAATGAATGATTGGAGTAGTTTATTAGATAAATACTTATTACTTGATAATAGGGATATATTAAAAGATGCAGGAAAAATATCACACGAAATAGCATGTGATAAGGCTTTAACTGAATTTGAAAAATATAGAGTAAAGCAAGATAAATTATATAAATCAGATTTTAATTTATTAATGGAAGAAACTGAAGATTATGTGGTAGATAAAAATTAGTTTAAGTAATATTAAGGTAGCAATTTTTTATTTTGATGTATTCAAATGTTATAAATTAATGGAAAATAAAGAAAATGGTAATAAATGTACAAAACCCAAAATGTTAGACTAAAATGTTTAACAATGAGGGTTTATTTTTTAGGACAAACATTAATAAAAATTACTTATATGAATATATTATTTCTAGGTGATGTATTTTGATATATGCTAAAAAAAGAATGTTTATAATGTTTTTCTTACTTATTATACTAGGTGCGTTAATAGGATTAAATATTCTAAAAGAAGTATCAAATAAACAAAAAGAAGAAAAAGAAAAAATAGAAGAGGAAGAAGAAAATAAGCAAGCAAAACAACTTATAGAATATAAAGCTAATCAAACAATAAGAGTTAAATTATGTGGTAGTGGTGAGATAGTTGCGATGGACGTAAATGATTATCTACGTGGTGTATTACCATCTGAGATGCCACCATATTACAACATAGAGGCTCTAAAGGCTCAAGCAATTGTTGCAAGAACATATTTATATAGAAAGATGTCTGTCAAAGGAGAAGGTGAAGAATGTGATATTTGTGATAATTATGCACATTGTCAGGCCTTTTACAATAAAGAAAAAATTTTAAGTATTTGGAAAAATAAAGGGTATGATGATGCCTTAAGAGAAGAGTATTGGAATAATGTAAATGAGGCTGTAGTAGGTACTCAAGATGAGGTAATATTATATAATGGTGAATATATTAGAGCTTACTTTCATGCAAGTAGTCCAATAAAAACAGAAAGTTCTACAGAAGTTTGGGGAAGAGAATATATACCATACCTTGTTTCAGTTGAAAATAAAGAAGCAGAAGATTATGCAAATAGACAAAGTATAGTAGAAATTTCGTATGAAGAATTTTTATCAAAATTAAAAGAAAAAATAGATAAAAATTGCAATATAGAATCACTAAAAAAAGGAGATATAAAAATAAACGAAAATACAGCAAGTGGTAGAGTAAAAAATATATCAGTTTGTGGAAATATAATATCTGCGGAGCTACTAAGAACAGTTTATGGTCTAAGATCAACTATGTTTTCATTAGAAGAAACGGATAGCAGTATTAAATTTAATGTTATAGGCAATGGACATGGACTTGGATTAAGTCAAGTGGGAGCAGATTATTATGGAAAAAATGGAATGGATTATAAAGAAATTATAAAGCATTATTATACAGGAGTAGAAGTAGTAAAATTGTAAAATAATAAATTACCTAATAAAAAATCTACAAATTACCGAAAAATCGGTAAATTTTAAATTTTGCGCTATAATATCTATATATACTTTAATTTAAAGGAGAAATCTATGAAAGAGTATAAATTAAGAATAGCAGACAAAATATTGATAAAAAACTTAAATATATTTAGTTTAATATTCGAGTCATTGTGTATTAGAGATTTAGGGGTATATGCAGAGAGTATAAATGGAAATGTATATCATTACAAAGATTCATCGGACTTGAGTGTGGTGCAGTGGTACATTTAAGAAATGGTAATTATGGATTAATTGAAATTAAGTTGGGAGAAGATAACACCTAATAGATATTGGTTCAGAAAATTTAAAGAAATTAAACAAAAAAATAGATACGACAAAAATGAACAAGCCATCTTTTTTAATGGTGCTTACAGCTATAGCAAAATATGCATATAAAAGAGAAGATGGTGTATGTGTGGTCCAAATAGGATGTTTAAAAAATTAAAAGGAAAAAATACAAAAAGACTGAAAAATAAAATTATGAGATATCATTTAAATATGATATGAATTCAATGTATTTAAATGCAATTATTATCTTCATATGAAAAAAGTAGAATGTTTTGTAGAAATTATAAAAGATTAAAAAAATAAGTAATATAAAAAAAAACTATGAATATGTATATAGTATTCATAGCTTTTTTTAGCTTGATTTTAAACAAAGGAGAAGGTAAAAATGAAAATTAAAATGAATGTTGACATAGGAGGACTTATAAAAAAAATTAAATTTAGTAGGCAAGAAGATAAATCTGATAGGCAAAGGGTAAAACAAAAAAGAAAAGGCGCAATAGAATTTAGAAAAGAAGAAAATTCAGAAGTAAAAGAAGTGGAAAATGTTTATAATTTAGAGCAAACCAAAAAGAGAAGAGGAAAAAAAGAATATAATGAAAATGATTTAGTGGAAAATGGTGAAAAAAAGAAAAATTGGAAGAGGAAAGGAAGTAAAAAGAACTTATCAGAATTTTTTAAAAATATATTTTTAAATCAAAGGCAAATAAAATTTAATTATTATGTATTATTATTCGCAATGATAATACTTTGTAGTGGAAGTTTTTATTTAACTTCAAAGTCTTATAAAAAATATAATGAAGAAGATTATGAAACATATAATGCAATAAGTACCTATAGTGGAAGTGAAGACATAAGTTCAAGTGAGGAAAAAAGTGCAGAAGAAATTACAGAAGAAGAGTCAAATTCAATAATAAAGCAAAAGCAAGAGATAATATCTAGTATAAAACAAAGTGAAAGCACAGATAACACAACATCTAAAAATACTAGCACAACTAATACCACTAAAAAAAACAATAACGTAAGTACTACAATAAAAAAGGTAGAAAAATTAGAGTTTGGAAAGCCATATGAAGGACAAGTTCAAAAGTTATATTCAAAAGATACATTAATTTATTCAAAAACACTGGAAATGTGGAAAATTCATGAAGGAATCGATATATCAGGAAGTGTAGGAGATATTATAAAGGCATCTGAAAAAGGAGAGGTGACAAAAATTTATGATGATTCTTTTTTAGGAAAAACTATAGTAATAGATCATGGACAAGGATATAAAACAAGTTATTCTAATCTAGGGGAAAAATTGTATGTAAGTGTAGGTACGAAGGTAAAGAAAGGCCAAAAAATAGGCGAGATTGGTACAAGTAGTATAGGTGAGATAAAGGATGAACCACACCTGCATTTTATGTTATATAAGAATGACGAAATTGTTGATCCGTCTAACATATTTTATGCTTAGCTGAATAAAATAATAGTAAAAACAAATAAAATAAGTAATTAAATTGGAGGTAGATTATATGTTAGATATAGAAGAAAGGGCAAAGATTCTTGCTGTATATATAATAGAAACTGGTAGTACAGTAAGACAAACTGCAAAAAAGTTTAATATAAGTAAATCAACAGTTCATAAGGATATAGCAGAAAGATTAGAGAAAATAAATCCGTCATTGGCTAGTGAAGCTAAAAAAGTTCTTGAGGTAAATAAAGCAGAAAGGCATATAAGGGGTGGACTTGCAACCAAAATTAAATATGAGGCTAGGAAGGTTGCACAATAAGTGTGTCAAAAAATGCACAACAGAAATGTCAAAAGTTGCACAATGTGTCAAGAAAAAGCAATATGAATTAATTTTATCTTTTTGATAATTAAATCAATTATAAAAATACTAATTTTAGTAAGTAAAAATAAATTTTAATAATTACTTAAAAAAGTGACAAGTTTTTCCTAATGTATTGCAAATGAAATCAAAATGTAATATAATTGCAATGAAATTAGGAGGAGTTATATGTTTGGTATGGACATAGGCATAGACTTAGGTACAGCAACGATTTTAGTGTATGTCAAAGGAAAAGGAATTGTTTTAAGAGAACCATCTGTAGTTGCAATTGATAAAGATACAAATGAAGTATTGGCTGTTGGTGCTGAAGCAAGAAAAATGCTTGGAAGAACACCAGGCAATATAATTGCAATAAGACCTCTAAAAGATGGTGTAATTTCAGATTATACAATTACAGAAAAGCTTTTAAAATATTTTATAACTAAAGTATGTGGACATTTTATATTTGCGCCTAAGATAATGGTATGTGTTCCTTCTTGTGTTACAGAAGTTGAAAAAAAAGCAGTTGTTGATGCTGCGACTCATGCTGGTGCTAAAAAAGTGTATCTAATTGAAGAACCTATTGCTGCTGCTATAGGAGCAGGACTAGATATAACAAAACCATACGGAAGCATGATTGTAGATATTGGTGGAGGTACATCTGACATAGCTGTAATTTCACTTGGCGGATCTGTTAGAAGTAAATCACTAAAAGTTGCAGGGGATAGATTTGATGAGGCAATAATAAAATATATAAAGAAAAATAGAAATGTTATTATAGGAGAAAGAACAGCAGAGGATATTAAAATAAATATTGGCTGTATGTATCCAAGACCAACAGATGAAACTATGATGATAAAAGGAAGAGATATTTCTACAGGACTCCCAGTAGAAATTGAAATAAAATCATCTGAAATGTATAAAGCGCTGACTGAATGTGCTGTAGCTATAATAGATGGTGTACACTCTGTACTTGAGGAAACCCCACCAGAACTTTCAGCAGATATTTCGGAGCGTGGAATTTATATAACTGGTGGCGGCGGACTTATTTATGGACTGGATAAGCTTTTACAAGAAACATTAAAAATACCTGTTATGATTGCAGAAGATGCTCAATCTTGTGTCGCAATAGGCACAGGTAAAGCCCTAAATCATATTGATCTTTTAGAAACAGGAAACGCTGTAAAAATCAAAAAATTTTAAAAAAATAAAAATTATATATCATAGTAATTTGCACAAAATATTACTATGATATATTTTTTAGGAATTTTAATTGGAGCTCTAAATGGTTTTTTTACATCAGGAGCGGGCCAAATTTTAGTATTTTATCTTGTCTTTATAAAGAAGTATGAAACGCATATGTCAAGAGCTCTTAGTATAGTTGTACTTAGTGTATCTAGCATTATTTCATTATTTTTCCATATAGATTTTTCAAATATTGATTACATTAAGATTATTATTGTAATAGCAATTGGACTTATCTTTGGATTTATTGGAACAAAGTTAATGAAAAAAATACAGGCTAATGTGTTGAATCTTATATCTGGCATACTTGTTGCTGGACTTTCTTTATATAAATTTATTGAGGTGTTAGTAAAATAATATGGTTTTTTATATATTAATTTTAGTATGTAGTATAGTAGCGGGAATGGGAATTGGTGGTGGAAGTATATTTTTACTTCTTACATCCATATTTAATACATGTGATTTTTATGAAGCTCAAATATATAATTTAATTTTATTTATTGCAGTGGGTATGTCATCTTTAATATATAGCATAAAAAATAAAGAGATAGATTTAAACATTTTTAAAAAAATTATTTTTTTCGTAATACTTGGAAGTATAGGTGGAAGTATTTTAGGAAAAATAGTAGAAAAAGATTTATTACAAAAAATTTTCTTAGTGTTTATGGCACTTATGGGAATTTATGAAATAATTTCTAGTTTAAAGAATATGATAAGTGCTAAGAATAATTCTAGTGAGAGGAGTTGATAATATGAACTTTGTTAAAGGTGCAATGTTAGGAATGATGGCAGGAACAATAGTTGGTGTCTTAAATAGTGATTCCTTAAAAGCAATGATGAAAAAAGGTAAAAGTAAAATGAAGAAAATGGCGAAATCTTACGGGATGTAGCTACCTTTTATGATAAAATATTTGTTAGTCGGTCATAATTTGACCGACATTTTTGTGGAATTTTGTGATTTTTTACTAAAATATTTCTGGAATTTTGTGAAAAACCATATTAAAATAGCTGGAATTTTGTGATATAATTATTTTAGGTAATAGAATGTTAAGGTTAAAAAGGAAGATAGATAAAGTATTTAATTGAATGGAAAAATGATAAATTTAAGATGCCATTAATTGTTAAAGGAGCAAAACAAATAGGAAAAACAGAGGCAATAGAAAATTTTGCTAAAAACAATTATGAAAACGTCATTGAAATTAATTTCGCTCTTCAAAAACAATTCATAAGTATATTTGACGATGGTTTTGACGTTGATGACATACTAAAAAATATTACTTTAATAAATCCAGATTTTAACTTTGTATCAAATAAAACATTAATATTTTTTGATGAAATTTAAGCGTGCATAAATTGTGCAACTTGTCTAAAATCGTTTAATATGGACAAAAGGTTTGATGTTATTTGTTCTGGATCACTTATGGGTATTAATTATAAAGAAATAGAATCTAATAGTGTTGGAAATAAAATTGACTATAATATGTATTCAATGGATTTTGAGGGATTTCTTTGGGCAAAGGAATATACCGAAGAACAAATTGATGACCTATATAAGTGTATGATTGAACTTAGACCTTTGGGTAATGTACAGTATGAAAAGATGATGCAAAACTTTAAGGAATATATGGTAATCGGTGGAATGCCTGCTATTGTTAGTAAATTTATTTATCAAAAAAACTATAGTGGAACCTTAGATATGCAAAGACAAATTTTATTAAATTATGAAGAAGATATTACAAAATATGCAAATGGATTAGATCAAGGAAAAATATTAA